>Ga0068853_100004488_pt1 | contig 10826 bp, 10 predicted proteins | sample KBSCornC32_FD_65655 | JGI IMG/M metagenome (GOLD analysis project Ga0068853, IMG submission 65655) | Corn rhizosphere microbial communities from Kellogg Biological Station, Michigan, USA - KBS Corn C3-2 | ecosystem: Host-associated > Plants > Roots > Rhizosphere > Soil ... | reverse complement strand
ACCGGCTGGTTGCTCTTTCCGGAGATATCTTACATATAAAAAATGGGGAAGTGTATGTCAATGAAAGATATACACCCCTGCCCCCAAATTCTTTAGGTGAATATGATGTGTTCTCGAAAGTTGAGATCTATGATTTTCCAGAGAATCCCGATTGGCCTGTCGAACTACCGACAAAATATGGCGATACGTTACAATATTTTGCAAGACTGACTGCCGGGCAGGCTGAAGACTACCGGGAAAGAAAACCTGCTATATTGAATGTCAAATTGCACATTTCAGAATATGATCCGGCAGATACTTTTGTTATTAGACCCTGCCATTCCTGTAAATGGTCTGTTGATAATTTTGGACCGGTAAAGATCCCAAACGCCGGCGATGAAATTATTGTAGACTCTTTGAACTTTAAATTATATCAAAACATTCCCGGTATACATCTTGGAAAAAATGTTGTCAAAGAAAAACTGTATTTTGTTTTAGGAGACAATCGTCATGGCGCGCAGGACTCCCGTTATATCGGGTTTATTGCCCATTCAAAAATGTATGGCGTTGTCAAATAAAAAGATAATTTCGTTCTAAATATTCAACTTGCATCTTACAAAGAAAATATTCACCTTATCCTTCGTACTCCTTTCGTTTACCGGGGCATTTGCCCAGACCCCCCGGTTCAGTATGGCAACTGACCTGGGAATACAGCGCAGTTTTAAGCAAGAGCAACAATACTGGGTAATTGGCCAAACTGTTCATGCACTTTTTCATATTACTCCAAAAGAAGGTGCATATATGTGGTTCAGTTATTTTACCAATGGAAATTTTAAAAATAGCCTTGTTGCAAATGCCAGATCTCAAATTACCAATCCTCAGCAGATCCCTTATACTAACAGGGCCAAAATGCGGTTAAAGCAATTTTCTGTAGGTTATAGAAAATATATCAGGGGCGCGGCGGATATAGAAAAAGGCTGGAGTTTATATGGCTATGGCGGATTTGGATTAATACTGGGTCGTATAGAAAATACTCATTCTGTCTCCATTGACACTGCTCTGTATAGTGTACCTGTGTTAAGCGGAAAGGCTAATTTCAAAAGATTGACATTTGACCTGGGGCTTGGTTGGGAAATGCCCATTGGTATTGACGCATATATTTATAGTGAAGGAAGATTATGGATACCAACTACTGATTACCCAAGTCATTATCTTTTTGTAAATAACAATGCGCCATTTGTTGCAATGGTAGCTGCCGGCCTGCGAATTCTTTTTTGATCTTTAAGGTGTCTTAATATCAAATCTTCCATCTGTTACTGTAACTACATCAGAAGGATTAGTAAGATTTCCCATAGTAAACTGGAAAGTACCTGATACGATATGGTTGGCCAGATCAAATTTGGTGATCGTTACTGAACCACCATGTGCAGAAGAAGTGATCCATTCATCCGTTGGACTAAAATTCCTTTTTACATAATAGGCATTATGGGCCGATGTGCTAGGATAGCCAACATCTGTATTCAATTGAAATGTTCCCGGCCCGGTCACATCCTTCAGAAATATCTGGAATTCTTTTTCGCTGGGAGAACCGGAAAAATCGCTGGCTGTTATAAAAACATTATTGCCCACAATTCTTATCTGAAGAATATCATTATTAAGAGGCCCAAAATCTTTGGGGACCCAGAAATTACCATCTACCATTGCCCCGAATGTATCGGCGCCGGTTTGTGTGGCAGGGGGTAGCTCGGTAACTTCTTTGGTGCAGGCTGAAAACAAAATAGCTGCCAGGAGGATGGTTAATATATTTCTCATAGATTATGAATTCTTTGCTTAAACGTTTTGAAAGGTGTTTTTGGTATTCAATAACACGGAGTAGTTGACAAAAACAAGGCCAGAGCCTTATTTTTAATAGGAATGCCATTCTACTTTAGCGTTTTATACCGAAGTGAGGTATTCGGAATCATCCGTTTATTTGAAAAACATTTACTTCTACTTTGGTATATCTTTATCGCCCAACAATTTTTGATCTATGCCGAACAAGCTCACTATTAAGCAAGTAGAATTATTCAAGCTCTCCATTCCTTTAATAGAACCATTTATTACTTCGCTTGGTCAGGATGATAATGCTGAGAATGTGGTAGTTAAAATAACAACTGCTGAAGGCGTTACCGGTTTTGGAGAATGCAGTCCGTATATGCCCATTAATGGTGAAAGCCAGGATACTTGTTTTATCGTTGGTCAGTATTTTGCCAAAGTGCTCAAAGGAAAAGATCCGTTGCAGATCGAAGAATGCATCGGCCTGATGGATAAGGTCATTTATGGTAATACCAGTATCAAAAGTGCATTTGACATTGCGCTGTATGATATTGCATCACAGCATGCAGAATTGCCATTGTATAAATTTATTGGCGGAGAAAATAATAAAACGATCATTACGGACTATACGGTAAGTATTGGTGAGCCGGCAAAGATGGCTGCCGATGCAGCTAAAATAAAAGCACAGGGCTACCCGGCCATAAAAGTTAAACTGGGAAAAAATGGCACTACAGATATAGAAAGAATAAAAGCGATTCGTGAAGCTGTGGGAAATGAAATTCCCGTTCGTATTGATGCCAACCAGGGTTGGCAAGTAGAAGAAGCCATCACTACATTAAAAGCACTGTCTGCGTTTGATATACAACATTGCGAAGAACCAATCGCCCGTTGGAATTTTATGCAATTGCCAAGGGTAAAAAAAGAAAGTCCTATTCCAATCATGGCAGATGAATGCTGTGGTGATGAACATGATGCAGAACGGTTGATACAACTAAATGCATGCGATTATATGAATATCAAGCTGGGAAAATCAGGCGGTATCTTTAAAGCACTGAAGATGGCAAGAATGGCTGAAAAAGCAAATATCCATTTACAAGTAGGTGCCATGCTCGAATCAAGATTGGCCATGACAGCCTTTGCTCATTATTCTTTATGCAGCCCGAACATTGAACATTTTGATTTTGACACGGCATTAATGTTCAGAGAAGATCCGGTAACAGGTGGTATCGTTTATAAAGCGAATGGTGTGGTAGAAGTACCAGAAACAACGGGACTTGGCGCAACGATTGATGAAAGCTGGTTGAGTAAAATGGAAAAAGTAACGATATAGTTATGAGTAGCCCGAAGCTGATCCAGTTTTTTTGTGCTTCAACCCTTGTGTCGAAAGCAAGCAGCGAAGAAATTGCTAATGCTTTTACGCCAAAAGAAATAAGCAAGAACGGTTTTCTGTTGACAGAAGGAAAAATCTCAAATGAATATTTTTTCCTGGAAGCTGGTTTTATGAGGGGCTTCGCTCATGATACAGATGGAAATGATGTTACAACAAATTTCTATTCTCCCACCAATGTAGTTTTTGAAGTCTCTTCATTTTTCAACCGCACCATTTCAAAAGAAAATATACAGGCTTTGGATGATTGTTCCGGGTGGTTCATCACCTATGAACAGCTGAACAATCTATTCCATTCACTTCCGGAATTCAGGGATTTTGGCCGGTCAATACTGGTCAAAGGATTTTCTTCGCTGAAAGTAAGAATGTTATCAATGATAACTGAAACTGCAGAGCAACGCTATGATACTTTGTTAAAATCCAATCCCGAAATATTTCAACATGCTGCTTTAAAACACATAGCATCCTATCTTGGCATTACAGATACTTCCTTGAGCCGTATTCGTAAAGAGTATTCTAAAAAATAGATCTCCCATCATTTCTTGTCATTTGCTAAGAGGAATGCAGCTTTCCTGTTCTTCCTTTGTGTAATAATTATTTACAAATGAAAAGCGATTTTTCAACTCCCGGCTTTCTTTGGCCGCTGCTAACTCTTATTTGTTTGCTTGTAATCCTGTATGGATTAAAAAGAGGTTTAGCAAAAACAAATTGGAAAAGGTCAGGGACGCAGAAAATATTTTGGGGAATGGTTATTACTGTTTTTTTATGGGTAGCCCTGCTAACTGTTCTTTCCCTTAAGGGCTTTTTTGCTGATTTTAGTAAACTACCGCCACGGCCTGCATTGGCAATACTGGTACCGTTACCATTTGTATTACTATTTGCTTTCTCAAGAAGAGGCACACAACTCCTCAAATCAATACCTCCACACTGGCTGATCTTGTTTCAATCGTTCAGGATCATAGTAGAACTGCTTATATGGTTTGCATTTTTAGCAAATAAATTGCCTGTACAAATGACTTTTGAAGGACGAAATTTTGATGTGCTATCCGGAGTACTGGCATTACCAGTTGCTTATTTGATAATGACCAGAAAGTCGTTGTCACCAAAACTAATAGTTGTCTATAACCTGATAGGACTTTTATTGCTACTCAATATTTTGATCGTGGCAATGCTTTCTATGCCTGTACCATTTCGCTATTTTACAAATGAACCCTCTGCAGCATTGGTGGCACAGTTTCCTTTTATTTTATTACCGGGAGTATTGGTACCCCTTGCTTATACTTTTCACATTCTTTCACTCCGGCAATTGTATACCAGGCGGCATGACGATCATATATTCGCCTGACATAATTGTTCACTATGGCTTTCGGAGATGTACAAGTAATTTGTAAAGGATTTCAGGCTGTTAAAGACGAAGAGTTTGAAGTGATATCGAACAGGTGAAGGTGAACAAGAGCAGGCAACATTGGATACTACTAGGCTGCTGACCAATAAAAATTTGAAGTAGGTCCCTGCTATTTTATTGTATCCCGATCCCAATGTTCTACCATATCTGCAATGCTTTTATCTGTCATCGCTCTAAGAAATGTTACCAGTTCTTCGTCTGGCAGAATTTCTTTTTGACTCTTCAGGGCATTCCATAATTTTTGAAGGACCTGCTTTCCTCCGGCATCATAAATGTCTGCGGCAGCAGAGTGCCACCGGCATTGATACCAACCATAATTCTTAGGATACTGCCGGGCTATATCACCATAGCGTTCTTGAATATCCTGTAAACTTGTATACTTGAATTCTTTAGAACCATTGGCAACCATCATCCGGGGAAATAAAGTCAACGCTGGTAATAAGCCAGGTTCCTTTTCGGCAATATAAGTATGCAATAAAATATTAGTAAACAATTCACCCATCCACTTGCGCTGCATAATAAGCCCCCCTTGCATATGAAAAGCATGACCCAATTCATGAATAGCAAGCAGATCAAAAAAAGCTTGCAGGGTAAGATGTCCGTCGCTATTGTAGGCAGCCTGAATTGAATTACGCAGACTTTCGGGCAATTGATCTAACGGCGGCAAAAAACTTTTCCAGAATACATTGTCTTCCGCAGCTACAGTAAGTCTATTATTCCTTTCATTATAATGTGGCATACCGTATACTACCGGCTCTGTAGTATAAATTGCCCAGTCCTTAGGATCTAAGATCACTAATGTAATTGTTGGTTTAAAACCCAGCAATTCCTGGTGATATGATAATGCCTTTTCAATGCGTAACGCTATTGTCTCAGCTCTTTGTTGATGCCCGGAGCTATAGTATACGGGGAACCCGTGATTTTCTAATTGGTTAAGAGAATCAATAGACTGAGCATTTGCTGAAGAGATCAGATTAAAGATAAATAGCAGGGAAATGATAATTGGATGTTTCATAAATGCTTGTTTAAAGCAAATTTCTAAAATCACCCAAGGAATAAATAGTATGAAAACGACAATTACAGGCGCATATGGGCTTGCATGCGCAAAGGTGTATTCTCCAGTTCCTTTTCGATACCACCCGGTGTAATACCGGCAAATTCTTTAAAATCACGAATTAAATGCATCTGATCAAAATAACCGCATTCATATGCGATGTTTGTCCACCTTAGTTCAGGGAAATTTTCACGCAACCGATATGCTTTTGAAAAACGGACCAGCCGGGCAAATACTTTTGGTGAGAACCCGATCCGTTCTATACTTATTCTTTCAAACTGCCGAAGACTAAGACAAGCCAATGAAGCTATTTGTTCAATAGGGACATTCCCATTTATCCGGATAAGCTCCAGCATAGCAAGATCAAAGGGCAAAGCCCTTTTCAATAACTTCACTTTACCAAGCAGGAATTGTTCTATTACATCTTTTATCTCATCAAAATCTTTAGCTTCCTGCAATTTATCATTTACCTCCTGTATCCCATTTTCAAAAACATCAGCTGCATCATAACTTCCATCTATCATTTCTGCCATAGAAAATCCCAATAACCTGTACATACCCCCTGGGTGAAATCCTACACGTACAGCCTTATGACTTTTGTTCACATCAAGTATAACACTCGACGACTGTAAACCAACAACAACACTTCTTGGTTGCACCACAAAATCGCCTTCTCCTTTTTTTTGAACTTTTATACGATCATTAATATAAAAAAAGAGTGAGTTTTGAGGTGTCGGTGGATAGTATATAACATTTGCGTCATTTTCACTCAACTCTGCATGGATGACCATAATACAATTAATAAATTCCTGCAAAAGAAGGTGCGGGGTATAAAACTGTACTTGCACAAAAAAGATTTTATGAAAGTTACAAATTAAAAGTGGCACATAATATAGTATTGCCGCAATTAGGGCTGACAGGTATATTCTCTAAATCATGGGTCTGCCAATCTTTACTAAGAGCATTTGTAATTTTATATACATTTGCTTGGACAGACAATATTCCATTTTGCCGCTGTTCCGGGCTTCACGTTATAAAACAAATTAAATGAGAAACTTAATTTTCTTTATGCATACATCTCTTGATGGTTTTGTAGCAGGTACTAAAGGAGAAATGGATTGGATAAAGATCGATGATACAATGTTTGACTTTGTTGCTACAATGACAGATAAGGCAGACGCCGCACTTTATGGACGGGTAACTTATGAAATGATGCAACATTATTGGCCTAAAGCAGGCGAAAAACCCAACGCCACGAAACATGACATAGAACATTCAACCTGGTATAACAAAGTTTCTAAAATTGTATTATCAAAAACTATGACCGAAGCCGGGCTTCACAATACAAAAGTTATCAGTGATCAACTTTCAGACAACATCAATAAAATAAAGGAACTGGAAGGAAAAAATATTTTAATATTCGGGAGTCCCCGTGCTTCACAATCGTTATTAAATGAAGGTCTCATTGACGAATTTTGGCTTTTTGTTAATCCAATCATTTTAGGACAAGGTATGCCGCTGTTTAAGGACGTAACCGGGACTACCAAATTAAAATTGACAGAATCCAAAACGTTTCCGTGTGGTGTAATTGCCCTTCATTATGAAAAATTGTAAATGGATTGATGATTAATGAAACACCAGCAGACAGACAAACTATCTACCTGATATTCTCCTTCGGTCTTTTCTCCTTTATGACCGGGGCATTGTCTTTCCATCTCCACAAATGCACACAGGCATAAGTGCGGTAAGGACTCCATTTTTTGGAGACACGAAGCATATCTTCTTTTAATTTTTTCTTATCGGCATTATCTAATTTGTACAGCTTGATCATTGCTTGTTGAATTCCAAGATCATCCACTGCAAACACATCTTCTCTTCCCAATGCAAACATCAATAACATTTCAACTGTCCATCTGCCTACTCCTTTTATTACAATTAAATATTCGATCACTTCTTCGTTCGTCATCTTTCCGAGCTTCTTTGCATCCATACCAAATTCAATTTCAAATTGCGCCACATTTTTTACATAGCCAACTTTCGCATTACTCAATCCGATGCTTCGCAATGTTTCAGATGGTGTGTCGAGAATTTGTTGTGGTGTTGGCTCTTTGCCGCCATATATAGCAATGAAACGTTTGTAAATAACATCAGCCACTTTTGTAGATAGCTGCTGACTCATGATAGAAGCACAGAGATAAGTGCAGATATTCTTTCGTCTCTTTAACTGATGTGTTTCGCCAGACTCGATCAGTTTTTTAAATTTCTTGTCTTTAGATAAATGAAGGATATATTCCATCGCAACAAGGTAAAGAAAAAAATAACCGGTAAGACGATAAGGCGGCAAGAATACATTCCTTCCCCGTCTTTTCACCTTCCCGGCAAGAATGATTTATTCAACCGACCAACTCATCTCTCCACCCTTCTCATCTTTCAACGCAATACCCATTTCCGCCAGTTGATTCCTTATTTTATCAGACGTAGCAAAATCCTTTTTCGTCTTTGCTTCCTTACGGATGTCGATCAGCAATTGCATCACGCCCTGCAATTTTGCGTTATCAGCTTCGTTCGCAGCTTTCAAGCCAAACACATCCTCCAGGTAGTTTTTGAATTTGGTTTGCATCAATCTGATTGTTGACACAGAAAGCTCTGATATATTGATCGTTTTATCCTTTATAGAATTGATAACAGGAACTAATTCAAACATACTTGCCAATACTCTTGCTGTATTGAAATCGTCATTCATGTGCTCATCAAACTCTTCAATAAGTTTTAAACAATCAGTATCCAGAGTCGTTGCAGTTAATTCTTCGCTTTGCGGTATCTCGAACTTTAATAAAGTTTCGTAGGCGTCCCACAATCTTTTCAATCCTTTCTCTGCTGCCTGCAATGCCTCATTACTAAAATCCAATGTGCTGCGATAATGTGTTTGCAACATAAAAAAGCGAACATTCATTGGAGAATATGCTTTCTCCAGCAATGGATGTGATCCGCTGAATAGCTCTTCCGGTAAAAATCCATTACCTGCACTCTTACTCATCCGCACACCATTTACAGTAAGCATATTGGTGTGCAACCAGTAACGGGCCGGCGAAATTTTATAGCATGCCTGTGATTGTGCAATTTCATTGGTATGATGGGTTGCAGCCAGGTCCATTCCACCGCCGTGAATGTCAAATTGCTTTCCTAAATATTTTTCACTCATGGCCGAGCATTCGATATGCCACCCGGGAAATCCCATGCCCCATGGTGATGGCCATTGCATTAAATGTTCCGGACCCGCTTTTATCCAAAGAGCAAAATCCAAACGCCCTCTTTTTTCATCTTGACCTCCAAGTTCTCTTGTTCCCTCCAGCAGGTCTTCCAGTTTTCTATTGGTAAGTATGCCGTAAGGTTTTTCTTTATTATATTTTTCTACATCAAAGTAAACAGTACCATCCACTTCGTATCCATATCCATTATCAATGATCTGCTGTGCCATTTTTATTTGTTCCGTAATGTGGCCGGTTGCAGTTGGTTCAATCGTTGGTGGCAATGTGTTGAACATTTCCATCACTTTATGAAAGCCTACAGTATAGCGTTGCACAATTTCCATTGGCTCCAGTTGTTCCAGTCTTGCCTTTTTAGAAAACTTATCATCCCCTTCATCCCTATCACCTTCTAAATGTCCCGCATCGGTTATGTTCCGCACATACCTTACCTTATACCCAATATATTTCAGGTAGCGATAAATAATATCAAACGAAATAAAGGTCCGGCAATTACCCAGATGCACGTCGCTGTAAACAGTAGGTCCGCATACATACAAGCCCACATGGTTCGGTGTTATTGGCTTAAACGGTTCCTTTGTTCTCGACAAAGTGTTATATATCTTCAGTTCACTCATAATACTGATCGGTACATTAAAAATAAAAAAATGGAAATGTTGCCGGCACGGCAAAAGTAATGTTTATGCCACCAAAACGGTGCAACAGCAGCTATGTAAGTTCAGTGCTTTCATTGGTTTCAAAGATAGGAAATATTATTTAGCACAGCAGTAGTGCTGCTATCCTATACTATTGCGGTCGAGCCCTGTTAATTTCGTTTCTTCCAGTGGAAGAGAAGAAATTAATCACTCTTGATCGTTTGGTTCGCTATTTCAGCTCTTTTCAAGAGCATTTGCAATTGCCGAATGATTGTTATGGCGGAGGGGCGGCTTGTACCCGACTCCAAACTCCCGGTTAACGACTCATTTCTTCAATTCAACATCCGCCACCAGCATATAATGATCAGACAATTTTTTAGCGATCCTGTTAAACTGATCTATCTTAAAATGATCGTCGGTGAATATATAATCGATACGAAGTGTAGGCGACAATCCGCTAAAGGTTCTTCCTATACCAAATCCTTTTTTCAGAAACGCATCCTGCATCTCGCCACGAACGGTGAAGTAAGTATAGGAGTTCGGCACATCGTTCAGGTCTGCACAAAAAATTAAAGGATGCGGGCAATCCCCCAATACTTCTTCAATCACATCTGCCTGTATGCTGCGATATGAAAATCCTTTTTTAATTTTTGAGAGTATGTTCCGGGAATTAGAAACCATACTGTCTTCACCACTTTTTATTTTACTGATGCGGTCATAATCTTTTTTTCCCAGTTGAATAGATTGCAAATGTGTTGTGTAAACCCTGATCGTATCGTTATTCACTTTTATATCTGCATGTATCAATACATCCGGCAACGTAGGTCTTGGATATCGTATTGTGCCACTATCTACAATCGGGAAACGGGAGAAAATTATTGAACTGTAATAATGGTTGTCACCATCAGTATCAAAATTAAAACACATGTAAGGATAGCCCAATGCCTTTACTGCGCTGATATTATTATAATACGCTGAATCGATTGAGGTATGAAATTCCTGCAAACAAAGAATATCAGCATCCTGCTGTCTTATTTGCTCCATCATCTTCAATCTTGTTTCACTTCCCTTGTTGCTGTTTCGTTTCAGCTCTATAAAACGGGCTACATTCCAGGTAGCGATGCGGATAGTACCAGGTTGTTTCTTTGGATCAAACTTGCCGGGGTTATGAAAAGCAAAAAACACCAGGATGCTTTTTAAGCTCAGTATCAGTGCTATGCCGGAGATAAGTGTAAGTCTTGGTTTTAAAATACTGAACCAAACAACCATGAATAGAATAACAACC
>Ga0068853_100004479_pt1 | contig 10835 bp, 9 predicted proteins | sample KBSCornC32_FD_65655 | JGI IMG/M metagenome (GOLD analysis project Ga0068853, IMG submission 65655) | Corn rhizosphere microbial communities from Kellogg Biological Station, Michigan, USA - KBS Corn C3-2 | ecosystem: Host-associated > Plants > Roots > Rhizosphere > Soil ... | reverse complement strand
GGCCTCACCATCGTCACGCCGCGACTCGAGCTTCGGCTGCCGCGCGAGGAAGAACTGGCCGAACTTGCCCATCTCGCGGGCTTGGGCGTGCATCGCCCGGACGAGCGTCCGTTCCTGACGCCCTGGACCGATGGCGGCCCCGAGGATCGGGCGCGGGTCGTGCTCCAGGGCCACTGGAGCCGGCTCGGGACCTGGAGTGCCGCAGCATGGCAACTGGGGCTTGGTGTCTTCCGCTCCGGCGACCCGCTTGGCGTGGTCACGCTGCGGGCGCGTGACTTCACGATCGTCCGCGAGGTCACGACCTCCGCGTGGCTGGGGGTGGAACACCAGGGCAACGGATACGGGACCGAGGCTCGGGTCGGCCTGCTGACGCTGGCCTTCGACCACCTCGACGCACATGCCGCACTCACCGAGGTGTTCCAGGACAACCATGCCTCTCAGGGGGTGTCCCGCAAGCTCGGCTACGAGCACGACGGCATCTCCGTGGACGCCCGCGGCGACGAGGCACTCGTCTCCGACCGGCTACGGCTCACGCGGGAAACGTGGACCAGACGGACACGCCCCATGGCCAGTGTGAAGGGAATGGCAGCCTGTCGGCCGATGTTCGGGCTCTGACCACGTCCGCTCGTCCCGCGCAAGGCGTAACCGATTGCCGACGTTACGCGAGCATTCGAATGGTTCTGGCACATTGACGACAATGTGCCAGAACCATCGCCCGCACGGACCAGGGAATGGCGAATCGCCGGCGCGGCATTCAGCGCCGGGGCGCCATCGGCCGCCTACACGTACAGGTCGGACTCGACGCGCTTGAGGTGGTGCCGGGCCAGGGCCAGGTTCGAGCTCTCCCGCTCCAGCACCAGGTACAGGAACAGCGAGCTCTTCGCCTTCATGGAGTCGATCAGCCGAATCAGGTGGTACTGACGGTGCAGCGTGATGAGAATGTCCTCAATGGTGTCGTTGAGCGACAGCGAGGCCATCACCCGAAGCTTGGACCTGACGACCTCGGTGTTGCCGGCCGCCGCGAGCTCGAGGTTCAGCCAGTCACCGCCACCGCTGGTGCCGAGCGACATGCCGCTCTCGTAGTCCACCAGCGCGACACCAACCGCACCGGCGATGGACATGCACTCCTTCAACGCCGTATCGATGTTCACAATGCGTTCCTTCCTCACGTCGACTGACACCCCGACACATGGCCGCGTCTTCACTCCACACGTCAAGGAGCGAATACTTCCCAATAATCCCGACATCGTCGCCATTCGCCATCGAAATGGTCGCCGCAAACGTTACTTCCCCTTCGCCGGCACACAAAGCCTGCGCGCACACGTTGGAGCGAATGCGCAGAACCCACGAAACAAGGAAAGAGGGCGTCATCAACCAGAGCCGCTACACCCGAACTGGGCGGGCAGGCCGTTTACGCCGTCGCCGTTCGGCGACAGCCCAGGAACAACCGCTTCTTCCGCTCGATCAGCGGTGCGCCCGGCCCTCCACCTCCTCGCCCTCGGCGGCGCGCGAGCATCGCCGACGCGATCGCCCGAACGCCTTCCGACTTAAAGAACTGTGCAAGTGCTTAGTTGCGCGAAACCTAGCACAGCCGTCGAGACGCGTCGATGTGCCGAGCGCCGCCGGAGAAGTGCCCAGGCAACGCGAAAGAAACCGGTTCCCGGCGCACTGCCAGCCGGTTTCCAGGTACGCGCGGGTTCCGACGCCGAGAGCCGCCCGCGCCGCGGCGGACAGCGCGACAACGGCCGTTTCTGCCGGCTGGACGCTTGGCGCGATCCCGACCGTCATTCGTTCGGGTGAATAGCCCGGACGCGGGTGCCAGGGACCACCTTCCGCGGGCCGAACGGAACCGATGAACCGGGAAACGTGACTCCATGCGCCCACCGGCTAGCCGAACGTGGCCGAAACCCGCCGGGTGCCACGGAGTTCGTCGCGGGCACCCGGTGGGCGGCGGAGCCGGGTCAGTTGACCTTGCGGTCCCGGCCCGTCCAGTACGGCTCGCGGAGCTTGTACTTCTGGATCTTGCCGGTGGCCGTGCGGGGAATGGCCTCGCGGAACTCGACGGAGGTGGGGGCCTTGTAGCCGGCGAGGCGCTGCTTGCAGTGGGCGATGAGCTCGGCCTCGGTGACCTCGGCGGACAGCACGACGAGGGCCTTGATGGTCTCGCCCCACTTCTCGTCGGGCACACCGATCACCGCGACCTCGGCGACGGCGGGGTGGCTGAACAGGCAGTCCTCGACCTCGATGGACGACACGTTCTCGCCGCCGGTGATGATCACGTCCTTGCGCCGGTCGGAGATGACGAGGTAGCCCTCCTCGTCGAGGGAGCCGCCGTCGCCGGTGTGGAACCAGCCGCCGTCCAGCGCATCGGCGGTGGCGTCAGGGTTTTCCCAGTAGCCGTCGAGCACCACATTGGACTGCGCGAGCACCTCGCCGCTGTCGGAGATGGCGATCCGGGCGCCGAGGGCGGCGCCGCCGGCCCGGGAGAGCTTGGCGGCGCGCTCCAACGGCGGCAGGTCGACGTCCTGCGGCCGGGTGCGGTTGAAGGTGAGCAACGGCGACGTCTCGGTGAGGCCGTAGATCTGGAGGAACTCCCAGCCGAGTTCGTCCTGCACGCGGGCGATGGTCCTGGTGGGCGGCGGGGCGCCGGCGCAGACGATGCGAACCTTGTGCCGCCCGGGAATCTCGCCGGACCAGGTCTGGGCGGCGTCGAGCACGGCGTTCCACACGGCCGGCGCGCCGCACATCAGGGTCACGCCGTGCTCGTCGACGCGGCGGAGGATCTCGGCCCCGTCGACCTTGCGCAGCACGATGTGCCGAGCGCCGACGCCGGTCAGCCCATACGGCATGCCCCAGCCGTTGCAGTGGAACATCGGCAGGGTGTGCATGTAGACATCCCGCTCCCACGCCCGCACGTGCATGGCGAAGGTGACGGCGTTGGTCCAGATGTTGCGGTGCGTCAGCTGCACGCCCTTGGGCCGCGCGGTGGTGCCGGAGGTGTAGTTGATGGTGGCGGTGGCGTCCTCGTCCGGCGACGACCACGGCCGCGGTTCGGTGTCGAACCGCATCAGCTGCTCGGTCTCCGCCCCCAGCACGAACCGGTGCGCGGCGGTCACGCCCTTGAGCGACTCGTCCAGCTCGGGATCGACGAGCAGCACGGACGCGCCGCTGTGCTCGACGATGTAGGCGATCTCGTCGGCCCGCAGCCGGAAGTTGACCGGCACGCAGATGCGTCCGCTGGCCGGCACGGCGTGCAGCAACTCCATCAGCCGCGCCGAGTTGTGGCTGACGACGGCGACCCGCTCGCCCTCGCCGATGCCCAACGCGTCCAGGCCGGCCTGCCAGGCGCGGACCCGCCCGGCCAGCTCGCGGTAGGTGGTGGTGGCGACGGGATCGGCCGGCTGGGCCGGCTCGTCCACGATCGCGACGCTGTCGGCGAGGACCGTCGCTGCACGGTCCAGGAAGTCACTGACGGTGAGTGGGACCCGCATCACAACACCCTAGCTACCAAGTGGCCGGATCGCCCCACGTCGACAGGCGACCGCGCGGCTCGATCGTTTCAGCGGCCACCAGCGCGGGCAACGACTCGGTCAGCGGCTCGCGCACGACGGCGTCGGCGAGGTCGTCGTACGGGGTGGGCTCGGCGTTGCAGATCAGCAGCGCGGCCCCGGCTCGCACGGCCAGCTCGGGCAGGGCCGCCGCCGGGAAGACGGTCAGCGAGGTGCCGGCGGCGAGGAACAGGTCGCAGTCCAACGTGGCCTGCTGGGCCCGCCGCAGCACGTCCTGGTCGAGCTCCTGCCCGAACGAGATGGTCGCCGACTTGACAAGTCCGCCGCACACCAGGCACGGCGGATCGGCCTCGCCGGCGGCGACCCGGCCGAGGGCTTCGCTCATCGGTCGACGGTCGCCGCAGCTCACGCACTCGGTCTCGACCAGCGACCCGTGCAGCTCCACGACGGCGTGAGAGCCGGCTTTCTGATGCAGGCCGTCGATGTTCTGCGTCAGCAACGTCCGCAACCGGCCGGAGCGTTCGAGATCGACCAACGCCTCGTGCGCGGCATTGGGCTCGGCCGTCCACGCCGGATGCACGGCCCGGCTGCGCCACGCCTGAACCCGTACCGAGGGGTCGGCCAGGTAGTCCTGCAACGACGACAGCCGCTGCGCCTCAGGGTCCTTCGTCCACACGCCGTTCGGCCCGCGAAAGTCGGGAATCCCGGACGCCGTCGACACCCCGGCTCCGGTCAGCACAGTGATGCGCCGGGCCCCGCCGATCACCCGCATCGCGTCCCGCATGCCCTCCTGGCGCTGCACGTTCTTTTGCTTACGGCACGAGGCGACCCTTGTCCAGCCGAAGCTGCCGATCGGCCACGGCGTGCACCCGGGGGTCGTGGGTCGCGGCGATCACGGCCGTGCCACGATCAGCCACCCGCCTGAGCACGGTCAGCACCACCTCGGCGCTGGCTTGGTCGACGTGCGCGGTCGGCTCGTCGGCCAGCAGCACCTCGGGCTCGACCACGATCGCACGGGCCAGCGCCGCCCGCTGTTGCTGGCCGTAGGACACCTCGTTCGGGTACCGGTCGGCGAGTTCGCCGATGCCGAGCTCGGTCAACACGGCCAGACTGCGGGCCCGAGCTTCCGGCGACCCGGTCAGCAGCAGCGGCAGCGCGGTGTTCTCGGCCAGCGTCAGTTCGCCGGCCAGCCCGAGGGCCTGCGGCAGCACGGCGCAGCGCTGCCAGCTCGGCGCGCCGTCCAGTTCGACGTCACGGATCAGCACGCTGCCGACGTCCGGACGGTCGAAGCCGCACAGGATGGACAGCAGCGCGCTCTTGCCGGAGCCGGACGGGCCGCCGATCGTGACGAACTCGCCCGGCGCCACCGCGAGGTCCACCCCGCGCAGCACCTCGACCCGCCGGAAGGACCGGCCGATCCCCCGCGCCACCAACGCCATCACGCCACCCGCCCAGATTCCAGTCGACCGGATCTCATCCGCACCACGTGGTCGGCCAGCCCGATCAGACGGTCGTCGTGCGAGGCGACCGCGACCGGAACTCCCCGGTCCACCAACACTTTCAGCGACTCCAGCACCAGGCCGGCCGACACGTCGTCCAGCTGCGAGGTCGGCTCGTCGGCCAGCACGACCTTGGGATCACGGGCCAGCGCGCAGCACAGCGCCAGCCGCTGCTGCTGCCCGCCGGACAGCGCCGGCACGCGGTAGTCGCCCATGCCGTCCAGTCCCACGACGCCCAGCAACCCGAGATCCGCTGTGCGACCGGCACTCTGCGCGGCGGCGATGACGTTCTGCGCGGCGGTGAGCTCAGGTAGCAGGTTCTCCATGGGGTTCTGGAACATCAGCGCGATGGTCTGCCGGCGCAACGCGCGGAGTTGCCGGTGCGAGCGCCGGCTCACCGTCTCGCCGCTGAGATCCACCGCGCCGCGGGTCGGCCGCTCGACGAGCGCCAGCACCCGCAGCAGCGTCGACTTGCCCGAGCCGGACGGGCCGGCGAACACCGTGATCCCGTTGTCGGGCACCACAACCGTCACGTCGTCGATCGCCGTCACGGTGCCGGCCGGCGTCGCGTAGTCAACGCCGACCCCTTGCGCGGCAAGGACATCAACCACGGATGAGCTCCCCGACTCGGGCGGTGCGCACCCCGCGCACCGCGATCCACCCGGCCGCCGCGACCACCACGGCCGCGATGACGACCGCGATCACCACGAACATCACCGAGTCCGGCAGCACCGACACCGGCCGCAGCCACGGCGCGGGATCCAGCCGTGGCACGGAGAACGCGGCGACGACCAGTCCGACCGTCACCCCGGCCAGCAGCACAGCTCCGGCCACCGCGCCGAATTCCAGCAGATGGCTGGCGATCAACGTGACCGGCCGCAGGCCCATCCGGGTCGCCAGCGCACCGGACAACGCGGTCTGCTTACGCCGTGCGCCAACGGCCAGCAGCAGCGAAGCCGCCGCGATCACCGCCAGCAGCGCGCCGACCGACGCGATGTAGCCGAAGGTCCACGCCACTGTGTAGAACGGCAGCGCGTCCAGGGCCAGTTCGGTCGTCTTGTACCCGATGTGGTCGATGTGCGCGTCGCCGAGGGCCTTGAGGACCGTCGGGGCGTCCTCGCTCGACCACACGAAGAACGAGTTGATCTCCGAAGCGGCGGTGTTGTCCGACCGAGCCGTCACGTAGCCGGTGTTCCCGGGCATGCCCGGGAACACCGGCAGCGTGCCGATCGTGTGCAACGGCGTGAACCCGGGAATGCTGATGCCCGAACCGGTTTTCGCCCCGCCGACGGCGATCGCCGCCCCCTGGCCCAACTTGCCCACCAGGTCCAGCGTCGCGGCCCGCCGGTCGGGGTCGAGCCACGCGCCGTTGGCGAAGGTGTCCGGGTCGACCGTGACCATGTTGCTCGCGCCGCGGTCGACCACGCCGGCCACCGTGGCGTGCGCGCCGACGGCGGCCGGCAGCGGCTGCCTGCTCTGGCCGAACGAGGTGGAGATCTGGACGGAGGTGGTGCCGCCGATCAGGTTGCCGGACTTGCTGGCCAACGCGTCCTGCTCGGCCCGGTTGACGCTGTTGCCGACCGCGAGCGTGCCGACGGCCAGCACCCCGACCAGCAGCACACCCGTCGCCGCGGTACTCGCCGCCGCCAGCCGGCGGACCGCCAGCTGCACCGACGGCAGCGACCACACGCTCAGCCGGTGCGACCACGCCAGCAGCAGCCGGCCGAGCCGGGCGGCGATGCCGGCGATCACCACGACCACCAACACCGGGAACGCCAGGGCGAACGCGTCCAGCGGCGGCGTCACGCCGCCGGTCGACGGCACGGTCCGAGTCAGGCTCAGCCCGGAGAACACCGCCGCCACGGCGACCGGCAGCTCGAACGGGATCAGCCGCAGCACACGCGGAATCCGTCGCCGTGCCTGCGCCTGGAACATCCGGTGCGTACGCCACGCAGCCGTCGCCGTCAGCACAGCGCCGGCGGCCAGGACCACGCCCAGCACCACCAGCGCCGCCCACGTCGTCGTGCCGGGATCGAGCTCGGCCACCGGGGCGTACCAGGGCAGCGCCGCCCGAGCGACCACCAGGCCGACCACCGCGCCGACCAGCAGCGGGCCGACGAGTTCGAGCAATGCCTTGGCCCCCAACGCCATCGGCGAACTGCCCCGGGCCCACAGCAGCCGCAGCACCGGCTGCCGCCGCTGACACCACTGCGCCGCCATCGCGCCGACGCCGACCAGGCCGACCAGCAGGCTGATCGCGGTCAGCGGCAGCACGAAGGCGATCACGTTGTTCTGCGCCTTCCCCGCCTCGGCCAGCGAGGACACGAACGGCTGGCGCACCGGGGTGTAGGCGGTCAGGCCGTCCGCGGCGAACCTCGCCCGCAGCGCGGCGGCCAGCCGATCGGTGCGGGCGACCAAGTCGCGGGCCTCGGCGATGGTCTTCGGCGCTGCCACGGGAAAGCGGACCGAGACGTTCAGCCGCTCGCCGAAGTTCGTGACATCGGCCAGCGTGGGCAGGAACGCCGTGGTGGCGCTGCCGCCGTCACCGGCCAGCTTGTTGTAGACGACGTTGGCGACCTCGCTGCACCAGAACGCCGGCACCGGCTCGTCGAGGTCGGTGTAGATCGCCGTCACCGGCGGGATCACGCTGCTCAGCGGGCCCAGTCCGAGGTGCGCGTCCTGCGCCGGGCTCAGGGCCAGCCACGTGCCGTTGGCCGCGCCGCCCCGCACCGCGTGCAGGTTGCGCGTCGCGTCGTCGCGATAGCCGAGCCGCACCGCCGGCGACAGCCGGTCGCCGAGATCGAGTCGGGTCGGCCCGGTGTAGGCGCCGAACAACGGCTGCGGGAAGCCCTGCTGTCGCGCGACCTCCCGGGCGTCCCGGTCGATCTGCGCGACCCGGTCCGGCGGCGCGCCGAGCCCGTTGACCGTGGCGGCCAACGACTGCGGGCACGATCGCTCGACCTGGTAACTCAGCGCGGCGTTGCCGGTGCTCACCGCACACAACACGGCCGACGCGGCGACGAAAGCCAGGAGCAGACCGGTCACCGTCGCCACCACGACGGAACTCCCGCTGCTCAGGCCGGTGCGAGCGGACGTCCGCCACGGCAACTGCATTGGCGGAGATTAACCTCGCGACGGCCGGTCATGTCGAGTTTTTCCCGAAAAGGAAGCGAACCGTGGCGCTTCCCGCCCCTGCCGGGAAGCGTCACGGTTCTCCTTTCGGTGCACCCGCCCGATTCCCCGAATGAACCAGGCGGGCGGTCCGCTCCCTACCCCCGGTGCTGCTCGCCCGCCCCGCGCTCCCCCGAGCGCGGGGCGGGCGGTCGGCGTCTCCCCGGCCGACGACCACCCGATCCGGGGCGACCTTTCGGCCTAGACCGCGATCTGGTCGCGCTGGTCCCGACGGCGCTGTCGCTGCTCGATCGGGTAGAAGTCGTCGAGGAAACGGGTGTTGTCGCGGGTCCAGCGGACCCGCTCGGACAGTTCGTCGTCACCCGTCTGCGGCCGGCTGGCCGCACGGACCTCCTGCCAGCCGTAGATCGCCGCCAGCACGCCGCCGGCCATCACAACGGCCAGCGCGACCGCGACCACGCCGCCGACGTGGATCTGGGTCAGCAGCACGACCGTGGCCCACAGCTGCACCGCGGTGAAGAACGCGGTCAGCACGACACGGGCGAAGACTCGGTTGTAGGGTCGGCGCTCCTCGTTCTTCGTGTTCATCGCTTCGTCCCCTCCTCCGCCTGCCTGATCAGGCACGCAATACCTTTGTAGACCGCCACGCGACCGAGTTCTGCGTCACATGACACACAGGACGAAATTTCGCCCTGCACTTGCACGCCGGACACCTGTGGTTCGCTGGCCGGGTGACGACCGAGCGCGAACACACGCCGACCACGGCCGGCGAACGCGAGTCCCTGCGCGGCTATCTCGACTTCCACCGGGCCACGCTGGCCATGAAATGCGCCGGCCTGACCGACGAGCAGCTACGCCGCCAGGCCAGCCCGCCGTCCACACTGTCGCTGCTCGGCCTGGTCCGGCATCTGGCCGATGTGGAGCGCGCCTGGTTCCGACGGGTGATCGACAAGCAGGAGGCCGACCCGCTGTACGGCGACTTCGCGGCGGCCCACGATGCCGCCGGGGCCACTCGTGAGGAGGCGTTCGCCACGTGGCAGGCGGAGATCGCCGAGTCGCGGCGTATCGAGCAGGCGGCCGAGTCCCTGGACCTGACTGTCTACTTCCAGGGCTGGGGCAAAGAGGTGTCGCTGCGGATGGTCATGCAGCACATGATCCAGGAGTACGCCCGGCACAACGGCCACGCCGACCTGCTGCGTGAGGCCATCGACGGCGTCACCGGCGTCTAGTCAGCGAACGAGCTCCCGCAGGCGTTCCATCCGGTGGATGACGAAGTAGCCCCGGCCGGTGGTGATCACGCCTTCCTCCCGCAGCTCCCGCAGCATGCGGGCCATCGACTCGCGTGATGTCGAGGCGGTCTCGGCCAGCTCCTGCTGGGTGAACGGGGAGGCGATGTGCACGCCGTCGGCGGTGAGCCGGCCGAGGCGGTTGGCCAGGTCGAGGAGCAACGTGACGACCCGTTGCATGGTGCTGCCGCCGCCGTACTCGGCGCGCTGCTGGTCGGTCTCGCGTAGCCGTTGGGCGATGACCTCCAGCAGCGACCAGGCGATACGGGGATGCAGGTCGCACAGGCCCTGCAGCCGGCTGGCCGGCAGCAGCAGCACGTCGACGGCGTCGATGGCGGTCATCGTGGCCGACCGCGGCCGGCCGTCGATGGCCGACAGCTCACCCAGCACCTCGCCCGGCCCGCACACGGCCAGCATCACGCCGTGACCCGCGGCGGCGCCGGCGATCACCTTGATGTGGCCGCCGAGCACCACGTAGACCTGCTTGGTCTGCTCACCCTGGCCGACGATCACCGCACCGGCGGCGAACCGGCTGCGCGTGGCCGCCGCGGCGAACGCGGCCTGCTCGGCCGGTGACAGCCGCCCCCAGAACGTGCCGGCCGGACCGGTCAGCGCGATCACCTCCCCTATGGTGTTCGGCAAGAGTAGTTGCTGGGAGGGCACGACACGGATGACAGAGCGTCAGCCTTCGGTGTACCGGGCGATCCTGGTGGTCGATGTGGAGAGCTTCAGCGGTGGCCACCGCAGTGAGGACCACCGGCGGCTGGTGCGCGCCAGTCTGCGCGAGATGCTCGCCTCGTCGCTGCGCGATATCGGGCACGACTACGAGGCGGGGTACCGCAACGACACCGGCGACGGCGTGGTCGTGTTCCTCACCTCCGAGGTGCCGGAGAGCCGGCTGGTGCGGCAGCTGCCGCACGACCTGGAGCTGATGCTGCGCGAGCACAACAGCCGCTACGCCGAAGGAGCGCAGATCCGTCTGCGGGTGGCGCTGCACCACGGACAGGTGTTCTTCGACGCCGCCGGCGCGTCGGCCGCGTCGGTGATCCACGCGTGCCGGCTGGTCGACAGCCACCCGGTGCGGGACGCGTTGAAGCGCGGCGAGGCGCCGCTGTCGCTGATCGTGTCGGACGACTTCTACCGGCACGTCGTGCTGGGCGAGCCGGCCGCCGCCCCCGGCAGCTACGCGGAGGTGCGGGTCAGCGCCAAGGAGACGGAAGCGGTCGGCTGGCTGCGCGGCGGCGTCACGCAGGCCGTGGTGCCCAAGCCGGACCGGCGGCCGCTGGTGCTCGACGTCGAAGCGGGCGTGGTGCGCGTGGTGCCCGGCGGCGAACGGCTGGTCGGTCAGCTGGTGCACGCCATCCGGCAGTCACCGTCGCTGATGGACGCCACGCGGACCCGCTGGCCGC
>Ga0068853_100004471_pt1 | contig 10844 bp, 10 predicted proteins | sample KBSCornC32_FD_65655 | JGI IMG/M metagenome (GOLD analysis project Ga0068853, IMG submission 65655) | Corn rhizosphere microbial communities from Kellogg Biological Station, Michigan, USA - KBS Corn C3-2 | ecosystem: Host-associated > Plants > Roots > Rhizosphere > Soil ... | reverse complement strand
CGGACCCGACTTTCCAATTCGGGTGAAATGACTTCGGGAACCGCGGGGACCAGGATTTCTCGGTTTACGATGTCGATATCGGGTGCGTTGAACTTCACAACGTACGTGCCCGATAGCTGGCCCTTCCTGATGCAATTGAGCACGACCTGCGATCGCGAAAACCCGAATTCCGGGGCCAGCTTGACCAGCGATTCCCCATCCGCGTACCGTTTCAGTAGTTCGCGAAGTCTCTCTCCGGTTTCCGTGACAAACCATTTGCCTGCGTTCTTACCCGTACTGCGGAACCCGCGACCGACCGGAAGATTTCCGCACCACGGCAGCCCGTCCTCTGCTTTCTTAATGCGACCGCCGATCGTCCTTCCCATGATGGTCAGACGTTCCTGTTGCGCAACCCCGGCATGGATGAAATTGGTCAGGGTGTTCCGCGATGATCGGGTGTCAAATTGGTTTTTCGTATCGACAACGTCGATGCCCAAATTCGTTTTCAGGAACTTGGCGTTGTCGATAATGTCGAACCCGTCGCGGGCAAACCGGCTGATGTCGAAAACGACCACGATATCGAATTCGCCCTTCGCGGCGTCGCGCATCATTTCCTGAAACTGGTTGCGCCCATCGACCTTAGCGCCTGACTTGCATTCATCGAGGTAGTGCCCGACGAATAGCCATCCGTTCGCTTTGCAGAATGCTTCAATCGCCGCGCGTTGGGTTGCGGGGCTGGTGTTGTCGCGCTGGCCTTCGCCGCTGGTGCGGCAGTAGCCTGCGGCGCGCCGCTGCCCGTTGGGCCGGCTTGCTTGCTTTGCCATGATGTTCCCTGACCTTTCTTTCCCTGACCTTGGCAGAACAAAAGGCGGGGCGGCTGGCCGAATCCGGTCAGGGATTAAGATGGCCCCGGTCGGTTAATTACTCCGATCGGTGCCGCCCGTGAATCATTTTACCGCAGGTCGGGGGAAACTTGCGAGCGCCATAGTCCTGCACAATGCGGGCCTACGCCGAAGGGGCCACATTATGCGGCCACAAATTCGGCTCCTGTTAACGAATTGCCTTGATCGTTACTGCTATGATCGCGCACGAGTACGTCTCGCATTACGGGACCAACTTCCGAACAGCCCTCTCAATCGCCGCAATGTAACGCCCTGTCCAGTCGCCAGAAAAATCAACGGTCGCTTGCAATGCCGATGTTAGACATTGGTGCAACGACTTCTGCCTAAGCTCCCCGCCTGCGGCTGCCGTCTTGACGTCGGCAACAAGAAAATGCACATACCACGAACCTGCAAATACTGAATCAAATCTGTTCGCTGAGAACAGCTCCCGCACAACGCGCCCGGCAATCGACCGCTTCCGTAACAATGCGTCGCGGGACATCCCGCAATCCAGACTTACCTGAGCGTAAAGGGATGCCCGCTTAGCGGCACATCCAAGCGAATAGGGAAAAGCAACGTCATGAAATTGTGAACACACGCGATACGTAGCCTGTCCGCGAATTCCATTCCGGTGAATAAAAAGGCAAAATTCTACCCATGTTTGCCAAGCCTCCGCTGCGCGCCGAAGCCACGCACCAGCTGTTGCGGAAACGACTGTTTCCGCCGCCTTATGCTCAATCCCGCCGCCGATTGCCATCGCGTTCACGATGTTACCATACCGGAACCAATAGTTCTCTACTGAATAAAACTCAGAATATACTAGATGATCAGATTGCATTAGGCGCCCGACCTGGTCATCAATATCTTTATCAACAAAAAACAGCACGACGGATCGTTTGCCACAGAGGTCCGTTACCAATTGCCTTCGTTTGCGCATCAACCGAAAACGTCTCACAAGGACATCTTTACCACGGCCCGGCATACCGCTCACTTCCTGCGAGAGTACGAGTCGATACTTTACGCCTTCAAGACAACTACAGCGATTGCAAATAGCGCTAAAAAAACTCCGGTCCTCAAAACCTTCAACGAATATCCACAAAGATACGTGCGACATCTGGATATGCCGCAAACTTCCAGACGGTGAATGGATGAGTCTATTCATGCCGTATCTTGCGGCCTACAATCGAAAGATGTGTTCATCCGAGACATCGGCCATGATCTCTGGAGAATGCGTTGCCAGTATCAATTGAGACTTTGGATTGAGTTGCATCATGTCAGCAATTAGTTCTTGTTGCCAATCAATATGCATTGAAAGCTCAGGCTCATCGATCAACAGCGAAGATTCTCCTGCGTTGACGAGTTCGATAAATATTCGGAGAAGCTGTTGCTCTCCTGATGACAGTGCCCCGATTCGAATCGCTTCCCCTTCGGGAGTGTGAACTTGAATTCTAGCTTCATCTATAGACACAATTTTATTGTCAGAGAATAATCTCGTAATGAGCGATTGCAATTGCGATCGCGGTGCCAAAGCGAGTTCTATTTCCTTTTGAATTGCATCAATGAATGAGACAATGTTCTGAAGAATTGCACTATTCGTGTACTGCGCAATGAACTGCTCCTCACTCATTGGCATCGGAATGGGTGGTTGCTGGTTGTGCAAAAATGCGTTTGTCATGATGTATGCTAGTCGTGGCTCAAGAATGCTCGCCGGACCAACAGTATCTGTCCAGGTTAGTACCGCATGGAGAATTAAGGCGAGCCCCTTCTGATGAATCGTGCGCACTGTGTTTTGTAGGCGCGCGTTATAGCGCTGCCAAAAGGCTGCTAACGACTTTTCAGCCGACGCAGCCGTCTGTTCGTGGCGGATGAACTCCTCATCTGAATCAGCTGCCGGCAACAATCGCGTGGTCGGCAAAAAGGCGCATTGCCAAGCACTTATTTCGCTAGGCATTGGTTGAGATTGGTTCCATGTCAGGCCGGCCCTGGCGCGGAACGCCCTGTTCGATAGTTGCCTTTGCGCCGCTGGCTTCGATATGTCAGAACCGGTGCCGATCAGGCTGAGTTTCCGCACCAAATCGGATTTATCAATTGTGCCGGTAAATTCTTTATTAAAAGCGCTTGAATAAATTACAACTTCCGCGTGATCGAATGGCACGTTAATAAGTGATACCGGGTCATTTTGGGCAGCGGAATACAGGATCCTCAGAAGCGACGTTTTGCCCCCGCCATTTTGGGCGAAGAAGATATTTACGTCTCGATTTAACTCGACATTGTGAGTTAAGTGCCGCCCCGCAAGATTCGAAACGGAGAAGCGGACGAAGTGGGCCAAGATGAACTCCTGATTGCTCTTAGGATGAAGGTAAAGGTACAGTAGATAACATTCGAAGTCTAGTATCCGTTTGTCGCGCCATTGTGGCGTTGTAGCGGGCCGCGGTCAGGGTGCTGCGAATCACACTAGGTTTTCTATCCGCCGCCTGCGGCGGGACGTCCGCGCCCGAAACAAAACACGGACCCCGTCGGCCGGGCCGATGAATCATCGCGAAAGCGAATACAGCCGCTCTTTCGCTTCGGCCCAGGAAAGGCCGTTCCGAAGTGCGAATTGTTGAATTTCCTGGGCACGTTCCGCGGCCTCTTCCGAACCGGCGTCAAGCAGGCGTTCCCGATCGACTTCGGCCTGCAATTCGAGAACCGTCCGTTCCAGTTCCTGCAATTCGCGTTTTTCCTCTAACGTGAATTCAGTTATGCCCTGTTTCCAGCGCAGACGTTTGCGTTCAAGTGAATCTTTCAACCGCTTGAGACGGCCATTCATTTTCAGAAGCGTTTCGTCGGTTTCGATCGTCCGGGGCATCGCGCGGTCCGGGGCCGTGTTCGACGAAACCAAACTACCGCCCACCGATCCGGGACCGCTGGAAATCGGCTTATTCCCGGACGACCCGCCGGGCACGCCCCCGCTGTAATCGACGTCATTGTTTCGGCGGAATTGGGTGCGGATTCCTTCCCGCATCCAAAGATCGGCAGCCTCTCGCACGCGATGATAGGGCACGTAAACACCGGCGCGCGCATTTTGTTCCGCCAGGACTTTGATTCGGCGGACCAATTTTCGTTCGTAGCGTTCTGGCGAAATCCGCACCAGTTCGGGCGGGCGGTGCTGGTGCCGCGCGTGGCGATGGTGGCCCCGGCGGGACCGGGATGAAGAATGTCGGCTGTGGTGTTTCGCGCACATGATTGAATCTCCTGTAAGGTTGAAACTGAAAACGAAACGTCGTTAAACAATTGCCGGCGCGGCCCCGCGTTCTCTGGAACGCTCGATGGATTTTCCTTCTCCCGCCAGCGTGCTGTCGTCAAAGGCCGGCATCCGCTGTTGCGATTCGCGCCATGCGATGTATTCCGGGTGCTGTTCGCCCGGCACGTCGTCTGCCTCGTTTCTGGCAATGTTCTCGACGGTGATGACCCCCAGGTGCCGCCACACGTTCATAATTCCGGGAATCGCCACGCCGTCCTTTGCCATCTCACGCACGGACTGGATCTGCGGGGGGCGGGGCGGCGCGTCCAGCCGCCGAATCGTCGGAATCAATTGGTCGAGTGTTTGAATAAACCGATTGAACTTTGCCGCGGGGTTGTTCACGCGGTCGCCGTCAATTGCCCGCCTGGCCTGGATCAGCCGGGTGGCACCGCAAAGTACTGGATTCAGTTGATTCATAAATGCGCCGTTCCCGGATTCTTCGGCCGTACGAACGGCGTCGCGGACCGACAACAGAAGGTTCTCGAACGACAAGACAAAATCGCTCGTGACCATCTGCCAATCGTTGACCCATCCGCGCTGCACCATCGCCTCACGGGCTTTGTCAAGATCTCGCTCGGCCTGCTGGATGCCGCCGATCAACGCCTCGGGCGTGGGGAATTTCGACTTCATAACTACCTTTCAAAAAACGGAGGACAGAATTTACTGATACCGGCGATTCCAGACGTTCCAGCGCGTGACGTTTGGCGACATTTGGATTTTGTACCGGGTGGCCAGCCGGCCGAACCGCGCGACTTCAACGGGTTTCGGTTCGCTGCCCTGAATCAACTGCGTAGCAAGGTGGCTTTGCGGTTTGGCCATCGAACCGGGCGGGACAAACTCGCCGTATTTCAAAAACGCGATTGCGGGGACCAGAACAATCGCCAGGCTGATTGCCCGGTCGCAATGCCCGCGGGCGTCGCGTTCCGCGTACAGCTCGAAGTGCGTCTCGTGATCCACGAATGCAATCCGGTGCAGTTCATCGACCAACAGGGGTTCGGGATACAGTTCAATGACCTGATCCCGGAACGCAGACAAAACCGCGCTTGCCATCGCGATTCGATTTGCACGCGACGAAAACGAAAATTCCGTGACCGGGGCGACCCCCATTGCCGCCAGGTCTTGGACAAGAATGCGGGCCTCGGTCGGGTCAAGATAAATGTTTGTGGGGTGGAACCGGTCGAAGGTCGATTTCAGGTACGACCGCACGGCGCGCCCATCGACCCGGCCGCCCCGCGGTGGCCGCCAGCCGGTGCATTCCGCCAGTACGATTTTTTTCCGTACCGGATCGACCCCCACCGTCACGACCGCGGAATGGTCCGAAACGAAACCTAAATCACCGCCGACGAAATAATGCCAGCCCGGTTCCGGGGCGTGGTGCGGGCCGGAAAGTACCAGCGAGGTTTCAATGTCGTCGGGCGATAGCCCGTCATCGGTGCCGGTCGTCCACCGCCCGCGGTACAGCCGATCGGCGCGCCCCTTCGGAATGACGCGGATGCGTTCCGCAACGTCGCCCGCATCCATCCAGGGGGCCGTTTCCGTGAACGCAGAAAAATACCAGCGGGGCGACGTGCGCGCCATCTCGCGCAATTTGTGCGCGGGAGTGTTTATGAATCCGCTGTTGGTCAGACAAAGCAAGCCGCCAAAGGGCATCTTGGCCTTGTTGTCCATCAACGTGTCGACGAAGTCCCAAACTTTCGCGTGCGATACCTCGTCAATCACGACTAGCGACGGTCGGGCACCGTGGGAACCTAGCGCGTCCGCGGTCAGAATTTGTATTTCCGTCCCGGTGCGTTTGTTGACGATGCGATCCGCAAGAATCGTCAAGTGCTTTTTAATCCAGGCGTTTTGCCGGATGTTCAAAACCGATTTGACCGACCGGTGAATTTCCGCGGCCTGCTCCTCGTCGCCCGCGGCAATTTGAACCAACAGCATCAACGGGGAAAAAACCGCCAGCCAAATAATATTTACCGCGGCGTCGCTCGACTTGCTGGCCCCCTTCGTGCGTTCGATCCAAAAGTTGCGGATTTCCGGCTGCGTGCCGTGGCAAAGTGAAAGAAACAACTTGTCTAGCGCCGCGAAATCCTTTTTCTGGAAATCGGCCAGCAACGCGGCGCAGATAGCGACCCCGCGGGCACCGGGCACAAAGAGCACGCGGCGGAATTCGGCTGGCGTCAAAAAGTTGTTTTTGACCGCGGTGCTCATTCGTCATCCCCCCAAATAGCGGAATAGCACGTTTGCCATTCCGAATGGCGGGTCAGGTTTTCCACGGATTCCGCTTTCAGCCCGTAAAAAAAGTGGCCGGGGGGTTCGTCGCGTTCAACGGATTCCAGAATCCCGAATATTTCCAGGCGGTCCCCCGCGCGAATCACGGCGCGGTCGGCCGCCCGAACCGGAAAACTGACCGCCAGCAAACCGCCGAACGGATTTTGTCCGACGTCGATTTCAAGAATGAAATCCAGAATCACGTTTTCAAAATTTGCCTCGGCGGTCGGTTGGTCTGCCGCGGTTCCGGTCAGCCTGACTTTCATTCCCCGGCCCCCCGTTTCGCGTGGCGTTGTGGGCGCGATTGTGGCGCAACCGGGGCGTCCGGGTCGGGAATTCCATCGGGTTCGGCGTCGGGCGGTTCTACGGCGTCGTCGGCCGCCGGGCCGGGTAGTGCCGGAAAATCCCAAATGTCATTCGTGTCATCGGGGCGAATCCGCAGCCCCATTTTTTCCAGCGTCTTGTCGCGGGCGTCGCGGGCCGCGCCGATCTGCCGCAGAAGTTCGGCCTGTTCCATGACCGAAAGTTTTTTCTTATTCCGCCGCAATAACCGCTCGATCAGCAACGCGCGGGCCTCGTGCGTCCTGACCGTGCTGATCAACGCTTCGGAAAAAATTGTGGTCGCGCCGTGAATCCGAACTAATTCGGCCCGCAGCCCCTCGCCGATTCGATTCGTGATCCGCGGGGCGTAGCTGCTGCCGGCGGGCCAGCGCCCCTTTTCAAACGACCGCAAACCGTGTTTGACGGCGTTGCGGTTTCCGGTATTGCCGTGGGGCCGGCGCGCGGGTGGCCCGGCCTTCGGTTTGGTTTTCATCGCGCCCCCGCTTTTTGCAACCGCTCGACCGACGTGGAGAGGCGCAACAATTTTCGCAGGCGCGACAGTTCCGCCTGTCGCTCGCCAATCATCCCGCGGATTTGGTCCGCCGGGGGGACGGCCGCGGCCACGCGCTTAACGGTGGAATCAAGGTCGGGTTTGGGTTCGTTTCGCATGAAACAAACGATAGCGCCCGCACCCAGGAAAGTTTAGCGCTAGTTTTTCGCTAGTTTTTCCCATCCCGAAACAACGCCCGCGGTAGGCGGCAGCCGGGACCGTCGAATTCGTTTCAGGTGATTTGATTCCGTTGCAGCCAATAATCGCCTTCCGGCCCCCACGCCACCGCGGGTATGATGCAGGGCATGAGCGGCATCGAATGGCCGCCAACGTGGCCCCATCGGACTAACGATCCGTTGGCCCGGCAGGGGCCTCATGTCCGGTCGTTGAAGCCGGATCATTTTTCGCTTACGTCGCCATTCCAGACATTCCGCCATCCACAAACCCCGCCGGAAAGCTGGCGGGGTTTTTGTTTGCGCTGGTAGAATGCGGGCATGTACCTGTCGAGCCAACAAGCCGATCGGATTACCGCGCCGCTTTATGATGTCGTGCGGGTCAACAGCGACAATTCGCGCTCTGTCGTGGTCCATAGCGTCAGCCGCGAAGCAGCCAGTCGATTTATTCGTAGGCTATTGACGCAGAATCCAGACCGGGACTACGTGGCGATACCGGCGGAATTGGCTCACAGACTCCCTGACCCAATCGAGAAACTGGGGGGGGGCGGAGGGTTGATTGAGCGGCGAGATATACTTGCCGTCATGGAATCCATCCCAGCTACAGCCGTATTTGACGGCAGCATTGAATCGCTCAGTTACCTATTCGCACTGCATCCGAAGGGGACCGCATTCCTGTGTCCAGTTTGCGGAATTGGGCTGACGGTGGCGCTCACATGGGATGAGGCGCGCCAGCAAGGGATTCATCCGGGGGTGTTTTGTCCGCAGGACGACCAGCACGTTTCTAGGCTGTTCAACTTAAAAGGAAACTGATGCGCTGTCCGAATTCACGTGCCCAATTTTTAAGCACCACGGCGACCCGCTTTCGCGGTCAAGAATTTGAAAAGGCCCCACTACCCACTTTCTGGGCAGCCGACCGACTTTCTGGGCAACTCGGACTTTTTGGGCAAAGCCCGACTTAATAGCTGATTTCACTTACTTCGCCACTTAGACATTCAACGCGGTGGCGGGGCGTCCGGGCGAAAGTAGCCGACGCCGTGTTTGTGAACGACCAGGCCGCGGGCTTTCAATTCGTGAATGCCGCCGGGTTTGTCCTTTCCCGGTTTGTACAGCCGTTGAGGCTCATATCCGATTGCGTCCACCAACGCCTCGACCTTCAATGCCTTTCCATTCAACGCCTCCAGAATGGCGGATTGAATCGGCGTGGGGACGAACGGGGCCGGGGCCGCCAGCCCGTCTAACTTCTCAAATCCGCCTTTCAAATGCTCGCGCAGGCCGACGTATCCCGCCGCGTCCCGGCAATGCGCCGCCAATGATGCCGCGTGGCCGATCGACCAAATCGCGCCGCGGGTTTCTTCCGGCGCATCGGGATTGCCCCGAAGAAACTCGTATGCGGCGTTTCTGACCGCGGTCGCGATCGGCACGACCGCGGCAACGCCCCATTCGCGGTGCGCCAGGCGTTTTTCCATCATGCGATAAAGCCGCCGGGCTTCAGTGTTCAGATTTGCGATTGTTGTGTTTCGGTTTTTCATGCGACCGCCGTCTTTCGCAAAAAGAATTCTTCGTCGACGAAGTCGTACTACGCGGATTCCTTTTTCGCTTCGATCGGCAACACTTCAAATTCGGTGTCAATAATTTCCCCCGCGCCGTCTCGATCCTGTTCGATCGCCGGAAGTTTTGCAGGCTGATATTCGAGTTTGGGGAAGTCGGCAGATATTTTATCCTGAAGATCGTGTTGGACGGTCTCGTGAAGCTTATTCATTGCCGCGTCCATCTGCTCTAGCGTCTTCCGAAGCCCTTTCACGGCGCTACCAGCGACCGGAATCGAACCCAGCAGTTCCCACCCGGTATTTTTTAGCCACGTTACAACGAAATACCACGTAGTGCGCGTTGCGAAATAGGAACCATTTCGAGCGTTTTGCAGAGTCGCGATGATTTCATTCAATTCCTTTAACGCGCTACGACTGTCGATCTGATCGCTGGTTACAATTTCCTTCAGGCACCGAATCATGTCGTCAAATAATTCAGGAATTCGGCACTCGTCCCGGTACTTTTCATAAACGCCATCAAAATTGAAACCAGATGCGGCCTCACTTGGGCCAACCTGCCATTGGTGGTGTTTCAACAACGGGAAAATTGATGACACCTCCTTCATTGCTTGGGCACTGATGTCATTTTGATAATGTTGCCGCGCCAAATTCAAATTGCTCAATAACGGCAGAATCCAATCTGGTTGGTCAGTCATATCGAGCATACTCTTGAGTCGATCTACTGCGTCGCAAGCTGCGTTTGATGCTGATTGCCGGTTTCTCGGGTCGGGCGATAGGAACTCGTCGATGCATTTTTCGACGGCCTCACGGGTCTCATTGGTCTTTTGATCAAGTATCCGTTGAAACGCCAATTCCGACTTTGTCGCCACGATTGCCCCTTTTCTCGGTTGGTGTCGTGATACGATTTCGGGCATTCGCCCGAACCTTCCGCAAATGATAACGCGGAAATGATCGAAACGGCTCATCTGCACATAAAAAATTCCGGTCGCTACCGTAACTTCTCGGCTGCTATTAGCCGGCCGCGCCCGCACCGTATCGCGCCCGCAGGGCATCAATCCCCGCGTCAATCAACGCCTGCGGGTCGCGCCCCATCTCGCGATACGTTTCCGGGTTTTGAATCGCGGCCCACGCCCGGCTGATTGCCTTTTTCTGCGGCCCCAGCTCGTGAAACCCCTTCGCGATTCGCAGGGCACCGCGCCAGTCGCCCGCGGCCATGCGTTCCTGCAACGTGGATAGCTTCGTTTTCGGGCCGGGCGCGGGCGTGGTCATGCGGGTGACCTCGGCAAGGTCAACATTGTCCCGCCGCAAAGCGTTGTAAATCGCCATCCGGGATTTGCCCAGCGTTCGCGCCACATCGGCCACGCCGTCGCCGGCCTGCAACAGGGGAATAATATCCGCGGCAAACAGTTTCGGGCGCTTGCCAAGTTTGACGCCTTTTTTCTTCGCGGCGGCCATCCCGCGTCTTGTGTTTTCGCGCAGGTTGTCGCGTTCCATTTCTGCCAGGGCGAACAGCAGCACCGCGAACGCCTTGCCCATCGGCCCCGAAAAATCTAGCTGGTGGGAAATCGCCACGACCCGCACATTCTTTTCCAGCCAATCGCAAAGCGTGTTGATACCGTCGCGGATCGACCGGGAAAGCCGGTCCAGTTTCCAGCAGATAACGGTTTTCACCTTGCCCGCGAAAATATCCCGTTGCAGCCGCTCGAACGCGGGGCGCTTTGTTGTCGCCCCGGACAGGCGGTCACGGTACCATTCGACGCCTTCAATGCCGTGGCCCCGCAAATATTCCCGGATGGCGTGCTCCTGCGATTGCAGCCCCTTCTCCTGGTCGAATGACGAAATCCG
>Ga0068853_100004467_pt1 | contig 10846 bp, 7 predicted proteins | sample KBSCornC32_FD_65655 | JGI IMG/M metagenome (GOLD analysis project Ga0068853, IMG submission 65655) | Corn rhizosphere microbial communities from Kellogg Biological Station, Michigan, USA - KBS Corn C3-2 | ecosystem: Host-associated > Plants > Roots > Rhizosphere > Soil ... | reverse complement strand
GGCCATTTTTTCTCTCCTTGCAGGTGGAAGTAACTAGGGTCAGAAGACGACGACCGAGCGGATGCTCTTGCCGGCGTGCATCAGGTCGAAAGCGGTATTGATCTCTTCCAGGCCCATGACATGGGTGATCATCGGGTCGATCTCGATCTTGCCGGTCATGTACATGTCGACGATCTTGGGAACATCGGTGCGGCCCTTGGCCCCGCCGAACGCGGTGCCGCGCCAATTGCGGCCCGTCACCAGTTGGAAGGGGCGGGTCGAGATTTCCTTGCCCGCCTCAGCCACACCGATGATGATCGACGTGCCCCAGCCGCGATGGCATGCCTCCAGCGCGGTGCGCATCACCTCGGTATTGCCGGTCGCATCGAACGTGTAGTCCGCGCCCCCATCAGTCAGTTCGACCACCTTCGCAACCGTTTCCTCGCGCGAAAGGCCCTTGGAATTGAGGAAGTCCGTCATACCGAACTTGCGGCCCCATTCCTCACGATCGGAATTGATGTCGACGCCGATGATCTTTCCGGCGCCGGCAAGGCGCGCGCCCTGAATCACGTTGAGGCCGATGCCGCCCAGACCGAAGACAACGACATTGTCGCCGACCTGGACCTTCGCGGTGTTGATGACCGCGCCCACGCCCGTCGTGACGCCGCAGCCAATATAGCAGCTCGACTGGAAGGGTGCGTCCTCCCGGATCCTGGCTACCGCGATCTCGGGCAGGACGGTGAAGTTCGAGAAGGTCGAGCAGCCCATATAATGGAAGATCGGCTGACCCTTGTACGAAAAGCGCGTCGTGCCGTCGGGCATCAGTCCCTTGCCCTGCGTGGCGCGGATCGCGGTGCACAGGTTCGTCTTGCCGCTCAGGCACGACTTACACTGGCGGCATTCCGGGGTGTAGAGCGGGATCACGTGGTCGCCCGGCTTTACCGACGTAACGCCCGGCCCGACCTCACGCACGATGCCCGCGCCCTCATGCCCCAGGATCGAGGGGAATATGCCCTCGCTGTCGAAGCCGTCCAGCGTATAGGCGTCGGTGTGGCAGATGCCCGTTGCCATGATCTCGACCAGAACCTCGCCGGCCTTGGGGCCTTCCAGATCAACCTCGACTATCTCCAGCGGCTTTTTGGCTTCGAAGGCTACGGCGGCGCGGGTCTTCATGTCTCAGTCCTCATTCCGATCGGATTTTTCAGAAGCGAGCATCCCCTGACATGGCTGGGAAGCTTCGCATCACGCGAACTATCGCAGCAAACCGGGAAAGCCCTTGGTATCGACACTAGCGCTTTTCCAGCGCGGTGATAATACAGTCTCTTTGCAAAAGTTTATTTCTCTGGAGGGATAATGCCATGTCTGCTTGGGATGGTATCGACGAATTTATCAGCGTCGCCACGACAGGATCCTTTACCCGGGGAGCAAAAAGTCTGGGAATGTCGACAACACATGTCAGCCGGTCGATCATGGCTCTGGAGCAACGCCTCCAGGCACAGCTTTTCCATCGGACCACCCGCACAGTCAGGTTGACGGACATCGGTCGAATTTTCCTGGAGCGGTGTGAGCGCATCGCTCAGGACAGGGATGAGGCAATTGCGCTGGTCGGGGACAGCGGCGACCTGCTGGGTGATTTGCGCGTGACATGTTCGACTGCGCTGGGCGAGCGATTTGTGGCGCCGATCATCCGGCGCTTTGCCATGCAGCATCCCAAGTTGAACGTGATCATCGAACTGTCGAATCGCGTCATCGATCTTGTCGGCGAAGGATTTGATCTGGCGATAAGAACAGGGTCGATAAGCGATACCCGGCTGACAGCGACCCAGGTAGCGTCCCGTAGCCTCTACACCTGCGCCGCGCCAAGTTATCTCGCGTCTGCGGGACGCCCAAAGCACCTAGAGGAGCTGAGTTCGCATGAATGCATCGCCGGTACGGCGTCGACATGGCATTTCAAGGTCGGTGAGCGCGAAATTATCCATAGCCCCAAGGGGCGCTTCAGATGCAACAGTGGGCATGCTGTGATGGAGGCCTGCATATCGGGTCTGGGCATTTGCCAATTGCCCGATTTCTACGTTTTACCCTACCTTAAACACGGAATGGCGGAATTGCTTTTTGACGACTTGCAACCCGATGACGAGCCGATCTGGGCAGTTTATCCGCAGCGTCGGCATCTGTCGCAAAAGGTTCAGCAGGTCGTGAATTGCCTGGTTCATGAACTCGGACCAGCAATTAACAGTCGCAGAACCTTGACGTGATCGGCCGAGCATAAGGTCGGGAGCGTCATTTCTTCCGACAGCCGCCGGGTCATCGCCAGCCCAGCGCCGGCGCGACATGGGTGAGAATCGCCTCCAGCACATGGGCATTATAGGCTACGCCAAGCTGGTTGGGCACCGTCAGCAAAAGGGTGTCCGCCTCGGCAATGGCTTCGTCCTCACGCAACTGCTCTATCAGCCTGTCGGGCTCGGCGGCATAGGATCGCCCGAAAACCGCGCGCATATTGTCGATTACACCGATTGTATCCGCACTGTCATCCCGCCCGAAATAACGCCTGTCGCGTTCGTCGATGAGTGCGAAGATCGAGCGCGACACGGATACCCTGGGCTGGCGATCATGCCCGGCGTCGGCCCAGGCTTCACGATAGACCCGTATTTGCCTGGCCTGCTGAATGTGAAAGGGTTCGCCCGTCTCGTCAGCCTTGAGCGTAGAGCTTTGCAGGTTCATGCCCATGCGCGCTGCCCATTGGGCTGTCGCGTTCGATGCCGAACCCCACCAGATTCGGTCTCGCAGCCCTGACGAATGCGGTTCAAGCCGAAGCTTGCCCGGTGGATTGGGGAACATCGGGCGGGGGTTCGGTTCGCCAAAACCCCGGCCCTTCAGCAATTCGAGCAACACCTCGCCATGCCGCCGCCCCATATCGTCGCCGCTTTCACCTTCCGCCGGCGCATAACCGAAATGGCGCCATCCATCGATTACCTGTTCTGGCGATCCCCGACTGATGCCAAGCTGAAGCCGCCCGCCGGTGATGAGGTCGGCTGCGCCCGCATTTTCGACCATGTAGAGGGGGTTTTCGTACCGCATGTCTATGACGCCGGTACCGATCTCGATCCGCTTCGTGCGAGCGCCGATAGCGGCCAGCAATGGAAAGGGCGAGGCAAGCTGCCGCGCGAAGTGATGCACGCGAAAATAGGCGCCGTCGATCCCCAGCTCCTCCGCAGCGACCGCGAGGTCGATCGATTGATGCAGGACATCCGACGCTGTGCGCGTCTCCGAATAGGCGGCGTCGGACCAGTGACCGAAAGACAGAAATCCAATTTTCTTCACACGTACTTCCTTGATGTTGGCGGCAGTCCGCACGCTTTCCTGTTATTTGAGCGCAAACACCGTGATCGCAAGGTCTCGGTCAGCTTGGTCATGGATCATTGATGTGGGTGGCTCGATGCGATCATGCCCGGTGAAGAAGCTGGATTTCATCGCCCTTTACTGGCTGACGGACGAGCAGAAGGTCCGTCTCAAGTCATGCCCCGAAAAGCCACGGCCAGCTTCGGGAGATGATCGAAGTGTATTGACCGGAATTATTTTCGTCAATCGCAACGGTCTGCGCTGGCTGAACGCGCTATGACATTCACGAGCGCCATACAGCCGCCGGAAGCGCTGGGATCAGTTGGCCTCTTCACCCGAATCATGGAAGGGCTGCCGTCCGCAGGCACCGGGCGTAAACGACGCGACCTGCCTGAAGGCGCACCGCACCGTATCCAACCTCGCAGTAAATGGGGGATCTCGGGCGCCCGGCGCGAGTGACTGACCGCGACAAGTGCGTTCTTTAGAGTCCGTTTGAGAATGCTCATGGATCGAAATCCTTCGGAGCATCATGGACCTGCCCCGAGTGACATGGATCATCGCCTCCGAGACGTCGATCCGCTGCTCGTAATCGCGAACTAGAGCAGGTTCCGATCCGATTGCATCGGACCGGCTGCTCCAGATGCGGTCATCGGAGACATAACGTTGGACGCCTGATGATCACGCCCGGAACGCCCCCGATCAACGCGCTTTCGCGCAGCCTCCAGATGCTGGAGGCGGTGCTTGTGGACAGGGATCTTCGGCGCCGAGCGTCCAGTACCGCACTAAATCTGCTTCGTTTTCGGGCAAGGCGGACAATTCGGCATGTTGCGCCGCGGTCAGCACGGAACGACGGGGCATCTGCTCAGGCCTTGACTGGTCCGTCCAGCTAATCCGGTCGAGCGTGCCGATGAGGGTCGGCCGCAATCTCGTCCATCACCCAATCGCGAAAGTGCCGCATCGCTGCACTTTCGGGACGCGACAGGAGGCGAGTGAGCCAGTAGCGGCCGACATCGATCGTGATTGCGAAGGGTTGGACGAGCAGCTCTGACGCGAGTTCGCGGATGAACATCGCGGGTGGCACGAGCGCGATGCCATGACCTGCTGCGGCGGCCGACGCCATCAACGCTGAACTATCGAAGACGGGCCCGCGCAGTATCGGTGCGTGCACGCCTGCGGTGTTGAACCAGAGCGCCCATTCGTCGGGACGATATGAGCGTAGCAGCCGTTCGTGGATGCATTCGGCGGGGGATTGGAGCCGCGCGGCGATTGCCGGGGCACAAACCGGCGCCATCGGTGCCGCAAGAAGCGGTTCGACATGGGTTCCGTGCCAAGCGCCGTCGCCGAAGCGGATCGCAAAATCGAGAGCTTCCCCGGCCAGGTCGACCCGGTTGTTGTTGGTTGAGATCCGCAGGTCGATCGAAGGATGAGTCCGGGTGAACGCGTCGAGGCGCGGCAGCAACCACCCGGTTGCGAAGGTGCCGACGACGCCGATTTTGAGCACCTCGCGGAATCGGCCGTTGGCATATTGGTCGAGTGTCGCGCTGACGCGGTCGAACGCTTCGGCGAGGACCGGGACCAGCGCATGCCCCTCTTCTGTGAGCGCGAGGCCGCGTGGGAGGCGATGGAAGAGGCGCGCGCCGAGGCGGCGTTCAAGTTGTGCGACCTGGTGGCTGACCGCGCCTTGGCTGACGCAAAGTTCGATCGCGGCACGGGTGAAATTGAGATGGCGCGCTGCGGCTTCGAAGGCGCGGAGGGCATTAAGGGGAAGTTGGGCACGGTCCATGCAAAAGCATTAGTTTTCTTTATGGCTTTGTCCAGGAATCATGCTTTGTCGGGGAAGGGCAGAATCGGCATTCTCGGCCTCGAAGGGAGTCCAACATGATCGCAAGGATGACAATCGCCGTACTGCTAGCGACCGCGAGCATTACGCCGCCGGCCATTTCGAAAGAGCCCCACGCACAGACGACCGGCTTTGCAAACGACCCGTTTACCCGACCTATGGCCCTGGAAAAAGCCAAGGAATGGCTTGCGCCGTTACCTCCCGAGAAGGTCTTTGGACGCAGTTATCTCGTCGGCTTCAAGGGGCTGAGCGTGGCGCTGATTGATACAGGCTCCGGGCTGGTGTTGATCGACGGGGCGCTGCCGCAGGCGGCGCCGGCGATCCTAGAAAATGTTCGAAGGCTGGGCTTCGATCCCAAATCCATCAAATTTATTCTCAGTACCGAGCCGCATTTCGACCATGCAGGCGGACTTGCCGCTTTGGCGCGCGATACCGGCGCGACCGTGGTCGCGAGCGCGCGCGGCGCCGATGGTTTGCGATTGGGGGCGCTCGCGAGGGACGATCCGCAGTTCGGCTATGGCAGCCGCTGGCCGCGCGTGACCCGGCTGCGTGTCATGAAGGACGGCGAAGTGCTGAAGCTCGGTCGCACGGCGATCACCGCTTATGCGACGCCGGGACATACGATCGGCAGCATGAGTTGGGCCTGGCAGGCGTGCGAGGGGAAGACCTGCAAGGCGATCGTCTTCGCGGCGAGCCTCAATCCGGTGTCCGCCGGTGGCTATCGCTATACCGGCCCGTCGAGCGCCGCGATCGTCGGAGGGTTCGCGGCGAGCTACAGGCGCATGGACAGCCTTGCATGCGACCTATTGATCTCCGCGCATCCCGATAACGCAGGCGAGGGGCGATATAACGATAAGCTTAGGCCATGCCGGAGCTATGCCGAGCGGTCACGAAAATTGCTTGCCAAGCGGCTCGCCAGTGAGCGCGGCGGGACGGCGGAATAACGTATCTTCGCTTCTTTCTGTGCCGCGGGCATGGAAGGGTGGTAGCTCGGAGGGAGAGTGAACGCCGCCGCGATCGTCGCGGGATTGTCAGGATTTCCGTGTGCGGGCGGGCGATTGAACATTATGCCGCCATGGCGCGGATGAAGGGCTCGCGGAAAATAACGGCGAACTGGGCTTTGCCATGGACCACGCACGTGGCGGCATTTCCACTCTTTCTCAAGGGTCGCAGAAAACCAACATTTTCGGCTCGCCATTATCTGAATGTCGATCCGCCCTGGCATGCGGACCTTCTCGTCCGCAGCGATAGCGCCAGCGTTTTCCAAACACCCGCTATCGTCCACGCGCGGCTTGCCGTGGCTGTTGGGGAATAAGCTGCGGACGCGCCATCCGATAGCCAGTAGGCGCACATCCTCGGCCTCCTCTCAGAGTCCGAATCAGAGACTGGACCTCCCCCAATGAGCCTTGACCCCCGAGGCGAGCCAGTTACCCACAAAGTCTTGACTCGCTGGTATCAGTTCAACTCCAGCAAAGTCATTGAAGCATCCAGCGATCGCTTACTATCGCGCGACCATGTAAAGCAGGCCGATTAGGCAAAAACCGAAAGCCATAACGCCGCCGAGTCGCGATACGACTTCAGCGCTTCGGTTCAGGAATTCTGCCGGTCGGGTAGGATATTCATGGGAAGTTTCGATATTCATTGGGGCGACCCTCTACCAAATGTTCTAGAATCCAGTGCCATTTTTGGCATTGTCTAAATTCCTTATCATCAAGATACGGCATCCTCTTCTACCGCGCAAGCCAGTCAACGAAATAATTAAACAAAATCAGAGCATTTCAAGACAAATTTTGCAACTGCGAATAAGAATAGATTCACCTATCGCGCAAAATATTCTCGATTTATTCGATTTTTATTCCAGTTTTTTGTGTAAATTAATCGTATGTTCATGTTATATATTACGTATATACACGACTTATTTTGAAGTTAACCATATTACAGCAAGTATCTTGTGAAGCAGCTCCTGCCTTCGTCCGCCTCTCATTTCATCCCGTTTTGCGGCGACCGATCCGGACCCTCTGGTTTATTGGCGCGGCAGCAAATAGGGTGGCACTCGCATGGTCACCCCCGTCCAACTTTGTGCATTGCATATAAGCCATGCCGGCGCCTGGCTGTGGGAGGATGGGCGCGCGCGCGCGGTCGGCAGGCAGGAGGCGAAAGCGCGCGCGCTGGCATCGCCGCTTCTGCTGGTAAATACGCCGCTGGTCGGCGCGCGACTCGGCTACAGCGAGTTGTCGGGCCTCGACATTCTGGAACTCTTCGCCTTCATTCATCCCGCGCGCTTCGTCATTCCCTCGCCCGCCGGCCTTGCCGAGGCCACCGGCCTGCCCCTGCCCGCAAGCGATGCGGAAGCCGCCGCGCTGCTCCCACGCATCGCCCAGCGCCTGCTGGACACCATGGCCGCGCCGGATTGGCGGGAGCGGCAAGGCGCATGGACCGCCGGGCGCAATCTGGAGCGCGCGCGCTGGCCCTGGGCGCCATTGGTTCGCGCGGCGCTGCCCGCGCATCCCGGGACAGAGGAACGCTGGCTGTTCTCCGCCTTGCCCGAGTGGGAGGAACAGCCGCCCCGCCCGCCCGCTCGCCCCAGCATCCTGTCCCCGGAGGACATCGACGACCAACTCGACGCACTCGTAGGGACGGGCGGCGAGACGAGATCCGGCCAGCGCGCCTTCGCACTCGCCGCCGCCGCTGCCTTCGCACCGCGCGACCGGCGCGATGCGCCGCATGTCGTCCTGGCCGAGGCGGGGACCGGCATCGGCAAGACGCTCGGCTATCTCGCCCCCGCCTCGCTGTGGGCCGCGCAGTCGGGCGGCACGGTCTGGGTTTCTACCTTCACCAAGGCCCTGCAGCGCCAGCTCAACCGCGAAAGCGCCCGCATCTATCCCGACGAGGCGCAGCGACGCAGTCGTGTCGCGATCCGCAAGGGCCGCGAAAACTATCTCTGCCTGCTCAATCTGGAGGAAGCGTTGCAGGGCGGCGGGTCGGGCGGGCGGGGAGTCATCTTCGCGCAACTCGTGGCGCGCTGGGCCGCCTATAGCCGCGACGGGGACATGGTGGGCGGCGACCTGCCCGGCTGGCTTTCGACGCTCTTTCGCCGTACCGGCACCGCGGCGCTCACCGACCGGCGCGGCGAGTGCATCTATGCAGGATGCCCCCATTATCGCCGATGCTTCATCGAGCGCGCCGGGCGCGCCTCCGCGCAAGCCGACATCGTGATCGCCAACCATGCGCTGGTCCTGGTGGAGGCGGTGCGCGGGCGGGGCGAGACGCAGGCGCGCTATGTGTTCGACGAGGGTCACCATCTCTTCCACGCGGCCGATTCGACCTTTTCCCTCGCCCTCTCCGGTGCCGAGGCGATCGAACTGCGGCGTTGGGTGATCGGCCCGGAGGGGTCGCGCAAGGGCCGCCGCCGGGGCCTCTCCGCACGGCTCGCCGACGTCGGCAGTTATGATGACGCGGCCGGCCTTGCCATAGAAGCGGCCGTTTCCGCCGCCCGCGCGCTGCCCGCCGACGACTGGCTGGCGCGCATCACCGGCGAGACACCGCATGGCCCGCTGGAGGCGCTGCTCGTCGCGGTGCGCGCCATGGTCCTCGCACGTGCCGAGGAAGGGCGCAAACCGGCCGACGGCGACCCCGGCTATGGGCTGGAGGCGGAACTGGCCGACCCCACCCCCGAGTTGGTCGAGACGGCACAGGCGGCGGGTGATGCGCTCGCCGCCATCCTCGACCCCCTCAGGCGGCTCGACCGGCGACTGGACGATCTTGTCGGCGATCCGCCCGACTGGATGGATGGCGAAGCGCGCAACCGCATCGAGGGAAGCCGCATGGCGCTCGGCCGGCGGTCGGACACGCTCGCCGGCTGGATCGCGCTGCTCGCGCGCATCGGCGGGCCGGGCGAACCGGATTTCGTGGACTGGCTGGCGCTCGAACGCTTCGATGGGCGCGAATATGATATTGCGGTGCGCCGCCACTGGCTGGACCCCACCCGCCCGCTCGCCGACCATGTCCTCAAGCCCGCCCATGGCGCGCTCATCACGTCCGCCACCCTGCGCGCGGGCGGCGACTGGAGCACCGCGCGCGCGCTGACCGGTGCGGTCCACTTGCCCCGCGCCGCCGATACATTCAGCGCGGAAAGCCCTTTCGACTATGCGAGCCAGGCCGAAATCCTCATCGTCACCGACATCAAGCGGGGCGACGTTCCGGCGCTGGCCGGCGCCTATGCCCGGTTGATCGAGGCATCGGGCGGTGGTGCGCTGGGACTATTTAGCGCGATCCGCCGCCTGCGCGCGGTGCATGCGCGCATCGCCGACCGGCTCGCCCGCTCCGGCCTGCCGCTCCTCGCCCAGCATGTCGATCCGATCGACATCGGCACGCTGGTCGATCTGTTCCGCGCCGACCCCCATGCCTCGCTGCTCGGGACCGATGCGTTGCGCGACGGCATCGATGTGCCGGGCGATACGCTGCGCATGGTGGTGATGGAGGGGGTGCCCTGGCCCAAACCCTCCGTGCTCCAGGCCGCGCGGCGGCTCGCGTGGGATGGCGACGCCTATAACGACCGGCTGGTGCGCGCCAAGCTCGCGCAGGCATTTGGCCGACTCATTCGCCGGCAGGACGACCGGGGGGTCTTCGTCCTCCTGTCATCGGCGGTGCCCAGCCGGATGCTGGCCGCCTTTCCGCCCGGCGTGCCAATTCGCCGCCTGCCCCTGGAAGACGCGATCGCATCGGCCCGCAGCTTCCTTGGCCAGAAGTCCGATGCGCCGATCGCGCCCGAATATCGCGCATGAATTTCCCCGTTCCACATCTTGGTTCCGGCAAGATTTTGCGGCATGGCTAGGGGCGACTGACCCGGAGCGGAGCATCCATGAAGACGGTGATCCTTTTGCGCCACGCCAAGTCGGACTGGAATGACAGCGTCGCGAGGGATTTCGATCGTCCCCTGAACGACCGGGGCAGAAATGCGGCCCGCGTAATGGGCGAATGGGCGCACGGCAGGAGCTTGCATGTCGATGCCATCGTCGCGTCGCCGGCGGTGCGGGTGACGGAAACGCTCGACTATTTCCTCGACGCCTTTGGCCAGTATGTGGACACGCGCTGGGACCGGCGCATCTACCTCGCCTCCTCCGCGACGCTGTTGGACGTGCTGCGCGACCTGCCGGACGAACTTTCCACCGTCATGATGGTTGGCCATAATCCGGGGCTGGAGGATCTGATCCTCGACACGGTGCCCGACGATGCAGGCGACGCGCGGCGTGGCGCGGTGGAAATCAAATATCCGACGGCGGCGATCGCGACGCTGGAGTTCGCCGGCGAGCGTTGGACCGATATCGACAGGCCTGCCCGCCTGACAGAATTCGTGCGCCCGCGCGATCTCGACGCCGCGCTGGGGCCAGACGCCCGTCAACATTGAGCAGGCCCGCGAAGGACTTCATGGCGCTAGGGTGCAGACCCATTAATTGCGAGGTCGAGATGGCGACGAAAATGGCCAGTGGGAGGGAGGGCGCGAAGCCGGATACTGCTAGTATCCGGCGAGCGGCCGACCGCGCCAATGGCCATTTTCGTCCCACCCGAAGGGCAGGATTGCCCGGGCGCCAGGGAGCGTCGAAACGCTTGAACGGGGGGCAAGCCCCGTTCCGCGCGCTTCTCCTCCCCCGGCATCCCGGACAATCCTGTCTCGATCCTCACAATTAA
>Ga0068853_100004463_pt1 | contig 10850 bp, 4 predicted proteins | sample KBSCornC32_FD_65655 | JGI IMG/M metagenome (GOLD analysis project Ga0068853, IMG submission 65655) | Corn rhizosphere microbial communities from Kellogg Biological Station, Michigan, USA - KBS Corn C3-2 | ecosystem: Host-associated > Plants > Roots > Rhizosphere > Soil ... | reverse complement strand
TGCCGGCAGAGAGGTCATCTCTAAAGAACTGAACGATCAAAGTATATGGCGGGCAAATGTATCGGGCCTTGCAAAAGGAACATATACGATACGCCTTAATGATGGGGCAAAGCAATCAATTGTAAAATTTGTAAAATTATAATTAACAGACTTTATAAACATTTGATCTTTTATCTGTTAAAAATGAAAAAAATCAGCCTCCTCCTTTTCTCTATTATTTTATCCTATGCAAACTGCGTAGCGCAAAGCGACGGGGAATTGAGCCGGGACTCCGTAATCGGATGGCAGTATATAAGCAACCTACCAAAAGCCAATGCGGTTTATAAACCCGTAAAAGGCCTCTATGCAGGCGGGGCCTATTCTGCATGGCAACAGCAGGCATCGGATTTATTGCTAAGCTGGATACAACAATCCTATTTGCCACGGGGTTTGATAGTGCGCAGCATCGCCAAAAACGATGAACGCTGGTATGTAGATGATTATAGCCCGCTGCATAGTTATGGTATCAATTTGCTGGGCTATTCTGCTCATTTTGTCAATGGCAAAATTGACCTCAAGTGCTGTGAACAGGGCCTGAAATTAATTGCAGGGTTTAATGATTTTCCGGGCGTAGCTATCAAAAAATTTAATCCCGGTGGGTTGTATTTCTTTGCCGAGGAGGCACAGTTCAGCAGTGGCGATGAGGATGCACAATTATCAAAAGAAGGAATAGATAAAAAAGTTCAGCCCAATCTATATAACTATCGTACCTACTTAGATCATTATCACGATGCTGGCCAGCAGATGTTTAAAGTTGGCGTGGTGGTTTCCAAAAATGGAGACTGGCCTTTTAAACCCGTTCTGGTAAAGGATGCCGTTGCATACATTCAGCAACAATTGGCCGCTTATCCCGCTATCCTTCAAAAAAATCCTTACTCGGCAGAGCCTGTAAAAAAAGCTTTGGAAAGATTAAAGCCTTATTACAATGAAGTGGTGAAATTAAGAGCTAATTATAATCCTAACAATGCTATCAATGATAATAATGATCATTACCTGCTGGACCCCGAGGCAATCATAAACGGAAACCCTCTTAATAAAACATTTCCTGAATACAGCATCCTTGTTAGCACCACGCAACAAACCATCGACCAATCAAAAACAGATAACCCGCTTTGGGTGTATTTTAATTTTACACCACTGAATAGGGCGATAGTAGGAAACCCTGCAAAATTTGATACAAAGTTTGGTACCGATATATCGCACATGGTGTATTCTCTGTTGAACAATTTTAATTTTGATTATGTAGCCAGGTGGCTTGCGCAGCCTGATGCAAGAAAGAGTATGGCTTATACGCCCGTAAAAGCGCCGGCAAAATCTATGGGCAATATATTTTCAGCGCCTGCAATGGTTTCGGCAACAGCATCTGCAAAAAATAAAGACCCTTACACTATTTTGTACGATGATTTTAACGGTTATACCGATGGAACACTGTCTGCTAAAGGATGGCACACTTATGGACACAACGGGCATGATTTTGCAAATGCATCAGTAAGCACAGTGAATGGACAATCCGGCAAATGGATTTCTGTACCGCAGGATTTTAGTTTCTATCCCAATTTTAATAAACCGCTTGGCGCCAATTTTACCGTGAACTACGATGTGTATTTCGGAAAAGATGTAAAAAACCAAAGAACGCCTCTTTACTTCAGGATAGATACGGAAGACCCGAAGAAAACAATTGATTTGCACGATATAAACAGGGAAGGCTTCCAATTTTCATTAGCCATGAATGGCGAAACCGAAACAAGCAAACGGTACATGAGTGTTGAATACAAAGAAACGTTCACTAAGACCAGGATTCCCACTGCCAAAGCAGGCGATGTAGCACATGTAACAATTTCCGTGAACGGCGCTGCAATAGCTGTTTCTGTAAATGGCAAAGAACTAATGCATGATGATAATGCAATCCCTGCGGGAAAATCTTTTAAAAGATACGCCTGGTATTGCAGCGAACCGGGTGTGTATTTCAGTAATGTGTATGTAAAAAGTGGCAGCCTTGTGCAAAATACTATTCCGCAGGAGCCGCAATTTGCCGGAGTGGTAAAAGACAAAAAATCCACAACACCCGATGCTGCTACATTTGAAACATCTGACTATGCATTTAAACCATTAGAAAAAATAGATAACATGCCGCCGATAAGTTATCCTGCAGGGTTTAAAAGCGCTACCCCCATTCCGGCACAGGCAGAAGGAAGCAATAAAGCAGTGGCAACATTACCAACATTCAAAGCTCCTGCTCGTTCTGCAGTATTAGATGCAATACCCAATGCTGTGTTAAGTAATACTGCATTTAAAAAATTAATTGATGATCTAAAAGCTACTGTTTCCACAAAATTGAATACAGACAATGTAAATAAGATAGACGGTTATCTTAAAGCAAAAAAAATCACTACAGCAAAAGCAATTGCTGCAGAAGCTATTGGCTCATGGCTAAATGCAAAACCAACTGCAGCTTTGTATTTATTCTGCAAAGCCATGCAGGCCGACTACAATGATATGAACACTGCCAACAATCTGGCTTCGCTGTTGAATGCTTATGGTTATGCTGAAAAAGCGATCCCTGTTTTGCAATATGTGAATGGTAAGATCAATAACAACCCGGATGTATTGTCCAATATGGCAACTGCTTATTATAACCTTGGGGATATGAACAATGCTTCTTTGTTTGCAGATAAAAGCATTGCGAAAGACAGTTTGAACGCTAACGGAAATAAAGTAGCCGCTTTTGTACACCTGAATAAAGCATCACAAACCAATAACAAAGCTGAAGCCGATAAAGCCATTGGCTGTTTAAAACAGTCCCTCAAATCACACTATGATAATGAAGCATCTGAATTATTGAATAAAATTGAAGGCAACCATCAAAAGCAAAACGATTTTGTAAATACTAATTTTAAAGAATTTCCCATGCTTCGCCGGCTGGAGCTACCCGCCATGCCTGAGGACTTGGCGCAGGCAAGATCTTTTAATGAATTTTTAGCAAAAGAAAAAAGCAGCTTATCCCAAACAATTGAAAATATTAATAAGGCAAAACGTAAACTGCCCGCAGCGGATATGAAGCTGGCTGTGGCCAACATCAATCAAAATAAAGCACAGGGTATGATGATGTTGAAAGCAGCGGATATTGTAAACCAAAGTGTGCTTTGGTATACGAAGATGAAAAGCGACCTTGAGCAGATTTTTACACAGGATAAAACAACATTAACAACCGCCTACAATAAAAAGATAAATGCGATTACCAAAAAATATAATGCGCAGTTGGATAAATTAGAAGGCGGCGAAGGCAAGGGAGATGAAGAAGAAGAAATGGAACGCCTAAAAAAAGCCCGTTGTGAAGAATACAATAAAGAAAGTCAGCAATATCTTTCTGATGTGGCAAAACTCACTAACCAGTTTGCCCAAAAAAGCGAACTGGTAAGCCGTACCTATTTCAGGGATTATGCCAACTGGATGCCGGTTCAGTTGAACGATAACAGCAACCGCTACTTTCTGGAGGCACAGGCAAAATATATTACTGATGTAAATAGAACTCTTTCCTTATACACTGTTATAGAGCCCTGCATTTATCCTTCTCAGCCATCAAAAGATGATAAGAAACCATCCAAACCAAAGCAATGGGAAGAAGATTATTGTGCCAACTTCAAAGGAACCTTGGGGCTGGGCCCTACAAAGATCGGGTTCAATTGTAACTCCATGAGCATATCTGGTGGTGAAGGTTTTGTAGGAGATATGACCCTTAACTTTAATGAGAACGGCACGTTTAAAGAAGCAACTATTGGCGCAGGCATAGGGGTAGAAGGGCATATTGGTAATCAAAACGTAACAGCAGTTTCAGCAGGCGCATCTGCGATGGAGTACATTACCATTGGCGCCGGGCCTAATGGCGGGTTACAGGTAACAGACTGGGGTATTACCGCTGGTGTTTCGGCCGGTGGAAATATTGGTGCTGTGGGTGGTGAAGCAAATATTGCATCAACAACAATTTCTGTGAATGGAGGTGTAAGCGCAGGTGGTTATATAACAAATGCACTTGGGTTGAACAAGCCATAGAATCATCTTTTTTAATGATTGACCAGCATATATACCAGGCCTATTTTTACGAAATAAAAAAATGGTCATGAAAAAAACAACACTCTTCTTTTTATGTGTACTCTTATCAGCGATTGCTTTTACCCAAAAGCCTTCCAAAGAACAAATGGAAGCCGACAAGAAAAAAATGGCCGAGGCACAAAAAAAATTAGAGGCACAAAAAGCAGCAATGACTCCCGAAGCAAGGAAACAGTTGGAGGATATGATGGAAAAAATGGGCGTCAATAAAGCCATGCAAAATGCACAGCAGGGATTGGACAATAATGCAAATGGCAAACCGGGAGCAATGTTGCGTATTGCCGATCCGGAGATCGTTCCCGATAAAGTTGCTGCATTTAAAATTGCCGCTACACCACAAAATAAAACACAAGTAACAGCTTATCTCTCACCCATTTTTTCTGAAACAGATAAACTGATAAAGCCCGAAAGTAAAAATGCTGTAAAAAACTTATTGAACAAAGGAGATAAGACCGGGAAATATGCCATGGTGTTCTGGGCACATAATGAATTGGATAAAGCTTTATATCTTTTATTAAATGCCTGCATTACCAATTCTGACGATATGGTTTCGCTTAATAATCTTGGGAGCCTGCTTACCATATCGGGCTATGCATATAAATCATTGCCTGTTTTATTGTATGCACAAAAACTGTTGCCCAATAGCGGAACTATACTTAACAACACCGGCCAGGCATTGCTTAGTGTAGGTAATGTAGACAAAGCAAAAACAATGTTAGTTGCTGCAGTTGGTAAAGACACCAGTAATTCCGAAGCATATCGTTCATTGGCATTAATTGCACAAAAGCAGGGTGATAAAACACTTTGCGCAGGTTATCTTGAAAAAGCAATTGCACATGGTGGTGCCAATACACAAAATATAAACCTGTTGCAACAGGTATCACCCACAGTTGATAAATCATCCATGTACCAGGCCATTCGCAATAATTTCAAAAAATATTATAAAGACCATAGTATTACCAAAAGATTTCTTATACCTGAAATACCGGATAGTTACGAAGGAGCAGTAGCAGCATATCCCGATATCAACAACTTTTTTTTGAACCTGGATGCCACCATCAACGAAGCAAAAAAAGCAGGAGCACAATTCCAAAAAGATTATGAAAAGCAATTGACCGACAATATGAATAAACGAATGGCCCAGGCACAGCAAATAGCTGCCAATGTGGGTAAGCCCGGGGCTGCTAAAATGGTACAGGATATGAAGGCTGGGCTTGCAAGTCCCTTTATGGCCCATGCCGCCCTTATGCTCAATGCAATAGATAACCCACAATACAGCGTTTCCTATATCAGCCGTATGAAAAAAGAAGCAGCCAGTGCGAATCAACGCATTGAAGAATTGAAACATGGATTGAAAATGGATTTTGATAATAAAATTGATGCCCTCGTAAAAGAGAAAAGTAAACTGGATGACGGAGAAGGAAAAGGAGCTGCAAATGTAAGGTCGATGCAAATTGAAAATGAACTCTGTAATCTGAGAACCGAAAGACAAAATACCTGGTTGAAAAAATCTGCTGAGGTATACAATCAATACATCCGCAGTATGGAAATCCTGATGAACCAGCGTTTACAGGAGTATTTGTTTTGGAATACAATTGTGATGCAGTCTATGCAAGACCCTACACCTGTAAACTACCAGGCTTATGTTGGATATCTGAACGATCTATATAGTTTCCGTAAACTTTTTCCGGTGTATGTTGATGGTGGTTTGTCAAAACCTTGCGGAGATTATTTAAAACCTGAGAATAAAAAAGGTAAAATACAGGTATGGGAAAGGGAACATTGCGAAGTAAATTTTGGATTTGATGCAAAGGTGTTTGCCGGAAAATTTGATTGTGAAGGATTGAAAATGAAAGTTGATCTTAAAGCCGGGGAATTTAACTATAGCCAAAGCTATGACCCTGTAACATGGGAAACTACCGGGCATAGTTTTTCTGCTAAAGCAGGTAAGGACAAAGAGTTTGAAATTACCGACAATATTGGTGGAAAAATTGGTGCTTCGGTAGAGACCACTATAAAATTTGATAGTAACATGAACCCTGTAGATCTGATCGTGACAGGCTCTGCAGGAGCAGAAATAAATGATGGCGGACTTGGAAGTGCTTCTGCAGATCTGGGCTCTGTAACAGTAAGTGTAAATGGTGGTTTTAATTCTGCAGGTCCCGGCTTCACACCATTCGGTAGTGATTTTTTAAAATAATCAGCAAACAGTTTTTCAATAAAATTTTATTGTAATAGCAAATGAAAAAAATAGTATTTATCAGTTTATTGTTTTGCGGATTTGCTGCACAGGCGCAAAATAAACCCGGCGGAAAGGAAACGCCGGTGCCCTGTGACGGTAATGCAGATATGCTTCCGGGAAAATATACCGACCATACCAATCCAAAATATCCCACAAGCCTTAAGGGAAATACATCCGATAAAGCAGCGATGTTAAAGCAGCTTATTGCAATTGAAAAATTGGAAGAAGCCAGTCGTAAAAACTTTAACCTGACGGGTTGTGTGGCAAGAGTAAGTTTTAGTGGTGGCGATAAAAGTGCTGCCGGAATAATGAAGTACGGCTACCAGTTAGGTGTTTATCGGAATGTATGTCATGTTACACAGCATATCGTAAAAACGGTGGATGAGTACAGCACAGTTTTCAGGGTAAATATAAATAATGATCCTGTTAGCGGTTCCCTATCTCCGTTGGCTATGGGAATAGGAAGTTTTAATATTGCTAAATATCCCAATTCTGTTCAATATGATATTCCAGTGGATGCGATACAGGGAAAAAGTACAAACAATAATCCGAGCCGTGTTTCAAAATATATTTCAGAAGGCATGCTGCTAACTGGTCGTTCAGATAATTACAGGGACTATCACGCAGATTTTTTAAAATTGAATAATGGTAATGGCTATGTAGAAAATTGGCAGGGCGGCGACAGGTATGCTAATCATGGGCCATCTTCTTATCAATTCATAGACAGGCATTATCTTATTACCAAACCAGGTATTCCATTACTTATTCCTGTTTCCCGTAAACAGTACCTGGAAGATATGCTGGAGTATCTTGAAATTGAAAAGGCCAATTTTTATTACGACAATGATAAACAAACAAAGCAAGTTCAAGGCAACAACGCTGAATATGCAAAAAAAAGACTTTCAATTTTAGAAGCCGATAAAGTAGCTTACCCGCAATTATATGAAGCAAAAAAAGCGAAAATAAAACAATTACTGGCTGAACAAAAAGATGCATGGCTGCAACAACAAGCCATTGTAGGAAATCCTGGTAAGGTGTACGATGCCAACGATAGATTAAAAGAACTGGGAAAATTCTACGACAAAGAAGGTGATTATTCTGTTGCACTTTATGTGACCAACCCGGAATATTTTAAATCCGGCATTAATCAATCCACTAAACCACAAATAATAGAAGTGCAATTTCGATATGAAATTGCTAATGACCGTGGTTATTCAGAAAGATTGTTCAATAATTTTTTGAAAAACTTTGATATGGAAGCATTGCGTAAAATGCTGCAGTAAAATTCTATACAATGAAAAAAGAATGGTTTTTTAAAAAACAGTTGCATTGTTAGTGTCACAACAGGTGAATGCACAGGGTTGTAAGACCACTGCAGACCTGGAAGCAACTCCCGGCAAGTATTTAACGGCAACTGAATACCCGTGGCCTGCAGTAAGAGCAGCCTGCTTCAAAAAATGACCACTGCGGCCGATAAGGCAATGGCAAAGCAACATTGGGACAGGTAGAAAAAATAGAACTGCAAAGTCATAGTGGTTTTGATCTTACCAGAGGTAATTGGGAAAATGTTTATTCAACGGAAGGTTATGGATATGCAGGTAATACCAAACCCGGTAGCCTACCTGCTATATGAATAGTATTGCTTCATCATTCCTCCCCGCAATAACGAATTGTGTTCTCCCCTACCTTTTAAACGGTTGCTTCTTCCAATACGTCAGACTCCTCCATACCCATTCAAACGGACCGAATCTGAAAAAGCGCAGCCAGATGGAGGAGAAGATCAACTGGAATATCCAGACGGAGAATACTACATAATAAATTTCATGGAAACGTAGTTTGTTGTAATTGCCAAATCCATAACCATAAAAGAAGAAAGTACAGATGATACTTTGCATGAGGTAATTACTGAATGCCATCTGCCCTACATTGGAGAGTGCCCTCATTAACCATGGCACTGCTTTGCTCCGGAAGATCAGCATTATCAAACTTGCATGACCCAATGTAAGTGGTATGCGCCGCAACTCAGCAAATACATCATGCGAAACACTCCACGCATCGACATATCGTGACTGTGAACCAAAGCCCATCCAATACCTGTCGAATATCATCCATGCTACGGGCAGCCCGATACCATAACCGATAAACATACACATGGCATAGGTGGATGTTTTTAATTTATTACTAAAGAAACCCCAGCCAAATAATGCCATCCCGATGAACATCATACATAGCATATCCCAGGGATCGCCGTACATATACTGTACTTCCCCATTGGAATTGATATCTATAAAATAGCTGACAATGGTTGGATAGTCAGACCGCATCTTTTTAAGATTCTTTGCCATGGTAGCAGAATCCGGCTTTGCTCTTTTTTCTACTCCTTCCCAAAAACCGATAGCTCCCTGTTGCTCTGGCGTTAGTTGTTTCTTTTCTTTTTTTGCCTGCATGGCTTCCAGGTAGTCGGCCCGCTTGCCACGAAACTCATTCCAGTTCCAGTCCTTTTTTATCATGGCAAACACCACGCATAACAATCCGATCGCTAATAACCACTTTGGATTTAGTTTGCGAAAGGGAAACAGCAACATGCCACATAATCCGTAGAAGAATAAAATGTCGCCCTGCCAGAGTATTACATACGCATTGATCAATCCGAAAAATACCAACCACAATAATCTTCTGTAATAATATTCCCCTACTGTTGGCTGTCCGGGTAATTGTTTTTTATTCTGCATGAACAGTACCATGCCTGCACCAAACAACATAGAGAATAATCCGCGCATGGTCCCTTCGAATAATACAAATACTGTTTTGAATGTATTGTAATCATTTCCGCTGCGTGGACCATTGATGATGGGGTACCACCAATCCCAGTTGATACCAAAGCCGGGGATATTCATCATTAATATTCCGAGCAGCGCAACGCCACGGATCGTATCAATGCTTTTGATACGATCGGCAAATGCGACAGGTGCAACATGCTGGGTGTCGCCACCATTGTCGTTTCCGTCCATGTTGACGATGACTGCCTGGGGATTATGTTGATCCATATAGATGGTTTAATAAAATACTTTTTTCCCGCAACGACGCAAAGGCGCCATGAAATACAATAAAAACAAATCGCATCACCCCACAACTCAAAACTCAGCGCCCGGAACTCTTTTAATTGGTAATCGTTTTCTGTAAACCAGCGTCCTTAACAACCATTCCACCGGTCCCATTGTAAAATAACGCAGCCACATTACTGAGAATACGATCTGCACCATTGCCAGTTCTGCTACAAAGAAGTAGAGCTCCCATTGTTTTAAACGTCCGAAATAACCAAAACCATAGCCATAGAAAAAAAGAGTGCACACAACAGTTTGAATGATGTAATTGGTGAGTGCCAGGCGGCCAACCGCTGCTGCGGCTTTCCAGATCCAGCCAAATACACTCATTCGCAGGAACCATAATACCAGCGATGCATAACCAAGCGCCATTAATAATTTTTCGATCGGTAAGAATTGATTGAATGGAATACTATGTTCTTTTATATATACTGCATAATCGGCCAGTTTCAAACTTTGATAATGTATCCTATACCAGGCCAGCAGCGTTCCTGCTATTAATGCCAGTAATCCAACTACCAGGTATTTAGAAGAGGAGAATCGCGGGCTGAAATAACCAATGCTCATTAATGCCATACCTAAAAACATCATGGAACCAATATCCCAGATACCGATGCGATATAACCAGTACGATTCTTTTTGTTGTGTTTTTTGCATGGATGCATAAGCGATCTTCTTCCAGTTGCGGGCTTGCATCGTTTTGTTGTTTTCTTTGGCAGCACCGGCATCGTACTTGTTTCTTTTTACGGTGCCTTCCCAATTGCCTTTATCCTCCTGCTGCTGGGAAGTAAGTGTATCATTCTTCTTTGCCAGCGAATCATTGAGTTTGTTTCGGAGTAATGTATCTTTTAGCAGTACTGTATCTTTTGTTCTGTCAGTACTATCTTTTTTTGCGCGGATGGTACTGTCTGCTTTGAATTTATCTTCTACCACTTTTATTGCAGTATATTTTTTATACACATTTTTATCGTCACTGTAATACCAATACTGTTTGCCGCAATAAATGAATGTGCAAACAATTGCTGCTATGAAAAATCCCCTGCTCTTCATTCTTGTAAAGGCGAATAACAAAATGCCAAGTACCCCAAACTGGAATAAAATATCACCTGGCCATACTAACAGAAATGCATTGATGACACCAAAGCCCATCAGCCACATCATTCTCCTGATATGCGCATCGGCAGCGCTGATCTCAACAGGATGTTCCTTCTTTTGTACAAATAAAATAATACCGGCTCCAAATACCATTGCCAGTAATGATAGCATCTTACCATCGAAGAGCATAGAAATGGTGGTGAGTAATTTAAAATTGCCGCCATGTGTGCCGGTTTGATAATACAATTGCTGGTTAGCGGTAA
>Ga0068853_100004461_pt1 | contig 10851 bp, 11 predicted proteins | sample KBSCornC32_FD_65655 | JGI IMG/M metagenome (GOLD analysis project Ga0068853, IMG submission 65655) | Corn rhizosphere microbial communities from Kellogg Biological Station, Michigan, USA - KBS Corn C3-2 | ecosystem: Host-associated > Plants > Roots > Rhizosphere > Soil ... | reverse complement strand
TGGCCGGTGTCGGGGTCGTATTGCTCGGCGAGGACGCCGGAGGGGCAGGCGAGGGACGGGATGGACTCGAGGAGGCGGAGGGCCTTGTCGGTGTCGCCGAGAGCGATGTACCACTCGGCGAGCCAGAGGGTGCAGATGAACCAGGAGTTGCCGGCGTGGCGGTCGGAGGTGCGCATGTAGCCGTCCGCTTCGTAGCGGGCGACCCCGCCGTAGTCGCCGCGGTTGAGGAGCTTGTCCTCGACAGCCTGCATCGTGCCGACGACGCGTTCGTCGCCAGCGGGGAAGCAGCCGAAGTAGAATGTCGCGAAGAGGCTTGCGTCGACCGTCGTGTCGGCGGTGAGGTTGTCTTCGTGATCGGCATCGAGCGAGCGGAGGAAGCGGCCCAAACTCGGGCTGTAGAGATGCTCGGCCATGGCGGCGACCATTTGATTGGCTGCGCGATGGTAGTTGGTGGATGGTCGATGGTCGTCGAATAGGTTGGCAAAAGTGGCGGCGGCTCTTAGACCCGCGACAACGGTCGCACACGTGAAGGTGTGGATGCCGCGGCGGTCTTCCCAGAGGTTCCAGCTCGGGAGAGGCAGACCGGTATTCTCGTCGCGAAAGGCGAGGAGAAAATCGGCGGCTCGCGTCACGAGAGTGTCGTACATTCGCTCGGCGAATTCGATGTCGTTGGTAATGCGATAGTGTTCGCCGAGAGCCCAGAGGACCAGGGCGGTCTCGTCCTCCTGTATCGGAGCGAGCGGTTTTTGCCGCCAGTGATCCCACGATGAATGCCAGCCCGAACCGGGTGTGCCGTCGGGATTGTACTTTTGTAGGAAGTGGCCCCGATGGTCGAGGATCCGGCTGCAGAGATCGAAGAAGTTTTTTGAATGCTCGTGATGACCGGCGAGGTCGAGGGCGTTCGCGACAAAGGCTCCGTCACGTGGCCACAGATATGCGTAATGGTCCGTCGCACGGATCGTGACATCGTGATCGGTCGCGGCGATGATCGCTCCGTTCTGGTCGATCTGCGTCGGGATGATCAAGAGCGAGCGACGGTACAAGTCGGCGACTGCTTCGGGCAGTTGGGTGACATCTGCAGTGGATCCGGCGAGGAATTCTCGGCAAGACTCGTTAACTTGTGCAAAGAATGCGTCGGGTCCCTCGGATCGCAGTTTTGTATCGAGTTCGCTCACCTCGCCGTAGCTGCGGCCCGCGGCGATCCAGCAGTAAAACTCTCCGCCGCCATTCATGTACACAGCGACGGTCGAATCGACGGAGCCCTCGGTAATCGCGGCGTTTGACAGGTGGCCGTCCTCGGCGTCGCGCCACGTGCCTTCGTTGTGACTGAAGGCCTTGCGGCCTGTAGCGAATTCGGCAAAATGAGGCGAAGTGTTGATCAGGAAATAACGGTCGCGTTTGTAATGCACGATCGCGTGCGTCTCGGGATCGTAAAACGCCGTGTCGCCTTTCTTCGTCTCATGGATGCGAAAGTCGTGATGGAGAAAGATGCGGATGTCGCGTTCGCCGACGAGGTCGTGGACGATGAAATGCCGGAGGAATAGATTCTCATTCGTCGCAACGAGGTCGTGGCATCTGATCTCGAGACCGAGCCTGTTGTTGACGAGCAGGACGTCAGTGATGGAGCTGTCTCGAACGTAGCGCAGCTCGCGCGTCCATTCGTCATCCGATATCCAGGAGAATTCCCCTGCGACCCACACGCCCAGACGCGACGGGAAGCCTTTCGTATGATCCTCCTGCCCGACGTGCGGGAAGTAGATATCACGGATCTGATATTGCGCGTCGAAGTTAACGAGCAGACTGCCGTTGCCGACGGGAAGGTCACGCATTAGAGAATGACCTTTACCAGACTGGGAAGGACACGAACGAGTTGCTCGTCATTCGTCCAGAATTCATCACATCCACCAAACTCAGCCGCAGCCAAATGGAGAGCGTCAGGAGTCTTGATGAACGGGAATGACGCACGCAGTCCCGCTCCCCTGTCGAAAATACTGCGGTTCAGGTCAATGAGGGCGAGCCCATCCAGATACTCTTCATAAGCTGTCGCCAATTCGTGATCAGCATGACGTAACGGGTGGACTTTGCACTCAAGCCTGACTAGATCAGAGGTGAAGATCTCGGGGCCAGATTCGCTATCGAGCAGTTGCTGTATGGTCTTTTGAAAGACAGGATGTGCCTCAATGAGATAGATGAGAATGCAGGAGTCGAGATAGACCTTCTTCACAGTTAGTCCCACTCATCGCGCAGTTGCCGTACCGAACGGACATGCTCCTCTATTTCCTCGACACTTCGTTTTGTACGTGAAGGATTGTCCTTGAGGTGCTGAAGGAGTGCAGCGGAATTGCCCTTTCGGCGCTCGTCGACAGCGACTGCTGCATCCTCACTGATGGTCACGGTAGCTCGCGTTTTCCGATATACCCTGATCGGCTCAAGTAGTTGGACAGTTCCGTCGGTGTTTATTTCGGCTTCTACGATAAGAGACATATGGCCACCTCAGCCAATTATACGATTTTATCACTCGGCCTTGAGAGCTTTCTGAACCGCGTCGTCGATGCTCATCTGGATATAAGTGCTGTAGCCGACGAATTTATCGACGACCTGGCCGTTGCGGTCGAGCACGATGGTCTGGGGAATGTCGTCGCGATCGGCGAAGACATAGTTTACGAGAGCGTCATCGGGATGGGCGATCGGATAGTCCACTTTGGTCTGCTTGGTGAAAGCGGCGATCTTGTCGGGAGGGTCTTCCTCGCCGCCGACGTTCATGCCGATAATGGTCAGATTGTCGGCTCCATTCTTGGCGAGAAGGCCGTTGAGGTGAGGGATCTCTTCGCGGCAGGGGGGGCAGTAGGTGGCCCAAAAATCTAGGATCACTGCCTTACCCTTGAGCTCGGAGACTTGATGTAGCCCGCCTTTGTCATCGGTCCAGCTCATCTCGCCTATCGGCTTTGTCGGTGCGGAATGCGAGACGTTTAGTCCCGTCGCCTTATCGTTGATAGAGACCGGTTGGTTAGAGACCGCGACGGGTGCGGCCGCTGGACGGCAGGACGAGCCCACGAGCAAAACCGCGACGCAAAAACACAGAACTGATAACCTCATATTCCGCTAAGATGTTAATCCTTAACGGCTTGGGTGTCTACGGCGAGCCCGATGGTCCATTATGTTATAATTCATGCTATTCGCCCGGTTGCGCGGCAACAACGATGGACGACCCTGCCAGTAGTCTCTTACTCCTGTTTCAAACGAACGAGATCGGATCCTCAGTGACAGTCACGGAGGTCCTATTCGAGTTTTTGCTAATCCTCGTGATCGTCGGGATGAACGCGTTTTTTGTCGCGTCCGAGTTTTCGCTCGTGACGGTGCGGCTGACGCGAATGCATAAGCTCGCCGATGAGGGCAACAGAAGCGCGCGTGCGGTCCTGCGGCTCAAGGAGGATCCGACACTCTTCATCTCCGCGGTGCAGCTTGGTGTGACGTTGGCTTCGCTCGCGTTGGGTTGGGTCGGCGAGCCGACGATCGCGGAATGGCTGAAGCCCGTTGCGACGGCCATCGCCGGTGCGGGCCCTGCGGCATACGTCGCACATGTCGTCGCGATCGTGATCGCGTTTTGCATGATAACGTTTTTGCACGTGGTGCTCGGCGAGCTTGTGCCAAAAATGTTTGCGCTCGAGCGGGCGGAGGCTTTCGCGCTGTTTGCGGCGAGGCCGCTTTCAGTTTTTGCAAAGATCTTTTCGCCTATCCTCGCCGTACTTAATTACGCTGGCCGTCTGGTCGGCAAGTCACTCGGTCTGTCGTCAAATCTCGATCACACGTCCGTCTACAGCGAGGACGAACTTCGCCAGCTCGTTGCATTGTCGGAGGAGAGCGGTCAGATCAATCAGGAAGAGCGGAATCTGATCAATAAGGTGTTTGAGTTCTCCGAGACGACCGTCAAAGAGGCGATGATACCGCGGACGGAGATCGTCGCGATTCCGGAAACGTCGACTTTGGACGACATATCAAAGCAATTCGACGAAAGTGGCTATTCGCGGCTGCCGGTTTTTAGAGAATCGCTCGACGACATTATCGGGTTTATTCATAGCAAGGACCTCGTGCCCTTCTTGCTCCGACCGCGTTCGTTCAAGCTGGAGAAGATCATTCACAAGCCGAGCTACGTCGTCGACACCGCAAAGCTCGAGGACGTGCTGCGGCAGATGCAGACGGAGAAGTTTCACTTCGGCTTTGTCGTCGACGAACACGGCGGCGTCGAGGGCATCATAACTCTCGAAGATCTGCTCGAGGAGATCGTCGGCGACATCTCGGACGAACACGACGAGGAGGTCAACGAGCAGATCGACGAGCAGCCCGACGGCAGCTATCTGCTCGATGGCGGGCTGGCTGTGCGCGATCTGAATCGACGGCTCGAGATCGAGCTTCCGGTATCGGAGGCCTACACTACTATCGCCGGATTTCTCATGAGTCAGGCGGGCGAGATCCTCAAAGAGGGTGAAACAGTTCCATTCAATGGACATACATTTCGAGTAGAAAAGGTCGATAAACGACGCATTCGACAGGTGCGGATGTTCAATTCGCAACGAGAAGTTCCGGCCGAGGAAGCAGTCGAATAACAACGATCCCGCAACTCGCCCATCGCCGCGTCTCGTGGCAAAATCATTCACATGAGCTACATCGAATTGGTCCACGCGCGCGAGATCATGGACTCTCGCGGCAATCCTACTATCGAGGCAGAAGTAATTCTGGAGGACGGCACGCAAGGGCGTGCGGCGGTGCCGAGCGGAGCCTCGACAGGTGAAAACGAGGCTGTCGAGCTGCGGGACGGCGATAAGGATCGTTATCTCGGGAAAGGCGTTCTCACAGCCGTTAAAAATGTGAATGACGTGATCAGCCGTGAGGTCGAGGGCCTTGATTGTCTTGATCAGACTCTGATCGATCAGGTGATGATCGACCTCGATGGGACCGAAAATAAATCTAAGCTAGGCGCGAATGCGATTCTCGCAGTTTCGCTCGCAAACGCGCGTGCGGCCGCTGCGTTTCAGGAGATGCCGCTGTATCGCTATATCGGCGGCACGAACGCCAAGACGCTGCCAGTCCCGATGATGAATATCCTCAACGGTGGCGCGCATGCGGACAACAACGTGGACTTTCAGGAGTTCATGGTGATGCCTGTGGGGGCGGAGAGTTTTTCGGAGGCACTGAGGTGCGGATCGGAGATCTTTCACAACCTGAAGAGCGTGCTTAAAGGCCGCGGCTATTCGACAGGTGTCGGTGACGAGGGTGGTTTTGCTCCCAATCTCAAATCCAATGAGGAAGCTGTCGAGACCATTCTCGAGGCGATAGACAAAGCAGGTTACAAGGCCGGCGACAACGTAATGCTTGCGCTCGATCCGGCGGCGAGCGAGTTTTATCGCGACGGGAAGTACGTCTTCAAGAAGAGCGACAAACGCGAGCTTACAAGCACAGAAATGGCCGATTACTGGGCCGAGTGGACAACAAAATATCCCATCATTTCCATTGAGGACGGGCTGGCCGAAAACGACTGGGATGGCTGGCGTTATCTCACCGGCAACATCGGCGACACCGTTCAACTCGTAGGTGACGACCTCTTTGTAACGAATACGAAATTCCTGCTAAAGGGAATTGAGCTGAATGCGGCAAACTCGATCCTCATCAAGGTCAATCAGATCGGTACGCTCACCGAGACGCTTGATGCTATCGAGCTGGCCCGCACAAACAACATGACGGCAGTTATCTCGCATCGCTCCGGCGAGACCGAGGATAGCTTTATCGCCGATCTTGCCGTCGCGACCAACGCAGGCCAGATCAAGACCGGCTCGCTATGCCGCTCGGACCGAATTGCCAAGTACAACCAGCTTCTCCGGATTGAAGAGGACCTTGGGGAATCAGCAAAATTTCCGGGACGGAAGGCGTTTTATCAACTTTTTTGATCGAGTCGTCTCTCGGTGCGTCTACGTCGTGGAGTAATGTGGCCGGTCATAACATAACGCTCGTAAAAATTGACCAATCGAAACAGGCTCGGGTGATCGGTCGGCTACTTTTGCTGTTCTCGGAGAAGTGTCCGGAGAACAGCACGCTCCTCGAATTATTGGCGATGTCGGTTTCCGAATCTCAGTGGAGCGGCGGCCATGCACTTTTTCAGGTCATCAGACAAAAGACTTTGCACGTTGATCGTGAGCTTAACAAGAGGATACAGCTTCGACGAGATCATTTCGAGAAATTGGAATGCCAATACAGCTTCGAAGAGATCTGTGCAAAGTCTCTCTACAACCTGAGTGGTCGGCCGGCGCCGTTTGATTCGGATTCACCTGACTGGATCGTGACGATTGCGGTTAGTCTGGCCCAGAAGCTTAGTATTGAGCGAAAACTCATCTCAGAAATCGTGGATTCCGCTCAATGAACCTCCGCGACGAAATCCTTGCCGAGCACTCAAAACGCCAGACCGCTAAGATCGTCGAATGGGTTGGTAACGATCCAAAGCGCTTTGGGGAGCTAATGCGACTTTTTCTCGGCGATATCTACCGGGTCACTCAGCGGGCCGGATGGCCGCTCAGCGATTGCGTCAAGCTACACCCCGCGTTGATCAAGCCTTATTTTTCACAGCTCTTGAAGCAGATCGAGAGGGATGATGTTCACATTGCAGTTAGACGTAATGTCGTTCGGCTGCTGCAGTTCGTTGAGATACCAAAACGTTATGAGGGGCGGATCTTTGACGCTTGCTACGCCCTGCTCAACGATCCTAAAGAGCCTGTGGCGGTGAGGGTGTTTTCGATGACCGTCGCCGCGAATATCGCGCGGAACTCGCCGGAACTCCTGGAAGAGCTTCATCTTGTCGCGACAAAGTACCCTGACACGATGACACCCGGATTTCGAGCACGGTTGAGGCACGTGTTCGGCTTATGAAACGCGTTCTGGTCCTCGGGTCGGGGGGTGCGGGGAAGACGACGTTCGCACAGCGGCTGGGCGAGACCATCGAACTTCCTGTCGTCCACCTTGACGGTCTCTTTTGGAAGCCCGGATGGGTCCGGACGCCGGATAACGAATGGGCAGATATTCTGCGAGTCGAGATCGCGAAGCCAGAATGGATCATCGACGGCAACTACGGTAGCTCGCGTCAGCTAAGGATCGACGCCGCGGATACCATTATTCTGCTCGACCTGCCCCGCAGGATTTGCATGTGGCGGATCACAAAGCGCACGGCGATGTACTACGGCCGAAGCCGGCCCGACATGGCGGAGGGTTGCGTCGAGAGGTTCAATATGGAATTCCTTATTTGGGTATGGACGTATAAGAATAGGTCGCTAAAGCGCGTGATGGCCGACCTCTCAAATGCGCGTGGGAAGCGGATCGTCATTCTCAGGAACACCAGGGAAATAGAGAGCTTTTTGAAGGAACCACATGCGTACGAGACAAGGTGAATACGAGATCGACACCGACAAACGGCGGCTCGATATCGCCGCGATCCACCGCTTTTTATCAAACGAATCGTATTGGGCAAAGGACCGCACGCTCGAGCAGACGCTGACCGCGATCGAGAATTCGTTGTGTTTTGGACTCTTCAAAGGACGCGAACAAGTAGGTTTTGCACGTGTGATCACCGACAAGGCCACATTCGCGTATCTCGGCGACGTGTATGTGCTGGAGGCACACCGCAGGCAGGGACTGAGCAAATGGCTGATGAAAACCATCGTTGAGCAGCCGGACCTGCAGGGTCTGCGGCGGTGGCTGCTCGCTACGCGGGATGCTCACGGATTGTACGAGCGCTATGGATTTCGCGTGCTGGTCCATCCTGAGAGATGGATGGAGCGCCCCGCTCCTGACGCATACTAACAACAATGTTGCACACGCAGCTCTACTTACGGTTATAATTGATGGACTGGCGCATTCTAGCCAGGTCCCCTCAAATGAACTTTCCTGCCCGCAACACGCGTCCGCTCGCACTTGTCATCCTCGACGGCTGGGGCTATGCTCCCCGGACCGACAGCAACGCCATCGCGCTTGCACACACTCCCTTTTACGACGAGATCTGCCGTAAATATCCGATGACGACGCTTGCCGCGGCCGGTGAGGCGATCGGCCAGGCGGCGGATGCTCCGGGGAATGCAGAGATCGGCCACCTCAATTTAGGCACGGGACGTGTCGCGGAGACTGAGCTTTCGCGGATACGAAAAGCGATAGCGTGCGGAAGTTTTGCCGAGAATCCAGTCCTGACTCGGGCCTTTGCCAAGGCTAAGCAGACGAATTCCGGAGTGCATTTGGTCGGCCTTTTGAGCGATGGCGGGATGCATTCGTCCATCGACAGCTTGTTTGCCCTGCTGCGAATGGCCAAGGCCCATGGTGTCGATAATGTATTCATCCACGCGATCCTCGACGGTCTCGACGTGCCGGAACGCACCGCTGACGTCTATGTCGAGGCTCTCGAAATAAAACTCGCGGATATTGGCGTCGGAAAGATCGCTTCGCTGTGCGGGCGTTTCTTTGCTATGGATGCAGGTGGCCATTGGGAACGGACAGCTCGTGCGTTCACGATGCTTGTACATGCCGAGGGCGAGCGGACGACTGATGCCGTCTCGTCGATCCGCAATTCATTTCTGCGGGGTATCTCCGACGAATTTATCGCTCCGATCATCGTCGAAAAGGCTCCGGACGTTCCCGTCGCGACGGTAAATAATGGAGACCTCGTAATATTTTTTAATCATCGGGCGGACGCGATGCGGCAGCTTGTCCGGTCACTATGCCTGCCAGGTGGAGCCGGAGCAAAACCCTCGATCGACACGGTTTGTGTCACGGAGTACGACCGCTCGTTCAACCTTCCAGCCGCGTTTCGGCAGGAGCCGGAGAGGAATACGTTAACCTCGGTGCTCTCTGAGATGCAGGTGCCGGTCGCAAAGATCACGGAATCCGCGCGTTTCGCGCACTTGATGAATTACTTTGACGGGGGCACGGACGATCAATTCGACTCGGAGGAGCAAGTGGTCTTGTCGACCGCGGCTCCTGCTGAGTTGTGGCCGGAATCGCAGAGCTATAAGCTTGCCGACCGGTTCATACAGTCGCTAGAGAGTTCTCCAAATGGCGTTTTTGTGATCAATCTTCCCGCCGCCGATATCGCCGCCGAGACGGGAGATCTCAGCCGCACGATCGCCGCAATTCGCTATATGGATACATGCCTCGGCGGTATTTGCGAGGCCGCGGAGGACGCGGGCGGTACAGTCCTTGTCACGTCGAGCCACGGCCTTTGTGAGGAGATCGCGGACTTTAGAATGGGCGAGTCCAAGGCCACGTCTACGGCCAACCGCGTGCCGCTGCACTTTATCGATTTTGCCGGACAAGCCCCGCACCTGCGCGAGAATGGCTTGCTTGCCGATGTTGCTCCGACGATCCTCGGCGTGCTTGGCATCGATAAACCTGCGGAAATGACGGGCTCCGACCTTCGCGTGATGTAAAATAGCCGCTTGGCTGATCACGATCTCGACGTAAAAAACATACTCGTCATCCATTTCGGACAGCTCGGCGATGTCGTGCTTGCCCTGCCTGCAATGCGCGCGATCCGCGAGCGGTTTCCGCTTGCGAATATCACGGCTCTTACCGGAAAGGTGTCCGGTGAGATCGTTCGGCTCTCGGGCTTTGCCGACCAAGTCATTGCAGTCGACCGAGTGGAGCTCCGCGACGGGCCAAAGCTGCGTTCGATCGCTAAGATCATCAGCCTTACACGTGATCTGCGGCATCGCGAGCTCGATTTGGTCATTGACCTCCACAGCCTCAAGGAGACGAACATCCTGGCATGGCTTACTCGCGCAAAGTGCCGCCTTTTCGCGAACCGCGGCAATCGCTCATTTCACACGCTGGGGAATTTTGAGCCGCCGCCTCCCGCGGAGGATCGCTCCATGCATCTCAGCCGCACGTACATGCGGGTCCTGACACCGCTCGGCCTCAATGCTCAGCCGGAGCCTGTTGTGATATCGCTGCAGCAGGGCGATGTCGAATTCATTCGGCAGCACTTCCTGAAAGAGACACATGGACCTCTGGCGGCCTTTTTTCCCGGAGCAGGAAATCCGAGCCGACAGTGGCCGCTGGTCCGATTTGCTCAACTTGCCTCGCGACTCCAGAGCGACGGCTACATGCCAGTCGTCTTCCTTGGACCCGAGGAAAAAGAGATGAGGGAAACGGTTGCAAGCTCCTTTCCGCGAGGGGCTTTGATCATCGACGGACTTAGCATCCCTCAGTTCATTGCCGTCGCATCTGAGGTGGACATATTCGTCACGAATGACACTGGTCCGATGCATCTTGCAGCGCTTTCTGGCGCACCAATATTACTTGTGATCGACAGCCGGGCACCGCTCACATATCTGCCGCTTACTGCCCGGATCGCGATCGTAAACACCGCACACATTGATGCCATATCCGTCGAGGATGTTCATTCCGCAGCACAAAGACTGCTGAGTCCCGCCACCGAATGACAAACGCTCTGACAGCGTGGTAATCTCTGTTTTCCGCCCTCACAGGCAAGCAGCAGATGGTAGAAGAATTTGCTTTCGACAATACGGAGGAGCGCCGAAAAGTGCGTAATAACGGCACCGGCTGGATCGAGGTCATCGCCGGATCGATGTTCTCGGGCAAATCCGAGGAACTGATCCGCAGGCTCAACCGCGCCCGCATTGCGAGGCAAAAGGTGCAGGTCTTTAAGCCCGCGATCGACGCCAGATATTCGATCGAGGAGATCGCATCGCACTCTGGCCAGAAGCACGTCTCCGTCCCCGTTTCTTCAACCGCCGAGATGCTCTCGCAGATACATCAGGACACGCAGGTGGTCGGTATCGACGAAGGGCAATTCTTTGACGC
>Ga0068853_100004455_pt1 | contig 10854 bp, 9 predicted proteins | sample KBSCornC32_FD_65655 | JGI IMG/M metagenome (GOLD analysis project Ga0068853, IMG submission 65655) | Corn rhizosphere microbial communities from Kellogg Biological Station, Michigan, USA - KBS Corn C3-2 | ecosystem: Host-associated > Plants > Roots > Rhizosphere > Soil ... | reverse complement strand
GCAAGAGCAGAGCAATCTTCTGACGAACTTTGCTCCAGACGAGCCATAATGGGATGGGCGGCGCGAGCTGCCCCGAGTTCGGAGGCAGCTAACCATTCCGGGCAGCTGCGAGATAAAGCGCTTTTGAGCGAAGCATGCTTTGTACTGGAGCAGGCCGAGCTTTTTTCACCAACATTTTGTCATGCAATTGAAAAAACAGAATACCGCTTCTTCTTCGTTGCGCTCCGAACCGCCCCACTTAGCCAGCCAATGCTTTCAAGCCACCGCCTTCTGTCTCCAAGTTGGGCTTGTTGCCGAATGCCCGACGGTGTGCTCAACCTATGCATGAGTCCATTTCTTTAGCTCGTCGATAATGTCTGAATCCGTTCTTCAATATGTGGGGGTCGATCCGTTTGAATCGCCGAAACCGGCGGCAGTCCTGGACGTAGTTTTTGTCCACGGTCTGGGCGGCGATCCGACGACTACATGGTCGGCTACTAACGATCCCGAAGGATTTTGGCCGCGTTGGCTGGCAGTCGATTTGCCAACGATCAACGTCTGGACGGCAGGATATGATTCTCACTTGTTTGCTGACGCACTTTCGGGACAGGGCAGCTCCCTGAGCGACCGTGCATCTGGACTATTGGATTTTCTAACGAGCCGGGGAATTGGCCAGCGACCGGTTGTTTTTGTTACGCATAGCCTTGGCGGACTCGTCGTGAAGCAGATGCTGCGTCTGTGTCACGACCATATTGCAAAGTCGGGAAAACAACTCCTCGAGCAGACTAAAGCGGTTGTGTTCTGTGCGACGCCTCACAGCGGTTCAGCGCTCGCAACGACAGTCATTGGCATTCTCAAAGTAGTCTTGACAAAACACGTTAAGCAGCTCGCGCTAAATGACGATGCGTTGCTTGATCTACACACATGGTTTCGTAATTGGGCATCAACGTCGGGCATATGTGTCTTGTCATATCACGAGACCAAGAAAACGAGCGGTGTTCTCGTTGTAGCGAAGGCATCTGCCGACCCTGGGGTTCCTGGGTGCATTAGCACTGCGCTCGATTTTGATCACGTTGCGATATGCAAACCGACCACACATGAGTCGCAGCTGTACGTTTCCGTCAAATCGGCACTTGAGGCATTGCTGGCGAGCTCATCGCCTCACACGAAAACTTTGGTGCCGGCAAAATCGACATTGCCAGCCATTCCTGCAACGGGCAGTGAGCTCATTGTTGCCGAGGACTCTTATCTCACCGGTAACGACGTGCTGACAGGTGACGTTTTACGTTTGCCGGAACCAGCGCCTAAGCCGACCCCGCCCGAGGTTTTTGTAGACTACGAATACTTCACGACGGAAGCGCCCCATGATCGACGTCCGCTTGCTGCCAAGTTGGACGCGGGCGGACGCGGTTATGAGGTGAAGGAAGCTGAGCGCAGGAAAGAACGCTTCGCCATGTCGCTGCGACGCCACGCGGTTCAAGCTTCATCATTAGCGCGATACACGAGACTTATGGCGGATGTGGAGTCCCGCTTTAAGCGGCATGTATCGCCTGCGATTGCGAACGGTTCCCAAACTGCTGAAATCAATCGCCTGGTGCAAACGGAAGTTATTACACCTGTACTTCATGCCCAGATGACCGAGACCAACGATATTGATGCCGCCATCGTTGAAAATGCGTTGTACTATCTAACCGGAAACTGCCATGTCCGCTGGGACGCTGACAAAAATTAGAATTTGGCACGCTGCGCGCGATGCCTATCACTGTGCTTTCCGCATGTTGCGGATTGCGTCCGCTTGGCAGTCGGCTCCTTTGGAAATGGAGCGCCTGCGGATACTGGATATGTTTTTGCTGGCACCGACGCTTTTGCATAAAATTTCTATGCCTCGCCAAGTGCGAGCTCAATTCGAATTCCTCGGCGTCCCAGAGGAGCGGGAGGTGTTCGAGAGTCTTCCCAGCGTAGCCGCCATGTTTCAGGAGTTGCGGATATATCAAAATGCCGCCGCGAACCATCTTCTCGCACGAGACATATTCAAATCGGCACTCATCTCGGATGGCATCGTAGAATTGAACAACAAGAGCTTGCCGAAATCTCTGATCGCCGAAATTGCCGAAAGAAATAAAGCCGACCAATCGATAATCGATTTTCTAACATCGCAGCTCTCGACGGTGCCTCTTTCAGGCGATGATAATATCTATAAAAGAGCCGGGTTGCCGGCGAGGCATCTAATCGCATGACCCCCGAATTGCGCCTCAGTCATCTCGCCATCTATCGAAGCGGCTCTCCTTTGTATTCGGAGCGGTATCACGGCGGAGTGAATATTATTCACGGTGACAATGGCTCCGGTAAGAGCACTGTCATGGACTTCATCTTCTTCGCGCTCGGTGGTGATCTCAGGGAGTGGAAACACCACGCTCAGATGGCCGATTATGTATTGGTCGAAGTCTTAGCAGGAACCGCCACTTTGACGCTTCGGCGAGATGTCTCGGAAAAACAGTCCCGCCCTATGCAAATCTATTTTGGTCCAATAAGCGAAGCGGTGAACGCAGGACCTGCATCTTGGCGAACCTGTCCATATCAACGCCAACAGGACAGCTACAGCTTTAGCCAGATCCTTTTCAAGGCAATCGGCTTGCCGGAAGCCATCAGCGACGGCAGCAGCAATATCACGATGCATCAGGTGCTCCGCCTCATTTATGGCGACCAACTAACGCCTATTCAAAGGCTGTTTCGGGTGGAACACTTTGATACTTGGCAGACACGCCAAGCCGTGGGCGATTTGATGTGCGGCATCGGAGGTTACGAGCTCTACGAACGGCAGATAGCACTTCGTGCGACTTCTCAAAAGCACGATGAAGTCTCGCGAGTCCTTAGAAATCTGATCCAGGTCGCTGCCGGATATGGAGATAATGTTTTGGCCGAACACATCGCCGTCGCCATGCAAAAGGCCGTGCGAGAAAGAGATGGCTTGCAGGGCCGACTGTCGGAAGTGCTGGTTTCGGAACAGGTCGAGGAAGCCGACGATAATGACGCGAAGAAGCTGGAAAAAAGTCAGGCGCGGGCAGTTGCACGGGCACGCAGAACCGTAGCCGAACTTGAGGACAGGATCGCAACACTCGAATACGAAATTGAAGACGCGAGTCTATTCGTCAGTCACCTTCAACGCACTTTGGCGGACTTCGACGACGCATCCATGACATTCATGTCGCTTGGTCAGGTGCGCTTCGAGTTCTGCCCCTCCTGCTTCAAGCCAATCGCGGAGAATACTGATCAATCGCATTGTCATCTCTGCGGCAATCCCAACATAGCCGCAAGCTCCGATCCCAAAAATCTCGCCGTGCGCCTCGATATCGAGATGCAACTAAGAGAGTCGCACTCTCTTCAAGAAGAGCGCGAAGAGGCTCTGGTCAAGCTAAAATCAAAAATGCGCGCCGCTCTTTTTGCTTTGAAGAGCTCGTCCGAGGCTTTCGAGCTTTCGCGAAGAGGGCTGGCTACCGACCGCGAAAAGCTGGTGGCGGACCTGGGCAGAAAAATCGGATTCTTGGAAAGCGAGATCAAGGTTCTGCAGAGCCGCCAGGCCCTGGCTGCAGAAATAGAACAACTGAGCAGCGAGAAGGATAAACTTAATAGCCAAATTACGCGGCTCAAGAATGAAATCGATGCAATTGTATCATCTCAGGATAAGCGCAAGCGCATAGCATACACCTTAGTATCTGATACGGCGAAGCAAATCCTAGACCAAGACCTCAAGGAGCATAGCGATTTTGGAGAAGTAGATTTTGTGTCGTTCAGCTTCGCGGATGATTGGGTGGCGATCAACGATGAAAAGAACCGTTCTCGCAGCGCTAGCGGAATGGTCGTGCTAAAAAACAGCTTTCTGCTGGCGCTCTTTATATCATCTCTCAGAGACAAGTTATTTGGGCTTCCGCGTTTCATGCTTCTCGACAACATAGAAGACAAAGGAATGGTAGAAGAGCGCTCTTGGAATTTTCAGGAAGTTCTGGTGCGGGAATGCGAAAGCTATCAGGACCCACATCAGATTATATTTTCGACGTCGAAAATTTCCCCAAAGTTGAACAATCCAAACTATGTCGTTGGTCGCAAATACACGCAGGAGCATCCGTCTCTGGACTTCACCAAGTCATCAGCTGCGCCGAACAGCCCGGATATTTAACGACCAACCCCCGTGGACCGGCTTGTTGTCGTGCGGATGCAGTGCACACCGCATCAATCGATCGGCGATATCGATTAATCTGTATCCATCAACTCGTTGAGCTATCCGTGGTCTCCCAATGTCGAGCGAGCCCCGCAGCCCCAACGAATTCTCTCGCGCGGTGCAGAAGGGGGCTTTAACTCGGCAGAAGAACCGCCGCGCTCTCCGCAGTGAAAGCGTTCAAGGAATTCACGCCGGACAGCGATCCCCACGGCGAGTATGATTTCGGGTGGTTTGAGATCGGTGGAGTATTAGGCACCATCGCCGAAACACTTGCGCGCTAGGATGCCCCCTTCGTTTTCGGCTCATCGTGGCGGAAAAATTTTGCCGGATGCATGCTATTGGATGCGGTATAATTCCCGTTCGCCCGAATCGTCGTGATAAAGAGCCAGCAATGCCGGATTTTTTCGTCAGCTACACTTCGCCGGACACCAGTTGGGCCGAATGGATTGCTTACGTGCTCGAAGAAGCGGGCAGCAGCATCGTTATTCAGGCATGGGATTTCAGGCCGGGAAGCAATTTCGTGTTGGAAATGCAGAAAGCCGCGGCGACCGCGCCGCGCACGATCATGGTTCTCTCGCCCGACTACATGAAATCGCAATTTGCGAGCCCGGAATGGGCAGCCGCTTTTGCCAACGATCCGCAAGGCATAAACCGGGCGCTGGTGCCGGTGATCGTGCGCCCCTGTCAGGTAATGGGTCTGTTGCGTCCGCTCGTCCACATCGATCTCGTCGGAGTGGATGAAGAGGGCGCACGCAACAAACTCATCGCTGGTGTCAATGCGAAACGCGGAAAGCCCGACAGCCGGCCTTCCTTTCCTGGTGCGCAGAAACTTCCGGCCAAGGCGTTCCCCGGAACCGGCGGAATCGCGCCGACCGTTACAGCTGCGCCATACATGCCGAAGATGCGCCGCGCGGCATCCGATGTTGAAAAGCGCCGCTTTCTCCGGCAGGCGTTTGATACGATCAAAGCGTATTTTGAGAACGGGTTGGTAGAACTAGTGCGGCACACGCAAGGGCTGGAATCCGATTTCCAGACCGTAACGGCGGTCGAATTCACGGCTGAAATTTTCCTGAACGGCAAGAGCGTTGCAGCCTGTAAAATATGGCAGGGCGGCATGCTGTCCGAAAATGGAATCTCGTACGTCGAAGGCAGGCATTCGTTCGGTAACAACAGCTGCAACGAAATTCTCTCGCTTGCGGACGGCGCAGAGGATCTCGGTCTCTCGTCCCTTATGGGCATCGGTTTCGGGCGCGTCGCCGATCATCTCGACCTGAAAAATCTCTCGCCCGATCAGGCCGCCGAATATCTCTGGCGGCGGTTCGTCGCGCGGCTCGAAGCGTAGGGGAAGCCGATGGAAATATTCCCCTCCGTTACGGTCGGGCGTTTCGAACAAACCCAGCCCGGCGATCTGTTTGTATATCTCGGCCAGCGGAACTGTTACGCGATCAAAACGGAAAAGCCTGCCAACGGCGACCGCAGCGGGCTCGTGGTGCTCGGTCCGGCTTTTCCGTATTCGGCCAGCGAGTCTTTTCTGCTGCCGTGGCAGGGGGCCAACGTCGTTTCATATGGCAAGAACTTCTCCGTCGTGCTTCCGGTCGACCCGGCTGCATGGTTCGAATCCGGATCGACGCGCGACCCGGTCTGCCTCGCCGTGTCCGACGGAAAAGCCTACGTCTGCACCAATGGCGGACCTTCGCCCGGTCATTTCTTCCAGTGCTATGTGGAATTGGAGACGGGGAAGATCGTCGAAGGACTGCTGCCCGGCGCTGCCTATACAAACCAGTGGGAAATTGTCTTCACACATCCGAAGTTACCCGCACGCACCCTTCTGAAGTTTCCACTGCAGAAGGAGACTTCGATATGACAAAGGCGAAGGCCGATGTCGTCGCAACCATCAAGGACCTGCTTGCCGATCCAAAGGATCGGATCAGGCTCGACGATTTTGTCGTTGAATTGCTCCGCGCGACCATGATGGCATTGTCGTCGGAGGGTTTCGCGGCGTCGGGCGAGAACCTCAGTGCCGAGACCTTTCAGGCGCGGTTGCAGCGATACGAGGTTGCGACAAAGGATTTGCTGAATGCGGCCATTCTCATCGCGCGATGGGGCAATACGGAGCAGCTTGCAGTTCTTGGCCGGATCGTCTCCCGACTGGCCGCAATGAACAAAACGGAAGGCGGTCTCGTCGCATGGGTAAGCCTCAAATGGTATCCGCTGTTTCTCATTATCCATGCAGCGGGAGTGTCGGCGCTGTCGGCTGGCAATCTCGCGGCCCTGAAGCCGCTTCTCCTGACGCCGGTCACTAATGAAATGAGTGCGCGCGGGCGCGAGCCGGTTGTCTCCTGCGTTGCCGGCGCGATGGATCAGGTCGAAGAGACGTTCAAACTTCTGCCGCCGCATGCGCGGCATCGCGTTCCCCGCAGCGAATATCTGTTCGGTGTTCTGAAAGAGCCGTTTGATAGACTTCTATTCCTCGGGGACGACTACGAGCGCTGTTTTGACGAATTCGAAATGCTTCATTCGCTTGTCTGCGCCGATATCTGGCACGCTGCTCATGGCCGCGTATGGGCGCAGCCGGGACGGTTTGGATACAAGTTTGCCCGCAGCGGTCAGCCGTTCGATGGATTTGTTGCGGAAGCAACGGTAGTCGGTACCGATTGGGTTTTGCTGAAGAGTGGCTTCTTTCAGTCTTCCGCCGACCGATTCAAGGAAGTGGCAGCCGCCTATCGTACCTTCCTTGCCAATCTGCATTGGCATTAGTTCTACCGGCATCGGTCGGAATGCCAAAGCCCCGCCGCCTCAACGAATTCTCCCGCGCGACGCAGAAGGCGGCGCTTCTACGGCAGAAGAACCGTTGCGCGCTCTGCGGCGAAACGATCACTGCGCTGGGCCATGAAGGAAAGGTAACGCACAAATTCAGCGAAAGCGTTCACGCGCACCATACTCACTAGCGATAGTCGCGTCTTATCGATAGTAACGAATTTTCCGGCTTGATCGCTCGGCGCGCTGACGTCTAAGGAGAAAACATGTTGTCGCATCGCAGACAAAGCATTCTCTTGGCCCAAGCATCATAGCGTCGCGGATAAATATCGCGGTTGTAGCGCGCTGCGCTGCGGGTGGAAGCGAGTAGTGCCGCAAATAGCAGGGTCCACACAGCAATCCCCAGAGCGTCTGAATTGAATACTGTTGCGATGCCGATCGCGGGTATGATCCCCAACAACGTCCAAACCCCTTGCTCAGTAGTGCCTCTCTTCTTAGGTGGCGCACACCGCTTGGCGAGGTCCGACTGTGTGTTGGAGCTTGTGTTTGCGACGCCGATTGCTTTGTGATGACCGGAGATGCCAATGCCAAGTGAACTTGAATTGGTCGAAGATGTTCCGGACTCATAAATGAGCGACACCTTTTGCGTGTTTTCGCTACCGCAAACTGGACAAGCGAGCCCCATCGTTCCCCCCTGGTGATCGGGGAGTTAAGAAGCCTCACGTGGAGAGCCGCATACGGCTTTAGGCTTTCGCCCTGAACATGCCCGTATGCCTCCCCGACCTCATAGGTACGGAGAGTGCTGCTTCCGGCGGCACTAGCGCCGCCACGTGAGGGGTTCTTAAGCCCCAGAACGGCGTTGACCATTCCAGTCGCGAATTTAGCGTCAATGCAGCGTGATAGCGAGCGATTAGCTCATGAAATCCGAGAGAAACCCGCTCCAATCGCTCATGAGCGCGCCAATTGTGCTATTGTGATTCGAATTGGCCCGCTTGCCCAGACGTCTTGGCTGTGAGGGAAGGCGCGGGAAGTTGTAAGGCTAGTGGCGCCGCCGATTTATACGGCGCAGGTTTCAGGTTTTTAGCTGCAGTACCCGAAGGCCCATGAATTGCACGACCGAAGATCTACTGGGTTTTTCGATCCTGCAATTTTTGCGTTCGGTTGCGCGTGATAATCCAGGCTACATAGGTAGCGTCGCGCAAGACGAACCTCGTGATATCGACAGCTATAGGCAGTTTCGACTGAACTTCGAGCGGCAGCTGCAAGCAAAGCCTGTCTCGATCTCGGGCGGCCGTATCAATTCGGAATGCGATCCCAAATCAATCTCGCAACAATCCTCCGGGCGGATATTCGATTTGTCGGAAAGCGGATACGTAGCACTCGGGAATATTTTTTCATCCGTGATGCTCCAATTCGCAGCCCTTCCGCTCTTGGCAAGTGAGATAGCGGGTCATGCGCCCACGCCTGGCTATGGTCCCTTTCTTGAGGGCCTCGGAATTCCGCGGTTTGCCGCGTTCGCCCTGGGGCGCCTTGCCGCTCGGCACGGTCGCCGGGTCGAAAATGATGCTCGGCATGAACGACGTGCAGTTCGTGCAATAAAATATTTGATGCGGACCGGGACATATCTCAAGACACGGCTGAGGCACGCGAAGGAGTTGTACTGCATTTCGGATAACACAACGGTCCTGGAAACTATCTTTGCTAGAGCCGGCAGGGACGAGATCAGGTTTGTGCAGCTGCTAAAAAATGCTCCTGGGATGAGCGAGAGCGAGTGGGACGAGATTAGAGAGATCGCTCGTTCGTTGACGGGAAACCTTTCTATTCGCCGCGGAGCAAAGAGTAGCGCTGCGAGTTGTGCTCACCTGTTTCTCGCAAAGGCTTTGGATCGGACAGGAAAGTCCCGCAAATATACTCGGGAAGACCCCAAGGAGGAGTTTACGGACCCATTCACGCGAGCCACGGCGCAAGAGTTTGATTTTCCGCGGTTCGATCCGCGGCCTGCTTTGGCCGCGAAGAAGAAGTCGGACCAAAATTTGCACAATTAATGACTTAGCCCTGCGGTGCGCGGTCGTTCACCCTTCCAGGCCAATCTTGGAGGTTGAACATGAATTCGCGAAAGGCTCTCAAACTCAAGTCCAAGGCGACCGCGTCAATCGTCGATTCGAAGCAGCTATCGTCAAAGTCGGCGTTGCTTTCCCCGAACGTCGAGTACCGCAATCCAACAAAACTCAAACGATTTCCCCATAACAGCCGTCAACATTCGTCGAAGCAAATTGCGCTGATCGCTCGCAGCATCGAGGGGCATGGCTTTTTCCGTCCCGTCTTGATTGATGAAATGGGCACAATCCTGACCGGGCACGGCACCGTTGAGGCTGCTAAGCAGCTTCATATGAAAGAGGTGCCGACGCTTACGCTTGTGGGACTGACGCAAGAAAAGAAGCGCACACTGGTTCTGGCAGACAATGCGTTGGCTGAAAAATCGAGCTGGGACATGGATGCTCTTAAGCTCGAACTCAGCGAATTGATCGATCTGGAAATCGATGTGGAGCTGTCCGGGTTCTTGACCGGAGAGATCGACGTAATTCTTGATAGCGGTGATGGCGATGGCGACGGTCTGGCAGATCCCGAAGATCTGTTGCCGGAAATTGAAGAGCGGGCGGTTACGAAACTCGGTGATGTTTGGAATTTAGGCCCACACCGAATCGTCTGTGCTGATGCACGATCAGCCAGCACCTACGAAGCCCTGCTGAAGGGCGAGCTTGCGCAGATGGTTGTTACGGATCCCCCGTTTAACGTCCCGATTCGCGGACATGCCCGCGGCCGCAGCAAGAAGAAGCACCGCGAGTTCGCGATGGCGTCCGGAGAGATGTCGATCCCAGTGTTCACAGGATTTCTCGAAAAAGTGATGGGACGCGCCGTTGAGTTTAGCGATTCCGGATCAATTCATTATTGGTGCAGCGACTGGCGCCACTTGCCTGAGCTGCTCCGGGCGTCGACCGGGCTGTATAGCGAGTGGAAGAACCTGCTTGTGTGGCGCAAATCAAATGCCGGCCAGGGCTCCTTCTACCGTTCCCAACATGAGCTGATTGCTGTCTTCAAGGCCGGCTCCGGCAAGCACATCAACAATTTCGGGCTTGGATCGGAAGGTCGCCATCGGAGCAATGTCTTGGACTATCCAGGAGGATCGCCGCTCGTTTCGACGCGCCGTGAGGAGCTGGACATGCATCCAACGGTCAAGCCGGTTCCTCTCATTGCCGATCTGATGCGCGACTGCAGCAAGCGCAACGGCGTGATCTTGGATTTGTTCGGCGGTAGCGGGACCGCAATCCTAGCCGCCGAGGAGGCTGGGAGGCGCGCACGCGTCGTCGAGATTGACCCTCTCTACGTCGATCTCGCCATTCGTCGCTGGCAGCGGAAAACCGGGGGCACAGCCACGCTTGAAAATTCGGGACTCTCATTCGACAGAATCGCAGAGGTACCCGGTCATGACTAAGAGCAGACGATATGATGTGGGCTATCGCAAACCGCCTAAGGTCTCGCAGTTCAAATCTGGACGATCTGGCAACCCGAAGGGTCGTCCAAAAAGCCTTGGCCAGTCTGGCAAAGAGGCGCGCGGCGCTGTCGCTCGGCGAGGCTTCAAGGGAGGCGGCGATCTTGCTGCGACTGTTGGAAAAGAGTTAGCGACCAAGATCACGGTCACCGAAAACGGCAGCAAGCGCAAACTCCGCAAAGACGAAGTTTTGAGCAAGGCCCTGGTCAATGGCGCCATTAAAGGAGAGACCAAATCCATCCAGCTGTTGATGAGCGCGCTGAAGCATCAAGGCGGCGAAGCGGAGAGCGAAACTTACACCAGCATCCTTGAGGTTCTCGACACCAACGAAAATCACTTGGTTATGGAGGAC
>Ga0068853_100004453_pt1 | contig 10854 bp, 6 predicted proteins | sample KBSCornC32_FD_65655 | JGI IMG/M metagenome (GOLD analysis project Ga0068853, IMG submission 65655) | Corn rhizosphere microbial communities from Kellogg Biological Station, Michigan, USA - KBS Corn C3-2 | ecosystem: Host-associated > Plants > Roots > Rhizosphere > Soil ... | reverse complement strand
CACTGTACTCATGGATTGCTCCACTTTCTCGTGCGACTTGCATGTGTTAGGCACGCCGCCAGCGTTGATTCTGAGCCAGGATCAAACTCTCGTTTAATCTTGGTTTGCCCGCCGTCCATCGACAGGGGTCGGGACGGATCGAGCGCCTTCGCTCGCTCGAAAGGAGCGAAGGATATAACTAGTGAGAATGACTAAACCAAACTTCGTATCATCTCACGACTGGCACATTCAACTATGTTGTCAAAGATCCTGACTGCATCCGCCTGAGCGGGCAGTTTCGGATCAAGGACTCAATCGGCCAAAGCCTGATTGGTGTCCTCGAACTTGGTGCGCTGTCTTTCGTCTTTCGGTTGCCGCCAGCCCACATCTTACTTCGCTATCCGGCCCGAATTCTGCCGTTTTCGTGGGTCACTGCGCAGCTTGTGACGTTTTGCGCGAACTTTTCAAGGTTATCGAAGTCCCAGCTTCGTGTCAACCCCGGGTTGTTGATTTTTTCGGTTCGGTTTATCTTTCACCGGAAATCTTTCACCGGAAACCCAATCAACCAGCATTCGCACAGCGCAAACTATCAAAATATCGCAACGGCAGACAATCAGCCGCGGAGCACTCAGCTCCTGAAACTTCAAATTGCAGTGGCTTGGGTTTGGAATCCGGAAGGCCCTGGGCCATGATCCGCGATCAAACGCTTGGACTGCGCTTCGTCTCCCTTTACCCCTGAATCCCCGGGCCAAGACGCGAAGCATCTACTACTTCTCATTGAGAATACCGCGCTTTGCGTCTTCGTGCAAGCCAGCGTCTCAATGCGACTTCCTGAGAGTATCAGCGACCGGCCCTCGGCGCAACCCTTTCCCTGTGAATAACTACGGAATCCTCTGGAAAACTTCTCCGGCCGCGCAATCATGCCTGCCGTTCCTCCAGCCACCCATCGCAAAAAATTGCTCGCTTCGCCCATTGCCTGCAATCACTTCCTGCTTTCTGACGGGCCTATCCCTGGGTGGGCTCGGCATCCTGGTGGCCATGTCACCCCTCTTCGTCCACTGATGCCCGCGCCCCGCTTTACTGCACGCGGAAGCTCTTGAGCATCGACGAAAACAAGGGCCGCATTGTCCCGAAGTCCTGTTCCGGCGCAATAAACACCATATAGTTCAGGTTCCCGTCCGGACGCGCCACCGTCACCAGCCAGTCGCGCTCCGACATCTGCACGCCGTTCTGATACACGGGCGACTTGCCGCGCAGCTCGACCGAGCTGCCCTGCCGCCCGCCCACCTTGATCGCCGAAACCTGCCCAATCTGCTCCAGGCCGCCGTTTTCCTTGCTCAGTTGCGCAACCAGCGCCGCCGTTGCCTCGGACAGCGACGACGAATCCGTTACCCCGCCCCGCCACTGCGCGCTATCGACCAGCGCGCCATACGCAATCCCGGCCTGACCCGCGCCGTTCTGCGGCACAAACGCGACATTGCCGTTCTGCCCGCTGCCCTTTTGCCAGCCAGAGGGATATTTCACTGAAAATCCCGAACCCTGGTAATCCACCATGCGGTCCTTCAACCCCATCGCCGCGCGGCTCAGCCGCACCCCTGACGCCTGACCCGGCTGGCTATCATCCCCAGTCTGCACCGGAGCATTGACCACCTGCGCCGGTCCTCCCGCCACAACGGCATAGTGGCCCGTCCGCCGCCAGGCACCGTCCTGCACCTCTTTTGCGCTGTAGACCTTTTCTTTCATTGCCAGCGCGTGCGCATCGTTGAACGCCACCGAAGTCACCTTCGGGTTCGGCTGCGGAGGCAGCGTCGCAATCTCCGCCATCACATACTGCATTCTGTTTCCCGGATTCGGGTGGTCGCTCAACATCTGCGCGCCGCCCGCGCCATACTTCGCCTGGATCGTCTCGAAGAACTGCGGCATCCCGCGCGGATCGTAGCCCGTGTCGTACATGATGTCCGTCCCCAACAGGTCGGCCTGCTTCTCGTCATCGCGCGACATCCGCAGAAACGTCAGCCCCGCCACTGCTCCGATCCCCTGATTCACCACGCTGCCCAGCGCCCCGTTGCCCAGCAGAATCGCCGCGCCCAACTGCCCCAGCCCCGCAATCGTCCCATAGGTCTGCTGCTTCGACATGTTGCACGTCGCATGGCGCAACACCACGTGCGAGGTCTCGTGCGCCAGCACCCCGGCCAGTTGCGCCTCTGTTTCGGCCGCGCGAATCGTCCCCAGATTCACAAAGATCGACCCACCCGGCAACGCGAATGCATTGATGTCTTCGCTCGCCACTACGTGAAAGTCATAGGGCCATTTGTATCCCGGAGCGTTGGCCGTCAGCTTCTCCCCTAGCTGCCGTACGTACTGCGAGACCGGCGAGTTGTCCGGCAGCACCGGCATCTGCTGAAAGACCTGCGCGGCCACCTTGCGGCCTTCGGTAATCTCCTGCTGCTCGGTAAACGAATTGCGGCAGGTCACGGGCTGAAACCGCGCCCACGCAGGCATACACATGCCGCCCAGCATTGCCAGGTACACCAGGCAGCGCCCCAACCAGTTCACACGTCTCATCTCGCTCGTTCTCCCGCGCCGTTAGATGCCAGAACTTCCGCCCGCGTTCCTGCGGGCGAATTCCCCGCCCCGACAACATACCAGAACATCGCCCGCGTGGGCACAGGCAAAACAGCTTGCTAAAAACTAGCGTTGCGCGCCTTTCTGTGAAGGCGCAGAGCTTGAGCCCTGTGAAATCGCCAGAAAATCAAAGGGCTTCAGAAGGTGCTGAAAAAGTCTTCCGGTGCTCTTGGGGATTAGCGTGGGGCTTCAGCCCCACGAAAACGTCAGCAAATACGAGGGGGGCTTTAGCCCCGGGCTTCTACTTGTTCGCCCCCCGAAGCACTTCTTCAGCAAGAGCCTGAAGGTAAGCCGGCGAGTCAACTCAATCTGCTGACTCGCTGACTTGCTACTTCGTATGCGCCCTGGCCTTATACGTCCCGGGAGTCGTCCGCGCCGCAATGCTCAGCCGGTTCCAAGCATTGATGGTCGTAATCGCAAGGCTCAAATCAGACAGCTCTTTCTCGTTGAACTGCTTCTTCACCTCTTCATACACGGCGTCAGCAACGTGCCCCTGCGTCACCAGCGTCAGGGCCTCGGTCCACGCCAGCGCCGCGCGCTCGCGGTCCGTATACCACGGACACTCCCGCCATGCGTCGAGCGTATACAACCGCTGCTCCTCCTCGCCAATCGCGCGCAGGTCCTTCGAGTGCATGTCCAGACAGTACGCGCAGCCGTTAATCTGCGAGGCCCGCAGCTTAATCAAATGCAGCAGCCCCTCCTCCAGCCCGCACTCGTGCAGATACTGCTCCAACCCGCTCATCGCCTTGTAACCGCCCGGCGCCGCCTTGAAATAATTAAATCGCTGCTCCATGCTCCTTCTCCTTGCAATGATTTGGCTGACTTGTTAGATGACCAAAGCTGAAGCAAGCATCAAAAAGAGCATGCAACTTCGTCGTGTGCCGTTTCAATCCAAGTTATCCGTGTAAATCGGTGCTCATCCGAAGTCAATCGGCGTCATCGGTGCAAATCGGTGTTAAGTTTTTGCGCTTCACAGGCACTCAAGGCTTCGAGATCACACCCAGATCAACCAGCCCATTCACAAAATACTGCACCGCCAGCGCCACCAGCAGCAGGCCCATGATGCGCACCAAAATGCGAACGCCCGTCTCGCCCATCACCCGCGCCACCTTGTCCGAGTTGCCCAGCACCAGATAGCAGATCGCCGCCGTAATCAAAATCGAGATCAGAATCGCCGCCATCTGCCAGCGCGTCTGCGCCTGTCCCACCAGCACCATCACGCTGGTAATCGCGCCCGGCCCGGCCAGCATCGGAATGCCCAGCGGCACAATCCCCGCGTCTTCCTTCATCGCCGCAGCGTGCGCTTCCTCGCTCGACTCCTGCGTCGGCGACCGCTTCGCCTCAAGCATGTCCAGCCCGATGAGCAGCAGAATAATTCCGCCCGCAATCTCAAACGCAGGCAGCGTAATGCCGAACATCCGGAAGATGTACTGCCCCGCCACGGCAAACGCGCTCAAAACAACCAGCGCCGTCAGTGACGCCTTCCACGCCATCTGCCTGCGACGCCGCTCATCGGCCCCCGCCGTCACCGCCAGAAACGTCGGCAGCGCGGCAAACGGATCCACCAGAAAGAAGATGGAACTCAGCGCCAGCACAGAAAACTGCACATACGCCGAGTGCTGCAAGCCACTCAGGCTCGCCAGATGAGAATCAAAGACCACGCCCCATTCTTGCATGGCCGGTAAACGCACCCCGCTATAATTGAACAAAGAGCCCTTCAGGAGCGTCCCCCATGCCCTTAGAGACCACCAAAAACATCTGGCACAACGGCAACCTCATCCCCTGGGACAAAGCCCAGATCCACGTCATGTCCCACGTCGTCCACTACGGCTCCTCCGTCTTCGAGGGCATCCGCTGTTACGCACAGCCGAACTCCGCCGGCGTCTTCCGCCTGCCTGAGCACATGCAGCGCCTGGCCGACTCCGCGAAAATCTACCGGATGCCGCTCCCCTACACGGTCGAGCAGCTTACCTCCGCCGTCGTCGATGTCGTCGAGGCCAACGGCGTAGCTCCCTGCTACATCCGCCCCATCGCCTTCCGCGGCTACGGCGAGATGGGCGTCAATCCGCTCAAGAATCCCGTCGAGGTCTACATCGCCAACTTCCCCTGGGGCAAGTACGTCTCCGGCCACGACGGCGGCGACGTCTGCATCTCCAGTTGGAACCGCCTCGCGCCCAACACCATGCCTTCCATGGCCAAGGCCGGCGCCAACTACATGAACTCGCAGCTCATCCGCATGGAGGCCGACATCAACGGCTACTCCGAAGGCATCGCGCTCGACGTCAACGGCTATCTCTCCGAAGGCTCCGGCGAAAACCTCTTCCTCGTCCGCAACGGCGTCCTTTACACCACGCCGGTTGCCAACTCCGTGCTCAGCGGCATCACGCGCGCCTCGGTCATCACGCTGGCGAAACAACTCGGCATCGAAGTCGTCGAGCAGGCATTGCCGCGCGAGATGATCTACATCGCCGACGAGGCCTTCTTCACCGGCACCGCCGCCGAAGTCACCCACCTCCGCTCGGTCGATCGCATCCTCATCGCCGACGGCAAGATGGGCCCCATCACCACCGCGCTCCACAACGAGTTCTTCTCCATCGTCAACGGACTCAAGCCCGACCGCTACAACTGGCTCACGCCCGTCAACGTCAAAGCAGCAGAACCAGTCGGCGCATAGTTCGTCAGCAACCATTCACATCTCATATTCACGTCACGCATAAGAAAACGCCGCAGGCTCGAACTGCGGCGTTTTCCAGTCACCGCCAAAGGCGCGGCATATACCAGCCTAGGCCGAAGGCCCAGGTCTCCAGCCGCCCCAAACCCGAAGGGCTGAAAGCCCGACACATGGCGTCTTTCCGCATTACGTTCGCGGCTCCATCTGTCGGTCCCTCCTGAAAGCGGACCGCCCTACTTCACCGCGGGATACCCATGCAACTGCGGGCCAATCACATTCGAGTACTTGTAATCGCCCGCGCGGTCCGCATCGATCGTCCAGAACATCGCGCCGATCATATCCGAATATCCGCCAGTCTTGCGTAGCTTATAAGTCGCACCAGCCGGGGCCTTCCCGGTGATGATGTACTCCATCGCCTCGCTCACTTCCTTCGGCGTCGAGTAGCCAGTCAGAAATCCAACCGCAACCTGCCGCGCCGGTAGTCCCGGAAAGAAATGCGCCGGATTCCCGCCAACGTTGAAGCCATCGAGCAGCAGCTCCGTCATGGCCGCGTGATAATCCACCGAGCCGGTCTGATAAATCTCCCCGTCGAGACCCTGCAATGGCGGCGTGTTGTAGTCCTGCACATCGACAAACGAAAGAATGTCGCGCGTCGCATACGCAATCGGCAGATACGACCCAAACTGCCCGCCATAACTCGGATAGCCCGCAGGAATCTGCGTCCCCTCAGGCACCAGGCTGATCATAAAACTGGGCCCGAAGTGCTCGCGCAACCGGCGCAGCGCCGCAATCATATTCACAATCGAAGGCGTCGTCGGATGCCTGAAGTCCGTATCGCCGGGATCGATCACAAGCGACGGACTCTCGAAGTCCAGATCAATCCCATCGAATCCATACTCCGAAACGATACTCGTCACCGACGAAAGAAAATTCTGCGTGCTCGCCGCATCGGGCATCGTGAAAAACTGTCCGCCGCCGCCCAGCGAGATCATCACCTTCCTGCCCTTACTCTTCAAGTACGCAACATCCGCCTTGAACTGTACCGGGTCGATTCCTCTGGGCATACGAAAGTGCAGCGTCCCCGGAGAACTCTTGTCCGGCGTGGCGAACGCGACAATAATCACGTCCCACTGCGGCGAAACATCACGCAACTGGAATGGTGAACCCGCCGCACCATGTCCCGTCCAATAGCCGATAAGCTGATGACCATTCGGCGCGCCGGCCGGTTGCACTGGCTCAACCGCAGCAGCAGGCGACGATTGTTCGCCCATGCGAAAGGCCGGACACTGCGTAGCAGCACCGGTCAGCGCCTTACGATCCGGAAAACTGAAGTTGCTCCCCAGGCCTGCATCACCGCCAACGTACCACTGCAACAACGCCACATTCTGTAAGTGATACATCTCGCCCTTCATGCGTGCCTGAAACCCCTTCGACGCCGGAAAATTATTCTTCCGATTCATGTCCGTCGGTTGAAGAAGAAAGAAAGGTGTCCCCACGCCCGCGCCGCCGCAATATCCCTCCTCGCCCGCTCCGAGCGCAGGATGCATCCACCTGGGAAAAGCATTCCCCTTCGACGCGCCGCTGCGGTCTATCAGTGCTGGCCGATTCACCAGAGGATCGCGCAGCGGATCGTTGAAGAACTCCGCAAGCTGCTCGGTCAACGGCTGTACATCCCGGTCCACAACAATCGCAGGTACACCGCGCAGATACGACCCGAGCACAAACGAGTTCCCCGTCGCCGAATCGACGCCGTGCGTGCCCCACGAGCAACACACCGTCGCGTCGCCCAGCGCATAGTACGTCGTATTGTGCGTCACGGCGACCACCAGCTTGCCGCCCGGCTTCGGAATCTGCTTGAACAGTTCCTCCTGCAGAAACTCAATATCGACAACGGCAACCGCGCCGCCATCCTTCTTCGACGTCAGCACGTAACCGTATCCAGCCGGGACCTTAATCGTCACCGGCCTCACCTCCGGCTTGCCCAGCAGCGTGTGCCATCCTCGCGCCGCCTTCGGAAAGGTCGCGCGCAGCATAGCGTCCGCATACTGCGTCCTCTCACCCGGCGCAAACTGAAACTTCGAGAAGACCGGCGAGCGCAAAATACGCGGCACGTCCACCGCCGCATCCATCACGAAGGACCTGCCCGCAACCTTCTTTGCCTCAAACGAGAGCGTAACCGGCACCAGCACCGTGGGAATCGTCGTGACGCCGCCCTGCGCCGGATCGCGGCCGGCAAGAGTGTAGGAACCCTGCCCGACCGTATACACAAACGTAGGCACCGTACCCTGCGCCTGAACGGCTCGCATCGGCAGACCAAGGAGAGACACCAGACAAATCAGCGCGATTCGCATATCCATCACACAGACCTCCCAGAGAGACTACCTGCGACAAACTCGGTTGCGCCACCGCATTGATCCATAAAATCCATAAAAAGCGGCTGGCCAGAACATCGGCCAGCCGCCACATTCGCCAGCGTCTCCACCTGCATCCATCGCAACGCGGAGGCGCCTCGGTCATCCGAATCGCTTTACCTCGGCTAAAACGTCATCTTCAAAGAAAGCTGTAACTGACGCGGGAAGTTCTGCTGGTTCGAACCAATCGTCCCGTAGCCCGACCACGCTCCCGGCTGGTTCGGATCGGCCACGCTCTGCACGCGAGCCAACGCACCCTCGGGATTCCCGGTATTGGGCCCGCCAAAGATGGGCGTGTTCGTCGCGTTGAACGCCTCAGCCTTGAACTGAACTTTCACGTTCTCGGTGACAGCAAACTTCTTTTCCAGGCCGAGTTGTGTTTGCTGCGCCCAAGGGTTGCGTACGGCCGTCGTCCTCGGAAGCATCGTTACAGCCGTGTACTGCGGAAACTTCGCAAAGCAGGTTCCCTGCGAGTTATTGATGTAGCTATGCCAGGTCTTTTTAGTGGAAACCGGATTGTACGTGCCACAGTTGTAGAGATCTCCGTTCGGATAGCCTACCGGCGTTCCCGAACTGTTCGCAAATATCCAGTCAAGCTGCCAATCGTTCAACACAGCCCCCAACAATCCATGTGCATTGCTGGCAATCAAACCGCCTTTTCCAATCGGAAGCCCATAGAGTCCGCTGAAATCCAGGACCCACGACCGGTCCGAGCCGTCGATAGCATAGTACGGATTGGGATCAACCAGTCCCGCGCCACCGTTGTTCAGGTAGCTGTTTCCAGTCAGCAGCTTCGACCAGGTAAACGAACTCAGAAAGCTGAGTCCCCGGCTCAACGCGCCGCCACCCGTAAGGCGCTTTTCCAGTTTTGCGATCATCGAGTTGTAGTTGCTGTACCCCCGAGGGTCGGTATACACATACAGATTGCCGTTATAAACCGGATACGGAACCATCAGATATCTGACCTGAATCGTTGGATTCTGTCCCATGGAAATATTCTTCGGAAGCACTCCATAGAACGGGTTCGTCACCTGTTGGTTCAGATAGTTCGGATTGTCGTGTCCCTTCTGAAAGTCCGCCGCGCTCAATCCGTTGAATTGCCTGGATGCTCTCAGGTCGACTGTGTGGGATCCCAGAAAACCGACTTCCGCGACCATCTGCCACGGCATTTGCGCCTGGAAACCGAAAGTGTACTGCTGTACCAGTGGAATCTTCCGGCCTCGCTGATCGATGCCGAAGCCCTGACCGGCCAGAGTTGCCGCGCCCTGCGAATCTCCCGGAATGGGAGCAAAGCCATCCGGGAATGGCGTTCCACTGCGGAAGTCATCTGTAGGATGCAGACCGCCATCGGGCGACGAATTGTACCCGGTGGACTGGTCCCAGGCAGATGCACCGCCAAGCTCAATGCCAATCGCCTTGCCCAGCGCCCATCCGCCGCGAAACACAATGTTCTTGCTCGCTTCGTATGAAAAGCCGAACTTGGGCTGGAATACACCCGAGTAATTGTCATATGCCGTCAGGTTCTTGCTCGCGAACTGAACCGTGCCCAGCAACGGGTTCGCCATCGTGGCCCCGTTCGGCAGCACATTGCCCGAAGGGAAGGAAATCTGGCTGCTCAGCGGATTCACGCAAGTCAGGCAGACACCCGCAAGTAGATGGTTGTGCCTCTCCACCGGCGAGGTCTCCGTGTCCCAGCGCAGGCCAATATTCAACGTCAGATTACTCCTGACCTTCCAGTCGTCCTGAAGGAAGACTGCGTAGTACTTATAGGACTCATAAGGACCCAACTTGTCCTGAACGCTGCCGCTGCCCGGATACCCCATGAGCAGAGAAGCGATGACGGAACCATCCTGATTTCCCTTGAAGGGATCTTTTTGAGTAAAACCGTCATCGAAGTTGAAGCGCCCATTGGGCTGTCCTACGCCTCCCGTGATGTCGTGGTAGAGCGCAATCTCTCCTCCATAGTGCAGATTATGCTGTTTGATGACCTGAGTAATGGAAGGCCCGAGGTCATAGGTCTCGAAGATAGAAGGATCGCCTGTATTGCCGATCAACTGCGGAAATCCGTCGTTCATGTGAATCTCCGGCGCCCATTTGCGTGAGGTCGTCGGGATCTGCGGCATCGCCAACCCAAGGTCTCCCGCTGTTAGCTTCGCAAGCCCGGCCGACACAGCGCCATTCGGGCCGCGATTCCACGAGCGATTGAACGAAAGCCGAACATCACTCACCAGGCTTGGCGTAAAAGTGTGGGTCAGATCCAGCACCTGCGTCAGGCTGGAACGATAGTTGTTGATATTCCCATTCGCCGCCGGCCCCGGAAGACCGCTGTTATTGCGATACTCCAGCCCCGACCACCACGCAAACTCGCCATACATTCGCGTCTTGTCGCTGAAGTTGTAGTCCACGCGCGCTATCGGCATGTTGTACCGGTAGCGGTCCTTGCCATTGAACGCATAGTTGTGGTCATATCCCGGCAGATTCGGCTGCGGGTACAACTTCATAATCTTCAACCCGATCGGGCTGATGCGATTGGCCGGAATCGTGTTATTGGGAAATTGAGTGCGTGTGCATTTCCCCTGCGAATTGCAGGTTGTCGTCAAAGGATCGTAAATGCCGCCCGTCCTTTGCTCAGCGGCAAGGTAGCCGCTCAGGTTCACATTGCCATTCGCATCCGGATACATATCCGGAGTAGGGACCGTGGTCAGCACCGCCGCAGGCAACACCTCGCGCCAGCCCTCAAAGCTGAAGAAAAAATAGGCATTCTTCTTCAGGAACGGCCCGCCGATTGTCCCGCCATACTGATGTTGATTATGAAACGGCTTCGGCCGATTTACCTGGTTGTACTGGTATACGTTCGCATCCAGCACGCTATTGCGCCAGAAGTCGAACAGCGTCCCATGAAAATGCGGCGTGCCGCTCTTGATCACAATATTGACCGCCCCGCCGCCCACGCGGCCATACTGCGCATCGTAGGTCGCCGTCATGACCTTCACCTGCTCAATGGCGTCAATGCTCGGTGAGATGTTCCACGTGCCTGCCCCTCCGCCATTCTGCGTCGAGATCGGCGCTCCGCCCAGCATGAACTGGTTGTAGGCTCCCTGTTGCCCGCTGATGGAGTACGCGTTCGACTCGTCCCATCCACGTGTCCCGGAATATCCGCCGCCTGCG
>Ga0068853_100004448_pt1 | contig 10860 bp, 7 predicted proteins | sample KBSCornC32_FD_65655 | JGI IMG/M metagenome (GOLD analysis project Ga0068853, IMG submission 65655) | Corn rhizosphere microbial communities from Kellogg Biological Station, Michigan, USA - KBS Corn C3-2 | ecosystem: Host-associated > Plants > Roots > Rhizosphere > Soil ... | reverse complement strand
GACATAATAATCCTCGGTCAGCAGCTGACCGCTGACGTAGAAAGCCACGCTATCCGGCCCATGTTCGGCGATGGTGTCGGCGAACCGAGCCGCCACATGAGCAATGGCGGTATCCCACGCCACCCGCTCACCCGCGATTTCCGGATAGAGCAACCGCCCCTCCAGCCCCACCGTTTCGCCCAGATGCGTGCCTTTCGAGCACAGCCGACCGCTGTTCGCCGGGTGCGCCTCATCGCCCTTGATCGTAACGGTCCGCGCGGCTGTCAGCGTCGCGGACACGCCGCAACCGACGCCGCAATAGGGACAGGTCGTGCGGACCGCTTTCTCCATCTCAGGCCATCCCCTGCAACGCTTCCTTGCGGCCGATCAGGATGCGGCCACCGTCGATCTTGACCGGGATCGTCGGTACGCACCCCTCGTCCTCGCCCAGCGCACGACCGTCGATCAGGCTGATCCGCCAGTTGTGCAACGGGCAGGTGACGGTGGTGTCGTGCACGATGCCCTGGCTCAGCGGCCCCTGCTTGTGCGGGCACTGGTTGAGCAGCGCGTAGACATCGCCGTTGGCGGTGCGGAAGATGGCGATCTCCTGCCCGCCGCGCACCGGGAGCGTGCGCGCGCCCAGGGCGGGAAGCTGGTCCACCGTACCGATGTCTAGCCAGTCTGCGATCATATGCGTGTCCAGTTCCGGGTGAGTGTCATGGTCGGCGTTGGCGAGGGCGTCGAGACGGGTCATGCTGCCCCTCCCACCACCGCGAACGGACGGATTTCGGCGATATGCTCGTGCAGGTGGCTCTCCTTGCCGCCCGCGCGCTCCGCCCATGGATCGATCTGGAGGAAGCTCTGCGCATAGAGGAAGCGGGCGCGCAGGGCCTCGCGGCCCACCGCATCCTCGACGATGCGCTGCTTCACATAGTCGAGCCCGACCCGCTCCACCCAGGGCGCGGTGCGGTCGAGATAGCGGGCTTCCTCGCGATAGAGCTGGATGAAGGCGGCGCAATAATCCAGCGCCTCCTGCTCGGTGGCGACCTTGCACAGCAAGTCCGTGCCGCGCAGGTGGATGCCGCCGTTGCCGCCGATATGCAGCTCATAGCCGGAGTCGACGCAGATCACGCCAAAGTCCTTGATCGTCGCTTCGGCGCAGTTACGCGGGCATCCCGAAACGGCGATCTTGAACTTGTGCGGCATCCAGCTGCCCCAGGTCATCTGTTCCGTCTTGATGCCCAGCCCGGTCGAATCCTGCGTGCCGAAGCGGCACCATTCCGATCCGACGCAGGTTTTGACGGTACGCAGCGCCTTGCCATAGGCGTGGCCGGAGACCATCCCTGCGGCGTTGAGGTCGCCCCAGATGGCAGGCAAATCCTCCTTCTTGATGCCGAACAGGTCCAGCCGCTGGCCGCCCGTCACCTTGACCATCCGCGCGCCATATTTGTCGGCGGCATCGGCGATGGCGCGCAGTTCGTTCGGCGTGGTGACGCCGCCCCACATGCGCGGCACGACCGAATAGGTGCCGTCCTTCTGGATATTGGCGTGCATCCGCTCGTTGACGAAGCGGCTCTGCGGGTCTTCCACATGCTCGGCGGGCCACTGGCAGAGCAGATAATAATTGAGCGCGGGCCGGCAGGAGGAACAGCCGTCCGGGGTCGACCAGGACATTTCCTGCATCACCTCCGGGATAGCCTTCAGTCCCATTTCGCGGATATGGGCGCGAACTTCCTCATGGGTGAAGCTGGTGCATTTGCACATGGGCTTCACCTGCCGCTCGCCGGCGAATTCATCGCCCAGCACGACGGCGAGGAGATTTTCGACCAGGCCGGTGCACGACCCGCAACTGGCCGAGGCCTTGCAGGTCGCGCGCACCGCGTCGAGATCCTTCGCGCCGCCATTGATGCAGGCGACGACCTTGCCCTTGCTGACGCCGTTGCAACCGCAGATCTCGGCATCGTCCGAGAGGGCGGCAACGGCCGACTTAGGGTCCGCGAGGGCGCCCCCGCCCGCCGCGAACGCCTGCCCGAAGATCAGCGCCTCACGGATTTCGGAAATATCCTCCTCCTTGCGGAGCAGGTCGAAATACCAGTTGCCGTCGGCGGTATCGCCATAAAGGACGGCGCCGACGACCTTGTCATCCTTGACGATGACACGCTTGTAGACGCCCCGCGTCGCATCGCGCAGCACGATGTCCTCGCAGCCTTCGCCGCCCGAGAAATCACCGGCGGAAAAGACGTCGATGCCGGACACCTTGAGCTTGGTCGAGGTGACGGAGCCGGTGTAGCCGCTGGGATTGCCCGTCTGGCTGTCCGCCAGCGCCCGGCACATCTCCCACAGCGGCGCGACGAGGCCGTAGACCGCGCCACGATGCTGCACGCACTCGCCCACTGCCAGCACGGCCGGGTCGCTCGTCATCATATGGTCGTCGACCAGAATGCCGCGCTCGACATCCAGGCCCGCATCGCGCGCCAGCCCCGTGGCGGGGCGGATGCCCACCGCCATCACGACGATGGAGCAGGGAATTTCCGTCCCGCCCTTCAGGCGCACGCCCTCGACCTTGCCGTCGCCATAGACTTCGCCGGTGTCGGCCTGGGTCAGGATGGTCTGGCCGCGCCGCTCCAGTTCGCTCTTGAGCAGCCAGCCGGCGGCTTCGTCCAGCTGACGCTCCATCAGGGTCGGCATCAGGTGGATGACCGTCACCTTCATCCCGCGCAGGCTCAGGCCGTGCGCGGCTTCCAGGCCGAGCAGGCCGCCGCCGATGACCACGGCAGCGCCGCCCGCATCGGCGGCCACCAGCATCTTGTCCACATCGTCCATGTCGCGGAAGGTGATGACGCCGGGCAGATCCTTGCCGGGGACCGGAATGATGAAGGGATCGGAGCCGGTCGCCAGCAGCAGGCGATCGTAGCGCTCCGTGCGGCCCGACCGGCTCGTGACGGTCTGCGTCGCGCGGTCGATGGCGACGACGGGGTCGCCCGCGACCAGCGCGATGTCGTTCTCCGCATACCAGTCCTCGCCGTTGATGACGATGTCCTCGAAGGACTTCTCACCGGCCAGCAGCGGGGACAGCATGATGCGGTTATAGTTTACCCGCGGCTCCGCGCCGAAGATGGTGATGCGGAACTTGTTCGGATCGCGGGCAAGGATTTCCTCGACGGCGCGGCAACCGGCCATGCCGTTGCCGATGACGATCATGTGAAGCCTGTCTGACATCAGATGGTTACTCCCTGAATGGCGGCACCCCAGGTCGTGCGCCACCGCTTCTTGACCGAGGTGAGACCGGCGAGCGCGACGAGCGCCAGCGCGGCAAAGATGAGGAAACCGGCGGACGGGCTACCCGTCCACTGCTTGGCAAGACCGAGGCTGGAGGCGAGATAGAAGCCGCCCACGCCGCCGCCGAAGCCGACCAGGCCGGTCATGACGCCGATCTGGTGACGGAACCGCTGCGGCACCAGTTGGAACACCGCGCCATTGCCGACGCCCAGCGCGCCCATGACGCAGAAGAACAGCGGGAAGAGAATGGCGAAACTGTGCGGCGCGAAGCTGATCGCGACCAGCAGCACGGCCGCAACCATATACACCAGCGACAGCGTCTTGATGCCGCCGATCCGGTCGGCCAGCGCGCCGCCAAGCGGGCGAACCATGGATCCCGCGAACACGCAGGCGGCGGTCGCGTAGCCCGCATAGACCGGCGTCATGTCGAGTTCGGTGGTGTAGAAGATCGGCAGCGAACCGGCAAGGCCGACGAAACCGCCGAAGGTCACGCCGTAGAACAGGATGAACCACCAGGTATCACCCTCGCCCAGCATGCCCAGATAGGCCTTCACGAATTCGCCCATCGTCCTGGCGGGCGGCTGGTCGGGGCTGTCCTTCACGAAGACCATGTAGAGGACGAATACGATCGCGAGTGGAATGACCGCGAGACCGAGGACGTTGTTCCAGCCGAACGCCTTGGCGAGCAGCGGCGCGAACAGCGCGGCCAGCACGGTGCCGGAATTGCCCATGCCCGCGATGCCCATCGCCTTGCCCTGATGCTCCGGCGGATACCAGCGCGAGGCGAGCGGCAGGGCGACCGCGAAGGATGCGCCGGCAAAGCCCAGGATGATCCCGACCGCGATCAGCCCGTTCAGGCTGTCCACGCCGAAATACCACGCCCACAACAGGCCGCCGATCACGATCAACTGCCCGATGGCGCCCGTCACCTTCTGCCCGATCTTGTCGACCAGAAAGCCGTTGACGAGACGCAGCACCGCGCCCGCCAGCGTCGGCACCGCGACGATGAAGCCCTTCTCGGCGGGGGTCAGCCCCATGTCCTTCGAGATGATGGGCGCCAGCGGCCCCAGCATGTTCCACACCATGAAGGCGATGTCGAAATACAGGAACGCCATGATGAGCGTCGGCCTGTGCCCCGACTCCCAGAAGCTCTTACCGCTCATTGTGGATACCCCTTTTTCCGGAGATTATTTGCGCTTGACGATGGCCGGCCTGCCCCGCTCCCATCGCGCACATACGTGCGAGGGAGCGAAGGGTGAGACCGGAAGGACGTTTGCAGGTGGCCGCCGGCCATGCCTGCGAAAAGGGATCGAGGACCGACAATCAGGATTTCGCCGGCATCTACGCGGCGACGGAGACCGAACGCGCGCGCCACGGCATGATCGCGGCGGTGGCGGACGGGGTAAGCGGCGCGAAGGGTGGCCGCATCGCGTCCGAACTGGCCGTCCGCGCCCTGATCGAGGGCTTCTACGACCAGCCCGACACCATCGGCCCGGCGGCGGCGGTGCAGCGCGTGATGGCGCCGTTCAACCGCTGGCTGACCGCCATGGGACGAACCGAAGCCATGGCGCATGCGGCGACGACTTTTACCGCATTGGTGATAAAGGGTCGCCGCGCCCATGTCCTGCATGTCGGCGACAGCCGCGCCTGGCATTATCGCGATGGCCGGCTGACCCTCCTCACCGAAGACCACACCCGCTCGCACCCCGACCAGAAGCATATCCTCTACCGGGCGTTGGGGATCGAGGAGCGGCTGCGTCTCGACCATCATGACATCGCCCTGGCGGAGCATGACCGCCTGCTGCTCACCAGCGACGGCGTGCACGGCAGCCTGTCCGCGAAGCGGCTCGAAAAGCTGCTGGGAGCGCGTAACTCCCCGGAGGCGGAGGCGCAGGCAATCGTCGACGCCGCGCTCGCCGCCGGCAGCGCGGACAATCTCAGCGCCATCGTGCTCGACATCGTGGCGCTGCCCGCCATCGACCATGACAGCGTCGCCGGCGACATCGCCCGCCTGCCCATCGCCGATCCCCCGCAGGAGGGCGACGGCGTCGATGGCTTCCGCCTCGACGCCCTGCTCTCCGACGGTCGCTATACCCGCCTGTTCCGCGCCACCGACACCGCATCCGGTCAGACCGTGGCGATCAAATTCCCCAAGCCCGCCCTGCTTTCCGAGAGCGGCGCGCGGCTGGCCTTCGCGCGGGAGATGCTGGTGGGCAGCCGCGTCTCCAGTCCGTTCGTCGCCGGCGTCGTGCCCGTACCGCCCGACCGGCAGACCCGCCTTTACGGCGTACAGCCCTTCTATGAGGGCCAGACCCTCGAACAGCGTCTCGCCCGCTCCATATCCCTCAAGGACGGACTGGCGATCGCGATCGGCCTGACCCGCGCGGTTGCCGCGCTGCATCGGCTGGACATCATCCATCGCGACATCAAGCCCGACAATGTCATGCTGCTGCGCGACGGCGGCCTGAAGCTCATCGACCTCGGCGTCGCCCGCCTGCCCCGCATCGATGATTTCGGGGGTCGCGAGATTCCCGGCACACCCAGCTATCTCGCGCCGGAGATGTTCGCGGGCAACCTGGGTGACGAGAGGACCGACCAGTTCGCGCTCGGCGTCACCCTCTGGCGCCTGTTCGCGCGCATCTACCCCTATGGCGAGGTGGAAGCCTTCAGCCGCCCCCGCTTTCGCAAACTCGGCCAGCCCAGCGCCACGCGGCCCGAACTGCCCGGCTGGCTCGATAGCACATTGATGCGCAGCGTGGCGGTCGACCCGGACGACCGCTTCGGCGACGTCATCGAACTGCTGCGCGCGCTGGAGGGCGGCGCGGCGGTCGCCCGCGTGCAACAGCGCGGCGCGCCTCTGATCGAGCGCGACCCGGTGCGCTTCTGGCAGGGAATATCGATCCTGTTGCTGATCGCGCTGATCGTGTCGCTCGCCCTGCGCTAGAGCATTTTCGAAGCAGATGGCATCATCTGCCGACTCGGAAAATGCGGAAAACCAAAGATAATAGAGCATTGAGGAGACGACCGGACGCGCGGCCGACACGGCGCGAAATGCGCTGTCCTTCGATCCGCACTGTCCCCTGCCACCGCGCATATTCCTGTCGCTCCGATCAAAAAAGAACGCAAAAAAACCGCTTGATCCTGGGACATCCTCCCCTGACCAGCGGCGTCATTGCCTGCTAAATAATGTTGTTGCGGCACCGCTTCGTTGCGGGCCGACTGTGCGATTCGAAAGAGCGCCATCGCTCCCTTCGCCCCTTCTGTGTGAGGCCTTCCCCGGCCCCACGCAAGTGCAAATTTTGCACTGCACAATGATGAGGCAAGGCCGTTTTTTCTGCCTGAATTTTAGGCAAAAGGGCCGGGTTCGCTTGGGGGTCCAATCCCGCGAAACCCGGCCAGACGGACCTGATGCCGACCGGCCGCCGCCGGTCGTATCGCCTCAGGTCAGATCAAAGCGAGAAGTCGAGCTGCGCCCAGAATTTCTTCGTGTTCGCGTCGCCCGCGAAACTGGCGATGCCCTTGCGCTGATAGTCCGCATATTTGACGAGCGCGGTCAGGCGCTTGTTCAGCTTGAGCGAGAGCTGCGCGTTATATTCATCGCCATAGTGGATGGAATTGCGATCGCTGTCGAAGCGGTGAAAGGTGAACGACGCGACTAGTGGACCCGTCTTGCCGATCTTGGGAACGGCATAGCCGATACCGGCATAATAGTCCTGGATGCCCGTGGTCGGCGTCGTCAGGAACTTGTCCGCCCAGCCGTTGAACTTGTGCAGCGTCGCCATCGGCGTCTGGAAAGCGAAATTGGCCTTCGCATCCGAACCCAGCAACTCATAGCCGGCGGTCAATTTCCACCGTTTGATATCGACGATGCTTTCCAGCAGGACATAATCCGCCGAATAATGGTTGGGATTGCGCCCCATGTCGCTTTGCCGTGCATAGCTGCCGGTGAAGCTCCACTTGATCTTCTTCGTGATCGGCAATGCCCCGGTCACGCGCCCGCCAAAGGTCTGCGAACTGTTGGAAAAGAAGAAGGCTTCGTCATAGTCGAGCAGATAGGCAAAAGCCTTCACGGTCAGGAACTTGTGCTTCACGGCCGCGCCCAGGAAGACGAAGTCGCCGCCGTAGGCCTCGCGCGCATCCGCATCGATGCCGAAAATGGTGCGCTGCGATATGGCATAGGTGCCGTCCAGCATGACCGGACCGATCTTCGCCTCGATGCGCGCGGCGTCGAAGGTCTGCTCATTCTGGCGCCATGCCACGGACCCCACGAAACGCTGATCGTCCAGATTGATGCGCTGCCGGCCCAGCGTCGCGGTCACCGCCTTGGACTTATACTGGATCTGGAAGCGGTTGAGGTCGATATTCTCCGGGTCGGGCACGACCGGATAGGCGGTGCGCCGCTGTCCGCTCGTCACCGCGAAGGGAAAAGCGTTATAATCATTGTCGATCGCCAGCGTGCCCTCGACCTCGCCCAGCACCGATATGCGGCCCTTGGTGATTTCGCTGCCGACCCGCGCGCGCAGGGTGACGCTGTTTGCGTCGCGCGCGCTGGTGAGCGGGGCCGGCCCGTTCTGATCGACCGTCTCATACCGCAGGCGCGCGTCGATGATCGGCTTGAACTTGATGTCGCCTGCCTGCGCGGCGGCCGGCACGGCGAGCGCGGTCGCGCCCAATATGATGGAAAGTCTACGCATAAATCCCCCTTATTGCTCCCGATGGCTTTGCGCCTTTCAGGGCATCCTCTCGATCTTGCTTATGGCGGGCGCGGCGCCCCAGCGACCGCGCCCGCATCCGGTCGCCCGCCCTGTCGTCAGGCGGCGAGCACCGTCGGATTGCGATAGCGTTCATGCAGGAAGTGGATCACCGCATGGCGCGCCTCGGCATAGTCGGCGCTGTCGATCGCCTCGATCCGGTTGCGCGGCCGCGCCAGATTGACGGCGCGATCCTCGCCGATCCTCGCCGCCGGGCCGTTGGTCATCATGACCACGCGGTCGGCCAGCAGAACCGCCTCGTCCACGTCATGCGTGATCATCAGCACCGTGTTGTTGAGCCGCGCCTGCAAATCCATCACCACGTCCTGCAATGCCGCGCGGGTCAGCGCGTCCAGCGCGCCGAACGGCTCGTCCATCAGCAGCACCCGCGGATTCATGGCGATGGCGCGGGCGATGCCGACACGCTGCTTCATGCCGCCCGACAATTCGCCTGGCCGCTTGGTCGCGGCATGGACCATCTGCACCAGTTCCAGATTGTGCAGGACCCACTCCTTGCGCTCGGCCTTGCTCTTGCCGTCCGCCGTCTTGTCGACAGCAAGGCGGACATTCTCCTCCACCGTCAGCCAGGGGAGCAGGCTATGGTCCTGGAACACAACCGCCCGATCCGGCCCCGGCGCATCGACCACACCATCGTCGAGGAAGATCACGCCCTTGCTTGGCTTGACCAGCCCCGCCACCGCGTTGAGCAGGGTGGACTTGCCGCACCCCGAATGGCCGATGATCGCGACGAACTGGCCCTTCTCGATCGACAGGTTGATCGTATCGAGCGCGCAGAAGCTACCGCCCCGGGTGGGGAATTCGACCGTGATGTCTTCGAGCGCGAGATAGCTACGCTGTTTCATGGGATGATCTCCTCTCAGGCGGTGCGGGCGATGAGGCGCCCGGCCAGCGCCACGATGCGGTCCAGCGTGAAGCCGACCATGCCGATCCACACGAGCGCCACGATGGTGTCGGTCAGGAGCGAACTGTTGTAGCTGTCCCAGATGAAGAAGCCGACGCCGGTGCCGCCCTGCACCATCTCCGCCGCGACGATCGCCAGCCAGCTCATGCCGACGCCGATACGCAGGCCGGTGAACATGTGCGGCACCGTCGCGGGCAGCATGATCCGGGTGAAATATTCATAGGGATTGAGCGCCAGCACCTTGGCGACGTTGCGATAGGCGACCGGGATGGTCTGCACGCCCACGGCGGTGTTCAGGATCACGGGCCAGATCGCGGTGATGAAGATCAGGAAGATCGCGGATGGCCCCGCCTGCTGGAAAACCGCGAGACTGAGTGGCAGCCACGCCAGCGGCGGCACCGTGCGTAGCACCTGAAACAGCGGATCGAGCGCGCGGAAGGCGAACACGCTCTGCCCGATCAATATGCCCAGCGCGATCCCGACCACCGCCGCAATGCCATAGCCGATAAGCACCCGGCCGAGGCTGGTCAGCACATGGCCGGCAATGCCGACATCGCCCGACTCCTGAATATGCAGGCCGCTCGCATTGACTTCGACGCCCTTGAACGGATGGACGATGACGTCGTGGCTTTCCTGCCAGACCTTGACCGGACTGGGGAAATTGGACTCCGGCGACCCGCACAGCATCTGCCACAGCAGCAGCAGGCCGACGATCATCACCAGCGTGGGCAGGGCGGAGGCCGCCACGGCCCGCGCCTTCACCATCAGCGGATGCGTCGGCTGGGGAATGGGCGGAAAGAAGCGGCGCGCGATCGCGGTTTCGGGATAGGGCACGATGACGCCCCTCTGGCTGGCGGCGGGCGCGGAACCGCCGGCCGAAGCCGACGGTTCACTGGCCGCATTGTTGGTCGGTGAAGCCATGGTGATGCTCCTTGCTCTGGCGCTGCCTCAAACCCGCTTGATCGCCAGGCTGGCGAGATAGGCCTTGGGATTGGCGGGATTGAACGTCTTGCCGTCGAAGAATTTCTCGACGCCACGGCTGTCGCTGGCCGGACCTTTGCCGCCCAGTTTCGCGGCGGCCTTGCGCCAGATGTCGGAGCGGTTGACCTTGGCGATGGTCGCCGTCGTGTTCAGACTGGTCGGCAGCTTGCCCCACCGCTGCTCCTCGGTCAGGAACCACAGGTCATGGCTCTTGTACGGGAAGGACGCATAGCCGCTCCAGAACTTCATCTTGAACGCGGCATTCGGGAACTGGCGCCCGTCGCCCATATTGAAATTGCCCTGGAGACGGTCGGCGATGTCCGTGACCGGGCATTTCAGATAATCGCGGCCCGATATCGTCCCGGCGAGGCGGGAGATGTTGCCCGGATCGTCGGCCCAGCGCTGCGCCTCCAGCACGGCCGCGGTAATCGCCACGGCGGCATTGGGATGCTGCGCCACCCAGTCGGAGCGCATCGCGAAGCTCTTTTCGGGGTGGTTCATCCACATCTGGCCGGTCGAAACGGCGGTGTAGCCGAGTTGCTGCGCGACCAGCTGGTCGTTCCACGGCTCGCCGACGCAAAAGGCGTCCATCGTGTCGGCCTTCATGTTGGCGACCATCTGCGGTGGCGGAACGGTGATGAGTTCGACGTCCTTGTCCGGGTCGATGCCCCCCGCCGCCAGCCAGTAGCGGAGCCACATGTCATGCGTGCCGCCGGGAAAGGTCATGGCCATGGTGATCTTCTTGCCCGCGCCCTTACGCGCCGCGATCACGCCCTTCATCTTGCCGGAATTGAGGTCGGCCTTGGCCGCCAGATATTCCTTGGAAACCGAGATGGCCTGCCCGTTGACGTTCAACCGGGCCAATATGCTCATCGGCGTCGCCTTGCCGATCGTGCCCAGGGTCAGCAGATAGGGCATCGGCGTGAGGATATGCGCGCCGTCAATGCC
>Ga0068853_100004447_pt1 | contig 10860 bp, 12 predicted proteins | sample KBSCornC32_FD_65655 | JGI IMG/M metagenome (GOLD analysis project Ga0068853, IMG submission 65655) | Corn rhizosphere microbial communities from Kellogg Biological Station, Michigan, USA - KBS Corn C3-2 | ecosystem: Host-associated > Plants > Roots > Rhizosphere > Soil ... | reverse complement strand
CACAGGCGACCTGTGGTCGCTGTTGGCAGCATTTAGTTTTGCGGTTTACAATACCCTGGTAAAGAAAAAACCTGCAGGCGTTTCGGCGGTGAATTTTTTATTTGTCGTTTTCTCTTTGGGCACTTTGCTGTTGTTCCCTTTCTACCTCTGGGAATTGAATCATTACCCTGCAGTAGTCTTAAGCGGCGAACTTATTTTTTCTGTACTGTATGTCGGTATCGGTGCTTCTGTCATTTGTTTTTTTATCTGGAACATCGCCATCAGTAAACTTGGCGCAGGCCGCACAGCTTTATTCGGCAACCTCATCCCGGTATTCAGCAGCATCGAAGCTGCCATTATATTGCACGAAGATTTTACCTGGGTTCATATTGCCAGTATGGCCATCATCTTTGCCGGGCTTTTACTGGCGAACCTCCGTCACAAATATTAAAGCGTTGCCGATTTGTTAAAACCTTAACAAACATTACAAAATGCGGCATGATTTTGTATCGTTTGTATATTAAACAGATAACTTTGAGATGAATCATACTATTTCTATGTCAGCTACATTTGAAGCAGAAAAAAACCGGAAAGCATTTGTGTACACTGCGATCATATGCGGTGCTATTTTGCTGATCGCATTCCTTGTTTCATGGAAAATCGGTCCTCACCCGCCGGCAATAGCTGAAGAACTCATTGAAATTAATTTAGGTAACGATAAAGAAGGCTTTGGTGAAGTGCAACCTTTGATCAAAGGCGAAAAAGCTCCGGCAGAAGAACCTGCCCCGCAACAACAACAGGCTGCACCTGTAAATAACCAGCCCGAAGATGTAAAGCCTGATGAAAATACAGATGCTGAATCGGCACCGGTAAACAAACCGGTAAAGACAACGCCGAAGGTTGTTGCACCTGCACCCGTAACTCCTGTACCTCCTGCGCCCAAACCACAAAAGCCAAAGATCGCAGGATATGATGGTCCCAAGGGTGGTACCGGCAATGGCGCTACGGAAGATAATGGTTATAAATACCAGGGCAATAAACCCGGCGGTACCGGTGATGCCGGAAGCCCAAATGGCAAGCCTGATAGTTACGGTAACAGTCCCGGTGGAAAGACCGGAGGTGGCGGCCTCAGGGTTTCAAAAGGCGACCGTACGATTGTAAACAATTATATTTTTATGGGCAACCTGCCACCTGCGATCATCAATGCTAAAATAAAAGTCTCTCCTTCGGGCAGGGGTGTTTTTGTTGGTTTTGATAAAGGCTCAACCAGTACCGAATCAAGATATGCCGAAGCAATACGCGGCTATCTGCCCAATATTGAATTCAACAAAGACGATCATGAATCTGATGTAACAGTTCCATTTAAATTCAGGGTACAGTAATTTTTTTCCCGCAAAGATGCAAAGGAGCAAAGTTTTAATCAACGCCTTGCGACTTCATTACTTAGCGCCTTTGCGTGATATTTTTTAACCCAAGATTTGTTCACGACTGAACATCATTGGCAGTTTATCCTGAGCGAAGCCGAAGGGCTGCATTCAAAAGTTGTACTACTATTTTGCTTTACTTACATTTGCTGCTGTACATCTAACATCGTACAAAGCAAATGACCTATCAGCAAACCATCGATTATCTCTACGCACAATTACCCATGTACAGCCGCATTGGTGCTGCTGCATATAAAGCCGACCTGCACAATACCATTGCACTTTGTAATGCCATTGATAACCCGCAGGCAAAATTTAAAAGCATTCATATTGCCGGCACCAATGGCAAGGGTAGTACCAGCCATATGCTGGCAGCCATGCTGCAACGGGCGGGCTATAAGACCGGTTTATACACGTCGCCGCATTTAAAAGATTTCAGGGAACGGATAAAGATCAACGGCCAAATGATCAGCGAAGATCTTGTTGTTGATTTTGTGGAGAGAACCAAAAGAGTGTCGGAAGAAATCAAACCTTCTTTTTTTGAACTCACTGTTGCCATGGCTTTTGATCATTTTGAAAAGGAAAAAGTTGATATCGCTGTGATCGAGACCGGCCTCGGCGGCAGGTTAGACAGCACGAATATCATCAGCCCCATCCTGTCCATCATAACAAATATCGGCTACGACCATATGGACATACTGGGCGATACATTGGAAAAAATTTCTGCCGAAAAAGCCGGCATCATCAAACCGGGCGTACCTGTTGTGATCGGCGAATATTTACCCGAAACAAAAAACATTTTCCTGAACAAGGCAAAGGAAGCAGCAGCTCCTATTTATTTTGCGCAGGATGAATATTTGGTTTCCAACATTAACTACAGCATGCAATTGTTAACCTGCGATGTAACAAGTACTGCACACAACGTTACAGAAACATTTGAGCTTGATCTGAACGGCTTATACCAAACCAAAAATATACGCACGGTTTTATGCGCCGAAGGAATTTTATCGGATCACGGCTTCCACATAAAAAATGATGCCGAAAAATATGCGCTGAAACATACAAAAGAATTGACCGGGCTTTATGGACGCTGGGATGTGATCAACGAACAGCCAACCATCATCCTTGATGTTGCGCACAATGAAGATGGCATCAGGCAATTGCTGCATCAGTTGTCCGTTGTCCGTCGTCCGTCGTCTGCCTTGCATTTCGTTATGGGCGTAGTTAAAGACAAAGACGTTTCAAAAGTTTTATCCATTCTCCCCAAAGATGCCCGTTACTATTTCAGCAATGCACATATTGAACGGGCATTGCCGCATAAGGACCTGTTGGAAAAAGGAAAAGCTTTTGAACTGAACGGCGAAAGTTTTGACGATGTGAATGGAGCTATCAAGGCAGCAAAGCTTAATGCTGCAGCCGATGATATCATTATTGTTTGTGGAAGTGTATTTTTAATTGCAGAGGTTGATGAAAGTTTTCTTACACCTTAGCTATTGCGTTTATTTTTATGATTGCCTTTATACAAATGCCAGGCAGGAAATATGCAAATAATTAAACCTGCAAAAATGTAATAGATGCCATTTATTGCTCCAAACCGAAAGCCTTCACCATCATAGTATAACGAAGGCTTCTCATCAAGAGCGGAAATTTTTGTATAAAAGCCTGTCAGGGAAATTATCAGTCCACAGATTAACATAACATACAAATTAAATGATCTGTGCCTGGGAATTTCATCTGAATCATCCTCATCTTTTTCCCCTGGATCATATTTTTCTTTGTTCATAAAGATCAGACTTTATTAAGTCCATAAAACAAACAGGCAACATGCAAGGCCTGTTTAAATTCATTCTTCAGCAACATATCCCGTACTTTTTCGATCGAATAAAGCTGTATATCTATTTCCTCACCAACATCCAGGTGCTGAGCAGATACTTTTTTACCACCGGTAGCTAAATACAAAACGGTAAAATTATTAAGCACGCCCGGGTTTGCCGCTACCCTTCCCAAATACTGAAAATTGGAGAACTGGTAACCCGTCTCTTCCCGCAACTCGCGTGCTACAGCAGTCTCGGCCGATTCGCCTTCGTCAACAAAACCACCAGGCAACTCAATGGTTGTTTCCTCAATGGGGTGACGATATTGCTTAACCAGTATTATCTCGTTGGCTTCGGTAACGGCCATGGCACAAACAGTCTCCGGCAGTTCCACCACAAAATACGGATCAACAATTTGCCCGTTGGGCATTTCGCAAACATCTTTGCGTGCTGTAAAATAAATGTGGTTGCTGATGTATTCGGAAGAAAGTTTTTTCCAATGCATGTTATCGGTTATTGGTTATTGGTTATTAGTTAATCGGTACCCCCCAATTAACAATTCTCTACTAACTATTAACGCTTCACCAACCCTTCCTCTCTCTCAGCGATGTAACATGCGCCGTATGGTGCCTGCCATGCCAGGCATACATGCCCAGCAAAAACCAAAGCGTCATTTCCTTTTTGTGTTCAGGATGAAAAATGGTCTTGTTGAGATCTGCCTCAGTAAGATGCCGCAGTATCTCGTACCAACGGGTATGTAAAGCATGCAGCAGGGTTAAAGAAATATTTACGGGCAGGTTTTTTGTGTCATTCATTTCGGCCCAGGCCACTTCATCATAAGGCCTGATGGTGGGATTGTCTTCTGTAAGGCCCAGCTTAAAACGTATATATGCATTCATATGGCTGTCGGCAACATGGTGCACCACCTGTTTTAACGTCCAGCCGCCATCGCGGTAACGGGTATTCAGTTGCGCTTCGTCTAAATTTAAAATAGCATTTTCCAGATGCTGTGGCAGGTTCTTAATATCAGTCAGCCATTCTCCCAATAATTTTTCGGAGAATGGCTGAGCAATATATTTACCGATCGGGTATTTTAGATCTTCGGTCATTATTATTTTTTATTTGGCAACTGCCGGTCTAATATCTTCCAGCGAAATTTCAAACTTTAATGTTGAATTTGGCGGAATGGCAGCGCCATTACCTGCTGCGCCATAAGCCAGTTCACTTGGCACATACACTTTCCAATGATCACCTTTTCTCATCAATTGTAAAACTTCTATCCATCCTTTTATTACTCCCATCACCGGGAACACAGCAGGCTGTCCGCTTTTAAAACTGTTTTCAATATCCTCACCGTCAAACAGCGCTACCCTGTAATTTACAACAACCGTGTCTACTCCTTTTGGTGTTGGTGAGTTGGCATCGCCATTCTTAATTACTTCGTACTGCAGTCCACTGGCTGTAGTGATCACTTCCTTACGTTTTTTATTGGCATCCAGGAAGGCTTTGCCTTTGGCCAGGGCGGCCTTACTTTTTTCCTGTGCAAAAATATCAAGCTGTTTTTGCATGGTTGAATTCACCAGTTCCTGGCTTAGTTTGGCATCTCTCTTCTTAAATACATCTTCTATTCCCTGGGCCATCAACGCTGCATTCAGATTATTGATACCCTGTGCCTGCATATTGGTAGCTACATTAAAGCCTGCAGCATAGCTGAAACTATCTAATAAATTTTTGAACTTTGGAGCACCTGCAGCAGGTGCTGTTGTTTTTACAGTAGTCTTGGCAGCAGGTTTTGCTGTTGCCGTTGTACCGTTTTGTGCGTTGACTGTTACAGAGACAGTTAATAAAATGATCGAACTGAGTACTACTTTTTTCATTTGTGTATGTTTATTGTTTTTTTAAGTTTTAGTTCGCTTTTGACCATGTTGTTATTCCTAACTTTTAGGACGGCGCTACCGGGATGCAAATAAACGTAATTTTTATTCATCTCTCATTTCCCTGCCTGTTAAATGTATGAAAACGTCTTCCAGGTTAGCGGCTTTCACCTGCTTTGGCCTTTCAAAGCCCGAAGATACCAGGTCGTCGATCATTTTATCCGGACTGTCGAGTGATATGATCCTGCCTTCATCCATGATGGCAATGCGATCGCACAATTGCTCTGCCTCATCCATATAATGCGTGGTAATGATCACAGTTGTGCCCTGCGAACGGATATCTTTTATCAGGTCCCATAAATTGCGCCTGGCTTGCGGGTCAAGGCCCGTAGTAGGCTCATCCAGGAAAATGATCTTTGGTTTGTTGATGAGCGTGGTAGCAATGGAAAAGCGCTGCTTTTGTCCGCCGCTCAGCTCTTTGTATTTGGCATTGGCCTTGTCCTTATCCTGCAACTTCTTTTTTTCGGCTTTATCCAGGTTCGGATCTTTTAAGCGTTCCCTTTCTTCTTTTGAAATAGTAAGATTCACCAAACGCAGCATCTCATGCGGATCTGCATCAGTATTGTATAGCCCGCTGAAAAGCGTGATCAGTTCTGTAAGTTTTAACCCGGGGTAATAGCCCGATGTTTGTAACTGGACCCCGATTATTTTTTTGATGTTATCAGGTTCCTTCTCAAGGTCAAAGCCGCAGACCGTTACTTCACCACTGGTCTTGTCGCGGAGTGTTTCTATAATTTCAAGCGTAGTGGATTTACCTGCACCATTGGGACCCAGCAATCCAAATATCTCACCTTCATACACGTCAAAAGAGATTCCCTTAACCGCATTAAAGTTTCCGTAATTTTTAACCAGGTCCTTAACCGTGATGATCGTTTTCATTATTCTTTTATTTTTTTCTCTCCTTTATAATAGGTGTCCATTTCTTCCATCATCAGTTTACTGCCAATAAAGAACGGTGTTCTTTCGTGCAGTTCGGTTGGTTGAATATCCAGTATGGGCATTTTACCGTTGGTTGCCACGCCACCCGCTTTTTCTACGATAAATGCAAATGGATTACACTCATACAACAATCTTAATTTACCGCCGGGTTTGCCGGTTGTGGCGGGGTACATAAAGATACCGCCCTTAATTAAATTACGATGTACGTCCGCAACCATACTGCCGATATAACGCTGTGTATATGGTCCGCCATTACTCTTATCTTTTTTCTGGCAGGCCGTTATGTATTGCTTTACACCATCTTCGTACTGGAAAAAATTACCATGATTTACGGAATACATTTTACCGGTGTCGGGGCATTTAATATCAGGGTGACTTAAAGAATATTCACCAATGGAAGGATCCAGGGTAAAACCATTAACGCCCCTGCGTGTTGCGTAAACGAACATGGTGGATGAGCCGTAAATAACATAGCCCGCTGCCACCTGTTTATTTCCCTGCTGTAAAAAATCGGCACTGGTAGCTGGTTTGCCCAGTTCGCTCACCCGGCGAAAAACACTGAAGATGGTGCCTATCGAAACATTTACATCAATATTACTGCTGCCATCCAATGGATCGAACAAACAGACATACTTGCTTTTGTTACTGATGGGGTCGTCAAAAACAACAATATCGTCCAGCTCTTCGCTGCCAATACCTGCGCAGCTTATGCCATGTTTTAGCACGCCCATGAATTGGTTATTGGCAAATACATCCATCTTTTTCACTTCTTCACCCTGCACATTGATACTGCCTTCATCACCCAGGATATCAACAAGCCCCGCTTTATTCACTTCCACGTTAACCCGCTTTGCAGCAAGTCCCAGGTCACGCAACAGGCCCGATAACTCACCGGTAGCGTGCGGAAAATCCCGCATTTGCTGAATTGTAAATTCATCCAGGGTTTGTATCCGGCGGTTGGTATCCATATTTAGTTATTTGATCGGTCAATAATTAGTTTATTGACCAGGATTAACGATTTTTGCAAGCAAATTATCAGGGCTAAATTAACCCAATTTAATCAATCAACCCACAACAGATGAAGGTTTTTAAGTTTGGAGGAGCAAGTATCAATACAGTAGAAAGAATAATAAATACCGGCAACATTATCCGCTCATATAAGGGAGGGCAATTACTGATCATCATCTCGGCGATGGGTAAAACCACCAATGCGCTTGAAAAAGTAGTTAATGCTTTTTTTGAAGGCAGGAAGGAAGACGCTTTACAATTATTTCAGCAGGTCAAAGAATCGCACCTGAATACACTCAAATACCTGGTAACCGTAAACTGGCAACAGGCCGAAGACCAGCTAAAGGATTTTTTTACCGAAGTAGAATGGCTGCTGCATGATAAGCCGGTGAGGGAATATGATTATTATTACGACCAGATCGTTTGTTGCGGCGAACTGCTCAGCACTTCTTTGGTAAGTATTTATTTAAACGAGGCAGGCATTAAAAATAAATGGGTTGACGTAAGAGATATTGTACGCACCGACGATAATTTCCGGGATGCCTATATCGACTGGAGCTATACCCGGCAAAAAGTAAAAACTGATATTGAGCCGTTGTTCAAAGAAACCGATATCATCATCACCCAGGGTTTTATAGGCGCCACCGATGAAAACGAAAGCACTACCCTTGGAAGGGAAGGCAGCGATTTTAGTGCCGCCATTTTTGCGAACATACTGGATGCCGAAAGCCAGACCATCTGGAAAGATGTGGAAGCCGTAATGAATGCCGACCCTAAAGAATTTCCGGATGCACAAAATATTTATGCATTAAGCTATCGCGAAGTAGTTGAGATGGCCTACTATGGTGCACAGGTGATACATCCCAAAACTATAAAACCACTGGAGAACAAGAATATCCCTTTGCATGTGCGCTGCTTTTTAGACCCTGCCCTGCCGGGCACCGTCATCAGCAATAAACCTGTACATAACCTGCCTCCGGTGATCGTATTAAAAAAGAACCAGGTGTTGATGGAACTGAGCTCAAAGGATTTTTCTTTTGTTGAAGAAAAACCAATGAGCCAGTTGCATGAAATGTTCGACAGCATTAAGATACGCCCCAACCTGTCGCAAAACGGCGCCATCAGCTTACTTTGTTGCTTTGATGATAAACCGGAAAAGATAGAAAAGCTTGCACTGGCCGCATCAGCTATTTTTGATGTGCAGATACAGAAAGACCTTACCCTGCTAACCATCAGGCATTACAATGAAGAAAAGATAACCGAACTTACAAAAGGGAAGACGATGTTGCTTGAGCAAAAGACCACCGAAACCATCCAGGTTTTGATGCGTTAATTGATGAGGTAGTCGCCTTTTTTATTCACCATGATAACAGGTAATTTCCTGTTCTTTTCAAAATAATCATAAACAGCTTTAATGTTTAAGATATACTTATGAACAACCTGTTTGTTCTTCACAGATTCTGTGAGAAAATTCAAAGATTTTTTTACACTATATTTTACCGGGAAGATATGCACCGGGATAAAATCCTGTCCACTGTTCTTTGCATTTGAAGCAATAAGGTAAACCTCTTCGATCGGCATATCCTGTATGGCAATGCAGCCGGTAGAAACGCAGTTACCATGAATAAAAATATCGCCACCCGGCCTGAGTGCGTCACTAAGTATCTTATCAGATGCATTGGGATAATTTAATCCCAGCGCCATATGATAATTGCTGTTGGGATTAAACTCGTTGATATAATAAAATCCCTCGGGTATCTGGTTATCTCCTTCAGCACGCTTGGGTCCAATAACACCACTTTGCATACACACTTTATAGGTTTTAAATAGCATAAAACTATCTGTCTCGCTATTCTTAACCCAAAGCTCCAGTAAGCGGTCGTATTTAAAAGCGCGGATATAAAGTGATTGTGGAGGCCAGGAAAGTTTCTTTTCCTCAAACTGTTTTTTTACCGAATCCTCCAGCCTGTTTACCACATTACCAGCCCTTGTGTAAATGTTCTTTGTTTCAGAAAAAGCCGTTTGGGAAAACAGCTTACCTGTAACAGCAATTGCCAAACAGCAGGTTAGCCCGGTTAACAGTAATAAGCGTTTCATTAAATGAGGTTATAATAGCGTAACGCAAATCTAAATAATTTATTTAACCGATATCCCTAAAATTCAACATTTAACATGGCAGCTTTAGCTAATGTGCTCATTAACAGGGTAATCATAAATTGCCCCGGGCGTCCTGTTCCCGCTCTAACGCTTCAAATAATGCTTTAAAATTGCCTTTGCCAAAGCTTCGGGCTCCTTTGCGCTGGATGATCTCGAAAAATAAAGTGGGTCGGTCTTCCAATGGTTTGCTGAAGATCTGTAACAGGTATCCTTCCTCATCCCGGTCTATTAATATGCCCAGGTTTTGCAAAGGTTGCAGATCCTCATCGATCTTACCCACCCTGTCAAGCACCGTGGCATAATAACTATCCGGGATGTTTAAAAATTCAATACCTCTTTTTTGTAATTCAGTTACTGTTTTTACAATATCAGCAGTTGCAATAGCCACATGTTGCACACCTTCGCCGTTATAAAAATCAAGGTATTCTTCTACCTGGCTTTTTTTCTTTCCTTCGGCAGGTTCATTAATTGGGAATTTTACAAAGCCATTTCCGTTACTCATTACCTTACTCATGAGGGCTGAGTACTCGGTTGAAATATCGTTATCATCAAAAGTCAGAATGTTTTTAAAGCCCATCACATCTTCATAAAATTTTACCCAGGGATTCATCTGGTTCCAGCCAACATTGCCTACGCAATGGTCTACATATAACAGACCGGTTTCTGCCGGGTTGTAGTTAGATTCCCATGCTTTAAACCCGGGCATAAATACACCGGTATAATTTTTTCTTTCTACAAATAAATGTACGGTTTCACCATAAGTATGAATACCGCTTAATACCACTTCGCCATGTTCATCTTTTAAAACGGTTGTTTCCAGATATGCTTTGGCACCGCGTTTGGTCGTTTCTTCAAAAGCTTTTGCCGCGTCATCTACTTTCAGGGCAAGTACTTTAACACCGTCACCGTGTTTGTAAATATGATTTGCAATTTCGTTGGCAGCACGCAGTGGTGTTGTTAATACAAAGGTCAACTTATTTTGCCTGATCACATAACTCACTTTGTCTTTCATACCTGTTTCGGGACCTGCATAGGCCAGCGACTGAAACCCAAAAGCTGTTTTATAAAAATGGGCTGCCTGCTTGGCATTACCCACGTAAAATTCTACATAGTCGGTACCATGTAAAGGAAGAAAATCCGTTGTGTTGTTGGTAACCGAAGGTTGTATCGTAGTTGTTTCCATTGTAATTAATTTGAAGTATTAGAAATGATGCCAGGTATTTCGAAAAAAGATCAGTGATCTTCTATGAGATCTGTGAGAGGTTCAAATTAATTTGCCGCATCCATGGCAAGCGTCAACATCAACAGGGAATAGTTGTTGCGCTTATCAGAAAATAATTTATGTGGATAATCGGGCTTCATTATAATTCAAAGATAATGAAGATTTGAGCCAATTCACCAAAGTTCTGAGCGAAGTCGAAGGATTTTGGCACCATCCTGAGCGGAGTCGAAGGATGAGCGGAGTTAAAAGATGAGCGGAATGAGGAAATCCAAGTTTTTTCCCAGATTTTGATGTGAACGAGCACAGGTAAATCAGAATGCAAATTTATAAATTTACCCGTATGCTCTACAATATACAACAGGCAGCTTATTACGTTTATATAA
>Ga0068853_100004446_pt1 | contig 10861 bp, 9 predicted proteins | sample KBSCornC32_FD_65655 | JGI IMG/M metagenome (GOLD analysis project Ga0068853, IMG submission 65655) | Corn rhizosphere microbial communities from Kellogg Biological Station, Michigan, USA - KBS Corn C3-2 | ecosystem: Host-associated > Plants > Roots > Rhizosphere > Soil ... | reverse complement strand
CCGCGATCCTGTTCAGCGGCCATTTTGCGGGCGAGCAGATCGAGATGATTGACGCCATCGCGCACGGTTGGACTCGCGAAGGCCGCCGGCTGCGCGTGCGGTCGCTGGCCATCAGCCAGGCGGCCGGCATGCCGTTCGCCCCCGACCATGCCGCGGTGTTCGAAACCACGCTCCTCAGCGCGCTTTGTCCGGACCTGGTGAAGCTCGACAGGCTGCCGCCACTGGCAACACACCCTTCGGTCGATCCCGATGGCAACGCGATGGGCCCGCAACGCCATGATCCGGCCCATCCATTGTTCGGCATATTCGGGCCAGATCCGCGGCGCTTTCGGCCGGACGACGCGCCCGCACTCCTCGAGGCCATGGTCGACTGGCTGCTGTCGGAGGTCGGGGCTGCCGAAGGCACTGCTCAGACGTTGTAGACGCTGCGGTAGGCCGAGGGCGTCATGCCCTTGTAGCGCTTGAATAGCCGGCAGAAATGCGGCGCGTCGGAGAAGCCGAGATCGGCCGCAATCTCGGTCACACTCGGCCGCGGGTTGAGCAGCAGCTGACAGGCGCGATGCACCCGCCGACGCTGAAAATAATCGGTTGGCCCATAGCCGGTCGACGCCCGGAACAGCGCCGAGAAATGATCGGCAGAAAGTCCCGCATCCCCGGCACTGGCCGCGACCGAGTAGGGCAGCCCGGCGTTGACCGCCCGCTCGATCTCCTCCATCGCCGCCCAAACTTCCGGGCGGAACGCCAGGGTCGCGGAGGTCGGGTCGTGCCGCATCCACGCTCGTGCCATCGTCACCGCGACCTTCTCGAGGCAGCACCGCAGCAGCAGGGGCGATGGAGCAGTGCCTTCGCCCTCGCGTTCGACCTGCTCGAGCTCCGCGGCAACGCGGGCAAACTCACCGGGGTCCAGCCGGAACTGCGTGGTGTTCACCATCTGCGGCTTCATCAGCACGGTCGAGAGGAACAACGGCACGGCGCCGGGCTGCGACCACAGGAAGCCGAGGTCCCCCATCAGCCACTCGCTGAGATAGTACGCATTGATGACCTCGAGATCGCGTACCCGCTCGAAGGCGTGAACCTCTTCGGGCGGCACGATAAAGACGTCGCCAGGCGCCAGCGGTGCGCGCCCTGTCTTGGTCAGATGCGTCGCGGCCCCACGCAGGATGAGGCAGATCTCATGGTAGGCGTGGTCGTGCCGCGGCACGTCCTCGGGCACCTCGAGCCGCTGGGCGCGAACCGGGCGGCCGGCGGAGAGCTGCACATCCGCCTGCTCTTCCCGAAACAGCGCTGCGAAGGTCGATCCCGGATTCATTCAAGCAAACTGTCTGAAAGCTGCAAGACGCAGGCGAGCCACGCGTGTTCCCATACGACCTGTCCGACGGGCAAGTCCAAAGCAGGATTTGCGCTAGGCGGATACAGGAGAATGACTGGCGAAGCAAATACATCTCCACGTCGAGAACTGTCGACGACACAAGGCCTTAAGTGATCCCGACCATTGCGCGTCGGTCGATAGTACTTGTCGGCCGCCAGGGCGATGCCTGCGCCCGGGACGCTGCCGCAGTCGACGACAAAACAGACGAGGCCGGTTCGCCGGAAAGAGCGCGGCGCCAATGCCCGCGACAAAATCAGGGAGAGAAACCAGATGCTCAAGCACACCAGAACGCCTGTGCTCGTTGCCTCGACGGCTATTGCCATCGGCCTAGCCTCCATCGGCAGCGCGCTGGCCGATCCCGTCACACTGAGCTTCCTCTTCGGCAACGATCCGACGCGCCTCGCCGGGGCCCAGGAAGTCGTCAAGGCCTTCGAGGTGGCTAACCCCGACATCAAGGTCGAGCTCGAAACCCGCACCCTCGATGCAACCGGCGACAACCTGGTCAAGACCCGGCTCGCCACCGGCGAGATGACCGACATGTTCTTCTGGAACTCGGGCGCGCTGTTCCAGACCCTCAATCCCGACCATACGCTGGTCGATCTCACGGATGAGCCGTTCGAGGCCAACATCATCGATTCTTATAAGCCAGTGGTCACCGCGAAGGGTCGTATCTATGGCGCGCCCTGGGGCACCGCGATGGGCGGCGGCGTCATCTACAACAAGCCGGTGTTCAAGAAACTCGGCCTTTCCGTGCCCAAGAGTTGGGCCGAGTTCATGGCCAACAACGAAAAGATCAAGGCGGCCGGCATCGCGCCGGTAATCCAGACCTTCGGCACCGATTGGACGGCGCAGATTTTCGTTCTCGCCGACTTCTACAACGTCATTTCCGCCGACCCGAGCTTTGCCGCCGACTACACAGCCAACAAGGCAAAATACGCCACCACGCCAGTTGCCTTGCAGGGCTTCCAGCACCAGGAAGACGTCTTCAAGGCCGGCTTCCTCAACAAGGACTTCGCCTCGGCCACGCTCGAGGATGGCCTGCGGATGGTCGCTAACGGCGAGGGGGCGCAATATCCGCAGCTCTCCTTTGCCATCGGCGACATCAAGGAGACCTATCCCGACAAGATCAACGATATCGGCTATTTCGCGCTGCCAGGCGAGGACGCCCAGCACAATGGGCTGACGGTATGGATGCCGGACGCGATCTATATCGCCAACACCTCGCCTCACATCGCCGAGGCGAAAAAGTTCGTGGCTTTCCTCGAGAGCGTTCCGGGCTGCGACGCGCTGAGCCGGGTCGGCCTTCCGGCGGGTCCCTATCTGGTCAAGGGCTGCACGCTGCCCTCGAACGTCGCGCCGGCCGTCGCCGACCTGCTCCCCTATTTCCAAAAGGAGGGCGCAACGGCGCCGGCGCTCGAGTTCCTCTCACCCGTCAAGGGGCCGCTCATGCCGCAGATCACCACGGAGGTCGGCTCGGGCACGCGATCGGGGCTCGAGGGCGCCAAGCTCTATGACGACGACGTCCACAAACAGGCTCAGCAGCTCGGGCTTCCCGGCTGGTAGGCACTGGCGCGGCGCGTCGTTGCCGGCTCCGTCCCTGCCTCCCGGGGGGACGGAGCCGAACTTTCGAAGGAGCGGTGATGGCGTTGTCGCTGGCGGAAACGGAAAGCGTCTCGGCCGGCCTGCGGCGGCGGAGCCGGTCGCATTCGCTCTATCCGCACTGGTTCTACCTGCCGGCCGCCATCATCTTCGGCGTCCTCTATCTGCTACCGACGCTGGCGGCCCTCTATTTTTCGCTGACACGCTGGTCGCTCTACGACGCCACCTTCATCGGCTTCGACAATTTCGCGCAATTCTTCCGCGAGCCGTTCCTGATCCAGGGCGTGATCAATACGCTGATCTTCGCCACGACGACCTCCGCGGCGAAGACGGTCATCGGCCTGCTGCTGGCGATGCTGCTCACGAGCCCGGTGCTGGGCCGCGGCTATCTACGCGCCGTGGTGTTCTTCCCCACACTGGTCTCGACCGTCGGCGTCGGCATCACCTTCGAGGTGATGATGCATCCCACCCAGGGGGTCATCAACCAGGCGCTGGCGACGCTCGGCATCGAGGGGCCCGGCTGGCTCGTCGATCCGCGCCTCGCCCTCTATTCCATCATCCTGGTGGAGGTGTGGAAGGGCGTCGGCATTGCCACCGTGATCTTCATGGCGGGGCTGGTCTCCATTCCACGTGAATACTATGAGGCCGCCACGGTCGATGGCGCCAATGGCTGGCAGCGGGCACGCCGCATCACGCTGCGCCTGGTCTGGCCGGCGACCGGCAGCGTTATCATCCTCAGCCTCCTCGGCGGGCTTCGAACCTTTGACCTGATCATGACGATGACAGGCGGCGGCCCGGGCTTTGCCTCGGACGTCATTTCATCGATCGTCTACAAGCAGTACCAGGCCGGATTCTACGGCCTCTCGGCGGCCGGGAACGTCGTCATGACGGTGCTCATCGCCGCCATCGGCATTCCGCTCTATGCGGCGATCCGCAGCCGGGAGGTCGATCGATGAGACCCGCCACGCGCCGCCGCGTCTGGGTTGGGCTCCTCGCCATCGCCGTCTCGCTGGTCGTCTTCGTCCTGCCGTTCCTGTTCATCGTGCTGATGGCGATCAAGAGCCGGACGGAAGCCGCCTCGCGCAGCTTTTCGTGGCCCACGGAGGTTCACTTCTGGGACAATCTCGTCGCGGTCTTCAGCGCGCGCGACTTCATGCTGTGGACCGCCTTCGTGAACTCCTGCATCCTCACGGTAGCGAGTGTCACCGTGATGGTGCTGGTTGGCGCCATGGTGGGCTTCGTCATGCAGCGGCGGCCCAGCCTCTGGTCGTCTCTCGCCGGCTACCTGGTGCTCGCCGGCTTGATCATTCCGCCTGCCGTCGTGCCCACCATCTGGGTGCTGCAAGGTGTCCACCTGTTCAAGACGATGCACGGCCTCATCCTCATCGAGGTGGCCTATGGCCTCTCGTTCTGCGTGCTGCTGTTCCGGGCCTTCGCGGCCACCATTCCGCGCGAGCTCGATGAGGCGGCGACGATCGACGGCGCCGGGCCGATGCGGACGTTCCTCACCATCGCGCTGCCGCTGATGCGGCCGGTCATCATCACCATCGTGGTGGTGCAGTCGGTCGCGATCTTCAACGACTTCGTCAACCCGCTCTACTACCTGCCGGGCAACCGGAACGTGACGCTGCAGGTGACGCTGTTCAACTTCCAGTCGATGTACGATACCTCGTACAACCTGCTGTTCATGAACATCCTGATCGTCACGATCCCCCCGCTGCTGGTCTTCATCTTCTTCAACCGGCAGCTCGTCGCCGGCCTAACCGCCGGCGCGATCAAGGGGTAGGCCGGACAGTAAGTCGACGCTTGTTCAGGATGGCGACGCTGTCTACCGCGACATCGCAGCTCTGCAGCTATTGCCCCGGTGCAGGTGTGGCGCGAAAGGCGTTGGCGGCTCTGTCGATCAACACCTGTGCGTCGCTGCCTGAATCGAGAACGGTGTTCAGCGTGGACGCTGGCTCGACCTTGACGGCGATCACGTCGAGGGCAGTCAGGTTCTTCGTTGAGAGGATTGCCTCGACCTGCGTCGAAAAGGCTGCGCTGTTCGGCGCATTGTTCGACTGAACGCTCTCGGTCGCCGCGACGATGTGATTGTTGGCGACATGGTTCCCCGCGCCTGAGACGATGCGGATAATCACCGGTCTTTGGTCGGCAGGCTTCAGGAACTGAGTGTCTATCGACTCAGAGATGTGGTTGGACATCACGGAGTTGTTGTCGCCGTTGATGTGCAGAAGGCCAAACTGGTCGTCGAGCCCGTTGTCGTGTCTGGTCATGGGCGCCCAGGGCTCGCGATCGCGGAAGAAGTGATTGGAGGCGACCAGATTCTCCGAGCAATTGCCGGAGAGGACGAGCATTCCGGGATAGAAGGAATGGAACCTGTTTCCCGCTATCGACGACCTGACGACTCCGGACAGCTCGATGCTGCTCCGTCCACGGGGAAACACGTTGTTTCCCGAGACGAGAAGACCGCCGAAGTTCTCGGCGTAGATTGAATATCCGCTATAGCCAGCCCCGATCAGGTTGTTGGAGATTTTCGACGCCTGCCCCATCCCTCGCAGCTCGATGCAGTTGCCGCATTCGGCAATGAAATTGCCATCGATCGTGGATGCGTCGGCTTCATACGAAACGATGCCGTGCTCGAGATACACGAGGCCCATACCCGTAATCCGAAACGAGTCGTTGGCGCTCGCGACGTGGATGCCCGTCTTGCCGTTCCGGTAGGAATTCTCCGCATCCCCTCCCGTCCCGTCTGAGAAGTGCAGACCGTCGATGCAGAAATCTGCAAACTCGACGGAGCTGATCCGGGGATTGCCGGCACGCTTCACGAGGAACGCCGCCCCCTCGCCCGCCTCGCCGGACACATCCACCAGGATGCGGCTGCCGCCCGGCCAGATCTCGTGCCACTGCTTCAGCTCATGCGGGGGCGTGTTGAACCGGATGCTCGACGACGTGAAGCCGTGCCCCGATCCGACGATTCTCAGGAAGCTGATGTCGATGATGACCTGGGTGACTAGTCGAAAGTCGCCGGGCGGGATGTAGATCACGGCGCCGGGCTTGCCCCCGTCATTCAGGTCGGCGTTTGCCTGCCGGCGCTTGATGTCAGCAATGATGCTGTTGAGGACCGCGCCGATGTCCTCATAGGGATTGCCGACGGACCACTCTGTAACATCGTAGACATTTGCACTGGGCATTCCGGACTCTTCCTGCACTAGCCTTTGACGGCACCAAAGGTGAGCCCGCCCACGATCTGCTTCTGCAGCACGATCGAGACCAGGATCACCGGCGCTGAATAAAGCACCGCGATCGCCGTCATCGGCCCCCAGCTCAGGCCGTAGGCCGTCTTGAACTGCGCGATCATGATCGGGGCGGTGGTCGCACGCTGCGAGGTCAGGAGCAGCGCATAGAGAAACTCGTTCCAGGAGGCGATGAAAGCAAAGAGCGCGCTGATGGCGATGCCGCCGCTGACTACCGGCAGGATGACGCGCATAAACGCGCCAAAGCGGGAGCAGCCATCGACGCGCGCCGCCTCCTCGAGCTCGCGCGGCACCGACTCGAAGAACGCCGCCATCATCCAGATGGCGAGCGGCAGGCTGACCGTGGTGTGGGCAAGGATCAGCCCCGCCTGCGTGTCGAGCAGCCCGAGCGTCCGCATCAGCGAGAAGAACGGCAGGCCCAGGGAGACCGAGGGCACCATGCGCGTAACGAGCGCAAACAGCAAAAACCAGCCGCTCAGCCGATTGGGAAAGAACGAAGCGCCGTAGGCCGCGGGAACGGCGAGGACGAGCGACAGGATCGTCGAGGCAAGCGCCACCACCAGCGAATTGAGGAAAGACGCTGGGATCGATGGACTGCCGATAACGTTCGCGTAGTTCTCTAGCGACAGGCGCTGCGGGAAGAACGAGGGCGGAATCTGCAGCACGTCGTTCGCCGGCTTGAGCGATGTCAGCAGCAGGTAGATGTAGGGCAGCGCGTAGAGCAGCACGATCAGCGTGGCGCCGGCCAGGATTGCCGCCGGCCCGAGCCGCAGTCGCCTGTCTTCGAGAGCGAGATTAGACATTGCGGCTCCGCCCCCAAATGAACCGGTAAGCGAGGACCGCCAGCACCACCATTGCTGCGAGGAAGACGGTGGCCGTGGCCGATGCTTGCCCCACATCGCCATAGCGGATCATGCGCTGATAGATATTCATGGAGAGGACTTCCGACTGGAAATTCGGACCGCCCTCGGTCTGGATCCAGATGAGGTCGAAGGTCTTGGCGGCGTCGACGCCGCGGACGATCAGCACCACCGCGAGCACCGGCCGAAGCAGGGGTAGCCGCACCCGCAAAAACCGCTGCACCGCACTGGCGCCGTCGATGCGCGCCGCTTCGATGACGTCGCGTGGAATGTTCTGCAGCCCGGCGAAAACGATGAGCGCGACGAAGCTCGTGGTGAGCCAGATGTCGGGAAACGACACGGCATAGAGCACGATGTCGGGGTTGCCGAGCCAGGATACGGCTCGCGGATCGGGGATGAGATGAAGCGCCGCGAGGCCGTAGTTGATGATGCCGACCTGGTCGATCAGCAGAAAGCGCCAAAGAATGCCGGCGACGATCGGGGAAACCATCAGCGGCAGCGCGAAGACGGTGCGGTGCCACCGCGAACGGGCGCCGAGGGCATCGAAGAAGACGGCTGCAACAATGCCGAAGACGAGCTCGAAGAACAGGGCAAAAACCGTGTAGCGGCCGGTACGCAGCGCCGCGTCGGCAAGGCGTTGCGAGGTCAGGACCTTGATGTAGTTGTCGAGGTCGAGCCAGGTGCGCGCCGCCGGCTTCAGCAATTCGACGTGGTAGAAGGAATTGTCGATCAGCAGCAGGATCGGATAGGCAACCATCACCGCCAGAAACAGCAGGGCGGGCGCCATCATCAGCACGGCAAAGCGGGTTTGCGACATGGCACCCTCGGGGAAGGTGATGCCAGGCGGCGGCTTGGTGCTGCCGCCCGGCACCTCGGGAGGAGTCGGCTACTGCAGGATGCCCTGAATGGCCGTCTTTGCGTTCTTGAGCAGGGTCGGCAGGTCGGCCTTGCAGCTCAGTGCCTGTTGCAGCATGGGGGTCACCGCCTGGTCGACGATCTCCTGCCATTGCGGGACAAGCGGGCGGCCCTTGGTCGCCGGTGCGGCAAGCGTTTCGAGCAGCGGCTTGAAATGCTCATAGCCGGGCTTGTCCTCATAGCTCAGGTAGGCCGCGTTGGAGGCGGCAAGCCCGAGCGGCGCCTGGATGCCCAAGGCATTGTGCTCGAAGGCGTAGGCGATGAACTTCTTGGCTTCGTCCTTATGTTGCGAGGTCGAGGGCACGATATTGTACCAGGGGCCCGGAATGGCCGCGATGCCGGCGTCGCCGGCAATCATCGGTGCGGCGCCCACCTTGCCTGCAACGACTGAGTCGGCCGGCGTCTGCCGATAGGCATGAGCCCAGAACTTCATCATCGCCGTCTGGCCCTGGTAGAACATGTTCTGGGCGGCACCCCAATCGACCTGCGTCGCCCCCTCGGGCGCCGCATGATCCTTGCAGAGGATGTCGGTGTAGAACTGCAGCGCCTTGAGGTGGGCAGCGTTGTCGATGATGACATTGCCCTTGTCGTCGAGGACGACACCGGGTGAGCCCGCCTGCAGCACTTCGGCCATCCATTCCTCGGGATTGGCGCCGATCACGTCGGTGCCGTAGAGGTCGGGCTTTCCGTCCCCATTCGTGTCCTGCGTGAAGAACACCGCTGCGTCTTCGAACTGCTTCCAGTTGGTGGGCGGCGCGAGCTCGTAGCCGTACTTCGCCTTGAACGCCGCCTGCTGCTTTGGGTCGGAAAAGAGGTCCTTGCGATAGAACAGGATATCGGCGTTGGCCCACTCGGGCATGCCCACCCACTTGCCCTTGACCTGCGAGTCGGCGAGCAGCGCAGGCGCGAGATCGGCTTTCAGCTTGTCGGTGAAAAGCGAATCCAGCGGCTCGGCGAAATCGGCGAACTTGGCCATCCAGATCACGTCGATGGTGGCGACGTCGTAGTTCGAGGTTCCGGCGGCCAGCTCGGCCGAAAGCTTGTCATAGACGCCCGCGTAGGGCACTTCGACGAAGTTGACCTTGATGCCGGTGTCCTTGGTGAACTGATCGGCAATCGGCTGCTGCAGCGAGTGGCCGCCGGCTTCAACCAGCACGTTGATCGTGTCGGCCGCCAGCACCGGACCGGCGGCGAGCGAAAGCGCGAGCGCCGAGGCGCCCAGAAGAGACTTGGCGTGCATAGATTCCTCCTGTCGCGCCCTGTGGCGGGCGGGTCATCGGGCGCTTTTCTTGCCTGTCGCAGCCCAATGACAACAACGCTTATCCCCTGATGTCGACGTCGTCAATGCGAAATGTCGACGTCGTCAATTGATCTTCTGCAGCGGCTTGCGCTAGAACGGAGGACAGTCAAAAATCCGTCCGCCCTGTTCCTTATGGGCGTCTTTCAGGGAACCCGTCATGGTGAGCATCAAGGACGTCGCACGGGTCGCCGGCGTCTCCGACAAAACGGTCTCACGCGTCGTCAACCGCGAACCGAACGTCCATCCGGAAACGCAGGAAAAGGTCGAGCGCGCTATCGCCGAGCTCGACTACGTGCCCAATCTCAGCGCCCGGCTGGTGCGCACCAACCAGTCACGCTCGATTGGCGTCATGACCGACCTCGTGTCGACGACCCCCTACTCGGGCGACATCGTGCGCGGCGTCCAGGACTGGGCGAAGTCGGCCGGCCGCACTGTGCTCCTCACCACCACTGGTGGCGACCCTGACGAGGAGCGGCGGGCATGGCGGACATTCCAGGAGCATCGCATCGACGGCGTCGTCTACGCCACGATGTCGCACCGCGACGTCCCACTGCGGCGCGATGACCTGCCGTTGCCTGCGGTGATGGTCAACTGCGCCTCGAGCGTCGATCCGACCTTTCCGGCCATCGTGCCCGATGATTTTGCCGGCAGCGTACACCTCACGGAGCTGCTCATCCGCCTCGGCCATCGCCGCATCGGCTATGTCCGGCTCAATCCGGCGCTGAAGGCTGCTCACCTTCGCCTCGCGGCGTTTCGCAAGACGATGGAGAGGCACGGCATCCATGTCGATGAGGAGCTGATCCTCGACGGCATGTACGGTCCCGTCGGACAGGACACCAACGTTTCCTATGAAAGCACCCTCGCGCTGTTGCGCCGCGCCGATCGGCCTACGGCGATCGTGTGTGGCAACGATGAAATCGCCCTCCAGGTCTATTGCGGCGTCCTCGCGTCGGGCCTGCGCATTCCCGAGGACATTTCGATCGTCGGCTTCGACGATTTCCACACGGTGTCTCTCGGGCTGCGGCCAAAGCTGACGACGGCCGCCCTGCCCTACTATTCGCTTGGCATGGAGGGCGCGGAGCTGCTCGAGGCGTTGCTGCGCGGTGAACCGACGGCCGGAGCTCGCGAAGCGGACTGCCCGGTTGTCCAGCGCGAGTCGACCGCCGCCGTCGGGGTGTAGGCGCGCAAAATCCCCCGCACGCGTCCGGCTCGCTCATGACGCTGCGCCGTCACATACCCGGCCGCTGCGCCATTTCCGCAGGCTGGGTGGTTGAGGATCATCGGATCAAGATGCGGCAGTATACGCCTTCGTGGCGGAACTCGACACGCACGCTTCCCGGACCCAGGTCGAATAGGCCCCTCTCGAGCAGTTTCATGCCGAAGCCCGTCCGCTCCGGGGCGCTATTGATGAGAGGTCCGCCCCGCTCGAGCCATTCGAGGGCCACTTCTTCACCGTCATTGGACCAGGCAATCTCCACGCATCCGGACGGAACGGATAGAGCGCCGTATTTGACAGCATTGGTGGATAGTTCGTGTAGCGCGAGCGCCAGGGCCGTCGCGTGCT
>Ga0068853_100004442_pt1 | contig 10865 bp, 10 predicted proteins | sample KBSCornC32_FD_65655 | JGI IMG/M metagenome (GOLD analysis project Ga0068853, IMG submission 65655) | Corn rhizosphere microbial communities from Kellogg Biological Station, Michigan, USA - KBS Corn C3-2 | ecosystem: Host-associated > Plants > Roots > Rhizosphere > Soil ... | reverse complement strand
TTGCGCTCTTCAACGTCCTCATCTACGTCGCCGCGCACTTCACCTCCGCGGTCAACAATTCGATCGATCAGGTCGCAATCAATATCTTCGTCATGCTGCTGAACTTCGCCGCGTTCCGCATCCGCGTCCGTCCGCTGCAACTGCTCGGCGTCGCGGTGACCATCGTCGGCGTCGCGCTGACGGCGACGCATGGCGACCTCCGCCGCATCCTCAGCCTCGACATCAATTTCGGCGACTTCCTCGTCCTCTGCGCCTCGCTCGCCTACGCCGTCTATTCCCTGACCCTGCGCTATCGCCCGGCAACCAGCTGGCTGAGCTTCCTGTTCGCGGGCTTTCTCGGTGCCGCCATCGCTTCTGCCGTCTTCGAACTGACACTGGGCCGCGGCGACTTCGTTCCCTCGCTCGTGAACGTCACCCCGCTCGGCTGGGCGCTCGTCGCCTATACGGTGATCTTCCCCTCGATCATCAGCCAGATGTTCTATGTCCGTGGCGTCGAGCTCATCGGCCCCAATCGCGCCAGCCTCTTTATCAACCTGATCCCGCTGTTCGGCGCCATCGGTGCCATCCTGGTCCTCGGCGAGCACCTCGAGCCGTTCCATTTGGTTGCCGGCGTCCTCATCGCCGCCGGCATCGTGCTCGCCGAATGGAGCGCCCACCGAAGGGATGCCCCCACCCTGCCATCGACATCCCCGCCACCCTCCGCTACAGCCTGACTCTCCCTCCGGACTCCCCCTCGATGCCCATCGGCGTCCTCCTCGCCCTCGCCTGCTACTCGCTCTATTCGATCGGCGACTCGATCACCAAGAGCTTCACCGGCAGCCCGCTGTCGGTGTTCGAGATCCTGTTCTTCGTGAGTCTGTTTGCGCTCATCGCCATCCCGTTCACCCGCACACGTGAAGATGCGCTGCGAAGCGCCCTGAAGCTTCGCCATCCAGTGATGATGAATGCCCGCGCGCTCCTCTACGCCCTGGCGACGGTGCTCTTCGTCTACGCCGTCACCACCATCCCCTTCGCCGAAACCTACTCGCTGACCTTCCTCGCACCGCTCTTCATCACCCTGCTCTCGGCGCTCGTCCTCAAGGAGAAGGTCGCGTTCACGCGCTGGATATTGATCGGCCTCACCTTCATCGGCGTGATCGTCGTCGTCCGACCCGGCTTCCGCGAGCTCGGTCTCGGTCACCTCGCCGCGATCGGCTGCGCGGTTCTCGCCGCGAGTTCCAACACGATCCTGCGCGTCATCTCCAACAGCGAGCGCCAGATCAGCATCATCGTCGTCAACGGCATCTATCAGCTGCTGGTCAATGGCGTGCTCATGCTGGTTGCCCATTTCGTCATGCCGACGCCGGGCGAGTTCCTCCGCCTCGCGGCCGTCGGCGTCATGTCGGGCTTCGCGCTCATCCTCCTCATCCGCGGCATGCAGCGCGCGCCGGCCAGTCATGTCGGGCCGACCCAATATGTGCAGATCGTCTGGGCCATCGCGCTCGGTGCGATCTTTTACGGTGAGAACCAGGACTGGATCGGCTGTGTCGGCCTGCTGCTGCTCGTCGTCGCCGGCGTTGCCACGATCTTCTCAGACGGCGCCCAGGCCCGCATCTCGGGCCGCTGGGCCGAGTTCCGCGCCCGCCGCGGCGAGCCGCCCAATACGCCCGTCGAGGGTCCCGAACCCTAAGGCTTGAGCAGCCCCGCGAGCGTCTGCCGATCGCCCTGCAGCACATTGAGATCGACGATCCCGTCAATGCCGTCGACATGCCCGGCATTGTGGTACTGCCAGATCAGCCAATCCTGCCCAAAGGGCGGCCACACGATCGAGCGCACCCAGCGCGCACGCACCGGCACGGCACTGCTATAGGCGCCCACCGCGTCCCCCGCGATGTAGACGATCGCCGGCTGCCCGAACCCCTGCTCGACCTGCGTCAGGAAATCGCCGAGCTCCTTGGCGAACGCCTCGAGCGTCGGCCGCGTCGCGCAATTGCCCCCGAACTCGATGTCGACCACTGGCGGCAGCGTTCCCGATTCATGCGGTACCACGGCGATGAAATTTGCCGCCTGTTCGGCGCCGGTCTTGCAGAACGTGAAGAAATGATAGGCGCCAACGGCGATGCCTGCCTTGCGCGCGCTCTCGAAATTCTCGCGGAAGTCTTCGTCGACATGCGTACCGCCCTCCGTCGCCTTGAGGAACGCAAAAGCGATCCCCGATCGCGCGACGCGATCCCAGTCGATCGGACCCTGGTGGTGCGACACATCGATCCCGCGGACCGGATAGTGCGACCCCTCCGGCGAGAAATTCGCGTAATAGGCATAACCCGCGGCGGCGATCACCACGACGACAGCCGCGACCACCAGGACCACGCGGCGCAGAGTCATTTTGCCGTTGGCCAGAACGGCACCAGCGCCGGCACGCGCTGCTGGTACTCCTGGTAAGCCTCGGCCCCCAGCTCCTGCATCAGAAACCTCTCCTCCAGCCGGTATTTGATGACGAACGCAACCGTAAGGATCGCCACACCGGCCGTGTTGAATGGCCCGGGAAACGCCAGCACCGTCGCATAGAGCGCGGCTAGAAGGCCGGTATAGATCGGATGCCGCACGATGCCGTACGGCCCTGTGTCGACGATCCGATGGTCGTCCTTGCGCGTCACCCGCCCCGACCACAGCGTCCCCAGATGAATGCGTGCCCACCACGCAAACGCGATGCCGCCAAGCGCGACAACCAGCAGCACCCATTGCACCCACGCCTCCGGCAGCCAGAAGAGGTCCGGCCGGTTCGGTCCGCGGAACTGCACGAACATCAGCGCACCGCCCGCGATCGTCATCACGCGATACGTCGCCTCTTCGCGCAGTGCTGGCCGCTTGGCAGCCCGGCTCGCCCAGAGCGCCGCGACCAGCCACGAAATGATCCACCCGAGCCACAGCACGCCGAAGGAGATGCCGACCACCAGATGCGGCTGGAATTCGGCTGGGATCGAAAAATTCATGTAAGTCTTCCGGCGGTTGGCGGGCGCGTCTCGTCACCACCTACCACCGGGCCATTCCCGCGCAAGCGGGAATCTCTGTTGCCGTGGCCGACCAGAAACGGAAATCCCCGCTCGCGCGGGGATCGCCTCATGTTCAGTCTCTTGTCCGCGACTCAGAACGCCAGCGACTTCGCCTGCTTGACGCCCGGCAGCGCCGCGATCTGCTTAAGCTGCTTGTCGTCGACCGATCCATCGATCGAGAGCAGCGCAATCGCGTCGCCACCCACATCGGCGCGCCCCAGATTGAAGTTCGCGATGTTGACGCCGAGGCTGCCCAGCAGCGTACCGAGCCGCCCGATATGACCTGGCTTGTCCTCATTGGTCACATAGAGCATCGACGGAGTCAGCTCCGCTTCCATATTGATGCCCTTGACCTGGATGATGCGCGGCTTGCCATTGGCGAACACCGTTCCAGCAACCGCACGCTCCATCTGCTCGGTCGTGATCGTCAGCCGGATATAGCCCTCATACGCTCCCTGCTGGTCGCGCGTCAGGATCTCGACATTGATGCCGCGATCCTTGGCGATCTGCGGCGCGGAGACCATGTTGACCTCCTGCATCTGGGGCTTCAGCACACCGTTCAGCGCCGCTGCCGTCATCGGCTTCACATTGAGCTGGGCGACATTGCCCTCATACTCGATGCGGATGCCCTTGATCGCGTCCTCGGTCAGCTGGCCGGCAAACGAGCCGAGCATTTCGGCGAGCCGTACCCACGGCGTCAGCCGCGGCGCTTCCTCCGCCGAGATCGAGGGGAAGTTGAGCGCATTGGTGATCTCGCCCGTCATCAGGTAGGCCGAAATCTGCTCGGCCACCTGCAGCGCCACGTTCTCCTGCGCCTCGGTCGTCGATGCCCCCAGATGCGGCGTCGCAATGAAGTTCGGCAGCTCGAACAGCGGATTGTTTTCCGCCGGCTCCTCGACGAACACGTCGAACGCCGCACCCGCGACCTTGCCCGATTTCAGCGCGTCGTAGAGCGCCTTCTCATCGACCAGCCCGCCGCGCGCGCAATTGATGATGCGCACGCCCGGCTTCATCTTGGCGATGGCCTCGGCATTGATGATGTTGCGTGTCGCATCGATCAGCGGCGTGTGGAGGGTGATGAAGTCCGCGCGCTTGAACAGATCGTCGAGCTCGACCTTCTCGACCCCCATCGTCATCGCTCGCTCCGGCGTCAGGAACGGATCGAACGCGATGACCTTCATCTTGAGGCCCAGCGCCCGGTCCGCGACGATCGAGCCGATATTGCCCGCCCCGATGATGCCGAGCACCTTGTTGGTGACCTCGACGCCCATGAACCGGTTCTTTTCCCACTTGCTCGCCTTGGTCGACGCATCCGCCTCCGGCAGCTGCCGCGCCAGCGCGAACATCATCGCGATGGCATGCTCCGCCGTCGTGATCGAATTGCCGAAGGGCGTGTTCATCACGATGATGCCCTTCTTGGTCGCTGCCGGAATGTCGACATTGTCGACGCCGATCCCAGCGCGACCGATCACCTTGAGGTTCTTGGCCGCCGCAATGATCTTCTCGGTCACCTTGCTCGCCGAGCGGATCGCCAGCCCGTCATACTGGCCGATCGCCTCGAGGAACTTGTCCTTGTCCTTGCCGAGGTCCGGCAAATAGTCGACCTCGACGCCTTCGCGCTTGAAAATCGCCAGCGCTGCCGAGCTGATCTTGTCCGAAACGAGTACCTTGGGCATGTAAGCCTCCAAACTTGGGATTGTGGCCCCCACCCCCCATCCCCTCCCAGCAAGGGGAGGGGTGCACTAGATCCGAAACAGCGATGTTTCAGTCAGGCTCCCCTCCCCCTTGCGGGGAGGGGTGGGGGTGGGGGCAGTTAAGAACGGAACTATGCTGCTGCCTTCAGCGCCGCCTTCTCAATCGCGAACGCCCAATCGAGCCAGCCGGTCAGCGCCTTCAAATCGGACGCCTCGACCGTCGAGCCGCACCAGATTCGCAAGCCAGTCGGTGCATCGCGATAACCGCCGATGTCATAGGCCACGCCTTGCTTGTCGAGCCGCGACACGATCGCCTTGGCAAACGCCGCCTGTGCCTCGTCGTCGAGCGCAGTCACCTGCGCATCCTTGATGACCAGGCACACCGACGTATTGGAGCGCTGTTCCGGCACCTTCGCGAGGAACCCGATCCAGCCGCTTGTCGTCACCCAGTCGTTCATCACCTTGAAGTTCGCATCGGCCCGCGCCTGCATGCCCTTGAGCCCGCCGACGCTCTTGCCCCACTCCATCGCGTCGACCGCATCCTCGATGCAGATCATCGACACGGTATTGATCGTGGCGCCCTCGAAGATATCCTCCATGAGCTTGCCGCCCTTGGTCATGCGGAAAATCTTCGGCAGCGGCCATGCCGGCTTGTAGGTCTCGAGCCGCTCGACCGCGCGCGGCGAGAGAATGAGAATACCGTGCGCCGCCTCGCCGCCCAGCGCCTTCTGCCAGGAGAAGGTCACCACATCGAGCTTTGCAAAATCGAGGTTCTGCGCAAACGCCGCCGAGGTCGCGTCGCAGATCGTCAGGCCCTTGCGGTCCGCCGGGATCCAGTCCGCATTCGGCACGCGCACGCCGGAAGTCGTGCCGTTCCAGGTGAAGACGACATCATTGTCGAAGTTCACGGTCTTCAAATCCGGTAGCTCGCCATAAGGTGCCGTCAGCGTTCGGACATTCGGCAGCTTCAGCTGCTTGACCACATCGGTCACCCAGCCTTCGCCAAAACTCTCCCACGCCAGCATGTCGACGCCGCGCGCGCCGAGAGCCGACCAGAGGAACATCTCGACCGCGCCCGTATCCGACGCCGGCACGATGCCGATGCGGTAATCCGCCGGCACCTCGAGCAGCTCGCGCGTCAGCGCGATGGCCTTCTCGATCCGCGCCTTGGCAGGCTTGGCGCGATGCGACCGTCCGACCAGCGCAGACTTCAGCGCATCGGTCGTCCAGCCTGGACGCTTCGCACACGGACCCGACGAAAAATTGGGGTTTGCCGGTTTTACCGCCGGTGCGGTGGGCATATCAGCCATGGCGACCCTCCCAGGTCGAAAGCCTTGCGTTAGGGCAAGGTGTCCTGAGGCCGCCAATACTCCAATCCGGCCGAAGCCGTCAATCCGTTGCGAGCCTCCCAAGCCGCTCGCTCAGCGTCCTGAGCTCCCACTTGCGCGCCAGTTCGGCCGCCGCGCCCCAGTCCGGCGCCGCGGATGGAAGCTTCGGCAGCGGAATGTCCCGCACCATCGTCGCGATCCGTTTATAGAGCCGCAGATCCTCCCCCTGCCCCTCGAACTTGCCGTCCTTCAGCATCGCCTCGAGATCCGGATAGCGCTTCAACAGGCTCGCCGCCGTCACCGCGCCGATCCCTTTGGCACCCGGAATCTTGTCGGACGGATCGCCGCGCAGCGCGATGAAATCGGGCACCTGCTCCGGCTTGACGCCATAGCGCTCGATCACTTCCGCCGGCCCGATCCGGAGCATCTCGCCCGCCTTGGCGGGCTGCAAAATCGTGACCCGCTCGCTCGCCAGCTGGAACGCATCGCGGTCGCCGCTCGCTACCAGCGCCGTCCCGCCGGCCTTCTCCTCAGCCGTCGCAGCGGACGCGATGAAATCATCCGCCTCGAACCCGCCGCCCTTGCCGTAAAGAAACCCCAGCGCATCGATCAGCTGCGGCAAGACCTCGAGCTGATCCACGATGCTCGGCTCGAAATCGCGCCCGCCCTGATAATCCGGAAAAATCCGCGCGCGCCAATTCTGCTCGCTGAGCTTGTCCCACCCCACAAAGATGGCCCGCGGCTGCTCCGCCTCCCACAGCCGGATCAGGTAATTGGCAAAGCCCAGAATGGCGTTCCCGCCTTTGCCGCCCGCGCGCTGCACGCTCTTGGGCACGCCGTGATACGCCCGGTGCGCAAAGCTGTCGCCGTCGATCACCAGCAGCGGCCGCTGTTCCGCCTTCGCTTTCGCCAATCCCAGGTCCTCCTCGCCCGACGCTATCCCGCCGCAGCCGCCCGCCGCAATCCAGCCACGCTTGAGGCGGATTTGAACCCCCCGCGACGTCACGCGGGGCTCCCATGAAAATCCTTGTGGCCGAGGACGACCTCCAGTCCTCCGAATTCATCCGCAAAGGCCTGACCCAGGAAGGCCACCAGGTCGAGTGCCTGGCCGATGGCCGCGACGTGCTCGCCGCCTGCCTCTACACCCCCTTCGACATGCTCATCCTCGACCGCATGATGCCCGGCATGGATGGCCTCACGGTCCTCAAGACCCTGCGCGCCGCCGACCGCCACACGCCCGTGCTCTTCCTCACCGCCATGGGCGACGTCGACGATCGCGTCGAGGGCCTGCTCGCCGGCGGCGATGATTATCTGGTGAAGCCCTTCCACTTCTCCGAGCTCGTGGCGCGCGTCACCTCCCTCGCCCGCCGCCCGCAGCAGAATGCGGCCGCGACCAAGCTCAGCGTCCACGACCTCGAGCTCGATCTGTTGGAGCGCACCGCGACCCGCGCCGGCACCTCGATCGATCTGCAAGCCAAGGAATTCGCGCTCCTCGAAATCCTCATGCGCAATGCCGGCCGCATCGTCACCAAGACGATGCTGCTCGAGCGCGTCTGGGACTTCAATTTCGATCCCAAGACCACGGTCGTCGAGACGCACATGAGCCGGTTGCGCGCCAAGGTCGACAAGCCCTTCGAGACCCCGCTCATCCACACGACCCGCAACAGCGGGTATTCGATGCATGCGCCGCGTTAGCATTCTCTCGGGCACCGCCTTTCGCTCGGCGCTGCTTTTCCTGCTCGTCTTCGCGATGGTGCTCGGCGTTGCCGGCTGGGCGATCCTCGGCGTCACCCGCAGCGCCATGCTCGACCAGACCAAATCCTACATCCTCGAGGACGTGAACCTGCTCCACGACGCCGAGGCCACCGGCGGCGACCGCGAGCTGACGCGCTTCATCGACAGCGTCGTCGCCACCCGCTCGGACAAGCAATATGCCTTCGGACTGTTCGAGCCGAGCGGCCGGCGGGTCGGCGGCAATGTCGAGGGCATGCCGGCGTTCCGCGGCTGGGGTACGCTCGAGCGCCAGCCCGGCCAGGCCGAGGCCGACCCGCTGTTCATTGCCTATGTCGAAAAGCTCGACAACCGCATCATCGTCGTCGGCCGCTCGCAGCACATCGGCACCATCATCACCGGCTCGATCCTCAACGCGCTGATCATCGCAGGCGTCGTCATCTGCGGCGCGGCGCTCCTCATCGGCTACCTGCTCAGCCGCGGCGTCTCCTCAAAGCTCCAGGTGATCGACGAGACCCTCGAGGAAGTCTCGCGCGGCAATTCCGAAATCCGCCTCCCCGTCGGCCGCTCGCGCGACCAGATCGACCACGTCTCGCTCCAGATCAATGCGCACCTCGATCGCCTGAGCGCCTTCATGGCCGGAATGCGCAACACCATCGTTGCCATTGCGCACGACCTCAAATCCCCGCTCAACCGGGCGTACATGCTCTTGCAGGATGCCTCGCGCGCCCGCGACCCCGACGAGGTCTCGGGCCTGCTCGAGGACGCCTCGAACGAAATGGATTCGCTCGGCGAAACCATGGACACGGTGCTGCGCATTTCGCGTATCGAGTCGTCAGACGACAGCTCTTCCTTCGCGCCCTTCTCGGCGACCTCGCTCGTGACCGACCTGGCGCAGACCTTCGAGCCGGTGGTCGAAAGCGCCGGCCAGACCCTGCGCTGCACCCTGCCCAGCAGCGAAGTCGAAATCTTCGGCGATCGCCGCATGGTCCAGCAGATGCTGGTCAACCTGATCGAGAACGCCTCGCGCTACGCCGGCGAGCGCGCGGTGATCGATCTCTCCATCGAAACGCGTGCCTCCGGTCCCGCGCTCATCGTCGCCGACAACGGCAAAGGCATTCCCGCCGACAAATATGAAAAAGTCCTCGAGCCCTTCTTCCGCATGGCGACCGATCGCAGCGCCCCGGGCTCGGGCCTCGGCCTGGCGCTCGTCAGCGCCGTCGCCGCCCGCCATCGCGCTACCCTCGAGCTCAGCGACAATGGGCCGGGCCTCCGCGTCACCGTCAGCTTCCCACCGCCGCCGGTGAGCCTGGCCCGCCGCCCACAGCCGGCACCGCGCGAGGCCCATCTTGCCGCGCCCCTGGACGCCACGGCGCAACATTAACCCGATGTATAATTCGCGAGAGGGTCAGGCAAAGGCCCCCTTGCATACCTCCGTCATCGACGCAGTCGATCGCGCCAGGCCGTTGGCCGACGCAGCCAAACCAGACGGAGATATCCATGCGCAAACTCGCACTTGCCCTCGTGGTCCTCGCCGCTTTCGGCGCCACCTCCAATGCCGCCTTCGCTGCGGCCACCACCACCTCCTCCTCGAGCTCCAGCTCGATGATGGCCCCCGCCAAGCCCGTCGCCAAGCCGGCTCCCCTCACCGTCACCGGCAAGATCACCGCGGTCGACGCCAAGGCCTGCACCGTCACGCTGGACAAGGCCGTCTATCACTTCGGCGCCAAGTGCAAGATCGGCTCGCTGAAGGTCGGCGAGTCCGTGACCATCACCTACAAGGTCTCCGGCAAGACCGACTGGGTCACCAAGATCGTCGTGGCCAAGGCGTAAGCCCGGCATTCGACGGGGAGCGGAGGGGCGCCTCCGCTCCACACTTCCTCCACCCTCCACACGCGCCAAGGGGCATCCTCGGATGCCCCTTCTTTATTGTCGCCGGCTCAACCGCAGCTGAGGCTCACCGGCTCGTCGTCGCCGACATGTCATCGGGCGCAATAAACCCTCCGGGTTTGGCCGGATGCGGCACCGGCCAGCCGAAATAGCATTGAACGTCGACGACCTTGCCGTCGCGGAACGTCAGGATTTCCGTGTTCCGAAATCCCTTCGCGCCCTCGCCCGTGCCGTCATAAGTCACAAACACCCGATCGCCGTCGCCGACGACGTTCTCGAGCCTGAACGCACTGATCACGGCGCTGTTGGGCCAGCATCTCTCGAAATACGCCGCGCGGTCGAGTCGATTGTCGAGAGGACTTGTGAAATGGAAATCTTCCGCCAGCAGCCGCTCAATGGCGGCGCGGTCCTTGTCGACATACGACTGGTAATAGGCGCGCGCCAACAGCTCGTTCTCCATGCGGCCCCTCCTCCAGACAATCTGAAGTCACCGCCCTTTTTCTCGCATGGGGCCGCGGTGCTGTCAGTAGGAAGCTGACAACTTGACGGGGACCCGCCGCCTCTCCCTCCCCCGAGTGGGGAGGGTAGCGCAGCTTAGGCGAAGCCTTAGCGAAGCTGGGTTGGGGGGAATCTCAGTCGGCATCGAATTCGTGGGTGAGTCCCCCCACCCCGGCTTGCTGGCTCGCTGCGCTCACAAGCGCGCCGCCCTCCCCCCGCGACTGGTTGCAGGAGAGGACGCCGACCGAGCGCTCCCAGCCAATGGACACTACAGTCGTCACTTCTCCCCTTGCGGGAGAAGGCGGATGAGGGGTGGGCCACATCCGCGATATCCGAGCGCCGGGACTCGCCGACCACAGAGTGTCATCCCTGCGAAAGCAGGGACCCAACTCACCTCTGGCGCGAGCGGATCGTTGGATCCCCGCTTTCGCGGGAATGACACCGCGTTCCGCGAGAGCGCACAGATGCCCGCCGCCTTCTCCCTCCCCCCGCGTGGGGAGGGTAGCGAAGCTTAGGCGATAGCCTTAGCGAAGCTGGGTGGGGGGAGTCGCAGTCGGCATTGAATTCGCGGTGAGTCCCCCCACCCCGGCTTGCTGGCTCGCTGCGCTCACAAGCGCGCCGCCGTCCCCACACGAGGGAGGGAGAACCGACAGCTTCGCGTGACACTTCCTCATTCCCGGAGATGCCTGCAA
>Ga0068853_100004439_pt1 | contig 10868 bp, 8 predicted proteins | sample KBSCornC32_FD_65655 | JGI IMG/M metagenome (GOLD analysis project Ga0068853, IMG submission 65655) | Corn rhizosphere microbial communities from Kellogg Biological Station, Michigan, USA - KBS Corn C3-2 | ecosystem: Host-associated > Plants > Roots > Rhizosphere > Soil ... | reverse complement strand
CTTGCGCGAAATCTTGTCGATCTCGTCGATGTAGACGATGCCGCTCTGCGCCTTCTCGACGTCGTAGTCGCACTTCTGCAGCAGCTTCTGGATGATGTTCTCGACGTCCTCGCCGACGTAACCGGCCTCGGTCAACGTCGTCGCGTCGGCGATCGTGAACGGCACGTTGAGCAGGCGCGCGAGCGTGTCGGCGAGCAGTGTCTTGCCCGAGCCGGTCGGGCCGACGAGCAGGATGTTGGACTTGGCGAGCTCGACGTCGTCGTTGCGGCTGCGCGTCTCGAGTCGCTTGTAGTGGTTGTACACGGCGACCGCGAGCACCTTCTTCGCGCGCGACTGGCCGATCACGTACTGGTCGAGCACGTCGAGGATCTCGGCCGGCTTGGGCAGGTCGCTGCGCGCGCTGGCTGCCTTCTCCTCGAGTTCCTCGCGGATGATGTCGTTGCACAGCTCGACGCACTCATCGCAGATGAACACCGATGGGCCCGCGATGAGCTTGCGTACCTCGTGCTGGCTCTTGCCGCAGAACGAGCAGTACAGGATCTTGCCGTTGTCGCCCGATCGGCTTTGCCGGTCGTCAGTCATGCTCCGCCTCGGAGTGTCGCCGCAATTGCCGGCGCAGGATAGCACAGCGCGACCGGACCCTCGGTCCGGCCGCGATCGATGTAAAAAACCGTGAAATGGCGCCGATCTTGCGCGATCAGGCCGGCGTCACCGCGGTTTCGCCCGGGCGGCGGTCGAGCACCGCGTCGATCAGGCCGTACGTCTTCGCGTCCTCGCCGCTCATGAAGCGGTCGCGCTCCATGTCGCGCTCGATCTGGTCGAGCGCCTGGCCGGTGTGCTTGACGTAGATCTGGTTCAGGCGGCCACGCAGATACAGGATCTCGCGCGCCTGGATCTCGATGTCGGTCGCCTGGCCCTGCGCGCCACCGGACGGCTGGTGGATCATCACGCGCGAGTTCGGCAACGCGTAACGCTTGCCCTTGGTGCCTGCGGTCAGCAGCAGCGACGCCGCGCTGCACGCCTGGCCGATGCACATCGTGCTCACGTCGCAGCGGATGTACTGCATCGTGTCGTAGATCGCCAGGCCCGCGGTGACCACGCCACCGGGGCTGTTGATGTACAGGTTGATGTCCTTGTCGGGATTCTCCGACTCGAGGAACAGCAACTGCGCGACGACCACGTTCGCCATGTAGTCGTCGATCGGCCCGACCACGAACACGACGCGCTCCTTCAGCAGGCGCGAGTAGATGTCGTAGGCGCGCTCGCCACGCGAGGTCTGCTCGACCACCATCGGGACGAGGTTGAGACCGGTGGCAGGTGTGATCAGGCTGGACATGGCATTCTCCTGGGCGCCGTTCGCGCTCAGGCGCCGGGCCGCATGACGTCGTTGAAACTGAGCTGCTGTTCGCTGCATTTGGCGTGGTCGGCCAGCCATTCGACGACCTGGTCCTCGATCACGCGATTCTGCAGCGCGCCCATCAACTGGGGGTCGCGCGAATAGAGTTCAACGACCTGCTCCGGCTCCTCGTAGGTCGAGGCGATCGTCGCGAGCGCTTCGCTGACGCGGCGCGAGTCGAGGCGGATGTCGTTCTGGCGCGCGAGTTCGCCGATCAGCAGGCCCGCGCTCACGCGACGGCGTGCCGTCGGCAGGAACTGCGCGACCGCGTCCGGACTCTGCAGGCCGGCCTGGCGCGCGAGCTGGCGCGCCTCGTTCTCGACCATGCCCTGCGGTAGCTCGAGTTCCGGATGCGCCTCGACGAGCTTCTCCAGCGCGCCGGCCTTGAGTCGGCCCATCAGCACGCCCTTGAGTTCGCGCTCGAGGTTCGCGCGGACGTCCTCGCGGAAGCGGCCGAGGCCGCCTTCCTTGACGCCGAAGCTCGCCGCGAACGCCTCGTCGACGGCCGGCAGCTGCGCTTCCTGCACGCGCACGAGCTTGACGCTCACGTCGACCGACTTGCCGGCGAGCGCAGGCGTGCGCACCGCCGCCGGGAAATCGACGTGGGTCGTGAATTCGTCACCGGCCTTGTGGCCGGCCAGCTTGTCCTCGAGTTCCTTCGAATACGCGCCCGAGCCGAGCACGGCGCCGACGCGATCCGTGCCACTTTCCGGATGACGGAAACCTTCGGCCTGCGCGGAGAATTCGAACAGCACCATGTCGCCGTCCTTCGCCGCGCGGTCGACCGCGTGCCAGCTGCGGCGCTGCAAGCGCAGCGTCTCGATCATCTGGTCGATGTCCGGGTCGGTCACGCTCGCGACCGGCTTGACGATCTCGAGGCCGGCGACGTCGAGCTTGCCGATCTCCGGCAGCACTTCGAAGGTCGCCGTGTATTCGATCTCGCCGTTCTCCGGACGCCCCGTCGTCGCGATCGACGGCTGCACCGCCGGGCGCAGCTTCTCCTGCGTGACCGCTTCCTGGAAGCTCGAACCGATCATTTCCGACAGCGCCTCGTTGCGGATCTGGCTGCCGAAGCGCTGCTCGATCACCTTGGCCGGCACCTTGCCCGGGCGGAAGCCCTTCAGGCGCGCGCTGCGGCCCATCTCCTGGATGCGCGAGCGGATGGTGTCCTCGAGGCGCTGGGCGGGGAGGCGGACCGTGAGCTTGCGGCCGAGCGAACCGACGTTTTCGATCGAGACTTGCATGGTGTTCCTCAGGATCAATGTGCAGTTGGCAAGGGCACGCTTCCCGTCGCGCCTTGCTGAAAAACGGTCGCGGCCTCACCGCGCCACGTTTTTCGCATCACGCGCCCCAAGCGCCCGATGCGGCGGCACGTCCTGTGCCGTGCGTTACCCGACCAGGCCGCGGACGTCACGAAACGCCGCTGGCTGGGTCGCCCCAGGCGGTCGCTGCGACAGGCACGTTGCGGAGGGAAGTGGTGCGAAAGGAGAGACTCGAACTCTCACGGGTTGCCCCGCCAGAACCTAAATCTGGTGCGTCTACCAGTTTCGCCACTTTCGCCCGGACCGGCCTGCCGCCCGCGCGAAGGCTCTTCCGGGAGCCGGCGCGCTCGCGCCAGGGGAAAAATTGGTGGGCCGTCTAGGACTCGAACCTAGGACCAAGAGATTAAGAGTCTCCTGCTCTACCAACTGAGCTAACGGCCCGCTTAACTTCTAGATTGTAACGAAAGTTGGGGTGGACGATGGGACTCGAACCCACGACAACCGGAATCACAATCCGGTACTCTAACCAACTGAGCTACGCCCACCACTGAAGCTGTGCACATCGGCAAGACACCGCCGCGCAACACCTCGTTGCAGGCTTCCATGCCGCCGTCCAACCGCACGGCGAATGGCACGCCCGACAGGACTCGAACCTGCAACCGTCGGCTTAGAAGGCCGATGCTCTATCCGGTTGAGCTACGGGCGCATCGACAGCCGCATTGTCACAGGTTCCGGCGCCGCGACGCCGCACCGGTCCCGCCTGCCGCACGAGCAGATGGTCGGGGTAGAGGGATTCGAACCCCCGACATCCTGCTCCCAAAGCAGGCGCGCTACCAGACTGCGCTATACCCCGTTCAGTCCGTCTCCGCGCCACGCCGGCCGCGAAAAAAGGATCGACGATGGTACGAAGCAGCGTCCTTCGCGTCAATCCGGAAACCTTGCGATGCCATTCCCGCGCACCGCGACTGCCGGACTCCTGCAGAAACAAAAAGGGTGCCGAAGCACCCTTCGAGTACAAGTGGCGCGCCCGGAGAGATTCGAACTCCCGACCACCAAGTTCGTAGCCTGGTGCTCTATCCAGCTGAGCTACGGGCGCATTGCAACCTGTGTTCCGTCGCCGAACGACGGTCGCCTAGCATAGCACCTCGGCGAACCCGTCCGAAACAGCATCGGAAGGCGCGCGATTATTCTGATCGCGATGCCGTGCGTCAACCTTTTTCTGCAACATTCGTCGCGATTGGCGAGAGTTTGCGCAGAAGCTGTTCATTCTCTGCGCAACGACGCTCGATCGCCACGGCACCTGGGCGCCTCCACAGACCTGCAAGCCGGGGCCGTCCTCGGTTTCCACGCCGCATGACGGACCCTGGAGCGCCACACGAGGGCGCAGGAGCGCACCCTGTGCGTGACCGCGACGTCGAATCCCGCCGCGGGTTGGTCGCCCGCAGGGTAGGCTCCTACAGCGGACTCCCACAGCGGACCTGGAACGGCGCGCGAGCATCGTAGGAGCGCACCTGCGCGCGACCGCGGCATCGAATCCCGCCGCGCGGCTGGTCGCATACAGGGTGGGCTCGTACAACGGGGACTCGGACACGTCGCGCGAGCACCCGACGCATTTCGCGAGGGCGCCGTTCTCCACCTGCACTGTCCCCCTTAACGCAAAACGCCCCGCGAGGGGGCGTTTTGCGTTACTGGCGGAGAGAGAGGGATTCGAACCCTCGATAGAGCTTTTGACCCTATACTCCCTTAGCAGGGGAGCCCCTTCGGCCTCTCGGGCATCTCTCCGGGATCGTTCGGCGCGACAGTATCGCTGGTTCGCGTCCGGCCGCGCAGGATAGCGGCTACGACGATGCGGGTAAAGCTCAGTTCGCGTGATGACCGCCGGAACCTTCGGCGGATTCCTCGCCCGGCGTGAGTTCGCGCTTGATGCGCTGATAGATCTCTTCGCGATGCACCGCCACGTCTTTCGGTGCATTGATACCGATGCGGACCTGGTTGCCCTTGACGCCGAGTACCGTGACGGTCACCTCGTCTCCGATCATCAACGTCTCGCCGACCCGGCGAGTCAAAATAAGCATGTGGCTCTCCTTAACACGTTTTGTCGGTCCGATGGATTCGCATGTGCGACAGCGTTCACCCTGCGCATGCGGTCCCGGGGACCAAGTGGCAGCCTCCCTCGCTACCCTTCCCCTGTTTTATGTACCCCGACTCGACGTTCTCGCTGCGCCACGCGTGCGGCGCCGGCATCGATATCGAAGGCGGCCCGATACTAACCAAGGCATCCGGCACGCGCAATGAACGAAAGGCCTTGCGCCGACACGTTTTCTTTACATTTACATCTGCTGTTCCAGCCATGCGGGAAGCGCTGCAAGTGCAGCATCGAGCGCCGGCGAATCGACGCCGCCGCCCTGCGCCATGTCGGGTCGACCGCCGCCCTTGCCGCCGATCTGCGCCGCGACGTGCGCCACGACGTCGCCGGCCTTGACCTTGCCGAGAGCGGCACCGTGCACGCCACCGACGAGCGCGACCTTGCCGTCCGATGCCGAGGCGAGCAGCACGACGCAGTCCACGAGCTTCTGCTTGAGCGTGTCGACGCCGTCGCGCAGCGCCTTCGCGTCGAGTCCGTCGACGCGCGCGGCGACCACGCTCGCGCCGCCGACCTTGCGTGCGGACGCCGCGAGATCCTGCGTCGCCGAACTCGCCGCCTTCGCCTTGTACGACTCGAGCTCGCGCTCGAGCCTCTTCTGCCGCTCGAACAGCTGGCGCAGCTTGTCGACGACCTCGGGGCCGTTGGCCGACAGCAGGTCGCCGATCTGCTCGAGACGGTGCTCCTCGTCGGCGACGAAAGCGATCGCCGCGGCGCCGGTCACCGCCTCGATGCGGCGCACGCCCGCGGCGACGCCGCCTTCGCTGACGATCTTGAACAGGCCGATGTCGCCGGTGCGACCGACGTGCGTGCCGCCGCACAGTTCGGTCGAGAATTCGCCCATCTTCAGCACGCGCACCTCGTCACCGTACTTCTCGCCGAACAGCGCGATCGCGCCGAAGTCGAGCGCGTCCTGGTACGCCATCTCGTGCACTTCGGCCGGCGCGTTGCGCCGGATCTGCGCATTGACGAGGTCCTCGATCCGGCGCAGTTCTTCGGCGGCGATCGGCTGGAAGTGGGCGAAGTCGAAGCGCAGGCGATCGGGCGCGACGAGCGACCCCTTCTGCTGCACGTGCGTGCCTAGCTCGCTGCGCAACGCCGCGTGCAGCAGGTGCGTGGCGGAATGGTTGAGCACGGTCGACTGGCGGCGCGTCGCATCGACGTTCGCGTCGAGCGCCGCGCCCTTGTGGAGCGGCCTGCCGTGCCAGCGACCGAGGTGGGCGTGGAACACGCCGCCGAGCTTGATCGTGTCGGCGACGTCGAAACGGCCGTCGCTGCCGTTCAGTACGCCCGTGTCGCCGACCTGGCCGCCCGACTCGGCATAGAACGGCGTGCGGTCGAGCAGCACGACCGCCTCCTCGCCGTCGCCGAGCGCGTCGACGGCGCGGCCGTCGCGCACGATCGCGACCACCTTCGCCGCCGTCGCCATGAGCGCTTCATAACCGAGGAACATGGTCGGCGCGAGCGCGCTCGCGACGTCCGCGGGCAAGGTCGCCTTGCTGTCGAACTGGCTCGCCGAGCGCGCGCGTTCGCGCTGCTGCTCCATCGCCGCCTCGAAGCCGGCCATGTCGACCGACAGGCCACGCTCGCGCGCTATGTCGGCCGTGAGGTCGACCGGGAAACCGTAGGTGTCGTAGAGACGGAAGGCGTCGACGCCGGGGATCGTCTTGCCGGACTTGCGCGCGACCTCCTCGAACACCTTCATGCCCTGCTCGAGCGTCTCGCCGAACCGCTCCTCTTCCGCCTTGAGCGCGCGCTCGACGAGGTCGCGCTTCGCCGGCAACTCCGGATACGCGTCGCCCATGACCTCGATCAGCGCCGGCACCATCGCGTGGAAGAACGGCTGCTTCTGGCCGAGCATGTAGCCGTGCCGCAGCGCGCGCCGGATGATCCGGCGCAGCACGTAGCCGCGCCCCTCGTTCGACGGCAGCACGCCATCGACGATGAGGAACGAGCACGCGCGGATGTGGTCGGCGATCACGCGCAGCGACTTGTTCTCGAGGTCGGGCGTGGCGGTGAGGCGCGCCGCTTCGCCGATCAGGCGCTGGAACAGGTCGATCTCGTAGTTCGAATGCACGTGCTGAAGCACGGCAGCGAGGCGTTCGAGCCCCATGCCGGTGTCGACGCACGGCGCCGGCAGCTTCGCCAGCGTGCCGTCGGCGGCACGGTCGAACTGCATGAAGACGAGGTTCCAGATCTCGATGTAGCGGTCGCCGTCCTCGTCGGGCGATCCCGGCGGGCCACCGGCGATGCCTGCACCGTGGTCGTAGAAGATCTCGGTGCACGGCCCGCACGGACCGGTGTCGGCCATCTGCCAGAAATTGTCCGACGCGTACGGGGCACCCTTGTTGTCGCCGATGCGCACGATGCGCGCGGGCGCGATGCCGATCTCGTCCTTCCAGATCGCATACGCCTCGTCGTCGGTGTGGTAGACCGTGACCCACAGGCGGTCCTTCTCGAGCCCGAGCACGCCGGTGAGGAACTCCCACGCCCACGCGATCGCTTCGCGCTTGAAGTAGTCGCCGAACGACCAGTTGCCGAGCATCTCGAAGAACGTGTGGTGGCGCGCCGTATAGCCGACCGAGTCGAGGTCGTTGTGCTTGCCGCCCGCGCGCAGGCAGCGCTGCACGTCGGCCGCGCGCACGTAACCGAGCTTCTCGCTGCCGAGAAACACGTTCTTGAACTGCACCATGCCGGAGTTCGTGAACAGCAGGGTCGGATCGTTCGACGGCACGAGCGAACTCGACGGCACGATCGTGTGGTCCTTGGAGCGGAAGAACTCCAGGAACGCGGAGCGGATTTCGGAAGTTTTCATCGGGACGGATCGGGGCGGATGCGAAAGGCGGACACGCCGGAAGATGCGGTCCGGAATTCGAGCCATCAATCCAACTCTTCGCCCGGATCGTCCACTTCGGCGTGCGTGACGGCGCGTACTGTCGCCGGATCGAAGCCGCGGCGCAAGAGAAACCCGGCGCGGGCGGCGCGTTCTCCGCGGTCCGCGGGCGCTTTCGCGCCGTAACGGCGCCGCAACTGCGCGGCGGCAGCCGCGCTCCAGTCGCCGTCCAGCGCTGCGATCGCCTCGCGGATCGCCGCTTCGGCGAGGCCGTGCGATTTGAGTTCCGCGCGGATCCGCCGCGGACCGTAGCCTTGCGCGCTGCGCTGGCGCGCGATACTCGCGGCGAAGCGCGCGTCGTTCTGGTAATCCTGCTGCTGCAGCCGATCGACCGCGTCGCCGGCCTCGTCCGTGGCATGCCCGCGCGCGGCCAGCTTCGTCCTGAGTTCGCGCGCGGAGTGCTCGCGGCGCGCGAGCAGCCCGAGCGCTCGGTCGTAGCCCGAGCGTGGCGCGCCTTCCGTGCCTGGCCTTCCCTTCTTCTTCATCGCATGCCTCGGCTGTCGAACGATGGTTCGACCGCGTATCCTAGATCGATTGCCCCAGCATGAAATCGAGCCGGATGGCCGAACACGGAACCGCCGAGCACCTCCCCGACCCGCTGCCGCGCAAGATCAATGTCGGTTGCGGCTACGATCGCCGGGAAGGCTACCTCAACGTCGACCTGCACGCGGTGCACAAGCCCGATCTCGTCGGCGATGTCGTCGCCCTGCCGATGCTGCCCTCCGGTGCATTCGACGAAGTCCTTGCACAGGACGTGCTCGAGCACTTCGAGCGGGCGAAAACGGCGCCGGCGTTGCAGGAATGGTCGCGCCTGCTCGCACCGGGCGGAGTCCTCCATGTGCGGGTACCGGCCCTGGCGGGCATGTTCGACCTGCTGTCGCAACCCGAGCGACGCGATCCGGCCCGCGCGGAGGAGATCATCCACCTCGTCTACGGAACGCAGGCGTACACCGGCGACTACCACCTCGCCGGCTTCACTGCGCAGACGCTCGACGGCCGCTTGCGCGATGCCGGCCTGCTCGTGTGCGAGGCTTCGATCCTGCACGGGTGGCTGTTCGACGTACGCGCGAGGAAAACCGATCGTCTCGACGACGATCGCGAGTTCGTGCATTCGGCCTACTTCTCGATACTCGGGCGTCCCGCCGACGCAGGCGGGCTGGCGAACTTCGCCGACGCGCTCGCGCAACGGCGCATGACGCGCGACGACGTCACCGCCGCCTTGCGGAACAGTGCCGAAGCGCGTTTTCTCGCGAACCATCCGGCCTACCTGCTGCCCTACGCCGCGCGCATCGAGCCCGGAGTCGGGCAGAGCCTGCGCAACCTCGCTGCAGCGTTGCTCAGGCTCGTGCGGCGACGCTGACCGTTCCGGGTCAGGCTTCTTCCATCTCGACCATCGGCGCCTTCGCGCCTTTCGCGAGCAGCGCGGCACGCAGCTGGGCATCGATCGCCGCGGCCATTTCCGGATGTTCCTTGAGGTACAGGCGCGTGTTGTCCTTGCCCTGGCCGATGCGGTCGCCGTTGTAGCTGTACCAGGCGCCGGACTTCTCGATGAGGTTGTTGTTGACGCCGAGCTCGATCAGCTCGCCCTCGCGCGACGACCCTTCACCGTAGAGGATTTCGAACTCGGCCTGGCGGAACGGCGGCGCAACCTTGTTCTTGACGACCTTGACACGTGTTTCCGAACCGATCACTTCCTCGCCACGCTTGACGCTGCCGATGCGGCGGATGTCGAGGCGCACGGAGGCGTAGAACTTGAGCGCATTACCGCCCGTGGTCGTCTCCGGGTTGCCGAACATCACACCGATCTTCATGCGGATCTGGTTGATGAAGATGACCAAAGTGCCTGATTTCTTGATATTCGCGGTGAGCTTGCGCAGGGCCTGGCTCATCAGGCGCGCCTGCAGGCCAACGTGCGAGTCACCCATCTCGCCTTCGATTTCCGCCTTCGGGGTGAGCGCGGCGACCGAATCGATGACGACGACGTCGACCGCATTGGAGCGGACCAGCATGTCGGCGATCTCGAGCGCCTGCTCACCCGTGTCCGGCTGCGACACGAGCAGGTCGTCGACATTGACGCCGAGCTTTTCGGCGTAGCTCGGGTCGAGTGCGTGCTCGGCATCGACGAATGCGGCGGTGCCGCCGTTGCGTTGGCAGTTGGCGATGACCTGCAGGGTCAGCGTGGTCTTGCCGGAGGACTCGGGGCCGTAGATCTCGACCACCCGCCCGCGCGGCAGGCCGCCGACGCCGAGCGCGATGTCGAGGCCGAGCGAACCTGTCGAGACGACCTCGATCGCCTCGTCGGTCTTGTCGCCCATGCGCATCACGGCGCCCTTGCCGAACTGCTTCTCGATCTGGCTGAGTGCGGAGGCGAGCGCCTTGCGCTTGTTGTCATCCATCGCGGAATCCTCGATATCGTGTGGGGTGGCGGCGAAGGTGCCGCCGTGGCGTCTCAGCGTGTAAGACACCTTGCCATCCGATTATCCCACAGCGACGCGCGACCGCTACGCGCCACGCGCGCTTCAGCTCGTAAGAATCCGCCGGACGCCGTCGAGCGCGGCGCCCACGGTCTGCCGTCGCACGGCTTCGCGATCACCGTCGAAGTGGAACAGCTCGGCGCGTGCATAGCCGCCGCGGCGCTTCCAGCCGATCCACACCGTGCCGACCGGCTTGTCCGGCGTCCCGCCGCCAGGCCCGGCGACGCCCGTGACTGCGACGGCGACGCTCGCGCCATAGCGCGCGAGCGCCCCGGACACCATCTCGACCGCGGTTTCCTGGCTCACCGCGCCGTGTCGCTCGAGCGTGTGCGGTTGCACGCCGAGCAGCGATTCCTTCGCCTCGTAGCTGTAGGCGACCACGCCGCACTCGAACCAGTTCGAACTGCCGGGGATGTCGGTGAGCACTTTCGCGATCCAGCCGCCGGTGCACGATTCCGCTGCGACCACGGTCTGGCCGCGCGCGATGAGGCACTCGGCCACGGATTGCGCGAGCGCCCGGAGTTCGCTGTCGCTGGCGGTCTGCGAGGTCGGCATCGGACGCTCCAGTGGCGGAGCGAGCCATGATGCCACAGGTCGGCGCGGCACCCGCACGGGGCGCCGCGCCGATCACCTTCAGACAGCCCGCTCGATCGCGCGCAGCTCCCGTGCGGCGACGACCATCGCGGCGAGTGCCGCACGC
>Ga0068853_100004438_pt1 | contig 10870 bp, 7 predicted proteins | sample KBSCornC32_FD_65655 | JGI IMG/M metagenome (GOLD analysis project Ga0068853, IMG submission 65655) | Corn rhizosphere microbial communities from Kellogg Biological Station, Michigan, USA - KBS Corn C3-2 | ecosystem: Host-associated > Plants > Roots > Rhizosphere > Soil ... | reverse complement strand
GAATTGCCCATGGTGCGCATCATGTTGGGATGGACCTGGTATGGCGCCTATTGTTCTTTTAGGACTGTAATCATTTTTTGGGACGTTCCTGTTGCGATCTGCAGGAAATAGGCGCCTTTTGGAATAGTGGAAAGATAAAGGGTCATTTTGTTCCCCTGTCGGGTCATGGGAATATTCAGGCGCTGGCCGCTGCAGCTCAGCAGACTTACCGAGGAATTGGGGGCGAGGTCGTCAATTATCAAATAGCCGGATGCGGGATTGGGGTAGGCTTTGGCGCCTGAGAGCACGGCTATATTGACTGTTTTGATCGCAGAGAAGGTCTGCTTACCGTCCAGGTCTGTCTGGCGGAGACGGTAGTAAGATAACCCGGACAGGGGTTGTTCATCGGAAATGGTGTACTTGCTTTCGCCGGTGGTATTTCCCCGGCCGCTGACGTTGAGGATATCCGTCCAGTCGGCGGTGTTGGCCGATCGTTCGATCGTAAAGAAGCTGTTATTTGTTTCGTTGGCGGTGGTCCAGTCGAGTCTGACCTTGCCGGATGCGGCGGTTGCCGAAAAAGAGATCAGCGTGATGGGAAGCGGGCTGTTGGCGCTGACCGACCCAACATAAAATGTATTGGACAGGTTGGCGAGGGTGAGGCCGACGCGGTTGATCTGGGGTGTCGAGGTGGTTCCGGCATTGACGCCGGCGCTGCCGATGACTGCGGCGGCAAGGGTGAGACGAAGATCTGCGACGTCGCCGATGGTCCCAAAATTATTGCCCTGTGCGTCGAGGTTGTATGTTCCGCCCGCGAGACCATTCGCAGTGGTTACTGTCCAGTTGAGGTCTTTTCTTGTAAGGACGGTAGCTGCTCCGTCGGGGATGGAAACGGTGGAATTTGTGATAGCGTTGGTATAGGTTATTGCTATCGTTCCGCCGGTAGTTGGAGCCGTGGTGGGAGCGGTGACGTACAACGGGCTATAGCTGGTGGTTGTGCCCATTGGGAAAAGGCCGGCGCCGGAAAGGTCGGGGACCAGCGATGTATTGAACCAGCGTCTGAAGGCGCCGGTACCAATGACGGCGCCCTGGGTGCGGACGAGGGTTCCAGGGGTGGCGGCGGAGGCACCGAGGGTCATGTTGTTGCCGTTGAGATCGATATTGCCCTGGGTCATGTTCAGTGTTGTGGCCGTGGTAACGTCGTTGAGCAGCTGAATGCCGCTGCCGGTATTGCTGACGGTTAGGGCGTTGAAATTCTCTCCGCCCGGTGTGGTGAGGGTCTGGACGGAAGAACCGTTGAAACTGACGGTGCTGGTCGCCTCTGTAAAACCGGCGGTCCCCCAATTCACCCAGTTGCCTCCGATGGTGATGCTGTTAGCGCCGGGCGCAAGCACGCCTGTACCCGAGATGGACAGGTTGCCTAATAGTGAGAGGCTGTTGCCGAGTGTTGCGGTATTGGACATTATAGTGACGTGGTTAAAGCTCATCCCTGAGCTGCTGACTGCGAGGTTGTTCCCGCCAAATACGACTGTAGAGGTGGATGGATTGACCGTTCCGCTCAGGTATGACCAGTCGCGGCTCACAGAAATGGTCCCGCTCATGGTGAGTGTGCCCGAGGGCTTTTGGATCGTGACGTAGGGCAGCCGGCCCTGTCCGGCGGCGATATTGCCGGTGAAGGTCTGCGCTCCGGTTCCATTTATTAAGAGGCCTCCCAGGCCGCCGCTGCTGACGGAAGTGTTATTGAGGACGATGTCGCCCTTCGCCTGAATGGCTGTGGCGCCATTGACCGGTGTACTAAGGACAACATAAGAGCTGCCGGAGGTGGTGAGAGTACCCGTCACTGTGAGGACGGTGCCGGTGCTGACCGTATAGGTGTTATTGAAATTCCCTTCGAGGTTGACGTTGTTGAGCGAATGGGAACCTGTCAGTGTGAGTGTATTGGCAAAGGCGACTGTTGAATTGTTGGTCGAGCCGTCCATTGTCCCCGAAATATAGGTCCAGTTGCCTCTGACGGTGATCAGCGCCGGTAGTGTAAGGGTTCCCGATGGCTTATTGATGGTAATGGCCGGGAGGTTGCACTGGTTGATGGCCAGGCTGCTGATGATAGCCTGATTGGAGGCAGATGTGAATGCGATGTTGGTGGTGCCTGTGCCGGCGGTTGCCGTGTTGGTTAATAAAAGATTGCCATTCAGATTGATGTTACCGTTATTTAAAATCAGGTTGCCCGTCCCCGAGAGCGTCATGTTCCCGGATACGGCGAGTGTGGCGCCGGCGAGGTTATAGGTATAGTTGCCGCTGCCGTCGAAAACGATGTTGTTCAGGGGCTGGTTGCCCGAGATATTCAGCGTGTTGCCAAAGACTACGGTGGAGGCGTTGGTGGTGACGTCGCAGGTACCGGCCAGATAGGTCCAGTTGCCGCGGACCGTTATAAGAGCAGGGAATGTGAGCGTACCGGAGGGTTTGTTGATCGTGACGCCGGGAAGGTTTCCCTGATAGATGATGCCCGTCGAGGTCAGGGTTTGCGCGCCGTTGCCGTTGATCAGTATGGTTGCTGTGCCGCCTCCCGATGTGCTGCTGTTGTTGTCGATGATATTGCCCTGCGCGGCGATGGTTCCGGTACTGATCGTGATATAGTTGGCGCCGTTCTCGAGGTCGAGGGTATTGGTAGTTGTAATGGTGCTTCCCGATGCCACGGTCAGCGTTATGTTTGTCGGTCCGGATATGGTCAGGTTGTATAGAGAAAAGGTTCCGGTCATGGTGAGCGTGTTGACCACATAACAGGTAGAGGTACCGGGATTGACGGTGCCGGATGTGTAGGTCACGCCGGAAGCAAAGGAGATATTGCCGGATAGCGTAAGCGTGCCGGCTGGTTTGGCGATATTCAGCGCCGGGAGGCGGGTTTGGTTCTGTGTGATGGCCGTTCCGTCGATGGTTTGCGCGCCGCTGCCGTTGAGCACGATGGTTGCCGAGCCGCCTCCGGAGGTGGCTGTGTTGGTGAGTATCAGGTCGCCGCTGAGATTGATGTTGCCGGTGTTGATGACCAGGTTCCCTGCGCCGGCGAGGGTGAGGTTTCCCGCGGCGGAGAGGTTAGTGATTGTCACCGTCAGCAGGGATGTATTGACGTAGAACTGAATATTGTTGAGCGAAATGTTTCCCGATACGGAGTAGGCTCCGACGTTCCCATGGGTAAAGAAAAAGGTGGAAGTGCCGGCGGAGACAGTGCCGGATGTGTAGGTGAAATTATTGGATACCGATGGATAGTTGGAGAGGTTGAGGCTGCCCGAGGGTTTGTTGATGGTCAGCTGTGGGAGGGCGCCGGCGCCGGCGACGGTGCTGCCGATAAAATTTTGTGTTCCTGTCCCTGTAAATGTGATGAGGGCGTCGCCTCCGCAGCCGGTGGCCGTGTTTGAGCTGTTGATATCGCCCTGGACGTCGATGGCGCCGGTGGCAAGGTTATAGAATAAGGAACCTGTTAGGTTAAGGCTGTTTGTTACGGTTATATTGCCGGTGGAAGAGAGGGTGTAGGTATTGCCTTTGCCGACGAATTCCAGAATATAGAACGTGGGGCTGGTCCCGGAGATCGTGGCGGACCCTGAGCCGTTGAATCGGACCGTGCCGTTGTTGTGGGTGAAGGTGCCTCCGGTGAATGCGGCGTTTGCGCGTAGTTCGAGGATGGAAGAAGTGGAAGTAAAGGCTGTTCCCGAGTTCGTGAAGATGCCGGATATTGTTATGTTCGCTGTGCCACCTGTGAAAGCGCCGGCGGCAAGGGATGCGGCGCCCGCGATGGCGATCGTATTGTTGTTTTGTATGATCGTGCCCGTGTAGCCTGTATTGACGGTCAGGCTTGCGATGTTGACGGCTGCGTCAATGTTACAGTTGCCGGTTCCTCCGTTGTCGAATATGGCGGCGTCGCCGGCTGTAGGAACGGAAGCGCCGGGCAGGCCACCGGAGGTGGAGGACCAGTTGAGGATATTGTTAAAGTTGGAAAGGACCGATCCTATCCAATAGCGGTTAGCGGCTTTGGTGGTGATGACCGTGGAGAGAAGGAAAAGGGTGACGCAACAGGCTTTGGCTCGCATGGCTTTGGATTTAGTCTGCCTGAAGAACGTATCGTTGTACTTGAATTAATCGATTTTTAATTTCAAAGTTGAAGAAATAGGTAGTTTTATTTAGCGTTTTGTGGGATCGGTATTTAAATAAAAAAGAGCAGCTGGGCCTTTTGGCCAGCTGCCCGTTGTGGTCAACATAGGACTTATCTGGATGATTTGTTCTTGTCGTCGGACTGACGGCTGCCGCCGGAATCGCGGTTGCCGCCGGATTGGTTATCTTTTCCTGTCTCACCTGTCCTGCCGGATTTCATGTTCCTGTCGGATTCGATATCCTGGTCATCGTCGGACTGCTGCTGGCCGGAAGCTGAGTTCTTTACGTCGCGTGACTGTTGCTGATCCTGCTGCTGATTTTTGCCTTTAGCCTGGTCCTGGTCTGTGCCCTGGTTTTGGCCTTTGCCCTGGCGTTGAGCGCCGCCATAGTCGCCGCCGCGTTGGCTGGCATCGGTTCTTTCGTCGACGTCGCTGCCTTCGTTCTGGCCGGTTTTGCCGGAGCGATTACTCATTCCTTCGCCGCCCTGATTGCCGTCGGTTCCGGATTTGTTCATCTTTTCAAGATTTTGTTTGTCATCCTTCTGGTCCGTCTGACCTGGATTCTTTTTGGATTGTTGATCTGATTGTTGCATGATTCATATGGTTTTAACGTTAGAAAACGATTGATGTCCGGTGAAGGGTATGCAATATTTCTGCCAGCGGGGTGGGGGAGGGCCGTTACGGGGGAGGAGGTTGGCGGGACGTGATTCGTGGAGAAATGTCCTCATAAAGGAGTGAAGGTGTGGTCGACAATAGTTGCGCCGTGGATATTGGAGGAATTGGAGTAAATTCCCGGATATGAAAAAATGGATCTTTGTCGTCGTGTGGACGGCCGGTAGTTGTTTTGCGAGGGCGCAGAAGGCAGATGGCGGAGTTGCGAAAGTTGATGCTCGCGGGTCGATATTGCGGGAAAGGGTGCCGGTGATCTTCGATACGGATATGGGGCCGGATTATGATGATGTGGGAGCTATCGCGGTGCTGCATGCTTTTGCGGACAGCGGCATAGTACAGCTATTGGGGACGATCGCCAGTAATAAATATGAGGGTGTTGCCGGGGTATTGAATGTGTTCAATACTTATTTTGGTCGCCCGGGGGTTCCGATCGGGGTGCCGCATGGTAAAGCGGTGGATCAGCGGGACGTCCAGCACTGGACAGACAGTGTGCTTGCCAGGTATCCGCACCGGATACGGCGCAATGATGAGGCGCCGGATGCGGTGAGTCTTTACAGGAAGTTGCTGGCGGGCAGCAGAGACCATTCTGTCGTCGTCATTACGGTGGGGTTTTTGACGAATCTGTCGAATCTGCTGCGGTCGGGTGCGGATGGGTATTCGCCGCTTGGTGGAGTCGAGCTGGTGAAAAAGAAGGTCAAACGGGTTGTATGTATGGCCGGTAGTTTTCCGAGTGGCAAAGAGTTCAATGTGCGGATGGATGCGGATGCTTCGGCGTATACTTTTCAGCACTGGCCGACGCAAATTGTTTTTAGCGGTTTTGAAATCGGGAAGAAGATAATGTGTGGTTTGCCGTTGGTGCGGAATAGTGCCATACAGAACAGTCCGGTGAAGGATGCGTTTCGCATAAGTATTCCGCTGGCGGTATCGGACAGCGCGGGCAGAATGAGCTGGGATGAGACGGCGGTGCTGGTCGGTATTGCGGGGCCGGCGCCTTATTACAGGCTTCGGCAGGGTCGAATTGTCGTCGCGGCGGATGGGAGTAATGTATGGGATACTGGTGGGAAGGGGCAGTTTTATCTGATAGAAGACCGGCCGGTGGGGGAGGTTCGGGATCTGATCGACCGCCTTATTCAGCATTCGCCGCGGTGAAAAAGTATTGGTCCCGCTGGATGATGGTTATGGTTGCTTTACGACTTCGAGGTCGCCCTGACGCGGGCCCGGGCGGATGGTCCATCCGGGTGCTGTGGTGAAGGTCCATCCGTCGCCGGACAGGGTGCCGTCGTTATGACGGACGGGCGCCGGGAGGGTGCGCGACAGGCCGTCGCTGGCGAGGAGGATACCTTTTTCGGCGGTCAGCGTGCCCCAGGGGCCCGAGGCCTGATACGTATGGAAATAGACGGTGCCGATACCGGGAATCACTGTCGCGCCGCGTGAGTCGGAGGATGCATGGCCACCCGCGGGGAGGACGAGCACGGGTCCGTCGACAAATTGGTGGTGCAGCGCGTTGATCTGATCCTGTCTTTGTTGGTCGCGATGCTGTTCGGCCGCGAGAAGTTCGGGGCCGTTGTATTTTGCGGCAGCGATTTTTGTATCGGGTGATGGTTGAATGGCGAGGGCGTTCATCAGCAGGGCGCCGAGGTCGTCCGTGGCGTGCAGTGATCGCTGCCAGCCCGGTCGTACTTCATCGAGGAGCAGGCCGTATGCCGGTCCGGATGCATAGGCGAAGGTGCGGACGAAGCTGGCGTCTTTGTCGGCCGGGGTCAGCGTGGTCAGGGCGTTGGCTATCGCGTCGGCGTGTGACGGTGCTGCAAGAACGGTGCCCGTATAGCTGGCGGTGCCTTCGTTGATCTCGAGTGCCCGTTCGTTAGCGGCGGCTTCGCTGTAGATGCTTCGTCGCTGCCGGCGGAACGCGAGTGCGTCGCGGATGGCGGAGATCCTTTGGGCTCCTGAGGTGCTGAGCGCGCGGGCGAGCGCCCGCCATTCGAGCTGGATCCAATACCGGCCTTCGGGTGCGTCGAGGTGTTCGTTCTCCAGGAGGCCTACGCCCAGTCCGAGCTGCTGCTGGATGCCGTGAAACATCTCGTGTAACATGATCTCTTTCCGCCGCCAGTGCGGCGCATTTGCCAGGTCGTCCCAGGTGTAGGCGATCCATGTGGAGCCGCCCCAGTTGACGGGTGCGTTCACGAGACCGACCTCTTTTGGCCGGGGCGCGTCGGGCGGGGGCTGGCTTGTGGCGAAGGTCTGGGTCCGCCGGTCGGCGATGACCATTGGCGCGCAGACCGATATACCCCATAGATGGCCGCTGTCCCGTTGGCACAGCGTTTGGGCTTCTTTGAAGTATTCCTGAGCGGTTTGCTGGTCGACCTGTGCGGCCGCGGGTTGCGTGCAGGCTGCAACGCCATACAGGAGGAGGGATGTCCAGGCTCGCATAATTTGGTTTTGATTTTATAAATTTATGGAATGATCACCACAGAAACCATCGAGGAGTTCTACCGGTCGCGGCCTTATGCCAATCCAAACGGGCTTTCGCTGAATAATGCGGGGGCGGGGCACGTCAATATTTTTTCGCGCAGTGTCTGGAACAAGAGAGGGGAGGGCGGGTACGCGCAGCGTGATTTTTATAAGATATCGCTGGTAATCGGTACGGGGACAATTAATTATGCCGAAAAGTGGATCGCTGTGGACCGGCCGGCGCTAATTTTTTCCAATCCACTTGTGCCTTATTCGTGGGAGGCGATGTCTTCGGATCAGGAAGGCTGGTTTTGTCTGTTCACTGAGGCGTTTATCCAAAGCAGGGAAAACAGGGAGACGTTAAATGACTCTCCGCTATTCAGGGCGGGGGGCGACCATGTCTTTTTTCTCAGCCCGGGTCAGGTGGAGGAGATATCGTCCATTTTCCGGAAGATGATAAAAGAGCTGGAATCGGACTATGCGCATAAGTATGACCTGCTGCGTAACTACCTGCACCTGCTGATCCACGAGGGTATTAAGATGCAGCCGGCCGAAGGGTACAGCCGGCACGCGAATGCGGCTGCCCGGACCACCGCCTTATTTCTGGAACTGCTGGAAAGACAGTTTCCGATCGATGGTCCGGATAACGCGTTACGCCTCCGGTCGGCCAATGACTACGCGCACTATCTTTCCGTGCATACGAATCATTTGAACAGGAGCGTCAAGCAGGTGACCGGCAAGACGACGACCCATCATATTTCTTCGCGGATCGTACGGGAGGCGGAGGTCATGCTGCAGCATACGGACTGGGATATTGCGGAAATAGCTTATGGTCTTGGATTTGAAGACCCCTCCTATTTTACCAATTTCTTCAAAAAGCATACGCAGCATAGTCCGGGGGGATTCAGGCAACGGGTTGTCTGATCGTGCCGTGGGCATGGGTGCGAGGTGGGGTGTGATGGCGCGTGTTGCCGGCGTGGCGTCGGTATGGTGGCTGCGCGGTGGCGCGGTGGCGGCGTGTCAGGTGAGATCGCCTGTGACGACTTCTCCTGCCCGACGGTAGTTGGCTATTATGACCCCTTTTGACGTCACGTGGGTTTCTGTTAGTGCAAGTGCGGCGGGGAGCGCGCCGTTATCGAACAGTCGTTTTCCTTCACCAAGGATAACGGGGTAAGTTTTGACGCGGAGTTCGTCGACCAGGTCGTGTTTGAGCAACAGATGAATGAGTTCACTGCTGCCCCAAACCTGAATGTCGGCGCCGTCTGAATTCTTAAGTTTTTTGATGTCTGCTACGGTGGATAGGAAAACGGTATTTTTCCAGTCTGTTGTTTTCCTGGTCTGCGACAGGACGTATTTGGTTCCGTCGTTAATGCCGGGCCAAAAGTCGGCGTGGTGCGGCCAGTAGGATTCCCAAATGTCAAATGTTTTTCTGCCCAGGAGGTAGTTGGCCGGTTTCAACTCTTCCTGCATTAGCTTACCAAAAACCTCGTCACCATACGGTGCGGACCAGCCGCCATATTTGAAGCCGCCTGATGTGTCTTCTTTGGGGCCACCGGGCGCCTGCAGGACGCCATCGAGGCTGATCATCGAAATAACAATTATTTTTCTCATTTTATTTGATTTTTATTGGGTTATTTTAAAAAATTGTTCAGGTAGGTGAGGATTGTTGGGGTCTGCATCATCAGGCTCACGTGTGTTTGTGAAGGAACGATGGCCAGTTGCGATGCTGGCATCTGTCCCATATCGGCAGCAACGCCGCCTCCCAGGAGTTGGTATGTTTTCATCAGCTCGATCTTATCCGTGCCGTCGTTGTCGCCGGCAATGATCAGGACCGGGCTGGTGATCTTTGCGATATTAGAGTCGCCGTAGTCGAAGGGTGCGGCGGCGAAGGCGATCATCTGGTCGATGAAATTCGACCATTTTGTCTTATCGGGCGCTACTGCGTCGTATGCAGTATGTAAAGGAGTATTGTTAAAGAATTCGGGCTTCCAGGATTTAAAGGTATTGGATATTATGGGTAGCCATCCGGTGGTTTTATAGGTAGAAGAAATGATCACTAATTTTCTCAGGCGTTTGGGGCTTTGTATGGCAAATTTATAAGCCACGGTGCCGCCCATGCTATATCCTACTACGTCGGCGCTGTCGATCTTCAGGTAGTCCATTACGCCTTCCACGTCACTTGCCATGGTGGCATGAGATAGTTTTCTGTCTGAATATTGTGTGTGTCCGTGTCCCTGCATTTCGATGGCAATTACTTTTCTGCTTTTTGCGAGTTCGGGGATCATTTGGCCCCAGTTGCTTTCTATTGTCATAAAGGCGCCGTGCAGTAAAACTATGGGTCTGCCCTCGCCATATACTTCGTAATAAATTTTTATACCATTGACGGGTGCGTAGCCGCTTGCGGAGGGTTTGGTCTGTTGTCCGTTGGATTGGGATGCTGTAAACATAAATGTAATAATCAGGATTGATTTAAGCAGATTTTTCATGATGGTGTGTATTGTTTTGTGACGATACAAAGATGTAGTTCATTTTGGGATTATAAAGGGTGTGAAAACGACAACCTGGGGGTGGATTCCGCCAAAGGGGGTGAAAGGGGGGGTGTTTGAATTTTATAAGTATCTGTTTGAATAGAGCAAGGTATGGTCGCATGGGCCTCTATAATTTTGAGGAATAAATCGACAGATATGAAATACAGGCAACTTGGAAAAACCGGAGAGAAATTATCGGCTATTGGACTGGGATGTATGGGCATGAGCCACGCTTATGGGGCAGTGGATGACGGGGAGAGCATTGCTACGCTGAACAGGGCGCTCGAATTGGGCATTAATTTTTGGGACACCGCCGATATGTACGGCAACGGGGTCAATGAAAAGCTGATCTCGCAGGTGCTGGGGGCTCGCCGGAAGGACGTTTTTATCGCTACGAAGTTCGGTTTTCGCTTTAAGGGGGACTCGGCGGGGTTCAGTACAAGCCCCGGTGTATATCTGGATGCATCGCCGGAGTGGATCAAAGAGGCGGTTGAGCTGAGTCTGAAGAGGCTGAGGATCGATGTGATCGACCTGTATTATGCGCACAGGGTAGACCCTAACGTGCCTATAGAAGAAACGGTAGGTGCGATGGCGCGGTTGGTAGATGAAGGAAAGGTGCGTTATATCGGTCTGAGCGAAGCATCGGCTGCGACTATACGTAAGGCGCATGCGGTCCATCCTGTTTCGGCCCTTCAGACCGAGTATTCGGTGATGACGAGGGATGTGGAGGGTGAGATATTGTCCACCACGAGGGAACTGGGGATTAGTCTGGTGGCTTATTCGCCCCTTGGAAGGGGGTTGGTCACGAATACGCTGGATGTGCAGAGTCTCGGGGAAGGCGATTTTCGAAAGACGCTGCCGCGTTTTTCGGGGGAGAATCTTGAAAAGAATGAAGCGGTGACCCGTGCTTTTGCGGCCATGGCTGAGGGGAAGGGTTGTACGGCTTCGCAGCTGGCGCTGGCGTGGGTGCTGGGGAAGGGGGAGGATATTATTCCTATCCCGGGTACTAAGAGGAGGAAGTATCTGGAGGAGAATGCGAAGGCGGTTGAGCTTAGCCTGTCGGCGGCGGATATGTCCGCGATCGATGGTTTATTCGATAGGGAT
>Ga0068853_100004434_pt1 | contig 10872 bp, 5 predicted proteins | sample KBSCornC32_FD_65655 | JGI IMG/M metagenome (GOLD analysis project Ga0068853, IMG submission 65655) | Corn rhizosphere microbial communities from Kellogg Biological Station, Michigan, USA - KBS Corn C3-2 | ecosystem: Host-associated > Plants > Roots > Rhizosphere > Soil ... | reverse complement strand
ACAGATGGCCGGACATGCGCTGCCGCGCCGCTCATCAATTCGCGCACACAATCAGAAATGACGATCGCAGTGCAGTTGCACTCGCAGGCCGAGAATCGCCGCGGAGCGGTTTAGTTCGACAGTTTTTTTATCAGACAGGTTGGAAACCTGTCCTGCGTGGCCCACAACGCATAAATACCTTTGCATTTATTGGCCGTTGTCGGGTATAATTCCGACAATAACAAAGGTCTCTGCGCGAATAACGTCCAGGCAACCATCGTCCAGCCAACATCAGTCCAGACAAGGAGTCTGTCATGTTCACGGTCAGCGGGTCGCGGGCGCGGTATTGTGACGGAGTTTCTCGACGGAATTTCATGCAGGTTGGAGCCCTGGGGCTGGCCGGCCTGTCGCTGGCCGATCTGCTGCGCGCCGACGAGTCGCAAAAACGTGACCCGGCCTACACCAAAAAGTCGATTATCAACGTGTACCTGGGCGGCGGTCCCTCGCACATGGACACGTTCGACCTGAAGCCCGAGGCGCCCAAAGAGTTTCGCGGCGAGTTCAACCCGATCGACACGAATGTTCCGGGCATCCAGATCTGCGAGCACCTGCCCAAACTGGCCTCGATGATGGACAAGCTGGCCATCGTCCGTTCGCTGACGGGCCTGTTCGAAGAGCACAGTCCGCACCAGACCGAAACGGGCTGGTCCGAACAATCGCTGCGCACGTCGGGGGGCCGTCCCAGTCTGGGCTCGGTCGTCGCCAAACTTCACGGAGCCAATAATGGATCGGCCCCGACGTTCGTCGATCTGACGGGGCACACGAAAAACGGGTTCCTCGGTTCGGTGTATGGCGCCTTCCGCCCCGACGGCGAAGGACGCGCGAACCTGTCGCTGGTTGGGGGCGTGACGACCGGCCGTCTCGACGACCGTCAGCAATTGCTCTCGGGACTCGACCGGCTCAAGCGCGAAGCCGATGCCTCGGGCTCGATGAAAGCCATGGATTCATTCGCTCAGCGGGCCGTGAGCGTCATCACTTCGGGTGAAGTCGCCCGAGCCCTGGATCTCACGCAGGAAGACCCGCGCCTGCGAGAACGATATCTCGGAGGCGGCAAGTCGCCGCATTATGAAAACGACCGCTTCCTGATCGCCCGCCGCCTGATCAGCGCGGGGACGCGCTGCGTCAGTCTGTCGTGGGGCGGCTGGGACACGCACGGCAACAACTTCGGCCATCTCAAGATGCAACTGCCTCCGATGGACCAGGGGCTGGGGACATTGATCGAAGACCTCGATGCGCACGGCCTGCTCAAAGACACGATCGTCATCGTCTGGGGCGAATTCGGGCGCACGCCGCGCGTCAACTCGGGCGCCGGCCGCGACCACTGGCCGCGGGCGATGAGCGTGCTCGTCGCCGGCGGCGGCCTGCAAACGGGACAGGCGATCGGCGCGACGAACCGTCTGGGCGAACAGCCCAAAGATCGGCCGGTCCACTTGCAGGAAATCTTCTCGACGTTGTACCAGCACATGGGCATCGAACCCAAGTACACGACGCTGGTCGACAACAACGGCCGCCCGCAATACCTGGTCGAGCACAACGCCGGCGTCCGCGAGCTGATGGCGTAGAAACCCGCCTACACTACTCGAGCCGCTTGCGAGCCCGGCGTTTGGCTTGCTCGTAAATCGACTCCGTCGAAGCTGCCACCGGTTTCTCAGGCTGTTCGGCCGGTGCCGTCGTGACGCCGTCGTGCGCCGCTTGCGGTTTCACCGCCGGCTGGTCCGCGACGCTCATTGGCTGAGCGCGACGTGGGCGCTGGGCCACCTTTTCGCGCAACGGATCGGCCGGCGCCGCTGCCTGCTCGCGCGTTGGAACGATCGCGTCGGCCAGCCGCGACCACAGCGACAATCGCCGGCCGGCGATTTCGAGCAGGAGCAGCGCGACAGAAATCGACACCAGCCACGGCACGAGCGACGTCATCCGGGCCGAGCGGGGACGGTCGGTCAGGCTTTCCAGAACGTCGACCCGCTCGTGACCTCCTGTCAGTTCGCTGATGGCCGTGAGGACCTGCCGGCCTTCGGGCAGTCCGATACGGGGCATGTACTCCGACGAATAGGGGAGCGTGACGGCCGGGCCGCGGACGATATTTCTTCCGCCCAGCTTGACGAGCGTGCGGTAAGTGCCGGTGCGGGCCAGCTTGAACCGGGCTTGCAGCGAATTCGGCCCGGTCCATTGAAAGGGCAGGTCGACGAGCTGCTCGCGTTCATCGGCCGGCGGCAGGTAGCTCAGCGTGGGGGCCTCGCTGGTGAGTTTCGCCGGCCGATCGGAATCGAGTTCGACAGTGACGACCGCGTCCTCGCCCTCGCGGTCGAGCTTGAGATAAATGTCGTCGAGCTTGTCACCTCCCATGAGCCACCGGGCGTGGGTGATCAGAAAGTCCGAGTATTCATCCCAGGTGCCGAAGGCGCCGGAATATTTCCCGTCGACTTCCAGCGTGATCGCCGCCGCGCGGCCCAGCCCGCGATACCAGAAGGCAGACCAGGGGGCCGCATATTCATCCTGTGAAACGACCCCCAGCGTCGCGTCGGGCTTCAGATAGCTCAGGTTATAGCCATCGGCATTGGGAAACTTGCCGGCAGCCAGCTCGCCCATCAGCCGGGCGCTGGCGATCAACTGGCCGGGAATTCCCGCAGGCTGCGTCGCGGAGTCTTTCTTGATGAAGCTGCTGCGGGCGACGCTCATCGTGTCTTGCGTGAACAGCCGCGGCAGTTCCTGGGGGTCGTCGGTGAACAGAATGTTTCCACGGCCCAGGCGGGCAATGTCTTTGAGCAATTCGGAGTCTTTATCGGTCGGCGTTCCCAGACCGATGACGCTGGTGGTGATGCCGGCCTGCTCGAACTGGCCGAGCAGCGTCTTGTAATCGCCCGGCTCTTCGCTGTCGTTGGCGTCGGAAAAAAGAATGATGTGCTTGGTCGATTGTTCGGAGTCCATCAACTGCCGGCCGGCGGCGACCAGCGCTTCGTAAACGAAGATGCCGCCTCCCATGCTTTCGATGCCGGTGACTTTGTGGACGATCGTTTCGGGATCGTCGACCGGCGTGAGGGCCTGGATCACATGCGGGCTGCTGTCGACGGCGATGACGGCGACGCTGTCGCCGGCCGAGAGCATGCGAATGGCTTCGGCCGTCCCCAGATTCGCCAGGTGCATCTTGGGTTTGCCCCCTTTGACCGTCACCGCCATGCTGCCCGAACGATCGAGGGCAATGGCCATCGCCAGCCGCGTCTTGCGATGCTCTTCGCGCATTTCCATCGACACGGGCAGCACCTCATCGAGGGGGCTTTTGAAATAGCCGCCCGAGCCGAAACTGCGTTCTCCGCCGGTGACGAGGAGGCCCCCTCCGCGATCTTCGACGAATTCGGCGAGGCGCTCCATTTTCAGCCGCCCGAGATCGGCAGAGATGACATTTTCGAGCACGACGGCGCGGTACCCCTCGAGGCTTTCGGGCGACAGCGGATGCCCCTTCGATGCAGCCACGTCGACGGGCAATCGGCCGGACTTGAGCGCTCGGGTGAAATTGTCGTCCTGGCCGTCGGAATTCAAAACCAGCAACCTGGGACCCGGGTCGACGCGCACGACGCCGGCGCCTCGATTGTTCTGCACGAGAGGATCGTTGGTCACATTCACGCGCACGTCGTAATTGTGCAGGCCCCCTTCTTCGAGCAGGTCGCGGAACAAAAGCCGGTTGAGGCCCGCAGTGAATTGCCGCTCGGTCTTGTCCTGGGCGATGACCTCGCCGTCGCGCAGCACCGTCACGCTGCCGGCCGCTTCGCGATCAGAATAGACCCAGACGACATATTGAAAGGGCTCGCGCGGCGCCACTGTTTCCGGCAGTTGCAGCGATTCGACCGCCACGTCGCCGGCGCGTGGCCGCGGAAATTCACGGAAGTCGATGGGGACCCCCATTTCGAGGGCGCGGCGGGCGGCCGGCGACGGCGAGGCGCCGTTGGCTTCGCCGTCGGAAAAAACCAGGACCCGCGCCGGACGATCCTTGTCGACCAGATCGAGGGCCGTCTGCAATGCCGCGGCCAGATCGCTGCCGTCGGGCTGGATGTCTTTGGTGTAAGCCGCGAATCGGGACGTGCTCGAAAGTAGACTTTCCACCGCCGCCTTGCTCCCGAATGCGACGACGCCCACCCGGTCGCCCGTTCGGCGGTTGTTCTGGATGTTGTCGATCAACTCGCGGAGGCGCGGGTCGGCGTCGGCGGGCAGAGATCTTGACCGGTCGGCGACGATGACGAGGTCAATGCCGCGCCCGCCCCAGTTGACGCGGGGCCCGGTCATCGCGGTCAAGAGCAACACGAGCAACGCGACGCGCAGAACACCGGTCGCGCCTCCCGCCCGCCCCCAGCGCCGATAGGCGAACCACATCGGAATCGCCAGCAGGAACAGCTCCGGGTAAAGGAGATGGATCATAGGTACGTCATTCGCCGATGCGGAATGATGCCCACGGATGACGTGATAATACCGCGGATGAAACTGGAGCGACCTGAAGTAACATAGGCTCGTGCGATCTCAGCGACGACGCGATTCCTCTCTAACGAGGCCAGACGAGGGCAGAAAATCTGGGGCAGAAAATGAGCATAAATGACTCATTCTCTGCCACAGACTATTTCCCCTCGCATTTTTTTATCGTTCCAGAGTAATCAAAGTGACGGTATTAAAGTTGATATTCACCCACGCGATCGCGCGCAGGTCAACGTGTGACAACATCCTGCGTGCGTGAATTTCAACCCGGTCGAGCCGCCCTTCAAACGCCGTAATCTTGAAAGCGACGCCGGGCGCGATCAATCGGAAACGCTGGTCACCCACTTTATGATCGCCGATCTTTACCGCGATGTCGCCCTTGATTTGCGATAGTCGACCAAAGCAGTGCTCGACAGCCTCTTCGTACAGTGCGATCCCAAGGCCTGCCCCGAGATCACGCAACAGTGGGACCAGGAAGTCTGATAATTGCCTGGCACCTGGTAAGCGCGCCTTCCAACGATCGGTTTGAATCACGCAGTTCACGCGTTCCGCACGGGTTCGATGAGCGTTCACAAACTCGTGTTCGATGTCTTCGGACCTGACGTTGATCAGTTTTCCGTGCTGCACGTCGCAAAGGGCCAAGTATTGCAGCAATTGTGCCCGGTGCGCGCCAGTGAGCGCGTCGACGGCTTTGAACTCAAAGAACCCGCCGTCGCCGACTAATACATCGATGTAACAGCGCTTCTGAAACGAGTCGAATGAAATATCAATTGGCTCCTCGAGGCGTACGCGCGGGATCCGATGCGAAAGCTCTCGCTTGTAGATCCTTTCATTGAAGAATCGTCCAATTTCGTTGTGAATCGAGAAAACGTGCCGCATGACTTCAAACGACAGTTCGGCGAATTCTTGCCGCGAGATTCGACGAATCGGAACTTGCAGTGTGACCGGCATATTAACCATTGCTGTTAAGAAAAGAATCTGAGGCCGAGAACGACAAATCAATCAGCGGCCGAGTCCGCATTTTTCGAGAGCCCATTTTCTGCCCCAGATTTTCTGCCGCCCTTTTGCCATCCAATGATAGCGGTGGGCCTCCCAAGTATTGATTGGTTTCCAGGTTGTTTGGGGCAGGACCTATTAAATCGCCGCACACGAATTTGTTTAGGTTGTAGATCATCAACCACAAGCAGCAAGGGCACCGCGGATCTGCTTCGCGCCACCCCGTAAGATAATTGTGCTGCAGTTCAGGCGTCAACCTGCGCCGCTTGGCCGTCGTAGACCGTGGACCGCGATTGCTCCACGGCTTCATGACTTGAGAAATCGCGCCACCGAGAACCAGCCAGTGCAGTGATAACCACTCGCGCAGGCACCAATCCTATTCGAATCGGTGCTCGCCTGAACTCCAACTCCAGACGCCTAAAACGAACCGGCGGGCGCGGTGCCGGCGGCGGGGCCGGACTTTCGGGGAAGAGAAATCCGATCGCCGACAACACCAAGTGTCTCCAGGCACAGCGGAATTCGTTTCGTCAGGTTCTCGGACGAGTCGGTGTCGGCGGGCAGCACAAATAGCACGATCACCTGCATGTCGGCCTTCTCATGAATGTATGCCGAAAAGACGCGGACGTATCCGGCAATTTCCTCAGGTGACGTGACCGTGACATTCCAGAATTTGACCGGAGTCACAAATCCATTTAGAGCGGGGTCGCCGGGGGGAAATCTTTCGTCCCTCGAATCCTTGTCGGGGTCGAACGCCACATGCAACGTCTCGGTCAATTCCTTGATGAATTCATTCTTGAATTCTTTGGCTTCGTCGGGCTTTTCGGCCAGGTCGTGGTTGGAGAGCACATAGATAAAGGCCTCGCCGTCGGCCGCAGGCGCCGCGCCGGTCGAGATCATCCTGACGGGGGCCTTGAACGCTCCCCGCAGGCCGGGCAATCCCAGGTTAATGTAACTGGGCTGGCGGTCGTCGGGAACTTCCTCTTCTTCTTCCTCTTCCATCGCCTCACCTTTGGCCGCCTGACCTGCCTTCTGGTTGGCTTCGGCGGGATCGGGCGGGGCCTTCACGGGAGGAGGGATGACCGCAAACTGCAAAGGAGCGCGCAGACTGACACCGGTTTCCGGATCGCTCCAGGTGCTCGCCTGCAAGTTCGTATTGAGCTGGTCCATATGGGCGAACAGCAGCTTCGTGTTGCCCAGCCGACGTTCGTAGGCTTCGGCCCCGCAGCCTGCCAGGACCAAGCTTGCCAGGGCACAGACCCAGAATTTCTCGTAACGTCGCCCCGGCGCCCGAGGTTCACGACCGTTCTCTCGCATGATTCGTCGCTCCACTACTCAGGCTTCTTCTCCGGTTTCTTGTCATCTTCATCCAGCGATTCGAGCGGGTCCTTGGACGGGGCCTCGGGGTCTTCATCCTTCGGTTCCAGGTTCTTGTCATCACCGGGTTTCTTGTCATCCGTTTTCTCCTTGGCCTTCTCCTTGACCAGTTCCTTGCGGCTCAAGTGCAGCTTGTTGAAGTTTTCGGCAGAAATGACATAGTACCAGTTGGCGAATCGAGCATTGAGCTCTTCGGCCTGTTTCTTGCCGGCGGCCACTTTGTCCTGGTGGATCTTCAGGTCGGACTCATACTTCTTGAGCTGGCCGTCGTACTCTTTTTTCAGCTCTTCGGCGGATTTCTTCTTCTCCTCTTGGGGAGCAGGCTGCGGTTTGGCGTCGGCAGCCGGCTCGTCGTCTTCCGGCTTTTTGCCGGTTTCTTTCTTCTCGGCTTCCTTCGATTCGGGGGCTTTCTTTTCGGCCTGGGGTTTTTCGTCGGCCTTGTCATCGGCGGGCTGTTTATCGTCTTTCTTGTCATCCGCCGCTTTCTCCGTCTTCTCGCCGGTTGAAGCTGCGTCGTCATCCGCCACCGTCACCGGCAAACAATTCTCGTCGGGGTCCTTTGACGACGGGTCTTTAGCCGCCTCGGCAGCGGGTTTCTTATCGGTGGGTTTGTTCTCGGCGGGCTTTTCATCGGGCGTCGCCGGTGAATCGCCCTTTGAATCGCCCTTTGAATCGCCCGACGTTTTTTCTTTATCCGCATCGTCACCGACGGGTTCCTTCTTCGCTGCCTTCGTTTTGGGCTTCGGCGCCGGCTCGCTGCCGGCCGCGATTTCTTCGGGGGGCGCCGGCTTTTGCGGAGGCTGGCCCAGAAGCTTTTCGTCGAATCCAGCCATTACGAACAGATAGCGGCTGGACTTCTTGCCTTCGCTGGCCTTGGCCTTGTCGTCGGCGGCCGCTTCATCGGTTGGCTTTTCGTCTGCCTTTTCCTTGTCGGCTGCCCCTCCGACCTCGATTTCAGTGTCGTCACCCAGAAATACCGAGCCAAACTTGAGCGTGTACACGACTCCTTTATTCGTGCCGGCAATCAACTCGCCCGCGTCGCCATACATTTTGAGCATCTTATTTTCGACGTCGGGCACCAGTTCGAAGCCACGGTTGTGCAGATCATTCACCAGTTCGTCGAGGTCCGACTGCTTCTTGACGAATTCACGATCGAACGTCAGATCGGGCTTGAACCCCTTGGGCTTGGGGCGAACGCCCACGAGCTTCAGGTCGTCGAGAGTCGTCACCATTTCATTGACCTTGGTGATATCGACCTCCTCGCCTGCTTCCAGATCTTCGAGTTTCCAGGGGTCGGCAGGTTTGTCACGGGCGAGAGTGTTCGTTTCGCCGGGAACAACCTTGGGACGCCCGTTCGCGTTCTGGAACTCGAAATTCATGACGACTTCCATCTCGGTCAGATCGTTCCGGTCGAGCTTCAAGAGGTCGGTTTCAATCCAGTCGGAGAACTTGGTCGACAGGTCGATTGAGACCTTGGCCACGTACGTGGCCGGTTCGTCGGGCTTGCGGATGTAAAAGAACCCGGGCCGGTCTTTGACCTGCTTGCCGATGATCAGATCGACGAGGGGAGTGTCTCCTTTGTTGAGCGTGATCCGCTGTCCGCGTCCCTTGAGCTTGGTCAGATCCTTGTCGAGCGGATCGATCACGCCGAATTTTTCTTGATTTTCCAGCGAGCTGCTGGCCAGTTCTTCGCGCTTGATATGCCGGACGGACGTGGCCGTCTTGGCCAGGCGGTCGGCCCCATCGACGGGGTAGTTGTACCGCGTCGGAATCGTCCACTTGCCGTTTTCGAGTTTGACGCCAAAAATCAACTGCTTCGCCTTGGCTTCATCGAAAGCGACGACGCGAATGGACGTGGCGTCGGCCGGCTTGAAGTCGGGATAAAACTCCTTGCCAACGTTGGCTTTCGTCAGGGTTTCCGGCGTGATCTCTTTGGGCGGATTCAGGACCAGGGCCAGCGCGACCGCCACAACAGCCACAACCACGTAGGTAACAGTACGTGTCGATTCGTTCATTGATGTTGCTTCCTCATTATTTCTTGTGGACCAGCCGGTCGGGGACGATTCCCTGACGTTCGCGCTGGACCCGCAGCGACAAGATAAAGATTCCCAGCAGCAGGGGCGGAACAGGGGGCAGCAGGATCGCCCACATCCGGGTCCGATCTTCGATGCCACGGACTTCCCGCTCGGTGCCGTCCTTGATTTCCTTGAGTTTGCGTTTCTTGTTGTTTTCGATGTTGGCTTTCGCCACGTCGAATTCGCGGGTTTTTTCCTGCTGGGCGATTGCGAGCATCTGCAATTGCGTCATCCGATCAAGCGACTTGTCGTCGCGAATCTTGTCGACTGCGTCCTGCAGGCCTTTCTCCGCCGTATCGAGCGCTTTCTTGGCGTCCTTGTCCGCCTCGGCCGATTCCTTTTCCTGCGACTTTTTGAAGGCATCGGTGCTTTCGGCGAGTTTCGTGAGCGTGCGCAACTGGTTGTTTCGGCTGCGCAAAGCCAACAGGTCCTTTTCTCCGGCGAGCTCGTCAACCGCATTCAGCACGAATGCGATATTGTCGAGTTTCAGGTCGTTCCATTCCTTTTCGCGGATGAAGAACAAGGGATCCGCAACCATATCCATGTCGGCGACGAATACGACGTTGATCTCGGGCGATTTCTCGCCGCCCCCCGCGGCGGGCCCGGTAATGCGGGCCGCAATCACAGGCGACATCTGGTCGAGCGCCGGGTCTTTCGCGGGGGGGACGTTCAATGACATGCCTCCGCCGCCGAATGGGCCACCGGCGCTTGTGACATATTCGTCCCATTCATAGGTCACCGAATCGGGACTGGACCTGAGCAGCGGATCGAATTTGAGCTTGCTTCCTTCGCGGGGCTTGATCGTCCCCGGATAGAACATCATGACTTCCTGCATGCCCTTCGTGATCGGGCTCTCCGGGTTGAATGCGAATCGTGCTTTGTTCAGGGCCGCGACAAATACGACGTCGTACAATCGCATCGCCGTGAGCCAATCGCGTATTTCAGGATGCGGATCGTACCGATCCCAGACCGTCTGGTCGGAATCCCAGGCGATCCCCAGCGCACTCAGGAGCTTGGTGGCCTTCCCGCCGTCCGCCTTCAGCGGCTGCGGTCCTCCGCCTCCCATCATGCCCATCATGCCTCCCGGACGGGGCTTGGGCTGGTGCGGCGCCAGACCGGGCGTGGCTGTGAGAACCGGCAAGGGGTCGTCGACGATCAGCGTCGGCTTGCCTCGATTGATATAGTCGACGAGATGCTGCATTTCCTGGTCGGTCAGCGACGACGGCATGACGGCGATCAGCACGTCGACATTGCTGGCGGCCAGTTCTTCCGGGCCGACTGCTTTCACGTCATATTGTTTCTTGAGCTCGATCGCCACCCGCCATTCGGGCAATTGTCGGAACGACTGCATGTCGAACCCGCCAATCACCTGCGCATCGGTCCTCAAGATGCCGATCGTCTTGCGGTTCGATTCAGAAACCGTGCGGATCGACCGGGTCAATTCGTATTCCACCGGAGTCCCCTTGTCGAAAAAGGGAACCACGACCTGCTCGTCGACGCTCGTGACCACGACGCCGAGGAAAATGTCGTCTCGCACGGTTCGGCCGTTGCGCTTTTCGTTGATCTCGACCGAATCGATGCCGTACCGCCGGGCCTCCTCGGCCTGGTCGGTGAACTTTTCGGTGTTGACGATCCGCACCCGCAATTTGTCGCCTCCCTCCTGTGCGAATTGACGCAGCAATCCAAGCAGGTTCGTGCGTGCCGAGACCAGCTCGGGAGGCACTTCGGGGCTGATGAACGCCTGGATCAAGACCGGCCTGTCGGATTTGAGGCCGGAAATCACCTTTTGTGTCGTCGGCGTCACGCTATACAGGCGCTCTTTCGTGAGGTCGAAGCGAAAGATGCGGGCGAACGCGATGGTGTTGATGCAGATCAGGATCGACGTCAAAGCCACCGCCCGGACCAGGTAATGCGCCCACATGGGGGTCTG
>Ga0068853_100004433_pt1 | contig 10873 bp, 8 predicted proteins | sample KBSCornC32_FD_65655 | JGI IMG/M metagenome (GOLD analysis project Ga0068853, IMG submission 65655) | Corn rhizosphere microbial communities from Kellogg Biological Station, Michigan, USA - KBS Corn C3-2 | ecosystem: Host-associated > Plants > Roots > Rhizosphere > Soil ... | reverse complement strand
CCGCCGGCCGAACATCCGCTCCTGCTCGGAGATCGACACCCGGTCCCAGAACTCGAGCTGCATCCGGATGAACCGCACCACCTGGAAGCTGCTGCCGTCTGCCCGCCAGACCACCTCCGCGGTCGGCTGGGAGATGCCGTCCTTGAACCCCAACAGGTTGCGCGGCGTGCCGGCCGGTCGTGGCGGCGAGCCGAAACCGTCGAGGCGGTAGCGCGGCTGCATGCCGTCGCGGGTGTGCCGGGTCAGGTCCCGCAGCGCGTGGTGCACGGTGTCGATGTTGTTGGCGCAGATCTGGAGCATGACATCGCCGTGGCACCAGGCGGGTTCCAGCACGTCGTCCGGGAAGGTGGGCATCGCCGTCAGTCCGTCGGGCTTGCGCAGGCCGTAGCGGGAGTCGAACAGCGAGGCGCCGACCGACACCGTGACGGTCAGACCGTCGGCCGGCACCGTCGGACCGAGCACGGCACTGTCCGACGGCGGCGCGCCGACGCCAAGATCCGGCGGTGTGCCACCGGCGGTGAGGAAGCGGGCCCGGTCGGTCAGCGCCTTGAACATGGCGGTCAGGCCGGCCCGATCGGCCGCGGTGGCGTCGAAGGCCGCGAAGGTGCCGAAGCGTTGCGGCGGAATGTCCACGCCGGACTGTCGTGGCCCGTGGAACGGGTACGACTGCGGAACCTCGGGCGCGGCAACGGTGTCCGCCCGTGCGCCGGCCGCGGCGAGGCCGCCGACCAGCGCGGAGCCGGCGACACCGGCGCCGGTGCCCTGGAGGAAGCGGCGGCGGCTCAGCGACATGGCAGGGGCTCCTTCAGCTCGCGCGAACTTCGAGCAGGGTCGGGATGGCGGACAGGGTTTCCACGGCAGCGCCGACGCGGGCGTCCACCACTGTTCGGTTGCCGGTTGCACAGGCCGCCGTCACCGCGGCGAGCTGCGTGCGGGCGGCGGCGACCAGGCCGGGCTTGCGGTCGTCGAGCAGCGGCTGTAGTCGGTCCAGCACCGCGTTCGTGGCCTCGACATCCGCCGCCACCAAGGCGAACGTCGTGCCGGAGCCTTGATCGGTGAGGCCGTTGAGGGTGCGCCGCAACGCGTCTTCCAGGATCTCGTGCGCCCGCAGCGGCAGGTCGGTCGGCGCGAACGTCAGTTTCTGGCGCAGCGTCTGGACGTCCTGCCGGAGCTTGGCGGCGACCGGCGAGAGCTGGGCGGTCGATTGTCCGTGCCACAGGCCGTATTCGATGCGGTGCAGGCCGGTGAAGTCGGGATCGGCCACGCCCTGGGGCCGTCCGTGCGGCAGGCCGTCGATCGCCACGCCCAGGTCCTCGAACTGCCCGTACGCGGCACCGAGCCGCTCCCAGGTCAGCTGCGCCGTCAGCCAGGCCGCCCTCGCGCCATCGACATCACCGGCGTCGATCTTGGCCGCCAGCTCGCCGGTTTGACTGTCCAATGTGGACAGCCGGTCCGACAGGTAGGACGTGAAGGAGTCGGCCGGTCCCTTGAGTTCCTTCTCCGACACCGGCGCGACGGCCGGCACGGCCGATCCGCCGGAGCCGCCGGTGACCGCCGCGACGGGCGACACCTGGTCCAGCTCGCCCGGAACCAGGCAGCGCCAGCTGTACTGGCCGGCCGGCAGGTCGACGGTGATGGATCGGCGGGTGCCGGGGCCGAGGCCCTCGATCTCGCCGATCGCGCCGCCGTCGGTGGCCCGGATCAGGTAGATCTCGCCACCGTGCCCGGACTTGTTGACCACGGCGATGGTCGACGAGCCGGCGGTGGCGCCGGCCCAGTCCTGGGCACAGCCTTCGGCCGTGATGGTGACCTGCGTCGTGGAGCCGCCACCGGACGGCGATGTGACCAGCGCGAACACGCCGACGGCCAGCAGCGGCAGGACGACCGCCGCGGTCGCGTACACCCACCGCGGCAGCCGGCGAACCGACCGCTCGGCCGGGGCGGCCGTCACAGCGGGCTTGCGTAGGAACACCACCAGCACCGTGATCAGGTAGGCCAGGTAGACCGCGACCTGGAGCACGGTCATCCGCGGCGCGAGGTTGGTGATGCCGGAGATCAGCGACACCCACCAGCTGTCCGTGGAGACGACCGTGGACAGGTCGAACGCCGTCCAGTTCCGGCCCGGGATCAGGCCGGCGGTCTGGAGCTCGCCGACGCCGTAGGCCAGCACGCCGGCCGCGATGACGATCAGCAGCACCGCCGTGCGGGAGAAGAAGACGCCGAGGTTGACCCGCACGCTGGCCCGCACGATCAGCCAGCACAGCAGGAACGACGCCGACAGGCCGACCGCCGCCCCGATCAGCGGCGCGATCGTGTCGCCGGACGCCTGCACGGTCGTCCACAGGAACAGCGCCGTCTCCAGGCCTTCACGGGCCACCGCGAGGAACGCCGTCGTGGCCAGCGCGCCGGCCCCGATCTCGGCCGCGTGGCCGATCTTCTCCCGCAGCTCGCCGGACAGCCCGCGGGCGGCGCGGCGCATCCAGAAGATCATCCACGTGACGAGCACGATCGCCACCAGGCTCAGCAGCCCGCCGAACACCGCCTGCGCGGTGATCGTCAGCTCGGCCCGGGAGAACGCCAGCACCGCGCCGAACCCCAGCGACAGCAGGCCCGCCGCCAGCACCCCCAGCCAGATCGGCGCGGGTCCCTTGCCGGTGCGGCGCACCGCGGCCAGCAGGATGCCGACCACCAGGCCGATCTCCAGCCCTTCACGCAGGCCGATGACCAGGTTGGGCAGCCCGTCGACCCACACCGCGCCACGCCCCTTCGGTTAGGCTCACTTAACCCCGACGCGGATGCTACACACCTGTAGAAGGCAACCCTTACCAGCTGTGTGTGAAGACACCGCCCACTGCCGTCGCGAGTACCGGGATGGCGTGGATGTCCGACACGGCGACCTCGGCCGGATGCGCTTCCAGGAACACCATGTCGGCTAACTGCCCGGGCACCAGGCGACCCTTGCACGTCTCCTGCCCGGTCACCCGACCGGAGCCGAGGGTGGCGGCGTGGACGGCCTCCGTAGGGGTGAGCCGCTCGTCGGGTGCATACAGGATTCCGTCTTCGGTAAGGCGTTCTACGAAAGCCTGGATACCGCTGAGCGGCGCGCCGGGGGCGACGGGCCGGTCGGAGCTGAGGGCGACGGGGAGGCCGGCGTCGAGGAGGCTGCGAGCGCGGTGGGACCAGCGGCTGCGGGCGGGACCAATGGCCCGGCGCATGCCTTCGCCGAAGGCGGGTAGGAAGTTCGGCTGCACCACGCAGGCGACACTGAGCGAAGCGAGCCTGGCGACCTGGTCAGGCCGGACGACGGTGCCGTGCTCGACGCGGTTGGGGACGAGACGGCGGCCGTGCCGGGTGATGGCTTCCTCGATGACGTCGAGCGCGACATCGAGGGCGGCGTCGCCGACGGCGTGCAACGCGAGCGACCAGCCGGCGGCGTAGGCGGCCAGGACGCGACGGCGCAGCGTCTCGGCGTCTTCCTGGAGGTAGCCGTGATTGTCGGGACAGCCCTCGTAATGCTCGGTCAGTTGGGCGGTACGGCCCAGGATCGACCCGTCGGTGAAGACCTTGACCGGACCGAGTTGAAGGAAATCGTCGCCCCAGCCGGTGCGAATGCCGGTGCCGAGACCCAGACGGGCGGGCTCGTCCGCATGCCCGTCTATGCCGGCCAGGGCGTCGATGACCGGCATGACCTGCATCCGGGTCCGCAGCACGCCGTGCTCCCGGGCGTTCTGGTACGCGGCCAACTCCCCCGGCGCATGCCCGATCCAGCCGCCGGCCACGCCGCAGTCGGTGACGCTGGTGAGCCCCTCCCGGGCGTACTGGGCGGTGGCCAAATCCAGCGCCCGCTCGATCACGTCCAAGGGGTACGGCAGGAGCACGTCCTGCACGAACGCCATGGCCCGTTCCTCAAGGACACCGGTGGGCCGGCCGGTCTCGTCCAGCACGACCCGCCCACCGTCGATCTCCCGGTCACCGACGGCGGTGCGCCGCAGGCCCTCGCCGTTGAGCTGGCAGGAATGCCCGGAGGCGTGCTTGATCCAGACCGGCCGGCCGCCGCTGACCCGGTCGAGCACGTCACGGTCCGGGACAGCGCCGTGCAACAGCACGGGGTTGAAGCCGGCGGCGATGATCCAGTCATCCGGCCCGCCATCGCCGGCACGGTCCCCGATCGCCCGGTACACGTCGTCAAGGGACGTCACGCCGGACAGGTCGGTCTCCAGCAACGTCATCCCGAACCAGACGCTGTGCGCGTGCGCGTCGTTGAAACCGGGCAGCACGACGCCGCCACGAGCGTCCACCCGCTCCCGTGCCCGCAGTCCCTCGACATCCCGGCCCACGGCCAGGATCCGGCCACCGGCGACCGCGAGGGAGTCCACAATGGACTCCGCCGGGTCGCCGGTGTGGATCCGCCCGTTCTCGATGATCAGGTCGACCTCCATCCGCCGGTTATACGCCCTGGTATCCCGAGCAGACGATGCGAATGGTGTCGATCCGGTCGTCCCGCGACGTGTAGTACGCCTGCTGCTCCACGACCCGATCGGCCTCCGCGTTGCGCACGCGGAACCGGTAGCCGACCTCCTGGCAGTCGCCGACCTGGCCGGTGCTGACCGAGCAGAGCTCGATGTCGCCCTGGTGCGTCCCGAACCACGGGCCGAGGATGATCTTGTCGACGACCTCGTCGGCGTCGGTCGACGCCCAGTGCCGGCCCGGGGTGAGCGCCTCGAAGGCCACCGAGTCGGCCAGCACGGCGCGCAGGGCGCCGGCGTCGCGGGCGGCGATGGCGCGGGCGAACACTTCGCCTTGAGTGGTCATTGGAGTCCCCTTCCGTCGCCAACGAGCCTGGCGGTCACGGGGGCGCCGAAGCATGGGGCACTCGCCCCATCTTCAACCGGAGAACGCTCCGGTCAGCCCGTGTTCCAGGGCGAAAAGCCCGGCCCCGGTGCGGTTGGAGACGCCGATCTTGGCGTAGATGTGCTCCACGTGGTTGCGGACGGTCTTCTCGCTGATCACCAGCAGGCCGGCGATCTCCCGGTTGGGCCGGCCGGCGGCGACCAGCCGCAGCACCTCGACCTCACGGCCGGTCAGCCCGGCCGGGAAGGCCTTGCGTTGGCGGACCGGATGTCCGGCGGCTTGCAGCACCGCCTCCACGGCCTGCGCGTCCAACCGGGACTCCCGGGCCTGACGTCGCAGGAACTCGGCGGCGTCGTCGGGCCCGTACGGGCCTCGGTGCGGCCGCATCTCCGTCAGCGCGTGATACGTGTCGGCCGCCCCGAGCAGCCGGGCCAGCGGAGCCAGCGCCGCGCCGGCCGCGCCGAGCGGGTAGCCCGAGCCGTCCAGGCGCTCGTGGTGGGCAGCGGCGATAGCGGCGACCTGCTCCAGGCCCGGCACGCGGCGCAGGATGCGGCCGGTGAGGTAGGGATGCAGCCGCACCCGCTCCCATTCAGCTTCGGTCAGCGGCCCCGGCTTTTCCCACAGCGAGTTGGGCACGCCCATGCGGCCGAGGTCGTGCACCAACGCGGCCCGCCGCACCAGGCGCACGTCCGGCTCGGGCAGGCCGCAGCCACGAGCGGCCTGTGCCGCCAGCTCGGCCACGCCACGGGAATGCCCGATGGTGAAGGGGCACTTGAGGTCGGCGAAGTCGCCGATCGCCAGCAGCAGGTCGTCCAGCTCCGCCTCGGTCAGCGTGCTGGTGTTGTCCGGGGCCTGGCGCAGCGCGGCCGTCCACACGTCGTCGTCGAGCAGACCCTCCAGGTCCGTGGACTCGAACGCCTCGACCACCGCGGGGTCGAACTGGCTGCCGGCGCGGGACTTCGCCATCGCCACGGCGGCGTCCACACCGTCCTGCCGCAGGAACACCTCCGCCACCTCGGCCAGGTGCACGATCCGCATCTCGATCGGGATGTCGTCGCCGCCACGACCGCCGGGCAGTCCCGAGCCGTCGTACCGCTCGAACGTGCAGGCCAGCGCCTCGCGGACACGGTCGCCCAGCCCCAGCCGGTCGGCCAACCCGGCCGCGGAGGAGCAGTGCGAGTGGATCAGGTCGGACAGCCGGCCCTTGATCTTGACGAAGAACGCGGCCGCGGTCAGGCCCCGGCTGAGCGGCCCCTGATCCTGGCCGACATGCGTGGCCAGCAGCCGCAGGAACGGCAGGCCCTGCCAGTTCACCTGGTAGGAGTCGGCGCGGTAGGCGATGTCGTCGCCGAACCAGCGCGACAATTCGTGCGAATCGGCATGGCAGCCGATCCAGGCCACCAGGGTGGCGTAGAAGGCCGTGCCCCGCTGGGTGTCGTCGAGGCCGAGCCGGTCGGCCAGCCGGGTGGCGATCAGCGCCGCCCGCAGCATGTGCTCCATCGGTTGGCCCAGGCCGAGGTCGATGGCCAGCGACAGGGACGCCAGCACTTCGGCACGGCGCGGACCGGACATCACCACCTCCTGACCAGCATCAACACATCGTCACAGCCCGGTGACGCGTTTCACCGGGGCCGAATGTGGATATTTCTCGTGTCATGTCCGGCCCACACAGCGCTGCGCAGCCCGCCTTCGACGTCCGCCAGGAGACCGTCGGGTCGGCCACCGTCCTGCACGTCACCGGGGAGATCGACACCGACACCGCTCCCCTGCTCCGCGGGTACCTCGCGGTGGCGCGGCTCGACACCACCGCCGCGGCGCCGCTGGTCGTCGACCTCAGCGGCGTCACCTACATGGCATCCCCCGGCCTGTCGGTGCTCATCGAGGCTCACAACGAGCACCGGCGCGGACACACCCGCCTCCTGGTGGTCGCCGGGTCCCGCGCGACGCGGGTCCCGATCATGACGACCGGCCTGCACGCCCAACTGGACGTGGTGATCACTCTGGACCAGGCGCTGCCGTCGTGAGGGCCTCGATCAGGCGTCGAACCTCGTCGGCGTCGCCGGTGGCCCCGGTCTGCACGAAGGCGGCGAGCGCTTGTCGTTGGCACGCCAGGGCTTCCTCGCGCCTGCCCTGCACGGCGTGTATCCGGCCGAGCTGGGTCAGCGTCAGACCCTCGCCGTGCCGATCGCCGATCTCCCGACGCAGCGCCAGCGCACGCCGGTGGCAGTCCGCTGCTTCGTCCCATCGCTCAAGTCCCTGGTACACCAACGCCATGTTGTGCCAGGCACGGCCGGTACGCAGCCGATCCCCGCTGTAGGGCGACAGATCGAGCGCCTGCCGTAAGTACTCGACGGCCTCGGCCGCCCGGCCGGTCTGCTGCAACACGGCACCGAGGTTGGTCAGCACGCCACCCTCGACCTGCGGATCGCCCAGCTCCCGCGCGCAGTCGAGGGCCTGCCGGTAGCGGGACTCGGCGGCTTCGTAGCGGTGGTGGAGCGCCGCCACGAAGCCGAGGTTGTTCAAGGCTCTGGCCATCTGGTAGCGCTCCTGCTGCTCGGACGCCATGGCCAGGGCCTGCTCCCAAGCGGCCTCGGCGTCCTCGAACCGCCTGCGGTAGTAGCTGATCCCACCTATGTTGATCAGCGCCTTCGCCTGCCCGAGTTGGTCGCCGGTCTGCTGGCACAGGGCCAGCACCTGCCCGTGGTAGTCGCCGGCCGCGTCGTACCACTGGAGTTCCTGGTGGGCGATGCCCAGCGCGGTGAGGCTCTGCGCCTCAGCTGTCCGGTCGCCGCGCCGCAACGCTGCCGCGAGACCGAACTTGGCCACCGTGATCCACTCGTCCGGATGGTTGCGCAGCTCGAAGAACGGGTGCAGCGCCGCCGCGATCTCGCCGGTCAGCTCGTCCAGTCCGCACCGCGCCGTCAGGCTCACCACCGGGATCAGGTTCGGGCGTTCGTTCTCCAGCCACGCCACCGCGTCGCCGCGGCCCCCGAAGAGCCACGATCTTTCCTCGGCGCGCGTGCGGGAATCGAGGTGGGTGAACGCGGCCTTGACCGTGTCCCGGTAGTTCGTCAGCAGTCGCGTGACGGCAGCGGCCCGGTCGGACGGCTGCTCATCGGTTTCGCAGCACTGGCCGGCGTAAAGCCGGACCAGGTCGTGGAATCGGTAGCAGTCGGGCATGATCGACGGGCCGAGCAGGTGGGCCCGGCACAGGCCGTCCGCGAGTCGCTTGGCGACGTTCGCCGGCACGTCGGCCAGCGCCGCGATCGCGCCGAGGGCGAGGTGCGGGCCGGGATGCAGGGACAGCAGCCGGAACAGCCGCGCCAGGCTCGGCGGCAGGCGTCGATAGGACGTGTCGAAGGCGGCCCGGACCGCCACCGATTCCCCGTACGAGAGCTCGTCGAGCCGGTCGGTGGCCGCGCCGACGGTCCGCACCAGCCGGTCGATGCCCTGCCCGGGTTGATCGGCCAGCAGCTCGGCGACGATCCGCAGGGCCAGCGGCAGGCCCTCGCACAGCTGGGCCAGCCTGGTGGCCTGGCGCGGTTCGTCGGTCACCCTGGTGTCGCCGGGAATCGCCGTCGCCAGCGCCTGCGCGAGCACTTCGACGGCATCACCGTCCCGGAGGACACCCAGTTCGACGCGTCGCGCGCCGGGCACCGGCAGGTTGTCCCGGCTGGTGATCAGCATCCGGTGCGCCGGGCTGCCCGGCCGCAGAGCGTTGGCCTGCGCCACATCCGAGACGTTGTCGGCCAGCACCAGCACCCGTTGGCCCTGGTCGGCCAGCTCGGCCAGGCGCGAGCGGTAGTGGTTCTCCCGCTCGCCCCGCGTGCCCGGCACGTGCTCGACGCCCAGTGCGCTCAACATCGCCAGCAGCGCCGCGTCCGGCGACACGCCGCCGGCCGGGTCGTAACCGTGCAGATCGATGAACAGCACGCCGCCGGGAAACCAGCCGGCCGCCACGGCTTCGTGCGCCACCCGCACGGCCAGCGCCGTCTTGCCGATCCCGGCCAGTCCGGTGATCGTCGCGACGCTCGGCCCCTTCGCCGCGGGGTCGAGCAGCGCCGCCAGCCCGGCCTGTTCGTCGAGGCGACCGGTGAAACCCACCTCGGCCGGCAGGCCGGCCAACGCCACCGGCACCGGCGGCGCGAGGTTCACCACGTCGATGTGCCCGGCCTGCACCACATTGCCGGTGATCGCGCCGGTGATGACGTTGTTCGTGGACCGCACGGGTTCCTGCGCCGACGCCATCGCGATCACCTCGCACGAGTGGATGCCCTTGTGGCACACCACTCTTCGTAGCCGGCGGTGATCGCATTACCCGGCTCACTCGTTCGGGCGTCAGACGCGGATGCTGTCCAGCACGAGATCGAGCAGCCGGCCGGCCTGCTGCTGGCCGGCGCGGCCGGGCGGGGTCCGCCACACGCAGCTCATCATCATCAGCACGTCGTCCGGGTCGAGGCCGGGCCGGATGCTGCCGTCCAGCTGCCCGGCCCGCAGCATCAGGTCGATCGCGCCGATCACCGGGCCGTAGGTCTCGTTGGTGACGGAGTCCTTGGCGGCGGCGCTCAGCGCGTCACCGAGGCCGTGCTTGAGCCGGATCTGCGCGGCCAGCCGCTCGAACCACCGCCGCAGCGCGGCCGGCGGCGGCTCCTTGGCCAGCAGGTCCGGCGCCGCGTCGACCAGCCGCTGCACCTCGGCCCGGTAGAGCGCCAGCACCAGCGCCTCCCGGTTGGGGAAGTGCCGGTAGAGCGTGCCCGGGCCGACCCCGGCCGCCTTGGCGATCGAGTTCAGCGAGGCCTCGCCGTCCTCGGTCAGCAGATCGCGCGCGACCTCGAGGATCCGAGCCCGATTGGCCTGGGCGTCGCTGCGCTGGGACATCAGCGCCCCTTCCGTGAACCGACAAGACGGAGAACTCTCCGATCTTACGCCTCAGGCCGCGGCGGGCAGGGCGAGCAGGCTCTCCGCGGTGTCGACGATCGTCTGCTCGATCGGGCGCGGCCGCCAGCCCAGCACGCGCCGGGCCTTTTCCGAGGAGGCGTCGAAGTTCTTGCCCAGCTGCGGCACGATCAGCCGAAGCTGCGGGTTGACCGTGCCCATGGCTCGGGCGACCCAGTTCGGCAGCTCGCGGGTGGGCACCTTGCTCGCCCGCTCGCCCAGCCGGTCCCGCAGGATCTCGGCGATGTCCCGCACCCACAGGCTCGACCCGGACTGGGCGATGAACCGCTCCCCCACCGCCGCCGGGTCGGTCATCGCCCGCAGGTGCAGATCGGCCACATCCCGCACGTCGACGTAGCCGGAGGCGAACTTCAGGCTGGCCGGCACCTCGCCGTCGAGCATGCGCCGGATGAGCCCGAGCGAGGGCGAGTAGTCCGCGCCCAGCACCGGTCCGAGCACGCCGACCGGATTGACCGCGACGAGCTCGAGGCCGTTGCCCTCGGTGGCGATGAAGTCCCAGGCGGCGCGTTCGGCCAGCGTCTTGGACTTCTGGTACGGCGGGATGCCGGCGTCCACATCGGACCAGTCCGCCTCGGTGAACGGCGTGTCGCGATCGGGGTGGCCGTAGGCGACCGCGCCGATCGCCGAGGTCAGGACCACCCGGCGCACCCCGCTGTCGCGCGCGGCCCGCAACACCCGCAGCACGCCGTCCCGGGCCGGCACGATCATCTCGTCCTCGTGCCGGGGCACGCTGGTCAGCGTGGGCGAGGCGACGTGCAGCACGTAGTCGCAGCCGTCGACCGCCTCACGCCAGCCCGCATCGCTTGTCAGGTCGGCGGCCAGCACTGTCAGCTCACCATCGGCCCCACCTTGCGCCAGCTGGGCGCGCAGGCCGGGCTCCTTGGCCAGGTCGCGGACGGTGGTACGGACCACGTGGCCGGCGGCCAGCAGGTCGAGCACGCACCAGCTGCCGATGTAGCCGGACCCGCCGGTCACCAGGACTTCGGCCATGATCATCCACTCCGTTCGGATGTCGAGAGGACGGTCGGCCCCTCGACATCCGACGGTAACGGAGAGCTCTCCGCTT
>Ga0068853_100004432_pt1 | contig 10874 bp, 8 predicted proteins | sample KBSCornC32_FD_65655 | JGI IMG/M metagenome (GOLD analysis project Ga0068853, IMG submission 65655) | Corn rhizosphere microbial communities from Kellogg Biological Station, Michigan, USA - KBS Corn C3-2 | ecosystem: Host-associated > Plants > Roots > Rhizosphere > Soil ... | reverse complement strand
CAGGATTTCCTCGGGACGGTATTGCATGAGCGAGGGCTCGCGCGCGATGCCGCGCGCGACGCGAATCGAGTCCGCCGCGACCTTCTTGTCCTCGTCGGTCGCGAGATAATTCGGCCGGATCGAGAGACCCTCCGCCGGGTTTCTGCTTTTCAGGCGAAGCGTGCCGCGGCTCGTCGGCTGCAGATTGCAGACGCTCATGGTGAAGGCGGGAAATTCGTGCAGGGGATCGCCGAACTTGTCGAGGGACAAAGGCTGCACATGAAACTGAATGTTCGCGCGCTCGCGCGATTTGTCGGAGCGCGTGAAAATTCCCATTTGCGAGGGCGGCATCGTCAAGGGGCCGGTGCGAAAGAGCGCGTATTGCAGGCCCATCTTCGCGCGGCCGATGAGCGAGTGATATTGCTCGTTCAGCGTGGAAATCCCATGCACCTTGTAGATCAAGCGAAGCTGTAGATGATCCTGCAGATTGCCGCCCAAGCCCGGTTTGTCGAGCACGACGGGAATCCCGTGCTCCTTGAGATGCGCGGCGGGGCCGACGCCGGAGAGCATTAAAAGTTGCGGCGAACCGAGGGAGCCTGCGGCGAGAATGACTTCTCCCCTCGCCTTCGCGGTTTTCTCGGCGCCGTTCTGCCGATAGACGACGCCTGCCGCGCGCTTGCCCTCGAACAGCACGCGCTCGGCCATAACATTGATCTCGAGCTTGAGATTTTTCCGGTGCAGGACCGGCTTCAGAAATCCGCGCGCCGCGCTCCAGCGCCGCCCGCGTTTCTGGTTGACGTGGAAGTAGCAGCTTCCCTCGTTGTCGCCGCAGTTGAAGTCGTTGATTTTCGGAATGCCATATTCTTCGGCCGCGTCCCGCACCGCTTCGATGATGTCGAACTTCACGCGCGGATGCTCGACGCGCCACTCGCCCGATGTGCCGTGATGCTCGCTTTCGCCGAGAAAGTGATTCACTTGCTTTTTGAAAACCGGGAGCACGTCGTCCCAGCCCCAGCCTTTGAGGCCAAGCTGGCGCCAGTGATCGTAGTCGGCGGCCTGCCCGCGCATATAGACCATGGCGTTGATCGCGGACGAGCCGCCGATCGCCTTGCCGCGCGGATAATTGAGCGCGCGGCCGTTAAGGCCCGGCTCCGCTTCGGTCTTGAACATCCAGTCGGAGCGCGGATTGCCGATCGCGAAGAGATAACCGACCGGAATGTGAAACCAGATCCAGTTGTCCTTGCCGCCCGCTTCGAGAAGGAGCACGCGGTTCTTCGGATCGGCCGAGAGGCGATTCGCGAGCACACAGCCCGCCGAGCCCGCGCCGACGACGATGTAGTCGAACTCTTCCGCTTCTTTTGACGCTTCCATCCCGCAGCCAATCCTCATTTTGTCATCACCGGGCCGCAGCGTCCCGCGAGCGAAGCGAGCGGATGACGCTGCGAGACCCGGTGATCCATGATGAACTGCAGCGAACTGATACGCCTCATGGATTACCGGGTCTCGTCGCGCCACGCGGCTCGCGTTCCGCTCGCCGGGCGCGACGGCCCGGTAATGACGAGAGAAGACGGTAACTTGCTCGATCCGGCCGCGACAAGCCTCGCCGGAAGGAGTAGTTTTCGCGGATGCGAAATTTTCCGCCAGCGCGCGTCGTCTGTCTCACCGAGGAGACGGTGGAGACACTTTATATGCTGGGCGAGGACGCGCGCATTGTCGGCGTCTCGGGCTACGCCGTGCGGCCGCCGCAGGTGCGGCGCGAAAAGCCGCGCGTTTCGGCATTTATTTCGGCGGATATCGGCAAAATCCTTGCGCTCAACCCCGACCTCGTTCTGACGTTTTCCGATCTGCAGGCGGAGATCGTTTCGGAACTCGTGAAGCGCGGCGTCGCGGTGCATGCGTTCAATCAGCGCGACATCAAAGGCATTTTCGCGATGATCGAGACGCTATCGGCGCTTGTCGGCGCACAGGAGAAAGGTGCCGCACTTTGCGCGCAACTGCGGGCACGGATCGAGGCCGTGAAGGCGCGGCAGCGCGGGCTTCCGCGCCCGCGCGTCTACTTCGAGGAATGGGACGAGCCGATGATTTCGGGGATCGGCTGGGTGTCGGAGCTGATCGAGATCGCCGGCGGCGAAGATGTTTTTCCGGAACTCGCCGGCAAAAAATCCGCGAAAGATCGTTTCGTGACAGCGGAAACCGTGATCGCAGCCGCGCCCGACATCGCGATCGGCTCCTGGTGCGGCAAGAAATTCCGTCCGGAAAAATTTTCGGCGCGGCCGGGTTTCGCGGCGCTGCCCGCCGTGCGAGGCGGCTTCGTGCGCGAGATCAAGTCGACGATCATCCTGCAGCCGGGCCCGGCGGCGCTGACCGACGGGCTGGATGCGATCTGCGGGATTATCGATGAGTGGCGATCATCCAACGCGGTCATTCCGGAAGCCGAGCGAAGCGAGGCTGTCTGGAATCCATAATCGCGGCGTTTCTGGATTCCGGGCTCGCACGCTTCGCGTGCGCCCCTGAATGACTCCCGAGAGAAAGTTGTTACCCCGCCTTCGCGCGCGGCTGCACCGGCGCGGTCTCGACCTGCAATTCGGCGAGGAGCGACATGAAGCGCTCGCCTTGCACCACGACATGCGCGCGCAGCCGCTCGCCCGCCTCGACGCCATTTCCGGCGAGCAGCGCTTCCATCACCTTGTCGTGCTCGTCGAACGACGTCGCGAGCCGCCCGCGCACGCGCAACTGCAAACGGCGATAGGGCTGCAGCTTGCGTTGCAGATTGCGCGCGCTCAGCGCGAGAGCGCGGTTGTGAGACGCATCGTAAATCGCGCCGTGGAAATCGGCATTGGCGTGATAATAGGCGTCGATGTCGCCCTTCTCGCAGGCCTTGCGGCAGCGCTTGAAGGCGGAGACCAAAGTTTCGCGCTCGCCCGCGCTCATGCGGCGCGCGGCAAAGCGCGCGCAAGCCGCTTCCAGCTCGCCCATGAATTCGAACGCTTCGAGGAGTTCGCGCGGGCCGAGCAGCGTGACATGCGCGCCGCGCCGCGGTCTAAGCTCGATCATGCCGGAGCCGGCGAGCTGAATGAGCGCCTCGCGGATCGGCGTGCGCGAGACGCCGAAGCGTTCGGCCATCTCCGTCTCGTCGAGCCGCTCGCCTGGTTTGAGCTTGCCGGAGACGATCTCGTTCTCCAGCGCCTCGCGCAGGCGGATCGCCGCTTCACCCCGCATGTCGTTTTTCTCCCGCCGCCAGTGGGCCAAAAGGCTTCGATTCGAGCAAGAGCGTTCGCATACGCAGCATTATTTCTTGTATACAAGATTGTTGACAGAAAATACAGAGCCTCGTAGCGTTTTGGCCGAATATTGGGCTTTTCGCGCCTTCGAGGCTGATCTTGGCTGCAAATCGGAAATTTCTCGGCGACCTGTTGCAGACCATCTCCGAACGGAGCCGGGAGCTTTTGTCGAAAGCGCGCACCCGGCGGCCTTCGGGCGAGGAACGTGCCGAGAACGTCACCGAGCTTTGCGAGCGATTGCTGTCCGGCCAGGGCGAGGCCTCCGGCATGGCGATTGCCGCCGAAATTCTCGACGCCTATCGCACGCTGAAGACCGGCGAGCGGATCGCCTTCTTCGAAGCGCTCGCGCATTCCTTCGGCCCGGAAAAGACGCGGCTGGAAGCCGCCTGCAAAGCCTACGCGAACGATCCTTCCGACCTCAATGCAAACGAAGTGCTGGAAGCCGCCGAGCCGCGGCGGCAAAATCTCATCCGCCGGCTGAATCTCGCGCCCGGCGCGACGCGCGATCTCGTGCAGATGCGCGAGCATTTGCTTGGCGCAATGACGCGGCGCTCGGACCTGCAGCCGGTTGACCGGGATTTCGTTCATCTCTTCGGTTCCTGGTTCAATCGGGGATTTCTCGTGCTTCGCCGCATCGACTGGTCGACGCCCGCCATTATTCTCGAAAAAATCATCCGCTACGAAGCGGTGCACGAAATCGACTCGTGGGACGATCTGCGGGCGAGGATCGATCCGCCGGACCGGCGCTGCTACGCCTTCTTCCACCCGGCGCTGCTCGACGAGCCCTTGATCTTTGTCGAGGTCGCGCTCTCGCGCGACGTGCCCGACGCGATCGCGCCGATCCTGTCGCATACGCGCACGATTCTGGACCCGCGCGAAACGACGACCGCGACCTTCTATTCGATCTCGAACACGCAGCGGGGCCTCGGCGGCGTTTCGTTCGGGAGTTTCCTCATCAAGCAGGTGGTGGAGGAAATCTCGCGCGAATTTCCGAAGCTCTCGAATTTCGTCACGCTCTCGCCCGCGCCGGAGTTCAGGAGCTGGCTCACGCGCGAGCGCAAGGCCGAAGGCTCCAGCGTGTTCAAGCCCTCGGACGCGCATGCGCTGTCGCTCCTCGATCAGCCGAACTGGTTCAGGAACCCGGATGCAGTGAACGAAGTGAAGCCGCTTCTGTGTTCGGCCGCCGCGCACTACTTCCTGCTCGCCCGTTCGCGCAAGGGACGGCCGGTCGATCCGGTCGCGCGCTTCCATCTCGGCAACGGTGCGCGCCTCGACCGCATCGATCCGATGGCGGATCTCTCGGAAAAAGGAATTGCCCAGTCCTACGGCCTGATGGTGAATTACCGCTACGATCTCGACGATATCGAGCGGAACCACGAGGCCTACGCGGACGCGGGCGAAGTCGCCGCGAGTCCGGCGGTGAAGAAGTTCTTGCGAGGGGATGCGAAACAAACTGCACTGGTGCCGGCGTCATGAGCAATCACCTCTTCGACGCGATCGAGAAGGCCATTCCCGATCGCAACAAAACCCTGATCGGGCTTTCCGACGGAAGGAAAATCTCCTACGGCGAATTGTTCGCGCTCGTCGAAAAACTTTCGGGCCATCTCGCGCGCTCCGGCGTCGTACCGGGCGACCGCGTCGCGGCGCAGGTCGAGAAATCCTGGCAGAATCTCGCGCTTTACCTCGCAACCGTGCGCGCGGGCGCGGCTTATCTGCCGCTGAATACGGCCTATCCCTTGGCGGAGCTCGAATATTTCCTCGGTGACGCGCAGCCTTCTTTCGTCGTCGTGCAGCCCGCAAAAGAGAACGATGTCTCCCAGCTCTGCGCCAAGATCGGCAAGGCGACGGTGCAAAGCTTAGGTGCGAACGGCGAAGGCTCGCTTCTGAAAGCAGCCGCCGACGCCGCTTCCAATCCGGTCGCGCCGCGCGGGCCCGATGACCTCGCCGCGATCCTTTACACCTCCGGCACCACCGGGCGCTCGAAAGGCGCGATGCTCACGCACAACAATCTCTTGTCGAACGCGCTGGTGCTCGTCGACTACTGGCGGTTCACGGCAAAGGACGTGCTCCTGCACGCGCTGCCGATCTTCCATACGCACGGGCTGTTCGTCGCGATCAACACGTCGCTCCTCTCCGGCGGCTCGATGATTTTCCTGCCGAAATTCGACAACGACACGGTGATCCGGTGTCTTCCGAAGGCGACGTCGATGATGGCGGTGCCGACCTTCTATGTGCGGCTCCTCGAAGACGCGCGCTTCAACCGCGACCTCACGAGAAACATGCGGCTGTTCACTTCGGGCTCGGCGCCGCTGCTCGCCGAAACGCACCGCGCGTTCTCCGAGCGCACCGGCCACGCGATCCTCGAGCGCTACGGCATGACCGAGACCAACATGAACACGTCGAACCCGTATGAGGGCGAGCGCATTCCCGGCACCGTCGGCTTTCCGCTGCCGGGCGTCGAAATCCGCATCGCCGATCCGGAAAACGGCCGCGTGTTGCCGCAAGGCGAAGTCGGCGTCCTCGAAGTGCGCGGGCCGAATGTGTTCGCGGGCTACTGGCGGATGCCGGAAAAAACCAAAACTGAATTCCGGCCGGATGGTTTCTTCATCACCGGCGACGTCTCGAAGATCGACGCGCGCGGCTACATCCACATCGTCGGCCGCGCCAAGGATCTCGTCATCACTGGCGGCTACAACGTCTACCCGAAAGAGGTGGAAAGCGAGATCGACGCGATCCAGGGCGTATTCGAATCCGCCGTGATCGGCTGCCCGCATCCCGATTTCGGCGAGGGCGTCACCGCCGTCGTCGTGCGCGAAAAAGACGCGGAGCTTTCGGAAGAAGACATCGCGTCCGCACTCGAAGGGCGGCTCGCCAAGTTCAAGCAGCCGAAGCGCGTGTTTTTCGTCGACGAATTGCCTAGGAACGCGATGGGCAAAGTGCAGAAAAACGTGCTGCGCGAAACCTACGCGCGCACTTACGTTCGCGGTGCGGCATGAACGCGCGAAACAGTTTTGAAGAGGCGCAAAGAAGCGACTGCTTCCAATTTTCACCTAGCAGGACGGGCCGCCCTGCGCTAAAAGCCGGTCCCAACAAGAACGCTGAAAAATTCGGCAGGAAAATCTTCAGAGGGAGGATACTATGAAGAAATCACTGATTGGCGGCGCTGCGATCGCCGCTTTGCTCGTTGGTTTTGTAAGCGCCGCGTCGGCGCAAACCGTGACGCTGCGCGCGTCGCACCAGTTCCCCGGCGGAAAGGGCGACCCGCGCGACGAGATGGTGCAGATCATCGCCAAGGAAGTGAAGGCCGCGAATGTCGGCCTCGACATGCAGGTCTATCCGGGCGCTTCGCTGTTCAAACCGAACGAACAGTGGAACGCGATGGTCAACGGCCAGCTCGACATTTCCGCTTTCCCGCTCGACTACGCAAGCGGCAAGATCCGCGACTTCGGCGCGACGCTGATGCCGGGTCTCGTGCGTAGCCACGCGCGCGCCGAGCGCTTGAACGGCTCGCCGTTCATGAAGGACATCAAGGCCAAGATCGAGAAGGCTGGCGTTGTCGTGCTCGCCGACGCCTGGCTTGCCGGCGCGATGGCCTCGAAGAAAGGCTGCATCCGCAAGCCCGACGACATGAAGGGGCTAAAGATCCGCTCCGCCGGTCCGACCTTCGCGCAGATGTGGCAGGCGGCGGGCGCTTCGATCGTCTCGATCCCGTCGAACGAAGTCTATAACGCGCTGCAGACGGGCGTCGCCGACGCCACCGACACCTCGACCGGAAGCTTCGTCTCGTTCCGCATTTACGAGCAGGTGAAGTGCGTCACGGCGCCGGGCGACAACGCGCTCTGGTTCATGTACGAGCCGGTGCTGATGTCGAAGAAGAGCTTCGACAAGCTCAACAAGAAGCAGCAGGAAGCGCTGATGGCGGCCGGCAAGAAGTCGACCGAATACTTCGTCAAGGAAGCGCCGAAGCTCGACCAGAAGCTCGTCGACATCTTCAAGCAGCACAACGTCGAAGTCGTGACGCTGACGCCGCAGGAATACGACGCGTGGCTCGATGTCGCGAAGAAGAGCTCCTATGCCGAATTCGCCAAGGAAACGAAGGACGGCAAGAAGCTCGTCGAAGAAGCGCTCGCCGTAAAATAACCGAACCGATCGCGGCCGGCGGAAAACCCGCCGGCCGCGCCTTCACAACTTTATTTCTACGGGCACGGGGATGGATCTCTACATTCGCGCAATTACGTTTGTCTCGAAAATATGCGGGCTGATCGCCGCCGCGCTGATCGCAGCCGGCGTGCTCGTGGTCTGCCACATGGTATTCGTGCGCTACGTTCTCAACCAAAACACGATCTGGCAAACCGACTTCACGACCTATTCGCTGGTGGCGGCGACCTTCATCGGCAGTCCGTATCTCTTGCTGACGAGGGGGCATGTGAACGTCGACGTGCTGCCCTACTATCTCGGCGAAAAAGCGCGCTACGCGCTCGCGCTGTTCGCGGCGCTGATGTCCTTCGGGTTCTGCGCCGTGATGACTTACCTCACCTTTCAATTCTGGTTCGAGGCCTGGGACAACAACTGGGCATCCGACACGATGTGGCGGGCGCGGCTCTGGATTCCCTATGCGTCGATGCCGATCGGGCTCGGGCTGCTTTCGCTGCAATACATCGCTTCGATCTACAACCTTGTTACCGGGCGAGAGCCTCCCTTCGGCATGAAGGGTGACGAACGGAGGCACGCATGAGCCCCACGACGCAAGGCGTGATCGTTCTCGTTGTCACGCTCGCTATTCTCTTGTCGGGCGCGCCGGTCGCGTTCGGCCTCGGCGCCGTAGCGCTGTCGTTTCTCGTCCTGTTTCAAGGCGTGGATGCGCTTCGAGTCGCGGCGGAAACTTTTTACGCGGGGCTGAACGACTTCACGCTCGTCTCGATCCCGATGTTCGTGCTGATGGGCGCCGCGATCGGCTCCTCGCCGGCCGGCAAGGATCTTTACGAAGCGCTCGACCGCTGGCTTTACCGGCTGCCGGGCGGATTGGTGATTTCCAATCTCGGCGCCTGCGCGATCTTCGCAGCGCTCACCGGTTCGTCGCCCGCTTGTTGCGCGGCGATCGGCAAGATGGGTATTCCCGAGATGCGCCAACGCGGTTATCCCGACGACGTCGCGACCGGATCGATCTGCGCCGGCGGCACGCTCGGGATTCTGATCCCGCCGTCGATCACGTTCATCCTGTACGGGATCGCGACCGAGACTTCGATCGGGCGGCTGTTCCTCGCGGGCGTGCTCCCGGGGATCATGCTCACGGGCCTGTTCATGCTGTGGACGCTCTTCATCATCTGGAAGCGCGGCTTCCGCTCGCATGCGATCGGCTTCCGCTACAGCTGGAAGGAAAAATTCCAGTCGATCCCGAAGATCGCGCCGTTCATCTTCATCATCTTCGGCGTGATGTATGTGCTCTATGGCGGAGTTGCGACGCCGTCGGAAGCGGCGGGCGTGGGCGCGGCGCTTTGCGTGGTGCTCGCAGTCGTCATCTACCGGCTGTGGAACCCGCAGGATCTCTGGAAGATCCTGCGCGATACCACGCGCGAGAGCGTGATGATCCTGATGATCATCGCGGCGGCGGTTCTGTTCGGCTACATGCTGACGTCGCTGTATCTTACGCAAACGCTCGCGCAGGCGATCGCCGACTTGCACGCGAACAAGTGGGTGTTGATGCTGCTGATCAACATCTTCCTCTTGGTCTGCGGCTTCTTCATTCCGCCGGCCGCGATCATCCTGATGACGAGCCCCATCCTATTGCCGATCATCACGACCGCGGGCTTCGATCCGGTGTGGTTCGGCGTCGTCATGACGATCAACATGGAAGTCGGGCTGATCCATCCGCCGGTGGGCCTCAACATCTATATCGTCAACGCGATTGCGCCGGACGTGCCGGTCGAAAAAGTGATGTGGGGCACGATTCCTTACGTCCTTTGCATGTTCCTAGCGATCTTTATTCTCTGCGTTTTCCCGGAGATCGCGACGTCACTGCCCGACTATCTGATGGGCGCGGTGAAGCATTGAAGACGGGGTTTCCGGCGCTTATCTAGAAAAAGCGCCGGAAGCCGTTTTCCTGTAAGCTTCCGGCGAGAAGCCGGAGCGCTCATGAGCAAGCCGAAACCGATTGCGGGCCGCACGGACGACTATCTCGTCCGCCCCGATCCCGCCGACCCGCGCCTCTCCGAGCGCGTGACGGGCATCGACGAGACCGGCGGCAAGGTCGAGACTTCCGTCGTCGTCGAGCGGCCGCTCACGATTTTCCTGAACGCGCAGGAGATCGTGACCGCAATGACGATCGGCGATTATCCCGAATATCTCGCGCTCGGGTTTCTCCTCAACCAGAACATGCTGCGGCCCGACGACGTCGTGACCGGCGTCGATTACGACGACGATCTTGCGGTCGCCGTCGTGCGCACGGAACGCACGACGAATTACGAGCAGAAAATGAAGAAGAAGGTGCAGACCTCGGGCTGCGGCCAGGGTACTGTGTTCGGCGATCTCATGGAAGTGATCGAAAACGCGAAGCTGCCGAAGAGCGAGCTGCGCACCTCCTGGCTTTATTCGCTCACGAACAAGATCAACACGACGCCTTCGCTCTATCTTGAAGCCGGCGCGATCCACGGCTGCGTGCTCGCGCAGGAAGACCGCCCGCTCGTCTATATGGAAGATGTCGGCCGCCACAATGCGGTCGACAAGATCGCGGGCTGGATGTTCCAAGAGAAAGTTTCCCCGGGCGACAAGATTTTTTACACGACGGGCCGACTCACCTCCGAGATGGTGATCAAGACCGTGCGTATGGGCATTCCGATTCTCGTCTCGCGTTCGGGCTTCACCGCCTGGGGCGTGGAGCTTGCGAGGAAAGCTGGCTTGACGCTGATCGGGCGGGCGCGGGGAAAACGCTTCGTCGCGCTTTCGGGCGAGGATCGGATCAAGTTCGATCAGGATATCCGCTACGTCGAGGAAGAAAGCGCCAAGCACCGGCGCAAGGGCGCTTCCGATCGTGACTGAAATTCCGAAGACGCTCGGGCTGATCTTGGCGGGCGGGCTTGCGCGACGCATGGGCGGCGGCGACAAGGCGTTTTTGAAAATCGGCAATGAGACGATTTTGGCGCGGGCGCTGTCGCGCTTTCAGCCGCAATGCGAAGGCATCGTGATCAACGCGAATGGCGACCCGAAGCGGTTCGCGAGCTTTGGCTTTCCGGTCGTCGCCGACGACATTCCGGATTTCGCCGGACCCTTGGCCGGCATTCTCGCGGGGCTCGACTGGACCGCGAAAAACAAGCCCAGCATCGAATGGATCGCAAGCGTGCCGGGCGATTGCCCGTTCGTGCCGCGCGATCTCGTCGCGAAACTGCATGCGGCACGGATCGCGGAAAATCAGCCGCTTGCCTGCGCGCGTTCGGGCGAATGGCGGCATCCGGTCGCGGCGATCTGGCCGGTCAGCTTGCGCGCCGATTTGCGAAACGCGCTCATGAACGAAGGGCTGCATAAAATCGAGATGTGGACGAAGCGTCACGGCATCGCGATCGCCGAATGGCCCGACAAGCCGATCGATCCGTTCTTCAACGTGAATACGCCGGAGGATCT
>Ga0068853_100004428_pt1 | contig 10875 bp, 11 predicted proteins | sample KBSCornC32_FD_65655 | JGI IMG/M metagenome (GOLD analysis project Ga0068853, IMG submission 65655) | Corn rhizosphere microbial communities from Kellogg Biological Station, Michigan, USA - KBS Corn C3-2 | ecosystem: Host-associated > Plants > Roots > Rhizosphere > Soil ... | reverse complement strand
ATTTCTGGAAAGAACAGGGCGCCCAGCCATTTCTCTTTCCAGCCATGGGTAGTCACGGTGCAGCCACCGCGGAAGGCCAGTCGGACGTACTCGCGCATTACGGCATCCACGAAGCCACCATGGGCGCTCCGCTCCTCAGCTCGCTCGACGTGGTACCGATCGGCAAGACTACCGAGGGCCTTGAGACGTTCATGGACAAGAATGCGGCTGAGGCAGATGCCGTTTTCCTGGTGGCGCGCGTCAAATGGCACACCGATTTCGCCGGCGCACTCGAAAGCGGTCTTTTCAAAATGATGGCCATTGGCCTCGGCAAGTTCGCTGGCGCCCAGCGCTATCACACGTTCGGCTATCGCGCCGGCCTGGAACAAATGCTCCGTACCGTAGGAGCGAGCATTTTCTCCAGCGGCAAGGTATTGGGGGGATTAGCGATTCTGGAGGGAGCGCACCATGAAACCGCCGGCCTTGTTGCCGTCAGTTCCGGTAAGGGACTTGAGGCGATGGTGGCTCATGAAGAGCAACTACTACGGCAGGTCAAGTCCTGGATGGCAAAACTTCCCGCCCCCGAAATCGACGTCCTTATCGTGGACGAAATCGGCAAGAACATCAGCGGCGCGGGCATGGACACCAAAGTGATCAATCGCGGCGTGAACGGCGAGTACAATCCCTGGCCGGACACCCCGAAGGTCCGCAGGCTGTATGCGCGTACCCTGACCGAGCTCAGCTACCACAGCGGGGTGGGTCTCGGCATGGCCGACGTCATACACGACAAACTGTTGAACGAGATCGATTGGAAGCCGACCTACATCAATTCGCTGACCGCTTCCACACCGGCCTGCATTCGAACGCCCATTCACTATTCGAGCGATCAGGCCGCTCTATCGGCTATTGCGGCAACGGTCGGCAAAACCGATTTATCAGAGGTCACTTACTGCCGGATCCATAACACTCTGGAACTCATCCGCGTCGAAGTCAGTGAAAATCTTGTGCCTTCGCTCAGTGCGAACGCCAAGACAATTTCCGCCCCATACAGCGTCAAATTTGACGCAAACGGGGACTTGCCGCCGCTGCCGAGCCCCGAGGATGAAGGCGATTTCGAAGTCTCCGACCACGGCACTTCGCCGGTCGAGAGCGTCCGCGCTTAAATCAGCTTCGCGCAATTACCAGCGCTCCATTTTCAAACCGGCCCGCGTCAACTGGTTATCGAGATGACGAGAAGCCAGAAATCTTCGGCGGCAGATTGGGTTCCGCCCGAACATAAACTGCCCCTGCTTCGTACCGCCGCGCCCGAATGCCGCGGCTGCGACTTGTACCGGCACGCGACGCAGGTCGTTTTCGGCGAGGGGCCACCGGATGCCAGCGTCGTCATGGTCGGCGAAGTACCCGGCGACGAAGAGGACCGCAAAGGTCATCCCTTCGTAGGTCCCGCCGGACGGCTGCTGGACAAAGCGATGCACGAGTCGGGGTTGGATCGCGAAAAGATCTACGTCACGAACGCCGTAAAGCATTTCAAGTTCACTGAGCGCGGCAAACGACGCATCCACGCCAAACCGAGTGGAATGGAAATCTCGGCGTGTCGTCCGTGGCTGGAGGCGGAACTGGACGCCGTGAAACCAGATCTCGTTGTCTGCCTCGGGGCGACGGCGGCGCAGTCGCTGATGGGCCGTGATTTTCGCATTACAGCCAGCCGCGCGCAGTTCTTTCCGAGCCGCTGGGCAAAAGAGCTTGTCGCGACCATACATCCTTCGGCGATTCTGCGGATGCCCGACGCATTCGAGGAAGAATATGGCAAGTTCGTGCACGATCTCGAGATTATTGCGGCGCGGGTCAGACAGCTCTAGTTCAGGCCGGCTTTCCAGCGTTCAATCAGCAGCAACTGTTTCTCGATTTGTTCGCGTTCCGGCGTGCTTGGCTCCAGCCGCAGATAAGTCTCGAGGTCGGATTTGGCGGCGCGATGGTTGAGTTGGCGCAAATGAACCACGCCGCGATGGCGATATTCCTCGGCGTATTCAGGCATCGCCTCAATGAGCAGATCGAGTACCTGGCGGGCTTTGTCCAGGGCTTCCCCCTTCAGGTAAATCACTTTCAGATTGCTTAACATCCGGACGAGGATCTGGCGGGTAGAAACTGGCGCCAGAACGGCGGGATTCGAGCGCACATCGACGCCGGCGGTTTCTCTTGCCAAAGCGCACAAATCGGCAAAGGAAAGGATTCGGCCCGCGTGAAACGGGTCGATCCAATAGCGCGAGCTTGCGTCCTCGTAGGCCACGATGAAATGTCCCGGCAAACCCACGCCGTAGACGCGCCGCGAGAGACGGCGGGCGATTTCCATATAGACTACCGAAAGCGTAATCGGAATGCCCAGGCGGCGCATCAGAACGGAATTCAGGCAACTATTGCGAGGATCGTAATAGGCTTCCTCATTCCCGCGAAATTGCAGGACCTCGAAGAGTAACTCGTTCGCAGCGCGAATAAAATCGAGACCGCTCGCCCCCTCGGTAAGCCGCTCGCCGATCTGTTCGGCTAAATTATCCAGGCGAAAGGCGGAAGCTTCGAGATCGAGGCCAGGAAACTCGATGCTCGCCAGTTCTAGAGCGGCGACATCGAGCGGCACATGAGAGCGATCGTCCCGTAACGCATCGCGGAGGCGCTGCACGCGGACAAGCTTACCAAGTTATAATCAAGGCGGGAGTCCTCTCTTGAAATTTAAAGCCTTTGTGCGTCTTTTCACGCACATACAGCTCCTTCCGGTGCTCGAAAACGGCGAAGAAACAACGCTTGTGGGCGGCCAGGCAGTGATGGAAGGCGTGATGATGCGATCGCCCCACAGTTATTGCGTGGCGGTGCGCAGAGCCAACGGTGAAATAGCCACGCAAGAGAGTCCGCTCGGGCGGCTTTCAGACCGCTATCCGATTTTCAAACTACCCGTGATCCGCGGCTTAGGCACGCTCGGGTCGGCAATGTGGCTGGGCATGCGAGCCCTGAAGTTTTCGGCCGATTGCGCTATGGATGAGGTTAAGGGTGAAAAGGAAAAGCAGAAGAAGGAACTTGGGCCGGCCGCGATGATTCTTCAGATCGCCTTTTCGCTGTTGTTCATGATCGGGCTATATAAGCTGCTTCCTCTTTTTCTTGCCACGGAGTTGGGGAAGCATTATCACGTTGTCAGCAGCCGTTTTGCCGTCAACATGACCGATGGGACACTGCGCATCGCAATCTTTCTCGGCTTCATGTATCTGCTTTCGAGATTGAAAGATATGCGCCGCGTTTTCGAATATCACGGCGCGGAGCACAAGGTAGTTTTCAATTTCGAATCTGGACAGCCGGTCAATGTCGTGAACGCACAGCGCTTTGTGACGTGGCATCCGCGCTGCGGAACCAGTTTTCTGGTGGTGGTGCTGATTATTGCGATGATTTGTTATGCGTTCCTGCCGTTTGACAATTTCTGGGCGAAGCTGGCGGGCCGCATCGCATTGTTCCCGGTGATCGCGGGAGTGAGCTACGAAGTCATCCGCTTCGCCGCCAGGAAACGCAAAGGACTCATGGCGCTGCTCACGCAGCCGGGGCTCTGGCTCCAAAGAGTAACGACGCAAGCCCCTGCCGACGAACAGACGGAAGTCGCGATCCATGCGCTCGAACGAGCCATGGCGCTCGAAGCTGCGCAGGGCGGCGAGTTGGTCATCGCCTAAGCGGACATCCAGACATATCAGAGCATGCAATATCAGAGCCGACTGGACGAAGCGGAAGCGCGCTACGACGAACTGACCGCTAAAATGGCGGACCCGGCCGTCATCAACGATTCCGACCAATACCGCAAGGTGGCCAAGGCGCAAAGCGAGCTGGCGGAGTTGGCGAGCCAGTATCGCGAGTGGAAGCGAGTGGATCAGGAGTTGCGCGATGCGCGGGCGATGCTGGCCGAAACCGATCCCGATTTACGGCAAATGGCGGAACTCGAAGTGGCGCGGCTTGAGCCACAGCTTACCGAGATCGAACAGGAATTGAAGGTTTTGCTGCTGCCCAAGGACCCGAACGACGAGAAAAACGTAGTTCTCGAGATTCGTAAAGGCGCCGGCGGCGACGAAGCGTCGTTGTTTGCGGCCGAAGTCTTTCGCATGTACACGCGCTACGCGGAAGAGCACGGCTGGAAAGTAGAAGTCACATCCCTGAGCGAATCGTCCGTCGGCGGCTTGAGCGAAGTCATCGCGCTCATCAGCGGCAAGCGCGTGTATAGCCGCTTGAAGTACGAAAGCGGCGTGCATCGCGTACAGCGCGTTCCGGCAACCGAGACGCAGGGGCGTGTTCACACTTCGACGATTACCGTCGTGGTGATGCCCGAGGCGGACGAAGTGGACATACAGATCGATCCGAAGGACATTCGCATCGATACGTTCTGTTCTTCGGGTCCGGGCGGGCAGTCAGTGAACACGACATATTCGGCGGTACGCATTACGCACCTGCCGACGAATACGGTAGTTTCGTGCCAGGATGAAAAGTCGCAGATCAAGAACCGATCGAAGGCGATGCAGGTACTGCGTTCGCGGCTTTATCAGGTCGAGTTGGAACGGCAACTCGCGCAGATAGGCGCGGAGCGCAAAAGCATGGTCGGAACTGGTGATCGCAGCGAGAAGATCCGCACGTACAATTTCCCGCAAAACCGCATCACCGATCATCGTATCGGGCTGACGCTGCATCAGCTCGATTTGACAATGGAAGGCCGGCTGCAGCCGGTAATCGATGCACTGACGAGTTATTACCAGGCTGAGCGGCTGCGCGGCGAGGGTGAACCAGCGTTAGTGTGAGCGGTGACTCTTAAGACCGCACTCGAGCAAGGCGCCGCGATTCTTGAAAAGGCGAAGATCGGGGTTCCCCGCCTCACTGCGGAAGTGCTGCTCGGGCACGCCATGCGCTGCGACCGCGCCCATTTATTTGCGCATGCTACCGACGAGCTGACGGAGCTGGCGTGGATTCACTACGGGCGCTATTTGAACGAGCGGCTGAAGGGCAAGCCGACGCAGTACATCACAGGGCGACAGGAATTCTACGGCCGCGACTTCTATATCAATTCGGATGTTCTGATTCCCCGCCCCGAGACTGAACATTTGGCGGAGGCTGGAATTGCGTGGCTACGGCAGCACACGGGAGCGCGCATGCTCGATGTGGGCACCGGGTCGGGCGCGATAGCGGTTACGCTGGCGGCTGAGCTAAATTGCCCGGTTTGGGCGTGTGATATATCCACGGCCGCGCTGACGGTGGCGGAACGCAACCGCGCACGGCATCAAGCCCGCGTGGCGTTCTTCGCGGGTGATCTGGTCGAGGCGGTCGCACCAGCAAGTATCGATCTGCTCATTTCTAATCCTCCTTACGTTCCGGGCGCGGATGCGGCGAACATGCAAACGGAGGTCCGTGACTGGGAACCGCACGTCGCGCTTTTTGCTGGCGATACGGGGCTCGAGATTTACCGGCGGCTGGTTGCCGGAGCACGGTTGGTGTTGAAGCCGGGCGGGAGGCTGCTGATGGAACTGGGCTATCAATCGCTCGAAGGCGTGCGCGGGCTGCTCGCCGACGGGTGGGGGGATTTCGAAGTAATCTCAGATCTGGCGGGGTGGCCTCGCGTAATCGGATGCAGCGCCTAGTTTGTCATGTGGATATGGACGCGTTCTTCGTATCGGTCGAAGAACTGTTCAATCCGGCGCTCAAAGGCAAACCGGTGGTGGTTGGCGGGAAGCGAGACCAGCGCGGTGTCGTTGCGGCGGCTTCGTATGCGGCGCGCAAGTTCGGGGTGCACTCGGCAATGCCGCTCCGCACGGCGTCGCGGTTGTGCCCGCAAGCGATCTTCGTTGAGGGGCAGCCGTCACGGTACCGCGAGTATTCGAAGAAAGTCTTCAAAGTTCTGACACACTTTTCGCCGCAAGTGGAGATGGCTTCAATCGATGAAGCGTATCTCGACCTGACAGGAACGGGACGGCTGCACGGTCCGCCGCTCAAAGCCGCGCACGCGCTGCACGAGGCAATTGGCGCGGCGACGAGTTTGCGGTGCTCGCTGGGGCTGGCGGGATCGCGGCTGGTGGCGAAAGTCGCGTCGGATCAAGCGAAGCCGAACGGAGTGCTCTACATTCTTCCGGGGCGGGAGGCGCGGTTCCTGGCTCCGCTCCAGATCCGGACGATACCGGGAGTCGGAAAGAAAACCGAAGCTCAGCTACATCAAATCGGAATTCGAAAAGTAGAAGATCTGGCGGCACTTGACGAGCACTTTCTAGCGGAGCGGTTCGGCCGGTGGGGCCTGGCGCTGGCGGGCAAGGCACAAGGGCAGGATGCGGGCGGATGGTTCGATTCTGACATCGGAGCGAACGAAGATCCGAAGTCAATTAGCCACGAGAACACTTTCAACGAAGACACCGCCGACGGCGACCGTCTCGAAACGGCGCTGCTGAAGTTATCGGAAATGGTGGCGAAACGGCTGCGCGAGCATCAACTCTACGCACGCACAATTCAGCTCAAATTGCGCGATGAAGATTTCGCGACCATCACGCGGGCGGAGTCACTCGATCATGCGACGCAGCTGGATCGCGAGATTGCCGGCGCGGTCGTAAAACTTTTCCGGCAGGCCTGGGATGGCAAGAAGCCGATCCGGCTGCTCGGCGTGCACGCGGGATCGCTCGAACATTCCGAGGGGCAGATGAACCTGCTTGAAGAGCCGAATACTGCGCGCCTTCGTGAAGTGTTTCGCTCGGTCGATCATATCCGGAACAAATTTGGCGATGCGAGCATTTCGCTCGCGAAGACGCTTGATTCAGGGATTCGGGAACGCGTGCATGAGAATCCGTTCGGAATCAGGGACCAGAAGACGGGAGACGGAAGCCGGGAGTCAGAATGAGGCGGCTACGCGGCTTTCACTATTTTGAAGAATGACTCCGGATCTAAGCTGGCGCCGCCAACCAACGCGCCGTCAATTTCCGGCTGGCGCATCAGACCTTCGACATTGTCGGGCTTGACGCTGCCGCCGTAAAGAATGCGCAGCCTGTTCGCGGCCTCGGCACCGAAACGCTTTTCGGCTTCAGAACGAATTAACTGGTGGGCCGACGACGCAATTTCCGGAGTGGCGGTCTGGCCAGTGCCAATGGCCCAAACGGGCTCATAGGCAATGACGATTTGCGCGAATTGTTCTTCGGTGAGGCCGGCAACGCCGGCGGCAAACTGGCGCACCAATACTTCGCTGGTTTTGCCGCCCTTGTGTTCGTCGAGGCGTTCGCCTACGCAGATGATGGGACGGAGTCCGGCGGCAAGAGCCGCTTGGGTTTTCTTCAACACGTCCGCGTCGGTTTCGTGGCAGACGGTGTTGCGGCGTTCGCTGTGGCCGACCAAAACCCAGGCGGCACCGGCGGCATGCAACATTTCAGCTGAGATTTCGCCGGTAAAGGCGCCTTCTTTACCCCAATAGATGTTTTGACCGCCTATCGCCACGTTAGATTGACCGGCGGCAGCGACGGCGGAAGGAACGTTGATGGTAGCGGGGAAAATGACGATTTCGCAGTGATCAATTTTCGATACGAGTGGTTTGAATCGATCGACAAATTCGGCAGTTTCACGCGCCGTTTTGTACATTTTCCAATTGCCCGCCATAATCGGGCTTCTCATACGTGTATTTCCTCCAGAAAACTCGTTCCGACAGCCAATTCGACGCCGAAATTGTGAGCGACGGTCTGGCCAATATCGGCAAGGCTCGAGCGTACACCGAGGTTGCAGGCGGTGTGGACGTGCGGGCCATAGACGAGCAGTGGAGCGTATTCGCGTGAGTGATCGGTGGATGGCGTGGTTGGATCGCATCCATGATCGGCGGTAAAGATGAGCATGTCGTTCTGTTGGAGTTCGAGAGTAGGCAGCCAGCGATCGACGGCTTCGAGGGCGCGGGCGTAGCCTTCGACGTCGTTGCGGTGGCCAAACTGCTGGTCGAAATCGACGAGGTTCACGAAGATCACACCGTCCGGCTGCGCTTTCATCGCCTCGATAGTTTGCTGCATGCCGTCGGCATTGTTTTTGGTCTTGACAGAATGTGTAATGCCGCGGCCAAGGAAAATGTCGGAGATCTTTCCGATGGAATAGACGGGTACTTTCTTGGCGGCGAGGCGATCGAGAAGCATGCCGGCGGGGGGCGGAACGGCGTAATCGTGGCGGTTGGCAGTGCGCGTGAAAGAGCCGGGCTGGCCTTCGAAGGGACGTGCTATGACGCGGCCTACCTGGTTCGGACCGGTGAGAATTTCGCGAGCGATTTCGCAGACGCGGTAGAGTTCCGGGATTGGAATGATCTGCTCGTGAGCGGCGATTTGAAAAACGCTGTCGGCAGAGGTATAGACGATGGGCGAGCCGGTACGCATGTGCTCCTCGCCGAGCTCTTTGATGATCTCGGTACCGGAAGCGGGCTTGTTGCCAAGGATTTTACGTCCGATCTTTTCCTCGAAGGCGGCGATCACATCGGGGGGGAAGCCGTGCGGATAGAGCGGGAAAGGTTTGTCAAGAATGATGCCGGCCATTTCCCAATGGCCAGTCGTCGTGTCTTTGCCGGGAGAAGCGAGACGGCATTTGCCATATGCGCCAGCGGGCTGCTCGGCACGCGGGAGACCCGCGAGGCACTTGATATTCGCCAGCCCGAGACGGCATAGATTGGGGAGCTCGAGCTTACGCTTTTTGGCAACATTGCCGAGGGTATCGCTGCCCTGGTCGCCGTAAGCGCCAGCGTCGGGCATGGCTCCGATGCCGACACTGTCGAGGACCATCCAAACTACTCGTTCAAAGGCCATTTTCATTTTTTGGGAGACGCAGCGACGTCGGCAGGGACGGGCGCCAGAAATTCTTCCTTTAGCCGGGCGGCGCGATCGCGCACCAGATGCATGAACGATTCGCGCGATACGATTCGATTCAACAGTGGAACAAACTGCGCGGGCGCAACCAACTGCTTGCGCAGCCAGAGCGCCTCGACTTCGGCGAGCGCATCGTTGACACCGAGCTTATCGAAGTGGACGGTGCGGTCAAGGTCGATGAAAGCTCGCTCAGTGGCGGCGATTTGTTCGAAGCGATCAAGCAACTGTTGCGCATTCAGGTCGGTGGAGTAGTTGAAGACCGTTTCGGTGGCGGCGCCGGATTCGTTTTCGTAGCGGAAGGTCTTCTTACCGGTATTGGCGACTTTGAGGCCAGACTCGATGGGCGATTTGAAGAATTGAAGCTTCTCGGCCAGGGCGAAAAGAGAGACGGCGTCAGGCGGTTGGAGCTGTGCTTTAACGGGCTGCTCGTCGGTGGGCGATTCCTTATAAATAAGGGCGCCGCTCTTGTCGACTTCGACAGAGCAATAGGCGGGCACGCTGCCGGGAAAACTCTTGATGAAAGAGAGTTTGGGAGTAGCAGCGGTAAGAAGTAGCGAAGCCGAAACCAGAAGCGGACCTGCGAGGAGCTTCATCGGGCAGCCTTGGTGAGCGTCGGGAGAGACGAACGCGTGCCGTGACAGATGGCGACGGCTAAAGCATCGGACACATCGAAGGAAGCGAACTCGCGCTCGATGTGCAGAAGCGATTGCACCATCATCTGTACCTGCTGCTTTTCGGCCCGGCCGTAGCCGACGACGCTCATTTTGACTTCGAGCGGCGAGTATTCGCCGACTGTAAGACCGGCCTCGGCGGCCTGGAGAAGAGCGACGCCGCGTACATGCGCAAGCTTCAGCGCGGATTTGGCGTTGACGGCATGGAAAACTTCCTCCACGGCGACGAATTCCGGAGCGAACTGCTCAAACACGGCGCGCAGCTCGGAGGCGATTTGCTTCAAACGGAATTCCAGACGCAGGGACGGCTGCGTACGAATGACGCCGGCGGTTACGAAGGTGTGAGACCGGCCATCGGAATCGATGACGCCGAAGCCGGTGCGCTCGGTACCGCAGTCGATGCCTACGATTCGCATAGCTCCGCTCCCTTACGGTCGCGGTTCCTTGGGGAGACTCATGCGAGAGCTTCGACTTCGGCCTCGTCCACTTCGTAGTTGCCATAGACGTTTTGGACGTCGTCGTGCTCTTCGAGGGCGTCGTAGAGCCGAAGCATGGCCTGGGCGTTTTTTCCTTCGAGCTTGACGGTGTTTTTGGGAACCATGGCAATTTCGGCCGACTCGGTTTTGATGCCAGCCTTTTCGAGCGCCTGTAAGACCGGTTCGTGAGCTTCAGGGTCGGAAAGAATTTCCCAGGTGCCTCCGTGGTCGCGCAAATCGTCGGCGCCGGCATCTAGGACGATGGTCATCAACTGGTCTTCGGTGGCGGCTTCACCTTCGATGAACATCTGGCTTTTGCGCTCGAACATCCAGGCGACGCTGCCCAACTCGCCCAGGTTGCCACCGTTTTTCGAAAACAGATGCCGGATTTCGCTGACGGTGCGATTTTTGTTATCGGTCGCAACGCCGACTAGCACAGCTGCGCCTCCCGGACCGTATCCTTCGTACTGTATTTCGTCGATTTGGCCGCCTTCGAGCTCACCAGTGCCGCGCATGATGGCGCGCTTAATGTTGTCGGCAGGCATGCTGACGGCTTTGGCGGCGGTGATGGCGGTGCGCAGCCGCGCGTTGGATTCGGGATCGCCGCCGGTGCGTGCGGCAATCATGATTTCCTTGATCAGGCGAGTGAACGTTTTGCCACGTTTGGCGTCAAGCGCGGCCTTCTTGTGCTTGATTGTCGCCCATTTACTATGTCCAGACATCGAAAAACCTCAAGATTCCGTAACTTTTGAGGATAACAAAAGCGTGACTAGGTGGAAGCGAGGAGTCAGGAGACAGTAGCCAGGAGGTGAGCGGTTTCGGCTAGCCGTTCCTGGCGCGCAGTAAGGGTTTGCTGGTAGTAGAGCTTGGCCTCAGACA
>Ga0068853_100004424_pt1 | contig 10877 bp, 8 predicted proteins | sample KBSCornC32_FD_65655 | JGI IMG/M metagenome (GOLD analysis project Ga0068853, IMG submission 65655) | Corn rhizosphere microbial communities from Kellogg Biological Station, Michigan, USA - KBS Corn C3-2 | ecosystem: Host-associated > Plants > Roots > Rhizosphere > Soil ... | reverse complement strand
CCGGCCAGCGGCGCCAGTTCGCGGCTGTACGCGGTCTCGTCGAGCGTGAAGACGATGATCGTGAGGTTCGGCTCGTTACCACAGCGGTCGAGCAGCGGCGCGAGCGCGTGCACGTAGTCCGTCGCCATCGGCATGTCCGCGCCCTTGTCGCGGCCGAAGCGATCGAACAAGAGCCGGTTGTGGTTGCGGAACGCGCCCGGATGGATCTGCATGACCAGGCCGTCATCGAGGCTCATGCGCGCCATTTCGGTCAGCATCTGCGCGCGAAACAATTCCGCGGCCGCGGCGTCGGCGCTGCCATCGATGACGCGGTGGAACAGGCGTTCGGCTTCCGCCGGCCCCAGGTCGGCGGTGCGCGCCTTCGCGTGACCATGGTCGGTCGACGTCGCGCCGGCCTCGATGAACGACTGGCGGCGCTTGCGGTGTGCGGCGAGATAGCCCTGCCAGGCGTGCGTGTCCTCGCCGGTCAGGGCGGCAAAGCGGGCGAGTGCGTCGCGAAACTGCTCGTGCTCCGGGTCGATCACCGCGTCCGGCCGGTAGGCAGTGATCACGCGCCCGGGCCAGCCGCTCGCGCGAATCGCCTGGTGGTGCTCGAGCGTATCGACCGGCGACTCGGTCGTCGCGAGCACTTCGATGTTGAAGCGCTCGAACAAGGCGCGCGGACGGAACGCCGGCGTTGCCAGCGCGGCGGCGATCGTGTCGTAGCAGTGATCGGCGCTGTCGGCGTCGAGCACGACGTCGAGGCCGAACACGTTGGCAAACGTCTGCTCGAGCCAGCCAGCCGAAGGAGTGCCGCGGAACAGATGCCAGTGCGCGGCGAAAATGCGCCAGGCTTCGCGCGGATCGAACGGCGACGCTCCGGATCTCGACGCCACGCCGAGCGCCTCGAGCGGCACACCCTGGCTATAGAGCATGCGGTACAGGTAATGATCCGGTGTCAGCAGCAGGTCGGTCGGATTGGCGAACGGCGCGTTCGTGGCAAACCAGGCCGGGTCGGTATGCCCGTGCGGACTGATGATCGGCAAGTCGCGCACCGCCGCGTACAGGCACCTCGCGATCGCGCGCTGAATCGGCTCGGGCGAAAACAGCCGATCGGGATGCACGTGCAATGCGCGCGCGGAGTTGGGTCGGATGCGGGAACTCACGATGGACATGGCTCATGATAACGCCGCGGAGCGGCCTTTGGAAACCGGTGTCATTGCGCGTCGTCGACGACGCTGCGAGCAGCCTATTGCGGCGGCTGGCAGGACTCGCGCACGACCAGATGTGGAATGAAGGTGACTGGATTCTGGGGCACGCCCGTATCGTGCAGCAGCAGCGCCGCCGCGCGCAGGCCCATGTCGCGAATCGGCAGGCGCACGGTCGTCAGCGACGGCCACAGGCGCGAGGCGATCGGACTGTCGTCGAAACCGACCACCGACAACTGCTCGGGGATGCGCAGTCCCAGCCGGTAGGCGGCTTTGTACACGCCTGCAGCCATCTCGTCGTTCAGCGTGAAAATCGCGGTCGGCCGCGGGTTGAGCGCGAGCAGGCGCTCGGCGCAGGCGACGCCGGATTCGAACGTATAGCCGCCCTCGGCGATGTAGCGGGCGGAGATCCGCACGCCGCGCCGGCGCAGCGTTTCGACGAATCCGCCACCGCGCTCGCGCGCCGACAGGTAGCGCTGCGGGCCGGTGATCAAGCCGATATGGCGATGGCCGAGCGATTCGAGATATTTTGCAACGTCGACGGCGCCCTCGCGATCGTTGGTCGTAATCATGTGCGCGGCGTCGTCGAGCTCGAGCGCGCCGATGCGTGCGTAGCGGCAGCCGACCTCGCGCAGCATGTCGACCAGCGCCTGGTCCTCGGACACGCGCGGCACGAGGATCACGCCGTGCAGGCGCTGCTGCACGGCGAACGCGCGCACGCCGTCGATGTAGTCGGCGTTGCGGCTGTCGCACGGATGCACGACGAGTTCGAAGCTCGATCCGCGCAGGCTGTCGAGCGCGCCGTTCTGCATCTGCACGACATATTCGGCGTTCGGATTGTCGTAGACCATGCCGATCAGGAACGACTTGCGGAACGCCAGGCCGCGCGCCATCGGGTCGGGCGCGTAGTGGTGCTCGCGAATCAGCGCCTCGACTTTTTCGCGCGTGTCGGGCCGCACCAGCGGCGAGCGGTTGATCACGCGCGAGACGGTTTTCTTCGACACGCCGGCCAGGCGCGCGATGTCGTTGATCGTCGCCTGGCCGTCGCTGCCCGATGGCACCATGCGCGCCGTGCCGCGCTTTGGCGTGCGTGCGGCCTGCGGCTTGCGCCGCGTATCGGCGTGCTTGCGTGGAGTGCGGCTCGGCATGCGAATCCCGACGGGTGCGACCGCGCGATTCTACGCACTTTGATTGTCCCGTGGACAGCATCCGCCCGGAGCAGGACCCGCTCGACAGGACGGTCTGAACGCGATTTAATGACACCGGTATCCACCCGGGCCTCCTTCATGCCGACCGGCGACTTTTCGCACAAGCGCTCCGCGCGCGCGCTGCGCATCGCAGCGGGCGACGACGTGGCCGTCGCGGTCGACGATCTGGGCGCCGGCCAAACCGTCCGGGTCGGCGGCATCGACATCACCTTGCCCGAGCCGATCGCGCGCGGCCACAAGTTCGCCTTGTGCGACCTTGCCGCAAACACGGTGGTCCACAAGTACGGATTTCCGATTGGTCGCGCGACCGCGCCTGTGGCGCGCGGCGCGTGGGTGCATACGCACAACCTGGCGACGCGGCTGTCCGGCGTGAGCGTCGACGCAGCCGACGAAGTCAGCCCTGCGCTCCCGGCGGACGCGACACCGGATGGCAGCTGGGCGCAGACATTCCTCGGCTACCGCCGTGCCGACGGTCGGGTCGGGACGCGCAACGAGATCTGGGTGCTGTGCAGTGTCGGCTGCGTCGCCAATACGGTGCGGCGCATCGCCGAGCTCGGTGCTGCGTGCCACGCCGGCAAGGTCGACGGCATCCACGCCTATACGCACGTATTTGGCTGCTCGCAGCTGGGCGACGATCTGGCGAACACGCAACGCCTGCTTGCTGCGCTGGCCACGCATCCGAACGTCGGCGGCGTGCTGCTCGTCGGGCTCGGGTGCGAATCGCTGCAGCTGCGGCGGCTGCTCGACGAGGTCGGATCGATCGATCCGACCCGCATCCGCGCATTCAACACGCAGCAAGTCGACGACGAGATCGAAGCGGGTTTGCAGGCGCTGAACGAACTCGTCGCTGTCGCTGAGCAGGACCGGCGCACGCCGTGTCCATTGGCCGATCTTGTCATTGGCCTGAAGTGCGGCGGTTCGGATGGTTTCAGCGGCATTTCGGCCAACCCGCTGATCGGCCGCATCGCCGACTGCATCAATGCCTCCGGGGGCAGGACGATCCTGTCCGAAATTCCGGAAATCTTCGGCGCCGAGCACCTTCTCATGCAGCATGCGGCCAGCGCCGAAGTTGCCGGCGACATCGGCAATCTGGTTCGGCGCTTCAAGCAATACTTCGTCGATCACGGCGAGCCGGTCAGCGAGAATCCGTCGCCGGGAAATCTCGCCGGCGGCATCACGACACTCGAGGAAAAGTCGCTCGGCGCTGTGCAGAAAGGCGGCGCCGGCCGGGTCACGCAGGTGTTGCGCTATGGCGAGCGCACGCGCGTGCCGGGCCTGGCGCTGCTCGAAGCGCCAGGCAACGATGCTGTGTCGTCGACCGCCCTGGTCGCCGCCGGCGCAACCGTGCTGCTGTTCACGACCGGCCGCGGCACGCCGCTCGGCTTTCCGGCGCCGACGTTGAAGATCGCGTCGAACTCGGCGCTCGCACAAGGCAAGCCGCGCTGGATCGATTTTGATGCCGGCACGGTGCTCGACGGCGAACCGCTCGCCGCCGCCGCCGCGCGTCTGCTCGAACTGATCGTGCGCACAGCCTCGGGTGAAGCCGCATGCAACGAGCGCAACGGCGAACGCCAGATCGCGCTGTGGAAAACCGGCGTCACGTTGTGAGCGATGCCGCCTGGCTGCATGCCGCGACGCTCGCGCAGCTGCCGCCCGGCATCGAACGGCCGCGTTACGATCTCGCTCGGGTCGGCATCGGCGTCGTGCATCTCGGGCCCGGCGCATTTCACCGAGCGCATCAGGCCTTGTATTTCGACGACGCGCTCGCGCGCGATCCGCGCTGGGGCATCAGCGCGGTATCATTGAAGAGCACCGCACTGCGCGATGCCCTCGAGCCGCAGGACGGACTGTACACCGTGGCCGTGCTCGACGAGTCGATCCGCCACCGTGTCATCGGCAGCCTGCGCGAAAGGCTGGTCGCGGCCGCGGACCGCGAACGCGTGTTCGCGCGCCTTGCCGCGCCAACCACGCACATCGTCACTCTGACGATCACCGAAAAGGGCTACTGCCTCGGCGCCGACGGCGCGCTCGCCTTGAATCATCCCGACATCGTGAACGACCTGGCCACGCCGTCGCAGCCGGTCAGTGCAATCGGATACCTCGCCGAAGGCCTGCGCCGCCGGCGCGCGGCCGGACTCGCGCCGTTCACGACGATCAGCTGCGACAATCTCAGCGACAATGGCGGCAAGCTCGGGCGCGCCGTCATCGCACTTGCGCATGCGCGCGATCCGCAGCTTGCGCGCTGGATCGAAAGCGAAGCGGTGTTTCCGCGCACGATGGTCGACAGCATCGTGCCGGCCAGCGACGCCGCGCTGAAGCAGCGCGTCGCGCTGGCGCTGGGCTGCGTCGATCGCTGGCCGGTGCAGCGCGAAGCGTTTGCCCAGTGGGTCATCGAGGACCGCTTTTGCAACGACGTGCCGGACTGGGCCGCGCTTGGCGTGACGATCAGCGCCGATGTCGGCGCGTTCGAGCGCGCGAAGCTGCGCCTGCTCAATGGCGCGCACTCGACGCTGGCTTATGTCGGACTGCTGGCCGGACACGCCACGGTTGCCGATGCAATGCGCGACCCGGCGCTGGCGACGTTCGTCGAACGCATGATGCGCGAGGACATCCAGCCAGCGGTTGCGCCGCCGCCCGGTTTCGATGTCGGCAGTTACATCGATGCCGTGTTGGAGCGCTTTCGCAACCCGGCCATGCAGCATGCGCTCGCGCAGATCGCCTGGGATGGCTCGCAGAAGCTGCCTTTCCGGATTCTCGGCACGATTCGCGATGCGCTCGCGGCCCGGCGTCCGCTCGATCGGCTGTGCCGGCCGGTCGCTGCCTGGTTCCATTTCGTGCGCCGCGCGCAGCGCGACGGCCGCACGCTGGTCGATCCGCTCGCCGAACCGCTGTTCGATGCCGCCGCGGGCTGCAATGGCGACGCGGCGCACGACGTCGCCCGCTTCGTCGCGCTCGCCGCGGTGTTCGGCGCCGACCTGTCGCGCGACGCGCGCTTCGTCACCGCCCTGCGCGACGCTTACGCAGCGCTTGCCTAGCGTAGTTGCGAAGACCGGCGTCCTTGTTTGAACGCGGATTACGCGGGTTCATGCGGATGTTCGCGGATAGAGCAAAAAGGACAAGTGAGCGAGCGAGCGGAGCGGCGGTCCGGGCCACGACCCAATTGAATCTTCCGCTCTATCCGCGGCATTCCGCGTACATCCGCGTAATCCGCGCCAAAAAAAGCGTTTGCACTGCTCCGGAGCGAGTCAACGCAGCAGCGCCGGCAGCCACAGCGACAGCACCGGCACGAACGTGACCAGCATCAGCACCGCGAACGCGGCGATGTAGAACGGCCAGATCGTGCGCAGGCATTCGGTGATCGGAATCTTGCCGATCGCGGTGCCGACGAACAGGACCGAACCCAGCGGTGGGGTGATCAGCCCGATGCCGCCTTTCAGGATCAGGATCACGCCGAAGTGCACCGGATCGACGCCGATCGCCTTGGCCACCGGCAGGAAGATCGGCGTGCAGATGATGATCATCGGCGCCAGGTCCATGAACGTGCCGATGACGAGCAGGGCAAACACCATCAGCAGGAGCAACAGGTTCTTGTCGTGCGTGATCTGCGTGAGCGCGTCGACCGCGGCGGACGGAACCTGCAGGTAGGCGAGCAGCCAGCCGAAGCAGCCGGCCGATGCGATCACGAACAGGATCATGCCGGTCGTGCGCGCGGCATGGGCCATGGTCCGCATGAAGTCGCGCCAGGACAGCTGCCGGTAGATCAGGCGCGTGACGACGAGCGCGTAGCACACGGCCATCGACGCGCTCTCGACCGCGGTGAAGATGCCGGCGCGGATACCGACGAAGATCAGTGCGACGAGCAGCAGGCCCGGCAGCGCCGTGACGAAGCACCGGCCGACGACGCGAAACCCGGGGAATGGCTCGATCGCGTAGCCGCGCCGCTTCGCGATCAGCCAGCCGACCAGCATCAGCGTCGCCGTCAGCAGCAGCGCCGGCACGATGCCGGCCGCGAACAGGTCGGAGATCGATATGCCGCCTCCGGCCGACGCCGAATACAGGATGAGATTGTGCGACGGCGGCACGAGCAGGGCGACCAGTGCGGCGGTCATCGTCACGTTGACGGCGAAATCGCGATCGAAACCGCGCGCGACCATCTGCGGGATCATCGCGCCGCCGATCGCGGACACATCGGCGAGCGCCGATCCGGACACGCCGCCGAAAAACAGCGACGACAGCACGCTGACCTGGCCGAGGCCACCGCGCAGGTGGCCGACGAGCGAGGAGGCGAGGGATATCAGTCGCTCGGAGATGCCGCCGCGCAGCATGATTTCGCCCGCGAAGATGAAAAGCGGTATCGCGATCAGCGAGCTCGCGCCGGCGCCGGATGCCACCTGTTGCACCACCACGATTGGTGGCAGTCCGAGAAACAGGAAAGTCGCCAGTGACGCGCAGACCAGCGAAAACGCGACCGGCACGCCGACGACCAGCAGCAGCGCGAACACTCCGAACAGGATCGCGGTCGCCACGGTCAGGCCTCGGCCGCCGCTTCCGGCGCCGGCGCGAACAGCCGCTCGATCGCGAACACGAACATCAGCGCGCCGCCGAGCGCCATCGGCAGGAATACGGCGCTTTCCGGCAACACCGTGCCGGCAGCCGGGATTGCGATGCCGTCGAGCAGCAATTGTGCGCCCCACCCGGCGAGCGCAGCGCCGACCGCCGCGACGATGAGGCAGGCAAAGGCCTGCAGGACACGCTGAAGTGCCGGCGGCACGTTGTGCACGAGGATGAAGAAACCGAAGTGCGACCACGAGCGCACGCCGGCCGCGGCACCCAGGCTCATGGCCGTGTTGAGCAGCAGCAGCGCGACCGGCTCGGTCCAGCCGGGCGAATCGTTGAGCACGTAGCGCGCAAAAACCTGCCAGGCTTCGGTGGCGGCCATGCCGAGCAGGGCGGCACCCGCGAGCATGGTTGCGGCGCGCGCGAGTCGCGCGAGCGGGCGCTTGTCGGTGTCGGTTGCGGTCATGCTGTTCTCATGTCGCGCGTGCGTGGCTGCGAACCTTGCATCGGGTCAGGCCAGGTTCCGTATGCCGGTGTACAGGGCGTCGAGCTGCGGATCGCGCCGGTACGCCGTCAGCAGCGGCGCGGCGGCGGCACGGAACGCGCCGATGTCGACCTCGCTCTCGCGCACGCCCTTGGCGAGCACATACTCGCGCGAAGCGGCTTCGGCCTTGTCCCACAGTCCACGCATGTACGGCACCGAGCGCCGGGCGATGTCGAGGAGCAGGGCGCGGTCGGTTGCCGACAGCGCGTCGAGCGTGCGTCGCGACATCAGCAGCGCTTCGGGCGAGAACGAATGGCCCGTGCGCGCGATGAATTTCGCCACTTCAAACTGGCGCGTCGTGTGGAATGTCTGCCAGTTGTTCTCGGCGCCGTCGATCAGGTGCGTCTGCAGCGCGGAGAACACTTCGCCGTAAGGCAATGGCGTCGCGTTGGCCTCGAAGCGGCGCAGCAGCTGCATGAAAATGTCCGACGGCGGGACGCGGATCTTCAGGCCGTGCAGGTCACGCGGCGCGGTCACGGCGTGGCGCGTGTTGTACAGGTGGCGCATGCCCGAGTCGTAATAGGCCAGACAGACGAGCTCGCGGCGTTCGAAGCCGCGGGCGATTTCCTGTCCCGGCGCGCCATCGAGCGCACGGCGCATGTGCGCTTCGTCCTCGAACACGTAGGGCAGCGACAGGATCTGCGTCAGGGGAAACGGATTGTTGAGCACCGCCATGTTGACGCGCGTGATGTCGATCGCGCCGAAGCGCACCATGTTGATCGCGTCGCCTTCGCGTCCAAGCTGGCCCGAGTGATAGACGCGCAGTCCGATGCGGCCGCCGGTTTCCTGCGCCAGTGTCTCGCCGATCCAGCGCAGCGCCTGCACCGTCGGGTAGGCGCTGACATGCACGTCGGTTGCGGTCAGGGTGCGCGCGGCAACCTGTCCGCGCGCGATCGTGGAAATGCACAACGCGGCGCCGCCGCCCAGAAAGGCGCGGCGTGTCAGGCTCACGCCGGTACGCCGCGCGAGTACGCGCGCGCATCGACCGCGCGGCAGGACAAGCTGCCGTAGCTGCCGAAATCGACGCGTGCCGACTGGCCGGCAACGATGTCGTGGATGCCGGTTACCGCGCCGGTCGTGACCAGATGACCGGCGCGCAACGGCTGGCCGTTGCGCGCGCAACGCGATAGCGCGAACGCCAGTGCGACCAGTGGGCCGCTGGCGAGCGTTTCGACGACGCCGGTTCCGACCTGGCGGCCGTCGATGAAACTGATGCAATCGAGCAGAGGCGCGCGCGCACTGCGCCAGTCGGGAATCTTCGGTCCGAGCAGCATCCCGGCATTGTTGCCGAAATCGCTGACGACGACGCGCGGCCCGAGTTCGTTGATCGCAGCCAGCGGGCTTCCGGCGGTCTCGATGCCGATATGCAGATCCCTGATGATCGACACGGCTTCATCGAGTGTCCAATCGATCTTGCCGGCGGGCGCATCGGCGCCGAGGCGGAACACGAGTTCGGCCTCGACGGCGGCAAAGCCCCCGGCGAAGACCGGAAAGTCCACGCTCATGCCCGGTTCGGCGAGCTGCAGCTGGCCGGCAAAGATCGGACCGACCAGGCGCTCATCGCCCTCGGCCTCGCGCAGTTCGGGCGCGATATAGCCGACTTTCCAGCCCGCGATCAGGTCCGGCCAGGTGCGGATCGCCGCGTCCTGGATGCGATAGCCAGCATCCAGCGTCGGCGGGATCGCTCCGGGAAACTCGCCAAGCGCGAGCCCGCTGCGGCGCGCCTGCACGAACTGCCGCGCGATCGCGTCCACGCCCTCGGTTTCGCCAATCGATTTGTCGGTTCCGCCCATGCTCTGATCCTGCTGCTCCGCTGCATTGCCGCATGCCGCCCATTCCAAATTTGCGGTCAATTGCTGTATAAAGGAAACCGGTGTCATTTTCAACTGTGGATGGACAAAATCTTGCCGCTCCGGGGCCTGAGTATACAAATCCACCGGATTCCGCATGCCGCCATTTGCGATAATTGCGCTGCCGTCGTAGCCGCGCCGGGAGGAAGGTCGATGAGGATTTCGGATTCGAGGGCGCCACTGCGCCGCGCCTTGCTGGTCGCCGGGATCGTGCTGGCCGGCGTTGCGCCTGCTGCGCACGCCGCGCCGGCGCTGGCGTTTCCCGGCGCGCAAGGCTGGGCGGCGCATACCCCTGGCGGCCGCGGCGGAAAGCTCATCCGCGTGACCAATCTCAACGCCTCGGGCCCGGGTTCGTTGCGCGAAGCGGTAGAGACCCAGGGTGCGCGCACGGTCGTATTCGAAGTCGCCGGGGCGATCGATCTCGGCCGCGAAGACATCGAGATCAAGGAACCCTTCCTGACGATCGCAGGCCAGACCGCGCCGTCGCCCGGGGTCACGCTGATTCGTGGCGGCATTGACATCCGCGCCCACGACGTGGTCATCCGTCATATCCGCGTCCGGGTCGGCGACGCGGACCAGCCGCGGTTCAGCTGGGAAACCGACGCGATGGGCACGGTCGGCGCGGCTGCCGACGTGATCGTGGACCATTGCTCGCTCGAGTGGGCCCTCGACGAAAACCTGTCCGCATCGGGCAAGCGCTTCGTCGGCAACACGGCGGACGAGTGGCGCAGCAACGTCAGCCACCGCATCACGTTCAGCAACAACATCATTGCCGAAGGCCTGTCCAACGCGACGCATCCGAAGGGCGAGCACTCGAAGGGATCGCTGATCCACGACAACGTCGCCGATATCCTCATCGTCGGCAACCTGTATGCGCACAACTACGAGCGCAGCCCGCTGTTCAAGGGCGGCGTGCGCGGCATGGTGATCAACAACCTGATCTACGACCCGGGCCAGCGCGCGGTGCACTACAACCTGATTGCCGAGGAGTGGGGCGAGCATGAACGCCAGACCGGCAGCCTCGCGTTGATCGGCAACGTGCTGCGCGCCGGCCCGTCGACGGTCAAGGACATCGCCCTGTTCGAGATCGGCGGATCGGGCGATATCGAACTGTATGCGCACGACAACATCGCGGTCGACAAGATCGGCAATCCGTTGCCGATGATCGGCCGCTACACGACCGCGCCGGTAAAGATCATCGAAGCGAAAGCACCGCCGGCGCTGCCCGAAGGCGTCAAGGTGCTGACCGCAGTGCAGGTACAGGACGCCGTCATCGACGACGTCGGCGCGCGGCCGTGGGACCGCGATCACGACGATGCACGCATCGTCGCCGACACGATCGAAGGCCGCGGCCGCATCATCGACAGCCAGAAGGACGTCAACGGCTATCCGCAGGTCAAGGAGGCGCACCAGCCGTTCAATCCGGCGGACTGGGACCTCGACACGATGACATCGAAGAAGCCGTTGCCGGCGCGCGTGCGCCCGCATTGAAACGGAGATCAGAAGCATTTTGAACGCGGATTGGCGCGGA
>Ga0068853_100004422_pt1 | contig 10878 bp, 5 predicted proteins | sample KBSCornC32_FD_65655 | JGI IMG/M metagenome (GOLD analysis project Ga0068853, IMG submission 65655) | Corn rhizosphere microbial communities from Kellogg Biological Station, Michigan, USA - KBS Corn C3-2 | ecosystem: Host-associated > Plants > Roots > Rhizosphere > Soil ... | reverse complement strand
AGAAGATCCGGTCCGGGAAAGAGCTGGCCGTGATGAGTAAGAAATTAGCCACGATCATTTTGAATGTACCGGTTGAATTTCATGAAGAGAATTTCCTGATAAAAGAAATGAATAAGCCCGTTTTAAAAGAGATTTTTGAAGAGCTGGAATTTAAGACACTGGGTAAAAGGATACTGGGAGATGATATTGATGGGGCCGCAGAGGCTTGGAATGGCACCGAAGAAGCAAAGCCTAAGAAAGCAGCTTCTCCGCAGCTGGACCTGTTTGGAAATATTATTGAACAGCCGGAAGCTGTGGAAATAAAAATTAAAGATGATGCAGAAATATCTGCTGCAGATAAAAATATAAACAACACGCCGCACGATTATACCCTTGTACAAACCGACGCTGAAATTAATGACCTGGTAAAATATTTATCAGGTTTTGATGAGATCTGCTTTGATACAGAAACTACAGGCATTGATGCCAATGAAGCAGAGATCGTAGGTATGAGTTTTTCTGTAAAGGCTGCTGAAGGGTTCTATTTGCTTTGCCCGGCCAACCCCGAAGAAACATCGAGAAGGTTGCAGTTTTTTAAACCAATTTTTGGTGACGCATCTAAAACATGGATTGGCCACAACATTAAATACGATATGCTGATATTGAAATGGCAGGGCATTGAAATTGCCGGCAATACTTTCGACAGCATGCTTGCCCACTATGTAATTGAACCGGATGGCAAGAATGGGATGGATGCCTTAAGTGAAAAGTTTTTAGGTTACGAGCCGGTGCATATTGAAGAACTGATCGGCAAAAAAGGGAAGGGCCAGGGAACAATGAGGGATGTGGACCCCGAAAAAATTAAGGAGTATGCAGCGGAGGATGCTGATATTACTTTGCAGTTAAAGACCGTGCTGTTACCTAAGTTAAAAGAAAGAGAAGTGGAGAAGGTCTTTTACGAAGTGGAGAATCCATTGGTGAAAGTGCTTACTGCAATGGAGTATGAAGGCATACGCATTGATGAAAATTTCTTAAACGAATATTCCAAAGAGCTGGAGAAAGAAGCCAAAGCTGCTGAAGAATCTGTGTACAGCCAGGCCGGTGTTCGTTTTAACCTGGCATCGCCCAAACAACTTGGCGAAGTGTTGTTTGACAAAATGCAGATAGATCCAAAAGCAAAAAAAACAAAGACAGGTCAGTATGCTACCGGCGAAGATGTTTTATTAAAGCTGGCTGCCAATAATAAGATCGTAGATGATATTTTGGTCTTCCGTGAGTTCACCAAACTAAAATCAACTTATGTTGATGCGTTGCCGTTGATGATCAATAAGAAAACAGGAAGAGTGCACACTTCTTATGCGCAGGCAGTTGCCGTAACGGGCAGGCTGAGCAGTAATAATCCTAACCTGCAAAATATCCCTATCCGCACCGAGCGGGGACGGGAGATACGTAAAGCATTTATTCCAAGAGATAAAGACCATGTTTTAATTTCTGCAGATTACTCACAAATTGAATTGCGCATTGTTGCTGCCATCAGCGGCGATGTAAATATGTGTGAGGCTTTTAAGACCGGGAAGGATATTCATACGGCTACTGCTGCAAAGGTTTTTAATGTAGAAGAAAAAGATGTAACAAAGGAAATGCGTTATAAAGCCAAGAGCGTAAACTTTGGTATCATTTATGGGCAGGGTGCTTTTGGTCTTGCCGAAAATCTCGGTATCAGCCGTACGGAAGCAAAAGAAATCATTGACAACTACAAGAAGCAATTTCCTAATATTCAGAAGTATATGGATGATACCATTCATTTTGCACAGGAGCATGGCTACGTACAAACACTAATGGGCCGTAAACGTTGGTTGAAAGACATCGGAAGTGCCAACTTTACTGTTCGTGCTTTTGCAGAGCGCAATGCTATTAACTCACCGATCCAGGGCAGTGCTGCCGATATGATAAAACTGGCAATGATAAAAATTCATGCAGAATTCAGCAAGCATAATTTTAAGAGTAAAATGCTTTTACAGGTACATGATGAGTTGGTCTTTGATGCACATAAAGATGAACTTGAAAAAATAAAACCGATCATCCTGCACTGTATGCAAACTGCATTGGCACTACCCAATGATGTACCAACTGATGCCGAAATGGGTATGGGAGATAACTGGCTGGAAGCGCATTAAACATTGGTTCGCAAGGGTGGCTTATAAATTAAAATCTGCCCAAACTGCCGCATGATCCGACGCCGCATTAGATGCTGCAGTAACGGTATCAAATCTTTTTTCAGCACCGGCACTAAGGTTATCCAGTTCAAACATACCCCTGCGTTCAACGCCTGCATCTTTAAACGCATCCTTTAAAGGTTTACTCACCAGTATAAAATCTATCTGGCTTTTTTGTTTAAAAAAGTAAGTATACCGTTTGTCAGCATCATTGCCGAATTTTAATTGCAGCACATCAAATAAGTTGGGCACGGCCAGCAATTCCTTTAATGGTTTTGAATCTGGTGTATCATTAAAATCGCCCAGTACAACCACCAGATCTGTTTTCAGATCGAACCTGTTCTTTAAAATGTCCTTTACAGTATTGGCCTGCACTTTTCGCCGTGCATCAGATGTTGTTTGCGAAGCACTAAAGCCTTTACTTTTAAAATGGTTGCATAAAATGAACAAAGATCTGCCAGCTGTGATCTCAAGTTCAACTTCCAGGCAATCCCTGCTAAAAATAAATGTTTTGCTTTTGGGCTTTTCTTTGGCAAAAATATTGGTACGTAAATTCTTAATGGGAAAACGGGAAAGCAGGCCGACATCAATTCCGCGTGGGTCATTTCCATCAATTAAAATATTGTAAGGAAACTTTTGGGTACCTAGCAAGTCGCTGCTGAAACTATTGATCGTATCGCGACTCTCCACTTCAACCAGGCATTGTACATCGGCCTTTAATGCTTTTAATACTCTCGCCGTATTTAGCCGTGTGGTGTCAGAAAATTTTGCCCGTTTAAACTGGATCGTTCCATCCCAATCATCAACACCATTTGCTGCAACACCCTTAATGGCCGACAGGCTTCGTTTGAAAAGCTTGCCCCTTTCTTCCGAAATCTCTATATACTCTTTAAGTTCATTATATAGCGAAAGGATCCTGGGCTTATCGTATACCGTTTTATCAAGTTCCGCCTGCAGGTCCCCGATCTTTTTTAATATCTTGTCACCTTCGGTGTTGTCTTTAAAGTTTAATACTTTGGCCCTGGTAAATAGGTTTTCGGTGTTAAAGGTTGCAATACGCATGTTGAATTATTTAAATTGCAAGTGAATTTAATATTTCAGCTTCGTAATTGCAACTACTATTAATCATATTTAAGGAGCATTCAGGTAAGCGTTCCCTATCTTTTCGCCACCCAGCATTCTAAAAAATTTCATTCATCAGGCATATTTACCGTTCATCAAAACAGGGTCGCTGTCTTCACTAATAGTGCTTTTTTATTAAAGTCAATACCAGCAAGCATTTAGGAAGAAAATTAGCTAATAATTACTGCCTATTACTAAAATATACTCAGTACTTTATATTGCATAGTACTAAAATAATACTATCTTTGTGTTATCAAACCAAGGGACGCTGATAAAAGCCGAAACTTTAATAAAAAACATTATAAATAATTAAAACAAAAGTCATGAAAAAGCAAACAAACCAATTCGCACAGATCAGTAAAGAACAAACCGACAAATTAACTACTGTAGTAAATGAAACTTTAGCTATAGGTTACAACCAGGTTAAAACATTCAGTACAGCTGATCTCTGGAATATCCAACGCAGGAGCAGAACCATTATGAACAGGAGGAGTTTTGTATAACAGAGAAAAGTATAGCCATATTTTTGAACTGTTTCTCTTTACGTATTCCATCATGTCCCCAAATCCTATCGGGGACATTTTTGTATCCAGGCAGTCAATTTCAAAATACTGGCAATTAAATTGCCTTTTATTTTTTTGTAAAAGGTAAAAAGCCCTATTTTTGCAACCCCAAAAGGGTACACTCCTCCTTAGCTCAGTTGGTTAGAGCATCTGACTGTTAATCAGAGGGTCTCAGGTTCAAGTCCTGAAGGGGGAGCTGAAAAAGTATAAGAGTTATAGAATTATATTCTGTAACTCTTTTTTATTTCAGGTACTTATTCAGTATGATTTAGTAATTGATTAGCTATATTCTTGAACCTGCTTTTGATAAGATTTAATATAAAAATTTGATTTGCTTTTTTTTGCCATTTTATAAGGCAGTTCCAAAACATTTCCTTTTACAAACAATCCTGTTATTTCGCAGTAATTCTGGCGGTAATGAATTTTTCCATAAGCCGGATAAAAATTATCCTGTTTAATTATTGTAATTATTAGAGGTATCAGATTTTTAAAGCAGTGATTTGATGAAAAAGTCAAATCGTCTAAAAAAGTAGTGAATATTATATTATTATTTTTTGCAAGCTCATATAATTTATCACTGGTTTGTAGGAAAACAAGATTAGCAATAATGGGTGAACTTGGAGCTCCCTGTGGAAGGCACGCTTGGTAAGTTGTCAATTTGGTTAATATTCTTGAAGTTGAAGGCGAAAACCCGTTGTTACAAAACATCGCATTTACCTGGTGATGATTAATATTAGGAAAGAATTTTTTAAGGTCAATAGTCAGGAAATGTTTATTATTTAAATGTTGACGTGCATTCAGAATGTTGTTTTTCCCAATAACGGAACCGAACATGTATTCAGGAAGAGAAATCTGGTTAAGTAACTGAGCTATTTTTTGTTGGGTTGATTTTAAAATATAACTGGGTATCATTAACTCCCTAAATCTGACATTTCCAAAATCATCTCTTTGAAAATCTCCATATTTTTTCTTAGGCTTTGTCTTTAATGAATAATAATTACTGATATTGGACGAAATAACATTGACTTCCCTTTCAGGCAACCTTAGAAATGAATATAAATTGGGCAAACTTTTAATCATAAAAAAACCAGGGTTTAGAACATGGCTTTAATTATTTCCGTTAGGTATTTTAGTAAGAAAGAAAGGTCAAATATTCTTAACCATTTTTTCTTATTCCGTTTGCTTTTCAGCTTTGGCTGGTGCTTTATCCGGATAAATAACTCATCAAATAATTCATGTTCCTCGCAGGAAAAATTGCAATAGAACTTTACTTGTGTATCTCTGATACTTTTGTGCATCTTCTTGCACTTCCCTTTTTTCATGATTTATGAATTGAAGTACTGTGACAATATTGCCCCGCAAAAGGCAATACTGTAAGCAACTCATACTTTTATTGCATGCTTAATTCAACCCTGGTTGTTTTAATTTCCGAGCCGCCGCAAGGCGAGGATTTGATCGAATGTGTAACCGAATACACTTTAATAACTGAGTTGTAAAGTATCAGAAGTCAAAGATCTTTTGAAAAGGTATTAAAAATCTATCAATATTGAAAGGGCTTACTTAGTCCTGTTAATATTCAGTGAATATCCCAGTTAAGTCGAACCAGCAAACCAGAAGTTTTTCTTTAAAAATCAACTCATTAGAACATTTAAAAAATGTAATTTCCCGCAATAAGGGGGAGCTGATATAAAAGTAAAAGGGTTATACTTTGATAGTATGACCCTTTTTTTATGGACAATCGGCCAAACTACAATATAAAAGACTCGCTTCAATCAGGGGATCTCATTTTATAGAGATCTGAATTTCATGCAACATCCATCACACCCTCTTGTCTCTATAAGTCAATAAGTATAGCAATTTTAGTATAGCCATTAAACAACTGATTAGAAAATGAAAAACATTTTATTGGTTTTTATGTGTATAGCTATATGCACAACAGCCTTTTCGCAGGCAACACTTAAGGGAAAATTGATAGACAGCACAGCAAAAACACCCCTGGGTTTAGCTACCGTAACTGTTTTTAAAGCAGCTGATACAGCCATTATTACTTACAGGTTAAGTAACCCTGAAGGTGAGTTTAAAATTACGGGGTTACCATTTGATATGAATTGCAGGGTTGTAGTGTCGTATAGTGGTTACAGCGGGTACAGGAAAGAGTTTACCGTTAAAAGCGATCAGCCTGTTTTAGATCTTGGCAATGTTTACCTGTCGCCTGCTACGGCAGCCATGCAGGAAGTGATCGTATTCGCAGAACGTCCACCGATCATCATTAAAAAGGATACAGTTGAATTTAATGCATCGTCTTTTAAAACTTTACCTAATGCATTGGTAGAAGATCTTTTAAAAAAATTACCCGGGGTGCAGGTAGATAAAGATGGTAATATTATGGTTAACGGGAAACCTGTTAACAGGATCCTGGTTGATGGCAAAACATTTTTTGGTGATGATCCAAAGATGGCATCCCGCAATTTGCCGTCACAGGTGATCGATAAAGTGCAGGTAACAGATGATAAAGAAGAGATGATGCGTAATGGAGATGATAATCCGAACAACGTAGGCAAAGTGATCAATCTTACTTTAAAAAAGAGTATAAAGAAAAGCATGTTTGGTAAAGCCTATGCAGGCGGCGGCGACGGGCCGCAGGGTGGCCGGTATGAAATAGGTGCTATAGCAAATATTTTCAGAGATACGCTGCAGGTAAGTGTAATGGGGTATTCCAATAATCTTAACCGCCCCGGTTTTAACATCAACGATATGCGACAAACCATGGGTCTCAACCGTTCGATCGAAACGATGGGAGGTAATTCTAACAATAACAACAATAACAGCAACTTCGGTTCCTCCTTTAGCATCAATGATATCAATTTTGGAGGAGAATCACGGAACGGTGGTATCACAAAAAGTGATGGCCTAGGCATTAACATCAACCATTCTCCGAACAATAAGCGGTCTATATACGGGCAATATTTTTTTGGGCGTGTTTCTACAGATGTGCAAACTGAGAACAGAACCGATATTTACAAAGAAGATACTATAATAAGCAATTTTTCAAATCAGCACTATACCGAGATCGGAAATTCACATGTGTTTGGGGCTGGTGCAAGGCTAAAGCCCGACTCTACAATAAACCTCATCATTGGTTTAAACTATGTAATATCCCGGATCACATCTGAAAAAAATGACACCAGGAGCGGTGTCAATAATTTTCTTGGAAACTTAAATAACGGTCTTGTAAATAGTACAGGTGATCTGAAAACCAACATGTATAGTCATAACATCATGTTCACCAAACTATCCAGGGGTAAAAAAGGTCGGCGATTGAACATTACCCACTACCTGGGATGGAGCAAAAGAGACAGGGATGACTATACTGATGCCGATATTGCATACCAGTTGCCTGTTAGAAAAGATACCACGTATCAACAATTGCGTAATGACTGGATACCAACGTTGACAGCTAACGTGGTCGGTAACTACAGTGAACCACTGGTTAAAAACTTTTTCTTCAGACTGGGTGCACGCTACGATTATGAAAAAATGGATAACAGGGTTGCCACCTTAGCAAATAACTCAGGCGACCCTATCAAAGGCCTGAGCAGCGGCTTTACCAGGGAAAGCAATAAGTACAGCGTTTCCGGGGGAATTGAATACAGGTACAAAGACTTTACTTTGCGGCCAGGTATACGATATCAATCGCAAAAATTTTATACCAATATATACTCATTGAATCAGTCAGTTAAACAAGAGCAGAATAATATGCTGCCTCAGTTTGATTTTGTATATAAAAAATTAACGCTTTCATATAACCGGGATGTAGTGTTACCTTATTACACCAACCTTGTACCGGTACTGAACAATAGTAACCCTTATATGACAAGGATGGGCAATCCTGATCTCCAACCGGCATTACAGGACAGGGTTCGTATTAATTTGAACACGTATAACCCTAAAAATACTTTGGGTGTATGGTCATGGTTTGAAGCATCACAATCGAAAAATGTAATAGTAGACAGTATTGCCTTGGATCAAAGTGGTATACAAACAATATACCCTGTAAATGCAAATGGGTATAAACGTATTGCGACTAATTTTGGGTTGTACCAGAATAAAAGGAATGCAAAGAATTTTATGATCCCGTGGAATTTTGGTACCTGGACAGAATATGTTCAAAATTATTTTTACTATAATGGAGCTAGAAGCAAACAAAACAGGTTGAACTGTAATTTCTGGAGTGGCATTGGATTAAATTGGGATGATAAGCTGGAGTTAAACCAGGAATACTCCTTTAGTTACCGGTTTGTAAAGAATAGTAATGCCGGCTTTGAAGATATCAGAACTTTCAGCCAAACGATCGGTACGGAGGTAATAGCGCGTTATATAAAACATGTAATATTTGATACAAGATTGCGTTTGATCACGAACGATGTGTTTGATGATCCCGCATTGAAAAAGATGTATCTATGGAATGCTGCAGTAAATTTTACTTTCTTTAAAGATGAAAGAGCAGTTTTGAGGATAAGTGCAAATGATATATTGAACCAGGGGAAAAATGTGTACATGTCGCCAAATCAAAATTCAGCATTCTTTTCCAGGGGGGATGTGTTGTCGCAGTATTTTTTGGCAACATTCACTTATAATCTAAGGCCTGCCGGGGCAAAGAAAACAGCTGCAGGTGGAAAATGGTCTTTGTTTTAAGTGGTTGGGTGAATAATAATTGACCTGCTCCCTGTCGCATCGGGTATGATATTTTTCTGATTCCATACACAGAGCTATGTTATTGAAAAGGTTTTATGCCTTCGTTCAATTTTGAAAGAATTGAAGCTTTGACTTATAAATATTTACAATCTCTACAAGCTTATCAAAGCTGCATCTTTTGTCAATAAGGGGAGCAAAAAAAAGTAAAAGGGTTATACTTTGATGGTATGACCCTTTTTTATATGCCGAAGGGTTATAGGCAACTCACTCCGATTTACGGGAAACCGCCAACAGTTTTGTAACTTGTACCTGCCAAACGGTTTATTATGAAGTTTAATCGCATCTTATTTTTTGGTTTTTTATTCAGCATTGCCCTTTTCCCAAAATTTCTTTTCGCACAGGAAAAATCACAGGTTGCCAACCAGATCGCTTTGCTTGATACAATTTATACCCGCATTACCAAATCCTACGTTGAGAGGCCGTCGCAGGAACAATTGTTTCGAAAAGGAATTGACGCTTCGCTAAGTACACTGGACCCATACAGCAACTATATGAATAAGGAAGAAGCTGATGATTTTAGGTTTGGACTGTCCGCAAAATTTGGTGGTATTGGTTTCGTGATAGGAACGATGGATAAGAATATCTATATCAAGGAGACATTCAAGGGTTATCCCGCAGACAGGGCGGGAATAAAACCGGGGGATATGCTTCTCCAGATCGATACAGTATCTTTAAAAGATAAAAATATCGACCAGGCATTTGCCCTTATGCGTGGGAAACCGGGGACTGCTGTATCAGTCAGGTTGTTTCGTCCATCAACAAAGGACAGTTTCACTATCCATGCCATCCGGGAAGAGATCTTACTGCCAAGCGTGCCTTATCATGGCGTTCTTGCGAATGAGATTGGATATATAAAAGTTACTGCAGAAACGGCACAAACGGGCGAAGAAATGAGAAAGGCATTGATTGAAATAAAACGCAATCCAAAACTAAAAGGGTTGGTGCTGGACTTGCGGGGCAATATAGGAGGGGCTATGTCTCAGGCAATCAAAGTGGCCAACCTGTTTTTAGCTAAGGGCCTAGTTGCCGTTTCACAAAAAAATTGGCGCACCGACACGATACAATACTTCGATGAGGAGCCCATCGACACAAAATTACCGCTGGTGTTGCTGATTGACGGCGGAACCGCTTCGTCAGGAGAAATACTTGCAGGCGCACTCCAGGATCATGACCGCGCTATTCTTATCGGAGAAAAATCTTTTGGGAAAGGAATGGTCCAACGTCTTTACGATCTGCCAGATGGGCAGCTGTTAAAACTGACCACTGATTTTTATTTTACACCCTCAGGAAGATGTATACAACGGAAAGAAAAGGGCGGACAACGTACGGAGCAGTGGACAGACTCAGCTAAAAAGATCGTGTTCACGCTTAACGGAAGACCAGTTATCTCCTACGATGGTATTTCGCCGGATATTGCGATGCGGATTGCCCCTGTCCCTCCTGTTATCGAGGACCTGGAACGCTGGCCGAATTCCGAATTGTTCCGTTTCGCAAATCAATATTATATCACCCATAAAAAAATTGTCCCCGCATCAGAATTCCGGATCAGCGATGATGATTATAACCTGTTCATTTCATTTTTAAAGAAAGAAAATTTCGTGCTTACAGGTTCGAGCGAGCGAAAGCTAGATCAATTGGAAAAGACGCTGGAGGCGGAAGGTTATGATCTCCAAACAAGATCAGAGTTGGAAAAGTTACGTACGCTTATTAAATCGGAAAAAAAGCAGCAATATATAAAGTATAAGAAGGAAATAAAATCCTTACTGGAGCGCCAGATTGCTGTTCAGTATTATTATAATGAAGGAAAGGTGGCGAATAGTTTGAAAGATGATGAGGTATTGGCGAAAGGGATAGAGGTGTTGCTTAATTGGGAAAAGTATAAAGTTGTTTTAGCGAAAAAGTAGTACTGTTTTTTGTTTCAGGCTTTCAGGGTTGGGCATTTTTGCACGCATTAAAAAATATAGGACGCTCGTGTTACTTTTTGGGAGTACAATGGACATGAAGAATGCACGAACAACACCGCAAAGACTCTGACACTTTTTCTACTTCCTGTAATTTTAACGAATCTGAAGCCTTGATTTCAAAATGATTGTAATTTCAGCTGGTTAAACGGTTATACTTTGATAGTATAGCCATTTTTGTTTTCCAGACTTCCTTTGTAAAAGGAACTCGTATCAATCACAAATCTGTATATTTACATTCACCCACCCCAATCGTACACTCATGAAAAAAGCGCTAATAAT
>Ga0068853_100004421_pt1 | contig 10878 bp, 7 predicted proteins | sample KBSCornC32_FD_65655 | JGI IMG/M metagenome (GOLD analysis project Ga0068853, IMG submission 65655) | Corn rhizosphere microbial communities from Kellogg Biological Station, Michigan, USA - KBS Corn C3-2 | ecosystem: Host-associated > Plants > Roots > Rhizosphere > Soil ... | reverse complement strand
GGGCTGTGGAGCCTTGGGGGATTCTCGGGCTCCTTCCTTGGCGGGGTGTTTATCGGCCTGTCCTGGCTGCCCTGGCAGCATTTCCTCGTTATCATGACCCTGGCCCTGCTGGGAGTCATTATTTCTGCGCCCCGCCTGGTACCCAAAGACGATTTTGCCACGAGCAATCAACCCATCTTTGTAAAGCCGGACCGATCGCTGATAACGCTGGGAATAATCGCATTTTGCTCGATGATGTGCGAAGGTTCGATGTTCGACTGGAGCAATGTCTATTTTCTCAAGGTCGTTCATCCGCCCAAAGCCCTGCTCGGGCTGGGACTGACGGCGTTCATGTCTACCATGGCATCGGGCAGGTTCCTCGGAGACGCGCTGACCACCCGCTGGGGTATGAAGACCATCCTGCAGTTCAGCGGCCTGTTCACCGCGGCAGGATTACTGATAGCCGTCTTCCTCCCCAATGTCCCGACGGCCACCATAGGATTTATGCTGGTGGGCGCCGGCGTGTCTTCCGTCGTCCCACTGGTCTATAGCGCCGCCGGCAGATCGAAGATCCTTTCTCCGGGTGTTGCTATCGCAGCCGTCTCGACATTTGGGTATACGGGCTTCCTGTTCGGCCCTGTGTTCATCGGCTTTATCGCCCAGCTATACAATTTGCGGGTCTCTCTCGCATTTATTGCGCTGCTGGCGCTGGCTATCATCGGACTGGCCCGCATGATAAAAATAGACGAACCGATTCCGGCGCCACCCCAAAAAATAAATGGGCGACCAAATCATTAGATTCGCGCCCATTTACCAGTAAGTTCTTCTATCGTTTATTTGTTGTAGACCAGGTTCTTCTGGACGATCATATCATCCAGCACATTCACGGCCTCGCCTAACCAAACGTCGCTTTTCCTTTCTTTCAGCCAGGCCTGGAAACGGTCTCCCTTGAGCTTGTCGTCGTCATATTTATGTGCATCCTGCGGCAGAGACTGTACATTCAGCTCGTTGCCATCCTTCAGCTTGCTGAGGGTCTCGATCTGCTTGTAGGTGTCCTTCAGCTGTTTTTGCTCCAGCCGGTATTTTTGCACGTTCAGCGGATAGACCTTGTCCTTTTCCTTGTTCAGCCAGTCTTCGTCCTGACGGATCAACTGCAAAGCAGAATTGCTCTTCAGCCGCTCGGCGCTCATCGTCTTTATGTTGTTGACGTCGTAGGCATATTTCCACGGTGTATATTCGGCCTTTGCGATCTCGTCCCACGGCAGCGCGTCCGGATTGTCCTTTTCCCTGAACTTGGCATATTCATAGATATCGGGATAGATATCGGGAAGAGCGATGTCCGAAACCACGCCGCGCAGCTGTGTCGAACCACCGCTGATACGATAGAATTTCTGCAGGGTCAGCTTGATCGTGCCCAGTTCGCTGTTCGGGTCGACCATAAAGTTCATCGACTTATCCAGCCCGATATTGCGCTGTACCGTACCCTTACCATAGGTGGAAGTGCTGCCGATGATCACCCCGCGGTGATAGTCCTGGATAGCAGCGGCGAATATCTCGGATGCGGAAGCGCTGAGTTCGTTCACCATTACTGCAAAAGGCCCGTCATACAATACCGACTTGTCATGGTCAGGCAGTACCTGCGACTTGCCATCGCGATCCCTTACCTGTACGATCGGGCCCTGTTCGACAAAGAACCCGGCCATCTGAACCACGTCGTACAAGGACCCGCCGCCGTTGTTGCGAAGGTCAAGCACGATGCCGTCTACCTTCTGCTCTTTCAATTTGATTATTTCCTTTGCCACGTCGATGCTGCAGCGGCTACCCTTGGGATTGTCAAAATCGGCGTAGAACTCCGGCAGATAGATATAGCCGATCTTACCCTTGCTCGAATTGACGATGGCGCTGCGCGCAAAGGTCAGTTCGTCCTGGACGATCTCGTCGCGGACCAGCGGTACCAACTGTATCGAACCGTCCGACTTCTTCAGCCAGAGACGAACTTCCGTACCCTTGCTGCCGCGGATGATCTTGATCGCGTCCTCGACAAAATAACCGGTCAGCTCGACGGGCTCCTGGTTGCCCTGAGCAACTTTCATGATAACGTCACCGACAGCTACCTTTCCGGACTTCCAGGCGGGGCTGCCCGTCACCAGCGAGGTGATCTTGATATTGCCGTCCTCGTCCTTGAGGGAAGCGCCGATACCGAAGAAGTGCCCGCTCATCTGCTCGTCAAAATACCGTTTCTCCACCGGAGGAAAATAGTCGGTATGCGGGTCCATCGACTGGACGATGCTCTGCACGAACATATTGAACCGGTCGTCGTCACTCATCTTCAGTTTTAACCGCTCGTAGATGCGGTCCATGATCTTCAGCGACCGGGCCCTCGCGTCCTTCTCGAGGTCTTCATTGCTGCGGGCCACAAAATCTTTTTTACCCTTGTTTGCTTCCTGCTGGTCGAGGAGCTCGGAATAGCGTTCGAGCGTCAGGAACTTCAGGCGCTTGCGCCATGCTTCCCGGCGTTCGGCCTCGGAATGGGGGAACTTCATCTGGTCGAAGTTCTGGTCGAAGTCCTCGTCTTTGGTGAACTCGAACGGTTTGGAAAGAATGTCTTTATAGATGGCTTCCGTCTCGGCCAGCCTTTTCTTGTATACTTCTGTCACTGCAGGGACGAACTGCACATGGGCCGTCCCGAGTATCTCGTCGTCGATGGTCGTGCCGTAGCGCGTGTTCAGGGCGTCTACGTCTGACTGTAAGAAAACGTCCTTCTCCGCATCGACTTCCCCCATGTACTTGTCGAATACTTCCTTTGAGAACTTGTCGTCAATAGCCTTGGGGCTGTAGTGAATTTGTTCCAGCATGGTCCCTACATTCAGCAGGATCCTTTCATACTTCGTGGGAGGTGTGCCCCCCAGTCCGAGCGTACGGAATGCGACAAACACCCCCCCGCCCAGGACCAGCAGGAGGATGGGCAGATTTCGTTTATTGATCATAATCTTAAGCACTTTTAGCATATCTATTCAAAAATAACGATAAATATAATGGTATGTTGTCGTACGGGTTCAATATTAACACGGTATTACCCAGAAATTGATGAACGGTTTCGGGGTCCCTAAAACTACGCCGCGTCCGTCATCCCGCGGCCCGGCGCTCCCTCATTCATCCCTTCAACAAATTTTTTTCGACAATGTTTTTGAAGGAAATGCAAATTATCCTAATTTCGCGCTTCAGATGGTGGTTGTAGCTCAGTTGGTTAGAGCATCAGATTGTGGTTCTGAGGGTCGTGGGTTCGAGCCCCATCATCCACCCAAAACGCCGAACGCCCCGACAAAGTCGGGGCGTTCTCATATCAACACGTTATGACCAAATTACCGTTCTGGTTCTATACCATTCCCTTTATTTCCGCCTTTATTCACTGGCTCACCATCTGGATGGCCCTCAAGCTGCTCTTTCATCCCCGTCAGCCCAAAAAGATCCTCGGGTTTACCCTGCAGGGCGTCTTTCCGAAAAAACAGCGGCAGATAGCCGAGAGCCTGGGAAAGATCGTCGGTCAGGAACTGCTCTCCTTCGGAGACATCGAGCAGACGATCACCAATCCGGAGAACGTTCGAAAGATTCTCCCGCTGGCAGAAGAGCACATCGACAATTTCCTGCGTAACAAGCTCAAAGAGAGCATGCCCATGATCGCCATGTTTATCGGGGACAAAACGATCAACCAGCTGAAAGCCGTCTTTATGCAGGAACTGGAAGAGCTCTTCCCCGTCATCATGAAGAACTATGTCGCCAACCTGCGCAATGACCTCGACCTCGAACGCATCGTAGTCGACAAGATCGCTGGATTTTCCAACGACCGGCTGGAGGCGATGCTGAATCAGTTTCTTACCAAAGAGTTCCGTTTTGTGGAGGTCATCGGCGCGGCGCTCGGCTTTCTCATCGGCCTGCTGCAGATCATGCTTACGCTGTTGATGAAATAGGACTTCTCCGATACTCCTGAACGTTTTTTTCCATTAACCCTACCGTATCTGTTATTTACCGTTTGTATAGAATGGGCAGCCCTGCTAAAAATTTTAACCTGAATTTTGCAGGCAAAATGGAAATTTTATAAACTCATGAGACACACTTGGCTATTGTTACTGGTTTTGGCTGTATCACAGGCGGGATTTGCGCAGATGCCCGGCGGGGGCGGTGGTAGAAGAGGTCCGGGCGGACAGGTTCCTGCCATCGGCCACTTCTATGGTAAGGTCGTGGATTCCAAGACCGGTAAAGGCATGGACGGAGCTTCGGTTCAGCTGATCCTTAGTAAATTTGATCAGGCTACGAATTCCCGGAAGGATACCGTCATCTCAGGAATGATCACCCATCGAAACGGAGAGTTCAGCCTCGAGAACCTTCCCATCTTCGGTAATTTCCGGCTGACCATTTCCGCCATCGGCTACGCCACTTACGATCAGAAAGTAGCTTTCGATCTGAAAGGATTGAGGGGAGCCGGCGGCGCAGCGGCCAGTGGTAACGACGGACAACCCAATATGGACAGGGCCGCAGCAGCAGCCAACGCGACCGATAAAGACCTCGGTAATATCAAGCTTAACCCCGACGCGCAGAGTCTTGAGCAGGTGACGGTCACCGCTTCCAAACCACTGATCACAATGGGAGTCGACCGTAAGATATACAACGTCGAAAAAGATATCTCCGCACAGGGCGGTACCGGAACAGACGTGATGAGGAACGTGCCCTCCGTACAGGTAGACATCGACGGCAACGTCACCCTCCGCAATAGTTCTCCCACCATCTTCGTTGACGGGCGGCCTACCACGCTGACCCTCGACCAGATTCCGGCAGACGCTATCCAGAGCGTGGAGATCATTACCAACCCAGGCGCCAAATACGACGCCTCCGGCGGTACTTCGGGTATCCTCAATATCGTCCTGAAAAAGAACCGTAAGGCCGGGTACAATGGCAACGTCCGTGCCGGCGTCGACCAGCGCGGCAGGATGAACCTCGGCGGCGATATCAATGTCAAGCAGGGCAAGGTCAACTTTTTCCTGAGCGGCAACTTCAACCAGCGCAAAAGCATCTCCACCGGCCAGACGGACCGCACCAGCAGCTTTGACGCGATTCCATCACTCAACAAATCCGCCTATACCAGCATCCTCAGCCAGAGCGACAGGAATGTCAACAAGGGCTATTTCGCATTTGCAAGGGGCGGCTTCGACTATCTCATCGACAACCGCAACACGATATCGCTGTCCGGCAATATCGTTCACGGCACTTTCGAGCCAACACTCAACAGCAACCTCCGGTCGACGGCTGACTCACTGGGACAGGCCCCGGACCCGACACTCTTTACCCAGCGGTACTCGACCTCAACGTCCCATTTCAACAACCACGGCGCCATGCTGAGCTTTAAGCATACCTTCCCCAGATCGGGTGAAGAGATCTCGGCTGACGTCAACTACAGCCAGGGCGCCAACGACAACTATAATCTCGTCAAACTGACACCCGGCTCCTGGCAGCAGCAGCAGACAGGCAACGGGGACAACAAATACTTTACCGCACAGGCAGACTATACGCTGCCGCTGGGTGAAAAATCCAAATTCGAAGCCGGAGGCCGCATAGCCATCCGCAACAACACCAGCATCAATACCATCGATACGCTGAACTCCAGCAACGAGTTCATCCCCAACCAGCTGCTCTCGTCGAACTATACTTTCCGGGACCGGGTCTTCGCCGGCTATGTCACCTACGCTAACGCGATCGGCAACTTCACCTATCAGCTGGGATTACGCGGCGAGAGCTCCGACTACAGGGGCACAGAGCATTTTACGAACATCGATAACAATGGCGTGCAGACCCCTGCCATCGGGAACTTTTCCAATAAATTCCCGATCAGCCTTTTCCCCAGCGTCTTTTTAACACAGAAATTGAGCGATGATCAGGACCTGTCGTTCAACTATACCAGAAGGATCGACCGTCCCAATTTCTTCCAGCTGTTCCCTTTCACCGACTATTCTGACTCGCTGAACCTGAGCAGGGGTAATCCCAATCTGCAGCCACAGTTCACCAATTCCTTCGAGGCCGGCTATTCGAAATCCTATTCGGGCAACAACAGCTTCCTCGCTTCGGTGTACTATAAATATACCACCGACCTGATCACCCGCTATCAGGAGACGGGTTTCAACCCTGTGACAAAGAATCCGGTATTTATCAATACCTATATCAACGCCAAGTCCAGCTATGTCGGCGGTCTGGAACTGATCGGACGTAACTCAATCACCAGGTGGTGGGACCTGACAAGCAATATCAATGTCTTCACCTCCCATATCAACACCATCGATACGGGAAAGAATGCGATACCCACACAGCCCGCGACCTGGTCCTGGTTCGGCAAGATCAACAACAGCTTCAAACTGACCAAGGCGCTGACCTTCCAGCTTTCCGGCGACTTTACGTCAAAAACGGTCCTGCCTCCCGGCGGTAGCGCCAGCAATGGCGGCGGTGGAGGTGGTGGCGGCGGTCGGGGTTTCGGCAACAATAGCAGCGGCAACGCCCAGGGCTATTCCAAACCAACCGGCGGGGTAGACGCAGCCCTCCGCTATGAGTTCCTGAAGAACAGAACAGCCTCGCTGACCCTCAGCGCAAGCGATATCTTCCGCACCCGGGTTAGCGACGTTTATACCACAACGGGACCCGACTTCCAGCAGGAATACAACCGCAGAAGGGATCCCCAGTTCTTCCGCCTCCAGTTCAACTGGCGCTTTGGCAAATTCGACATGGCCCTCTTCAAGCGCAAGAACATGAAAGGAGAAAGGGATAGCATGGATGGGATACAGGGCCAGGGCGGCGGTCCAGGCAGCAGCTCTAACTAAACATATTTTCCTGTTATAAAGTCAAAAAAGGGTCGTCCATACAGGTCGGCCCTTTTTACTATATTTACCCCCTATGCAAACTTATCTTGCGCTCGGCGACTCCTACACCATCGGCGAAGGCCTCCCGCTCTACGAAAACTATCCCTACCAAACCGTACAGCTGCTCCGCGAAGCAGGACATTCCATCACTGCCCCTGAGATCATTGCCCGCACCGGCTGGACGACCGACGAGCTGGCCGATACGATCGCACATACCGCTCTCCTCCCCCGCTATGACCTCGTCACGCTGCTGATCGGCGTCAACAACCAGTATCGCGGACGTGACCTGTGGGAATACGGCGAACAGTTCGAAGAGTTATTACTCCAGGCCATCGAGCTGGGCCAGGGAGGACGCGTCTTTGTCCTCTCCATCCCCGACTGGGGAGCCAGTCCTTTCGCGGCCAAACAGGGCAGAGACCGGTCAGCGATCGCCGCACAGATCGACTCCTTCAACAGGCTCGCCCGGCACATCACGGGCGACAAAGGCATCCCCTTTATCGACATCACCGGCCATAGCCGCGGCGAAGGCGCTGCGCTCGACAGCTTCGCCGCGGACGGACTGCACCCCGGCGCCGTGCAATACGCATGGTGGGCAGGTCAGCTGACACAGGCCATACTGGCTACCGCCTGAGCCTCCCGCCCCAAATGGAGTAAACCCATCAATAAATGCTGTTCAGGCCGTCTGTGTTGAGATAGACTACGTCAGGCTGTCGCACATACGTGTTGTTATACCGGAACTGGATCCCGGTATTCAGCATGATCTTAAAGGAATTGTTCTGCATGGTCTTTCGGGGAAAATAGACCATTCGTAATTCAATGGTGTTAAACACCAGGTTTTCGTTACGCGTCCGCACGCCAGCCCCTATGCCGTGATAAAGGGATGACTTTTGAAAGGTTCCCGTCTCAGGCGTGAGCAGCGACAGGTCGCCGAAGGCGAAGGGCGCAAACTTGAAGCCCAAAAAACGATATCGGAGGAACAGGGTCGTCTCCGAGTGCAGCGTCAGGCGCTGAACCCCAAAAGTAGAGTCACCGCTGAAATAGCGAAGCCCAAAGACATTGTTGATCGTCAGCGGATCGATACCCAGCCGGTTGAACTGACGGGTATAGCTGAAATTGACGTACTGCCTCAGCTTGAGCGAACTAAAAGTGAACAGCGGGCTATAATAGCTCGCTCCTACAAGAAAGCTGGCATCCTCGAACCGGCCCTTTCTCAGAAAAGTACCGCTGCGCAGGAAAAACTGCGTAAATGCCCCTTTTTTGGTGACGACGAATCCGTTGGCATCCACTCCTGTATAGGGCCTGCTCAGATACAGCTGTTTATACCACCCCGCGGTGAACGCCACATTATACCCGATGGGAATATCCTCCGTCGCGCCAAAACCATAGATGTAATTGGTCTTATAAAAGTCCTGACGGAAAAAGGTAAAGGAGGTCAGCGCCGCCGCCCGGTCGTTGAACCGGAAGTTGAAATTCTTCCCTACCTGTTTGGGAACGCTGTCGAAATCATTCCGGAAATAGCGGAAGGCCAGAAATTTGCGGTCGCGCACGGCCGTGTTGCTGAGAAAACGCTCCGAGCCAAGGTTCCAGCCGATCCACCCATCCTGCGTATGGTAGTCGTATTTATAAAAAAGGCTGTCGGCGTTGTGATAGACATTGAAGTTCTGGAACTTCCCGAGGGTAAGACCGCCGGCCAGATGGGCGTAGGGAGCGTACAACGGCCGGTCCAGCCGGATGAACCAGGCCCTTTCGTCGGGAGTGCCCGGGTAGAGATTGCTGTTGATCTCGGTATAAGAAGCCGTCACATTGACAAAGGAACCCCCGATATTGGTCTTGCTGTAAAGGAATTGCGGCCCAATATTCGGGTCGCGGTTCTGCTCTGCGTTGATACCCAACTGTACTCGCTGCCCCATTCCGAGAAAGTTGGCCTCGCTGACATTCCCCCTGAAACTGAACGGCGGATAGCCCAGACTCCCGATAGCACCGCCGATACTAAACAGGTCCTTTACAACGACAACCAGATCCACCGAGTCGTTGGAGGAAAGAGGGGACACCAGGATACGCGCGTCCTGGATGAAGTTCAGGTTACGGATCACCCGTTCGTTATCCGCCAGTTTGTATGCATTTACCGTAGTGTTCTCCCGGATAAAAAGGTTATTGCGGATGACCCAGTCCCTCGTTTTCCGGTGCAGTTGGTTGAGCAGCCTGGTGCCGAAATACTGCAGCTTCCTCGACGTATCCGTAAATGTCTGCTCGAAACCGTAACCCCGGATAAAAATATGCCTGATCACCTTTCCTTCGAAGGGCTGAAAAGGACTTTCGCTCTTGGTATTCAGCGCGGCGGTATTCGTCACGGAATCAGGCCTTCCCTTGGTGATGGAATTGCGGAAGAACTGGAAGATATTGTTGTTCCTCAGCCCCCTGGCCCGATGGGCAGTGCTGTCTTTGACCTGGCCAAGGACACCCAGATGCAGCCAGCAACAGCTGACCAACGCCACAAGCCTTATCATGGTACCCTTCCTCAAGTACTTATTGGGTCGAATGATTTGAATGGAATGAAAATCAATGGGCTAATATAAACGTAATTTTTGTTTTTTTTTGGTTAGCAGAATGTTATAAAAAACCTTGCCCATGCTTCCAGTCTCCCAACGGCTACGGCAATGGTATTCTTTTTGAGTACGATAGTATCGATATCATCAATCTTATTAAGAGCTGAACAACCCAAACTTATTCTAATGACGACGACATCTAACACCCGCATCCCCTGGCCCGCCCTTCTTCCTGAATCGACAATGACTGTACATCCCGGAAAATCAATCCGAAGTAAGCCTGCGCTGCTCAAACGCATTACGCTTCCCTCTCCTCCCGACGAAGCGACGATCAAAAAACTGAATGAACTGGCCGCAAAACATCCCTTCTGTACTTTACACAGAGTAAAGAAACACGATACACTGTGATCATTTTGTGGAAAAAAATTCCCTCGGAATGGGGACCGGAATTCCACAAGTCGGGACTGATGCCCCTATTCGACGGCCTGTATCTTTTCGACAAACTGGTTTAAATGCGACAACCTGAAAATTTCCTTATCTTTTTCGTCCGCGTTGAAGTTCATGAATAAGATGCTTCCGTCCCTGGCCAGGGTCAGGAGGTAGTGGTCGTTGTGATAGACGTCATAAACGACGAGGTCTCCGTGGTCTTTTTCCTGCAAAATATACTCTTCGGCGCCCCCGCTCATATTGATCATGACGGACTCAGTCATTAGATTTTCCATATATCCCTTTATTGTTATAATAGAAAAAGACGGGCCACCCCTTTAGGTCATCCCTCCCCCGGACGGCAGCTCGCCCTCCCTTCCGGAAATGGTACAATTCTTTTTAGTATAACCCTAAACACGCTGTATGGAAACAATGTCGCAAAACAAACCGGACTCCCGCCTGGAAGAACTATTCCTGGACGAGCTGCGGGAAATGTACGGAGCCGAACAACACCAGATGAACGTGCTCCTGCTCCTGAAAAAGGCCGCCTCTTCACTAAAGCTGCAAAATGTGCTGGCCAGCCATCTCGACGATACCCGTGAACACATCAGCCGGCTGGAGATCGTTTTTGAGAAAATAGGGCATCCCGTTCAATCCCGTATCTCCGAAATTGTTCTCGGCATCACCCGGGCGGCCGAGAGCGTCATCGCCTCCACGGAAAAAGACACCGCTACACGCGACGCGGGGATCATCGTAGCCACCCAGCAGCTGGAACACTATGAGATCACCAGCTACGGCAGCCTGGCACAGCACGCCCGCACCCTCGAATATGATGACGTGGAAGAGATTCTCGAATTATCCCTGTTCGAGGAAAAAGAGGCCGACGACCTCCTCACCGCGCTCGCCGAAAACTATATCAACACCGAGGCCCGCAGGGAATAGCTGTGTGCGGCCCTGCGGTTCACGCCCCGCCGGAGCCCCCTGTCCGCGGTTCAGGTTCCCGACCTGAGCCCCTACTCGGTTCACAA
>Ga0068853_100004417_pt1 | contig 10885 bp, 9 predicted proteins | sample KBSCornC32_FD_65655 | JGI IMG/M metagenome (GOLD analysis project Ga0068853, IMG submission 65655) | Corn rhizosphere microbial communities from Kellogg Biological Station, Michigan, USA - KBS Corn C3-2 | ecosystem: Host-associated > Plants > Roots > Rhizosphere > Soil ... | reverse complement strand
ACCTCTTCGCTGACGGCGCCGTCGATTTCGACCAGGGCGATGGAATCCTGGCCTGGGCCGCTCCTGCCGAGATTGAAGTTCGCGATGTTAACCTGTGCTTCACCAAGAAGAGTCCCGAGCCGGCCGATGAAGCCCGGCTTGTCCTCGTTGGTGACATAGAGCATGTGCGGCGCGAATTCGGCATCGAGGTCGATGTTCTTGATCTGAATGAGGCGTGGTCTGCCGTTGGAGAAGACAGTGCCAGCGACGCTTCGCTTGAGGCTCTCGGCAGTCACGGAGATCTGCATGTAACCTTCATAGACGCCCTGCTGGTCGCGGCGCGTCTCGCTTACCTTTATGCCGCGTTCTTTGGCGACGATCGGCGCGTTGACCATGTTGACGTCTGCCAATGCCGGCTTGAGCAACCCCGCGAGCGCGGCTTGCGTCAGGGCGCGTGTGTTCAGCGATGCCGCCGTTCCTTCGTAGAGAATTTCGACGGCGGTCAGGCTTGTGTCGGTCAGTTGTCCGGCGAAGGCGCCGAGCTTCTGCGCGAGGTCGATCCAAGGCCGCACCTTCTGTGCTTCCGAGGCGCTGATGGAAGGCATGTTGAGAGCATTCGTGATCGCTCCGGTCAGGAGATAATCCGCGATCTGCTCGGCGACCTGCAGAGCGACGTTCTCCTGGGCCTCCGTCGTCGATGCGCCAAGGTGCGGCGTCGCGACGACCTTCTCGTTGCCGAAAAGGATATTCGTCTTGGCGGGTTCTTCTTCAAACACGTCGAGCGCCGCGCCGGCGAGGTGTCCGGAATCGAGCGCCGCCTTGAGCGCCTTTTCGTCGACAAGTCCGCCGCGCGCGCAATTGATCAGCCTGGCGCCCTTCTTCATCTTGTTGATAGCGTCGGCCGAGATGATGTTCCTGGTCTCTGCCGTCATGGGCACGTGCAACGTGATGAAGTCCGACCGCGCGAGCAAATCGTTGAGCTCCACCTTCTCGATACCGAGATCGGACGCGCGTTCCGGCGACAGGTAAGGATCGTAGGCAATAACGCGCATCTTGAGACCCCTGGCGCGGTCCGCGACGATCGAGCCGATGTTTCCGGCTCCGACAAGGCCCAAAACCTTGCCGGTGATTTCGACTCCCATGAAGCGGTTCTTCTCCCACTTGCCTGCCTGCGTCGACGCGTTCGCAGCAGGAAGCTCGCGCGCCAGCGCAAGCATCAAAGAGATCGCATGTTCCGCCGTGGTGATCGAATTGCCGAAGGGCGTGTTCATGACGATAACGCCGGCCGCGGTCGCAGCCGGAATGTCGACATTGTCGACTCCGATGCCGGCACGGCCGACGACTTTGAGATTCTTCGCGGCCTTGATCACGTCGGCTGTGACCTTGGTCGCGGAACGGATGGCGATGCCGTCATATTGCTCGACGATGGCGAGCAATTCGTCCTTGGCGAGTCCGGGCTTCACATCGGCGTCGACGCCGCGCTCCTTGAAGATCGCGACCGCGGCCGGCGAGAGTTTGTCGGCGATGAGGACTTTGGGCATGAAAGGCTCCCGCTATGATTGAGATGAGTTCGACTTCACCTTCGCCCAAGCCCAGTCGAGCCATGGCGTCAGGGCTTCGAGGTCGGCCTTGTCGACCGTCGCTCCGCACCAGATGCGAAGGCCGGGCGGCGCGGCGCGATAGCCGGCGACGTCGTAGGCGACGCCCTCTTTTTCCAGAAGTGTCGCCACCTTCTTGGCGGCATCGGCCTGTGCATCGCTGCCCAGTGCCCTGAACCAGGGATCGATGATCTTGAGGCAGACCGATGTGTTGGAGCGCGAACCTTGTTCGCTGGCCAGGAAATCAGCCCAGCCGCAGTCGCGCACCCAACGGTCGAGGACACCGAGATTGTCCTGCGAACGGGCAATCAGCGCCTTGAGGCCGCCGATGCCTTCCGCCCAGGTGATCGCATCAAGATAGTCCTCGAGTGCCAACATGGAAGGCGTGTTGATTGTCTCGCCTTCGAAGATGCCGTCGACGAGTTTGCCGTCCTTGGTCATGCGAAAGATTTTCGGCATCGGCCAGGGCGGTGAATAGCCTTCAAGCCGCGCTACTGCCCGCGGCGACAGAACGATCATGCCGTGCGCCGCTTCACCGCCGAGAACCTTTTGCCAGGAGAAGGTCGCGACATCGAGCTTGCTCCAGGGCAGCTCCATGGCGAACGCGGCAGACGTTGCATCGCAGATGGTCAGTCCTTCGCGATCGTTCGCGATCCAATCAGCGTCGGGAACGCGCACGCCGCTCGTCGTGCCATTCCAGAGGAAGACGATGTCATGCTTGGGATCGGCTGACGCCAAATCGGGGAGGGCACCGTAGTCGGCCCTGATGATGCGACTGTCCCTGATCTTCAGTTGCTTGATCGTGTCGGTGACCCAGTCTTCGCCGAAGCTCTCCCAGGCAAAGCAGTCGACTGGGCGCGGACCGAGCAAGGACCAGAGCGCCATCTCGACAGCGCCGGTGTCGGAGGCAGGCACAATGCCGACGCGGAAGTCCGCAGGAATACCGAGCAGCGACTTGGTGCGATCGATGGCGTCCTTGAGTTTGGCTTTGCCCGGCTTGGAACGGTGCGAACGGCCCAGCAGTGCGCCACTCAGGGCTTCTGGCGTCCAGCCTGGCCGCTTGGCGCAGGGTCCGGACGAAAAAAAAGGCCGTGCGGGTCGCACGGCCGGCATAATCCCGGTCATGTTCATTCCTTTCAGAATGATCGCGCCTCGTTGGGGAGGCGTGGCCCGCGATCTATGTAGTGATTCACTCGCCGTGCGTCAATTCCGTGATTGCGCATGCGACATAGTGTGAAAAGCAACCTTCAGAGTGTCTGAAACATGATCAACGCGTCGACGAAACCGTGCGTCGGATGTTCGAACGCGCCGGGCAGTCGGCCCACGATCTCGAAGCCGCACGATTGCCATAGGTGTAACGCACGTGCATTCGTCGAAATGACGAGATTGAATTGCATGGCGCGAAAGCCGCGCCTTCGTGCCTCGTCGAGCGAGTGCAGACACAGTGCGCGGCCCACTCCGTGGCCCCACGCATCCGGCAAGGTCATGTAACCACAATTGGCGACATGTGATCCCGGTCCACCCGTGTTCGCCTTCAGATAATAGGTTCCAACGATGCGATCGTCGTCGTTCTCGGCAACGAAAATCGCGTGCGCCGGTTGCCACCAATAGGTCAGGGCGGCAGCACGACTGATATCGCGCGGCTGGGGATAGGTTTCGCCGGCCCGCAGAGTGGGTTCAAGGATCGTCCAGATGGATTCGTCGTCGGCGCGTGTCGCGGCGCGGATTCGAATCAAATCGTGATCTCCGCAGTCATGTACAAAGCACAAGGCCCCGACAGTATGGTCCGCTCACCCGCGTCGGTGCAAATCAGATCGCCGCCGCGCGGGCTGACTTGCCGGGCCTTGAGCGTCTTCTTGCCGAGACGTTTCGCCCAGTAAGGCGTGAGTGCGCAGTGCGCGGAACCGGTTACAGGATCCTCCGGGACGCCCTTGTCGGGAGCGAAAAACCGCGAAACGAAGTCATAGCCGTCGTCGCCTGGAGCTGTGGCGATCAGCCCCCAGACATTGTGCTTACGAAGCACACGGGGAATTTCGCCAGGGCCCGTCAGTCTGCGCACGTCGCCGGCTTTCTCCCACACGGCGACGATGTACCGACTCTTCAGGGTCAGCACCGGCGCCGGCGACTCGAGTGCTTCGCCCAGTTGCACGGCCAGCTCGGGTTCGTGGAGTGGCGCAACACTGTCGGACGGCAACGACATAATGTGCGAATCCTCGGCACCGCGTTCGACCAGCAAGGTTCCGGACCTGGTTCCGAATGCAACCTGCTTCAGACCGGAATCGAGAAATTTGAAAATTGTCCAGGCGCTCGCCAGCGTCGCATGACCACAGAGTTCGACTTCGGAATTGGGTGTGAACCAACGCAAGTCGTATTGGCCCGCGCCGGTACGAACGAAAAAGGCGGTTTCAGCAAGGTTGTTCTCGTTGGCGATCTTTTGCATCAATCCGTCAGCGAGCCACGACTGTAGCGGCACGATCGCAGCGGGATTGCCTTCGAGGGGCTTGGCTGCAAATGCATCGACTTGCCAGAGCTTGAGGTTCATCGCATCGATCTCCGCTGAGCGCGACAAACGCTAGGGTCGATTGCGAGAGGATGGAACGTACGACGATGCATAGCGGATAAACCATCCGCTCGGGTCATGCTGCTCCGACGGGCACCGGGCGACGATCGTGCTGCGCTTTCTTCATCTGTGTTTGTAGTTTTTCGAAGGCGCGAACCTCGATTTGCCGTATCCGCTCTCGGCTGATGCCGTACTTCTGCGAGAGTTCTTCCAATGTTGCGGGCTCGTCCTGTAGCCGGCGGGCCTGGATGATGTCGCGCTCGCGTTCAGTCAATTCGCCAAGCGCCGATTCCAGCAATGTATGGCGTTCGCCGAGCTCCTCGCGATCAGCCATGCGCGTTTCCTGGTCGAGCGTGTCGTCAGCGAGCCAGTCCTGCCACTCACTCTCGGAGTCGGAGCGCAGTGGCGCATTCAGAGAGGAGTCGGGTCCGGAGAGTCGCCTGTTCATGTCAGTGACCTCTTGGGCGGAAACCCCAAGCTGGTCGGAGAGCGTCGCGACATGCTCCGGCGTCAAATCGCCTTCCTCGATCGCGTTGATCTTGTTCTTGGCCTTGCGCAAGTTGAAGAAGAGTTTCTTCTGATTGGCCGTGGTCCCGAGTTTGACCAGGCTCCAGGAGCGCAGGATGTATTCCTGGATCGCGGCGCGGATCCACCACATCGCATAGGTTGCGAGACGGAAGCCCTTGTCCGGCTCGAAACGCTTGACGGCCTGCATGAGACCGACATTGCCTTCCGCAACGATCTCGGAGACCGGCAAGCCGTAGCCGCGATAACCCATGGCAATCTTCGCCACGAGGCGAAGATGACTGGTGATGAGTTTGCGCGCCGCGCCGGGATCCTCATGCTCCTTCCAGCGCTTGGCGAGCATGTACTCCTCTTCCGGCTCCAGAAGCGGAAACTTCCGGATTTCGGAGAGGTAGCGCGATAGGCCGCCTTCGCCTTGTAGAGTTGGCAACCCGCGGCTGCTCATTCCATGCATCCCATTCTTTTTCGTGTCAGCGCCGAAACGCGTCGGTCGGCTGCGGCACACAGTCTACAACGCGCGGCCACGGTGTTGGATAACTTGAAAGTGAGACTACCCGCCGCAAAACCAGGCAAGATCTAGGTGCTAGCCCCCTCTTTTCAAGGAACGCAAGGCTGAAATGAGCGAAACCATGTCCGCGGGCCAAGACGAGGTAAATCGCATTGTTTTATGCAGGGTGGGGTGTTGGAAGCCAAGAATGTAGGCGTGCAGCGCCTGGCGTGGAAAATTCGATGCTGCTGCGAAAGCCACTTCCTGGGCTGTGGTTTTAGCTCTCGGTGGCTGGCGAGACCTGCCGTAGGAGGCATCCCCGATGAGCGGATGGCCGATGTGCGTCAGGTGCACGCGGATCTGGTGGGTGCGCCCGGTTTCCAGGCGGCACTCGATCAGGCTCGCGAAAGGCCCATCTGGATCGCCGAATGCCTCGACCAGGCGATACCGCGTCCGGGCGATCTTCCCGCCACCGCGCAGGACTGCCATGCGTTTGCGGTCGAACGGGTTGCGGCCGATCGAACCTTCGATGACGCCTTCTCCCGCCCTTGGCGCACCCCAGACAACGGCATGATAGGCGCGCTCGATGGTGTGATTGGCGAACTGCTTGGCTAGGCTCGCCATGGCGCGCTCGTTCTTGGCGGCAACGAGAAGACCGCTCGTATCCTTGTCGAGGCGATGAACGATGCCAGGCCGCGCTACCCCACCAACGCCTGACAACGAGGCGCCGCAATGCGCGATCAACGCATTGACGAGTGTTCCGTCCGGATTTCCGGCCGCAGGGTGCACGACCAGGCCGGCCGGTTTTTCGATGACAACGAGATCCTTATCTTCATAGACGATCTGCAGGGGTATGTCCTGGCCTTGCGGAATGGCAGGCGTCGGAGGGGGAACGCTGACCACGTAGACGTCGCCGGGTTTGACCCTGAAATTGCCGTCTCGTATCGTTTTGCGAGTGTGCGTAACGGCTCCGTTCTCGATCAATTGTTGAAGGCGCGAACGGCTGATGTCGCCGAGTGCGGCGACAAGAAAGCGGTCGAGCCGCCAACCCGCCTGGTCGTTCTCAACGACGGCTCGGCGCGAAGTCTGCGCGGAGGATTTTGTGTCAGACATGCAGGCGCCGGCGGGTCCTCAAAACACGCTCGCATACCGAGCGGCGAAATATGCGGTCATCGTCCTATCCGCGCTTATCATCCTGGCGCTCATCGGGCTAGTCGTTGGCGTCGCGATGAAGCTTTCCGGTCACCTGCCGCGTTCTTCCGGCGGCGATTCCGGCCAGACCTTTTTCCTGCCGCGCGACGCCAAGATCTTGACCATAGACGTCCAACCTGGCCGCTTGGTGCTGCACCTGCGCTCGCCCCAAGGTGATGAAATCGACATCATCGACACGGAGACGGGTAGGCTTGTCAGCCGCGTTGTGCCGACACCGCCTTCGCCTCCCAGGCCATGAAGCACTTTCGCATCGGTCCCGATCTTCGGGAACAAATCCGAAAGCAGGCATGCGTCGCACTGCCGCGAGAGTGCTGCGGCCTGATCGAAGGTATTAGGATGGGCGATACGGTATCGGCGACCACGCTACATCCCACGCGCAACACGGCAAGCGAAACGGATCGCTTTGAAATCGATCCCGCAGCACACATTTCAATTCTCCGGGCCGCGCGCGCCAGAGGCAAGGAAATCGTCGGCTGTTATCATTCTCACCCGAACGGGAACGCGATGCCGTCAGCTCGGGATCTTGAAAACGTCGGCGAGGAGGGATTCGTCTGGCTCATTCTCGCGCTGGCGGGGAGGCCGGAGGGAGAGCTTGCCGCTTTTGTCGTCAGTGCGGGAGGACTTGTTCCGATCGCGTATGGCGCGGCATGAGGCGTGCATGCTTGATCCAACTCGCCAGCGGACGCTATAAGCGCCGACTGCCGCTGGCCCCCATCGTCTAGCGGTTAGGACGCGGCCCTCTCAAGGCTGAAACAGGGGTTCGATTCCCCTTGGGGGCGCCAAGGTTGCAGCGGGACAACGTGTTTGCTCGCGAGAAACGGCCATGAGCATGGATTTGGCGGCAATCTCTAGCGAACTGGAACATCTTCTGCGACTGCGCAGCATCGTCTTCGCCATGCAGATGTTCGGGCGACGCGAGGATATGGAAGCCATTCCGCGCATTCGCCGTCCGAAGGCCGTCCACACTCTGGATCAAATCGTCGGACAGGCGTCGCGCCTTGGCTGGACGGTCGGCGTGACAAGCGAGGATCTGGTCGGCGCACAGTGTCGCGCGGTCGTCGGGCTAGGTGGCGCGAAGACGGATGAGTGGTATTCCGGCTCGCACATGAAGGGCGTTTGGTATCAGAGCCTGGAAGATGCCGGCGCGCACCAACGCGCGATGAATTGCGTACCGGATGGCAAATATGAAGCGCTCGCCGTCGGTCCACTCGGCGCCGGCAAGCTGTCGAACCCGGACATAGCGCTGTTTTACGCGACGCCCGGAGCGATGATCTATTTCGTCAACGGACTGCAGTGGTCGGGCTACAAGCGTTTTGACTGGAGCGTCGTCGGAGAATCCGCCTGCGCCGACTCTTGGGGCCGTGCGCTTTCGACTCGCTTGCCGAGTCTTTCGATTCCCTGTTTCGCCGAAAGGCGATATGGCGGCGTTCTCGACGATGAGATGCTGATGGCGTGTCCGCCGGAATATCTCGTCAAGGCGATCGACGGCATGAAGGCACTGGCGAAGAACGGATTCCGCTATCCCTTCCCGCAATACGGCGTGCAACAGGATGTGCGTGCCGGAATGGCGGTGAGCTACGGCGAAAAGACCTGATCTATCAGGCAACAAGGGCCGCTGGCGTTATCGCGAATTCCTTCAGGAACGCCTCGGCATAGTCGACCCGCCCTGTCATGGATTTGGGATCGCCGGAAGCCAGTCGGTATACCGCTTCGGCAATGTACTCGATCGGTTGCACGCGATCCTTGGTGCGTTCGTTGATCAGGCCATGCACTGCGACCCCGGGCGTATCCACTAGGCCGGGCGACACGACATTGACCGCGATGCCGTCTTCGAAAACCTCCGATGCAAGCCCCGTGCTGAAACGTTCAAGCGCCGCCTTGCACATGCCGTAAACAGTGCCCCCTCTGGCGCCCGGCCCGTAAGGCGGTTTGGGATCCAGCCCGGCAGGCGAGGAAATGTTGACGATCCAGCCTGACTTCCGTGCTTTCATCGAGGGCAGGATGAGTTGCGAGAGATGGAAGGGTGCATATACCTGAACTTCCAGCATCAGTTTGAAGCGTTTTTCGGTAAATTCGACGACCGGCATGAAGTAGGTGATGGCGGCATTGTTGATCAGAATGTCGATCGGACCGAACGCGGATTGAGCCTTGTCGATCAACATCTCACGCTCGCGTGCCTGAGCGAGATCGGCTTTGATGAACATGACCTCGGCCCCGGTTTTGCGCACGCGATCGACAGTTTCGCCCAGCGTTCCGGGTAAGCGGCTCTCGCCGCGTTCGGCGGTCCGCGCGGATGCGACGATTTTCGCGCCTTCCATGCCGAGGCGGACTGCGATGGCTGCGCCGATGCCTCGGCTGGCACCGGTGACCAACGCGACTTTTCCCTGCAGACGTCCAGACATCGTCATCTCCGGATTAGAGAAGAAGACTAGGACCAGCGCCGCGGTGGGTAAACTAGATGCGACTCTTGTGCGTCGCGGCGAACCAGGCAAGAAATATCGCCGGCAGTACCAGCAGGCTTGCAGAATAGAACGGTGCGTCAACGCTGATATTGGAGAAAGTGATCGCCGCGATTGAAGGCCCCACCAGCCTGGCAGCGGCGCCGGTTGCGTTGTTGAGGCCGAGATATTGTCCCTGATGTTCCCAGTCGACATTGCGCGATAGCAGCGCGGAGACATTGGGCCATGCGACGGATTGGCCGAACGCCGAAGTCGCCAGCAGCAACACGATCATCCAGCCGCTCGCCGAGAATGGCTGGAGGAAGGCGCATGTCGTCGTAAGCGCCATACCGGCCGCCAGCACGCGCGCTTCGCCGAGCCGCCTGGACAAGCGTCCGGTAACGGCCACCTGGCAGAAAGCCGAAACTACGCCCGTCACTGCGAAAGCCGTGCCGACTTGTTGCGGGCCCCATTGAAACCTGGCCTGTGTCCACAAGCCGAACACGGACTCGATTCCATTGAAGGCGCAGCCCGCGAGAAAGGTCACGAGCATCAATCGGCTGACAACGGGGTTTGTCGCCGCGGTACTGAGCACCGCCCATCGACTCGGGCGCGACGAAATTCGTCGATGCGTGCGGCTCTCCTTGAGGAAGGTCGCGAGGCCGAGGACGCACAGTCCCGACAAGCCCGAGGCGATCAACAGAGGAATCCGAAATCCCGCGTGGCCCGCCGAGGGATGCGCCAGCAATCCGCCGAGCGCAGGCCCGACGATGAACCCGATGTTGTAGGCTGCGCCAAGCAAAGACATTTTTGCGGTGCGCTGTTCGGGCGGCGTGACGTCGGCGATATATCCCTGAATGACGGCGCCATTGCCGCTCGCCATGCCACCCAGAAAACGCACGACAAAGGCAACGAAAATGTTCGGCGCAAAGGCGAGCGCGAGGTAGCAGAGGCAATTTCCGGTGACCGTGCTGATCAGAATCGGCTTACGCCCGATCGCGTCGGAGATTCGTCCCCAGAAGGGTTCCCCAAAAAAGGCGCCCATGGCGTAAGCCGAGAAGATCAACGCGACCTGCCAAGCCGGGGCCTGAAACGACTTGGCGTAGAACGGCAGCAGCGGCACGATGATGCCGAAACCGAGCAGATTGATGAACATTACAGAGAGCAGCGTGGGAAGCGCAGCCGCCGAGACGATTTCGGCGCTCGGATTTTGGTTGACGGCATTCATGGCAATAAAGGTCTATGCGGCGGTTCGCCAACATGAGCAAGGCGCGTCACGTCGCACGTCGTAGCGCGATCAAACCCTGATCATCGATCGCCGGTGTGGTGCCGCCCGGCTGCAGATGTCCTCACCGGTTTCGTCGATTGCGACCGTCGCGTGTTTCCGGATAAGGGGCATCGCCATTGATTCCAACCCACAGGAGCCGGTTATACGCGACGGTGTTGAGCCTGTCTTCGGCAGAAAAGTCGAACGATGAGGTCTTGGCAGCCCAGTAGTCGGCATCATGACGAGGCTTGACCACGCTCGCACCCTTTTGCGGTGGAAGCGGCAGAGATGTCGACCGCAGCATGTCCGGCACCCGCGCCTGATAGGTCCAGCCGGCTTGCGCGAAGTCGAAGATGTTCGCCATCGCCTTGGCGTTCGCGTCGTGGAAGTTCAATGGTTTCAGGCCAAGCAGAACCTCCATCGTCTTAAGCACGTTCACCGTCGTATAGCGCTCCGAAATCACGGCGCCGTGCTTGACGTAGGGGCCCGCGACAAATGCGACCGATCTGTGGGCGTCGACATGGTCAGGCCCGTCCTGCGCGTCGTCTTCAATCACGAAGATCAAGGTATCTTTCGCGAAGCGGCTATGCGCGACGCGATCGATCAAAAGACCCACCGCGTAATCATTGTCGGCGATCTGCGTCTCGGGCGTATTCACGCCATCGGTGGCCCGCCCGAAGTCGCCCGTGTGATCGTGCATTAAACGCACCGTCTCTAGCTGCGGCAGCGAACCCTTCTTCTCGTAACCCGAGAATTCACGGTCCCATTCCCGGTAGCGCCAATAATCTGCGTACTGATTGTCGAAGCCGCGAAAATAGG
>Ga0068853_100004416_pt1 | contig 10889 bp, 8 predicted proteins | sample KBSCornC32_FD_65655 | JGI IMG/M metagenome (GOLD analysis project Ga0068853, IMG submission 65655) | Corn rhizosphere microbial communities from Kellogg Biological Station, Michigan, USA - KBS Corn C3-2 | ecosystem: Host-associated > Plants > Roots > Rhizosphere > Soil ... | reverse complement strand
TTCTTTTTCAAATGTATTACTCCATTTGCCGTTATTTCAAAGACCTTCTTTCTTCTCTCTTACAAAACTAAAGGACGCTCCGTTCAGGGGCAACAAATCTATTGGGCAGGGCAAATGCCTTAACTTTGTCCGCATGAGTAAAGTCAGAGTCCGATTCGCGCCGAGTCCCACCGGGGGCCTCCACCTGGGTGGGGTACGCACAGTCCTCTATAACTACCTGTTCGCGCGCCAGCATGGCGGCGATTTTGTCCTCCGCATCGAAGACACCGACCAGGGGCGTTATGTCGCCGGCGCAGAAGAATATATCATCGACTCGCTGAAATGGGCCGGCCTGGAGCCCGACGAAGGCCCGCACAAGGAAGGGAAATATGGCCCCTACCGCCAGAGCGAGCGGAAGGCGCTCGGGATGTACGCCAGGTATGCGCAGCAGCTGGTCGACGCGGGCCACGCCTACTACGCCTTCGACACCCCGGAGGAACTGGAAACAATGCGCGAAAAGTTCAAGACCGCGGAGAACCCGTCTCCCCAGTACAACCATACGCTCCGCCACCGGATGCGCAACTCCCTGCACCTCGACCAGGACGAGACCAAACGCCTGCTGGAGGCCGGCACGCCTTATGTCGTTCGTATCAAAATAGACCCCGGACAGACCATACAATTCACGGATATGATCCGCGGCGAGGTCAGCTTCAGCACCGACGGCGTCGATGACAAGGTCCTGCTCAAGGCGGATGGCATGCCCACCTATCACCTCGCCGTTGTCGTCGACGACCACCTGATGGAGATCTCCCACGCCTTCCGCGGGGAGGAATGGCTGCCGAGCGCCCCCGTTCACATCCTGCTGTGGCGCCACCTCTTTGGCGAGAACAAGATGCCGCACTGGGCGCACCTGCCGCTGATCCTCAAACCCGACGGCAACGGCAAGCTGAGCAAACGGGATGGAGACAGGCTGGGATTCCCCGTTTTTGCGATGAACTGGACGGACCCGCGAACGGGGGAACCCGCTACCGGCTTTCGCGAGACGGGATTTCTGCCCGACGCTTTTGTCAACCTGCTCGCCGTGCTGGGCTGGAACGACGGCACCGGCCAGGAGATATTCGACCTCGAACAGCTGATCCGCCGCTTCTCGATGGACCGGGTCCACAAGGGGGGCGCCAAGTTCGACTTCGAAAAGGCCAAATGGTTCAACCACGAATGGATCAAACGCCTCCCGGCAACGGCTTATAGCGAACAGGTACTGGCTCTTTTTGAAAAGGCCGGGATCACGGTCCCGCCTGCGGACCTGGTACGCCCCGACGAAGGGCCGGGCATTGCGCCCGTATTGGCCGTTAGTTCGGCTATCGATCCCATAGGTATCCCCGGACTCGATGTCATCCCACCCGACCTGAGTCTCGAGCCGCCGGCCCGCAATCGTTTTGAACAGATCCTCGACCTGGTGAAGGAACGGTGCACGCTGCTGCCGGAGTTTGTCCAGCAGGCCGGGTTTTTCTTCCAGGCACCCGTGACCATCGATGTGGATGCCGTGAAACCGAAGTGGAACGCGGCCAGGCAGCAGTTCTTTGTCGAGCTGATCCGGCAGCTGCACCTGGCAAAAGACTGGGAAGCCCACGCGCTGGAAACCAATTTTAAGGAAATGGCGGCGGCGGCCGCTATCAAGCCAGGGGACCTGCTGATGCCGCTGCGGGTTATGCTGGTGGGGGCGAAGTTTGGACCCGGCGTATTTGATATTGCCGTTCTCCTCGGAAGGGAAGAGACACAGAGGAGGATAGAGCACGCCCTGGGCCTGCTGGGAGCCGCGTGAACCGCGTGTGAACCGCGGTGAGGGGGTGACGGAGATGGAGGTGGGGGTGAACCGCGGAGAGGGGGTGTGGGCGTGAACCGCAGCGCGGGGATGACGACGATGGAGGGGTGAACCGCGGAGAGGGGGTGTGGGCGTGAACCGCAGCGCGGGGTGACGACGATGAGGGGATGTGAACCGCGTCCTGGGGGATGTGAACCGCCTCCCGGGGGACGTGAACCGCGGAACAGAGGACGGATAGCGTGAACCGGACGTGAACCGCGCAACAGGGGACGGATAGCGTGAACCGGACGTGAACCACCAGGGGAGTTTTCGTATTTTTGAACCTCAAACAGATTGCATGCACATAGACAACTCATCGGGAGAAGGCAGCGCAGGAAACAAGGGCCCCGGCAGCGCGGGAGAGCGGGACCGACCAGCCGGGAATTCAGGCGGGCAGCCCACCACCGGCAGCGCGGGAGACAAAAGCCAACCGGCCGGCAGCGTCAACCGCCCCATCCGGGTACTCGTAGCCAAGGTGGGACTCGACGGCCATGACCGCGGCGCAAGGGTCATCGCGACCGCCCTTCGGGACTCCGGTATGGAAGTCATTTATACCGGTCTCCGTCAAACGCCGGAGATGGTCGTCGGCGCGGCCCTGCAGGAAGACGTGGACGCTATCGGCATCAGCATCCTCAGCGGAGCGCATATGACCGTTTTTCCACGCATCATCCAGCTCATGAAGGAAAGGAACATGGACGACGTGCTTCTCACCGGCGGCGGCATCATCCCCGACGAAGACCGCCGGCAGCTGCAGGAACTGGGTGTCGGCGAACTCTTTCCGCCCGGCACCTCTACTGCCGATATCGCAAACTATATCCGCCAGTGGGTAGCCGCGAACAGAGATTTTTAACGCATCTAAAATACCTTACTATGTTTAAAACCTTACTCACCGATCTCAGTGACAATATCTTCACGATCACCATCAACCGGCCGGACAAGCTGAACGCGATCAACAAAACCGTTATGGACGAGCTCGGCCTGGCCGTCGACGAGGTCTACACCAATAAAGATATCCGCAGCGCCATCATCACCGGCGCCGGCCAGCGGGCCTTCGTCGCGGGCGCCGATATCTCCGAATTCCAGGGACTGACGAAGGAAGAGGGACAGGCCCTCGCCGCCAAAGGCCAAAACATATTTATGCGCATCGCATCCAGCCCCAAACCCATCGCGGCGGCCATCCACGGCTTCGCGCTCGGCGGCGGCTGCGAACTCGCCATGGCCTGTCATTTCCGCCTTTGCAGCCCGGACGCCAAATTCGGTCAGCCGGAAGTCAATCTCGGCCTCATCCCCGGCTATGGCGGCACCCAGCGCCTCACCCAGCTGGTCGGCCGCGGCCGCGCCATCGAGATCATGCTCAGCGCCCGGTTGGTCGAAGCCACCGAAGCCCATGTCATGGGGCTCGTCAACTACATCGTCGAAGAGCCCAACGAATTGCTTACAAAGACCCGCGAGCTGCTGTCCATCATCAACGAAAAAGCTCCTATCGCTATCGCCCGCATCATCGAGCTGGCCAATATCGCCGCCGGTGACGGTGTAGCCGCCAATGGCGCAGGCGACGACGACAACTGGGAGGCCGATCCCTTCGGCGGAGGCGTGTCCCCGACCCATAGCTCCGCAGGGCGTGACGCTCACGGCAACGCCAGGCACGTCGAACATGGAGGCGCAGGCGACGGCGGGGGCCGGCCCGAAAGAGGTGGTGGTACATCCTGCGGCGGATTTACCCGCGAACAGGAAGCCTTCGGCGAATGTTTTGCCACGGAAGACATGAAGGAAGGGGCTGCGGCATTCCTGGCGAAGCGCAAGCCCAAATTCACCGGTCGGTAAATTGTGCAGGGGCCTCGTCCTTACGATACTCTTCCACCTCCTTTATAAAAGCCCGCGCGCGGGCTATCGACTTGCCGCCTTCGTTGTCCACCATCTTCTTTACCCATCCGCCCGCGGCGTTCCTGAGGGTTATCCGCCGGTACAGCCATATCGCGACCGCGGCAAGAAGGATCGTGACGACGGCTTCGATCACCCAATAAAGGGTGGCCGTGGCGGCCGGCAGCGCGCGGGGGACAAAGAGAAAGGGCCAGACCGGCGCCTGGAGAAAGGACACCCGCAGCGTCCGGACGATGATCGTCTCAAGGCCGGCCAGTTGTTTCTGGGTATCGAGGATATTCCTGCTCATATTGATGTTCACCATCAGGAGGAACTGCATGAAATAGCCCGCGATCGTAAAGGACATAAAGCCGATGATCAGGGCCGCCGCTACGACAAAGACGGGGTTGTCGCGAAAATGCCATAACAGCGAGCCGAGAACGATATTGCAGCCGATGCCGAGGCCAACGACCATCAGCTTGAATGCGATCTGCCATCCGAACGATACGCGCACTTTGCGGCGCTGGATGGACTCGAGCAATTGCTGGTTGAGGCGCAGCGAACGCTGTAATTTTTCGTCATAACTTTTCCATAATTGCTGGAATTCGTCGGTGCTCATAAAAATAAGTTTTTGGAACGCTCAAATTGTTGTTTTAGCCGCCCCTTGATACGACTGAGTTTTGTCGCCACATTGGTCTCGGTGATACCCAGTATCTCGGCGATCTCGCGATAGGGCCGCTCTTCGAGATAGAGGATCATCAGGGCCTTGTCCAGCTCGCCCAGACCGGCTATGAACTGCTGGAGCAGATCGATCTTTTGCTCCAGTTCCCCGGCCGGCGCGTTGTCGGGTTCCCCGAGTTCCATCAGTTGGGATCCCAGCGCGACCCGGACTCCGGACCTTGTCTGTTTACGGTAAAAGGAGATGGCGACGTTCAGTGCGATACGGTACATCCAGGTTGAAAGTTTATAGTGTGTATCAAACTGTTCACCCGAACGCCATAGCTGATAGATCATCTCCTGCATCAGGTCCTCGTGGTCGTCCTTATTGCGGCAATAAGAATGACAGATCTTGTACAAGATCCCCTTGTTGTCCCTGATCAGTTGCAGGAAGGCTGTCTGTCTGTCGTTTGGGCTGCTCATCGTATCATTATTCGCACGAACAGCCCAAAAATCACAAAAATTAACGGGAAAATTGGAGAAATCGCCGGCCCGCGGGTCGGGCGGCGTGTGGCTCTTGCGGGGTGCTGGTCCGGCGGCCGGCCCGGGCCTACAGCGCCGCTATCTTCACATTCGACACCAAAAAGTGGGAAGGATCGTAGAAATCGGCCCCAAACTTAAAGGTGCTGTAGGTGCGCTGACCCTCGAAAGCGTGGTTGATGTCGAAGGTCTTCTCCTGGTTGATATAGACCAGCAGCCGCTCGCCCTGCTTGCGGATGGCAAAGTGGTTGATCTTACCGCCCTCATTGTAGGCGCTGCTGCTGACATTGGTGCTCAGGTTCTTGCCCTTGCACTCGACATAGGCGCTGCCGCGGCTGTAAATGCGAAGCTGGAGATAGGGGTTGTCGGGGAAACGGTTGAAATTGCCGTTGAGCGCGTCTTCGAAGTCGACGAACAGCGTATGGCTGTTGTTGATGTTCGCAAGAATGAGGTCGAACTCTACGGTGAAGTCCTTTGGCATTCCGCCTTTCAGCTTCGGAATATAAATACCGTTATTGGTGATGGAGAACCAATTCCCGGGATACTGCTGCAGGGTGACCACCTGTCCGCTGGCGTCGGTGACCCATTTGGCGGGGAATTTGCCTCCAACCGTGGAGTCGAACTGATCCGCGAAAACTACCGTGCTGCCCGGCGTGAAATCGTATGCGGAATTGATCGTGATGCTGGTATTGCCATCCGGCGCGGCGGCGGGCTTTGCAGCGGCCGTATCGGGCTTGTTCTTATTCTTCTTTTTGAAGAAGCTGCCGACCTTGTTGATCGTATTGCTTGCCTTGTCGACGCCATCACTCGTCTTGTCGATAGCGGTCTGTGCCACGGAGAGTAGGGGGAACTGCAGCAGCAACGCGGCTGCGAAGAGGACGGAGAAGGTCTTGCGCATAGGTGTGTCGTTTAGCCTGCCAAAGGTAGGGGGAAATTTTATTAATCGGACGCTCTAATAGCACAGTCACAGGATTTTTTGTATATTACCCAAAGACCCCAAATCCTTTGAACATGCCTATTAAAACCATCGTTAACCGGCCTGGGTATTCGAAGTTGTTCTTTCTCCCCGTCCTATTTTGCGTACTGTTGCCGCAGATCATGAAGGTTCATAACCATCTGTTCTATGCGCTGGAGACCCCGCTGGTCGTCCTCGCCCTCCCGGTATCGCTTTTCCGCCTGCCCGATGCTCCCTGCACGCTGCAGCGCGGCGAAAACCCCGGCCTGATCCATTTCAAAACAAAATACGGACAACAATAGTCTATGAAAACAAAATCCATCGTAAATCTGCTGGAAATCTCAAAGCTCTTCGTCCTCCCGGCTGCGGCGGTGGTCGCGCTGTACTTCCTGATAACAACACACGACGCGTGGTTCTTTACCACCGAAATCTCGCTCGCGGCCCTTACCGTCGGCCTCGTGCTGATCCGACTGTTCCTCGCACCTGCTGCGCTAAAGCGTAGCAGCGAACCCGGCGTTCTCTATGCCCTGCTGCACAAGCTGGACAAAGGCTCTCTCATCCTCGTCAATGGGCCCCGGCCCGATGGGTCCAGCCTCCTCAGAGACAGTTTCGTTACAGAACATGGGCTTGTTACCAATATCGGTTATGGAAGGGCGAAAGAGACCAGGGGGTTCACGATCCTGGTTTTTGGATTTTGCATATTTGCCGTCTACATGTTGTTAAAGAAGACATGGCTTGCCCTTGCGCCCCTGGGGTTTATCGCCGTGTCCTATCTTATTTTCCTGCTGGTCCGGAAAAAACTGTCCGATGCCGCCGTGCTGGTCGCCTTTTCTGAACAGGGGCTCCTTCTTTACGGCGAGCTGGTTGACTGGAAGAATGTCAGAGACTGGGATTTTTCGTATGGCGGTGAGAATCTGGGGGAGTTCATTACCGTCTATCATGGCGCCCCGCAGGAGGAGGTCCGGGAGACGAAGGTCATGTACACAAGGCTGGACATCGGCCTCGTCGATCTTGCCATGCTGCTGCTGCATTTCAAATCCAAATATGGACAACAATAAAAAAATGGGCCATCTTTTATAAAGGTAGACGGCCCATTTTTTCGCTAATGTCCGGCAAAAAGGCTTTTGCCGGGGAGGGGCCGGCGCGCGTGACGCCGGCCCCAATAAATGACGCAGACGCGTCTAGTATCCAAATATATCTTCCAGGCTCAGCGACCGGACGTCGCCTACTTTTTTGAGGTCGTCCTGTTTGATCTTTTTCTCGGAAGCGACTACGCAGTAGGTGTAGGCTTTGCCGGAGACCTGCTGCTGGTGGAAGCCTTTTACGTCGGCCATCGTCAGCCGGTCGAGGGCCTCGTACTCGTCCTTACGGTCGTCGTAGTCCAGTCCTTTTTGTTTGGCAGCGAGATAGGCGAAGACGATGCCGTCCTGCGTATAGCGTTCCGTCTCGATATCCTTCTTCTGGCTGGTCCTGGCCAGCGTGAAGGCCTGCTCTGATTCGGGGAGGGTGGTGAGCAGCTCGTTCATCCCGCCGATGGCGTCGTTCATCTTGTCGGCCTGGCAGCCGATGTAGGCAAGAATATAGAAGGGGTCTTCTTTCTTCGCGGGCGTACCGTAGGTCGCGAAGGTGGAATAGGCCAGGGCCTTGGACTCGCGCAGGGTCTGGAAGACGATGGAGCCCATACCGCCGCCGAAGTAGTTGTCGAATACGTCTACGAGGGGCTCTTTTGTAACGTCATAGGGCGCCGCATTGCGGATCCAGCAGATCTCGCTCTGCACCATATCGTAGTTGGCGAACAGCACCTGGTTGGCCGTCTGCTGGGTGAACGGGAAGCGGGTCTTCTCCGGATAGGGAGCAAAAGCCGTGGGCAGCGGGTGCAGCCTGGTGATATCCGCCGTGAAGGCGTCCTGCGAAAGCGGGCCATAGTAAATGATCGTATGCGAATAGTCCAGCAGGGAGTGGAGTATCTTAACGAGGTCTTCCGCCTTCAGGCTGCTGATCTCTTCGCTGGTCAGGCCCGAGTTGAAGGGGTTCTTCGAACCATACCTCGCATAGCTGATCAGGCCCTGCATGATCGCCTGCTTGTTGAGCTTGCTGTTGGCGCGGGATTTCATCAGCCTGTCCTTGAGCCCTGCCAGCGCGGCAGTATCGGGGAGACAGTTGTGGAGCACGTCTTCGAACATCGTAACTGCGCGGTCGAAGTTCTCCTGAAGGCCCGTGATCGCAACGGTGGTCACCTCATTGGTGGCGTTCACGCTGAAGTTACAGGCGATATTGTAGAACGCCTTGCTGATCTCGTCGGTAGAATGCTGGGACGTACCGAGGAACTGGAGGTACTGTGCGGCCAGGGGCAGCAGCTTGTTATTCCAGCTGCCCATATCGAGCCGGTAGTAGAGATGAAAGAGCTCGTTGTCCTTGTTGGGAACATAGAGTACGTCGGCGATGCCCGCTTTGGCGCGTGCGATGCCCGACTTGAAGTCCAGCCACTGGGGGCTGACCGGAGCGACGCTCATCGCAGCGACATTCTTTACAAAAGGAGACTGTTTGCCGGCGTTGGTCTCGACGGGTGTGATGGCGGGTTTGTCGACCTTGACGATATTCTTGTCTTCGCCCTTGCGCTTGTAGATAAGGACGTAGTTGTTGCCCAGGTATTTGTTGGCCACAGCCACCAGCTCTTTCTTGCTGATGGTAGCCTGCTCGTCCAGCTCGGCGACGTCCTTGTCGAGTTGCGTGGCGCGGTGCTGGATAAAGCTGGTCATGAGGGAGCCGACGCGGGCGTCGTTCTTCTCGAGTCCTTCCAGCAACGAAAGCTTGCCGTTAGCGACGATGGCCTTCACCAGGCTCTCGTCAAAATCTCCTTTTTTCAGCTTGTCGACCTGTTGCATCAGGAGGTCGTTGACCTGCTCGAGGGTCTGGCCCTGCTTGGGTGTGCCCAGGACGATGAAAACGCCATAGTCCTTGAACTGCTGGACACCGGCCTGAGAGCCCTGCAGCCGCTGCTGTTTGTTCAGGTTGAGGTCGAGCAGACCGGCCTTGCCGTTGGAGAGGATGCTGGACAGGAGGTCCAGGGCCACGGCGTCCCGGGTGTTTACGGCCGGAGTGCGATAGGCAAAGCGCATGTTCTCGGCGCTGGGGCCAAAGACGTCTTTTACTATCGGAGCGGTAAGGTTCTTTTCGGGCGCCGGGTTGTAGAGCGTGACTGGGCGCGTCTGCATATAAGAGAAGGAGTGGTCGATCTTTGCGATCAGCTGGTCGGGGTTAAAGTCTCCGGCCATGATCACGGCCATATTGTTCGGCACGTAGTATTTGTGATAGTATTCGCGGATCGCCATAAGGGAAGGGCTCTTCAAATGCTCGATCGTTCCGATGGTGGTCTGTTGTCCGTAGTTGTGGGTCGGGAAGAGGCCGTTGAGCATCGCCTCATTGACCTTATTCGGGTCGCTGTCGAGCGTCCTGTTCTTCTCTTCATATACGGCCTCGAGCTCCGTGTGGAAGAGGCGGAAGATCGGGTTGCGGAAGCGTTCGGCCTGGACGAGGAGGAATTTGTCCATGGCGTTGGCGGGGATATCCTCTTCATAGACCGTTTCCTCCACCGAGGTATGGGCATTCGTCCCCTGCGAACCGATATCCGTCATCATCTTGTCGTACTCGTTGGCGATAGAATATTTTGAGGCAAGCCCGGAAACACTATCGATGCGGTGGTAGATGCGTTTGCGGAGTTCGGGATCCTTTGTGGAATTATATTGTTCGTAGAGTGCGTCTATCTGTGTAAGATAAGGTTTCTCCTTTGCCCAGTCGAGCGAGCCGTACTTGTCGGTACCCTTGAAGAGCAGGTGCTCGAGGTAGTGTGCAAGGCCGGTATGGTTGCGCGGATCGGTGTTGCTGCCTGCGCGGACCGCTATGCGGACGGCCACGCGGGGTTCCTTGTGATTGGCGCTGAGCAGGACAGTAAGCCCGTTGGACAGGGTATAGACCCGGGTCTGCATGGGGTCATTGGTCACATAGCGGTAGGTGTATCCGCCTGAGCTGGCTGTCTTCCAGACATATTTGTCCTGGTAGCTCTGGTCCTGCGCCCGGAGGGCTACGGGCGCCGCGCTGACGACCAGAAGAAAAAGAAAGAACCTGGTTAATGTCATAATAGTTTATTTGTTATTCGACAAAAGAATGAAATTTTCCCGATTGTACACTGGCCGCTGGTCAAAACATTCCCCAAGAAAACCGATGGACTAATCGCCGCGGTGGAGTAAATTTGAGAAATTTTTGATCACATGGAATACAGGATAGAAAAAGACACGATGGGGGAGGTCAAGGTCCCCGTCGACGCGTATTATGGCGCTCAGACTCAACGCAGTGTAGAGAACTTTCAAATCGCACAGGACATCAATAAGATGCCGAAGGAGATAATCCGCGCCTTTGCCTATCTGAAAGCAGCGGCGGCCATGACCAATCTGGAGGCCGGAATATTGACAAAAGAAAAGTCCGATCTGATCGCAAAGGTTTGTGACGAGATACTAAAAGGTCAGCTGGACGACTATTTTCCCCTGGTCGTCTGGCAGACGGGCAGCGGCACCCAGAGCAATATGAACGTCAACGAGGTCATTGCGTACCGCGGACACGTATTAAAAGGCGGCAAGCTGACCGACAAGGAAAAGTTCCTCCATCCCAACGACGACGTCAACAAGTCCCAGTCTTCCAACGATACTTTCCCAACGGCTATGCATATCGCCGCATATAAGATGCTGGTGGAAAAGACCATCCCCGGTATCGAAGCGCTGCGCGATACGCTTGCAGAGAAGAGTAAAAAATTCATGAAGGTGGTCAAGATCGGCCGTACGCATTTCATGGACGCGACGCCATTGACCGTCGGACAGGAGTTCAGCGGTTATGTCAGCCAGCTCGACCACGGTCTTAAGGCCATAAAGAATACGCTTGCGCATCTCTCCGAACTCGCACTTGGCGGAACTGCGGTAGGCACAGGGATCAATACGCCTGCGGGTTATTCAGAGAATGTCGCCAGACATATCGCGGAGCTGACGG
>Ga0068853_100004413_pt1 | contig 10893 bp, 10 predicted proteins | sample KBSCornC32_FD_65655 | JGI IMG/M metagenome (GOLD analysis project Ga0068853, IMG submission 65655) | Corn rhizosphere microbial communities from Kellogg Biological Station, Michigan, USA - KBS Corn C3-2 | ecosystem: Host-associated > Plants > Roots > Rhizosphere > Soil ... | reverse complement strand
AGCCCGCAGGACCTGATCTGGATCCGCGACGCCTTCCACGACCATCCGGGGCTGTTTTCAAAGGTGATCGTGCATGGGCACACGCCCGTTACCGAAGCGGACGTGAAGGCCAACCGCGTCAATGTCGACACGCTCGCCTGGAAATCCGGAACGCTGAGCGCGCTCGCCGTCAATGGCGGCGACAAGCGCATCATCGCCGTGCAGGGGCAAGCGCTTTAGGCGCGATCCCGGCGCGGGCGTGCTTCCGATTTTTTGATGGGGCTTAGTTCAGCGAGGCGGTGACGCCGTAGCCGTCGACGGCCCGGTGGTTGGTCGCTGCGTCGGCGGCATAAATGCCCAGGCCGCAGAGCACGATGGCAGACAGCATGACAAAAGACAGGAGAGCTGCTTTCACGGACGTCATCTCTGGTTAAGCTTTCTGCATCTGGGCACGAGGCGGTTACCAATGCGTTGAAACGATAAAATGCGTCTCAATGTTTCGACGATTTCGCGCTTCTAAGCAGATTCTGTATCGCCGGTGTGTCGGCTGGATCACACAAAAGGTTCATGGCGGTTGCACCGACGATACAAAGCGCGCGCTCTCTTGCCCTGACGCAATTCCGGACGGAAAACCGCTTCGCACTTTTCCTGGAATTGCTCTAGGCGAGCGGCCGGACACAGACCAAGAAAGAAGAATGTTGTCCCCAGGCGGAAGTCCGCAGGCGTGCCAATTATGCCACGCCTCGGCGGATGACGGGCTCGATGATCAGATGGTCGCCACCCAGGCGCGGGCAATCGCCAGGCCGGCGGCATCGGCGTCGGGGCCGTTACGGGCCAACTCGTCGTCGAGCCGCTCGTTCCAGTCGGGATGGCGCTCGGCGATCGTTGCCGCGAAGGACGTGCTCCAGTCGCGCACCATCGGCGTATCCGCCTCGAAATGGAACTGGAAGCCGTAGACGGCACGGCCGAGACGGAAGGCCTGGTTCTCGGCGACCGCGCTGCCGGCAAGCCGCACGGCGTTCTCCGGCAGGCCGAACGTGTCGTCATGCCATTCGAAGATCGGGAATCTTTCGGGCAGAGCTGCCAGCACAGGGTCCGACTTCGCGGCCGGCGTCAGCGACACCTTATGCCAGCCGAACTCCGTGGCGCCGCCGATCTGGTTCTTGCCGCCGAAGGCGCGCGCCAGAAGCTGGCCGCCCAGGCAGATGCCGAGCACCGAGCGATCCTTGTCGGCGAAATCGCGCGTCAGGTCGAGCAAGGCGGGGAAATAAGGACAGATCTCGTCGTCGAGCGCGTTCTGGGCGCCGCCCAACATCACCATGGCGTCGTGCCCGGCACTGTCCTGCGGCAAGGCTTCGCCGCGATAGGGCTTGCGCAGGTCGATGTCGGCACCGGCTTCAACAAGGGCCGCACCGATCTGGCCAAGGCCCTCATTGTCGAAATTCTGGACGACCAAAACCCGCATCGTAAACCTGCTGACATGAAAACGATGGGGTGAGCGATATCATGCGGCCCGTATTTCAGCCAAGATGCGCAGCCGGAGAGAAAACTATGCCACTGCAGAACCGGGTCGACCCCTTCGGCGCCATCCACGCCGTGCCGGACCGCGGCCTGTTCACCGGCAATCGCGGCATCATCCACGACCCCGAAACCAGGACGCTGTTGAAGAAGCGCTGGGCGTTGCCGGCCTGGATCATCTGCGTATGCGAATTCCGCAATGTGCGTCGCGAGCCGATGGGCCGCAACCGGCCAGGAGGAAAAGCGGGCTGGACCGAGCTGTTCTTCCTCGACGAGGTGACGGCATTGGCTGCTGGCCACCGGCCCTGCTTCTTCTGCCGGCGTGAAAGGGCGACCGATTTCGTGGCCCGCTTCGGCGAGGCGTTCGGCATCGCGGAGCCGCGCGCGCCGATGGTCGACAAGCGGCTGCACAAGGAACGGCTCGCCTCGGGCGGGCAAGCGACGAAGCTGACTTCCGCCAAGCTCGCGGCCCTGCCGAACGGCACAATGATTGTAGCTGGCAACAGGCCCTATGCACTGCGCGACGGCGCGGCGCTGCGCTGGAGTTTTGGCGGCTACCGGCCGGGCATCGACCTTCACGCGCCGGAGCTTGGCGATCCGCTGATGATCACGCCACCGACAACCATGGCCGTGCTTCGCGCCGGATATCGCCCGGTCTGGGCGGATTGACCTACTTCAATCTCGATTGCGGCACCACGGGCACCGCCGGCAGGTCGTAATAATCGCCTGCGGATTCGGGATACAATTGACTCTCCATCTTCAGACCAGTTTTTCCGTCTATAGTCCCGGCCCAGATGGAAATGAACGGGCTGTCAAACCGGCGCCAGAACAGGTTTCCGCCGCATGCGGAGCAGAAGCCGCGCTCGGCATGCTCCGACGATTTGAACCAGCGCAGTGTATCGCCGGTGATCGCCGCTCGGCTTTGCTCGACCTGGGTGGCGGCGCCGAAATGACCGGTCGCCTTCCTGCATTGATTGCAATGGCAGGCAACGATCGGGCGTAGTTCGCCATTCAACTCATACCGGACGGCGCCGCATAGGCAACTGCCCCGCGTAATCCTGCTCATCGAGATCCCTCGCACTATCCTGCCTCTCAGCTTGCGCGACCACACATCGAAGCGGCATCGGTATTGCGACCGCAGCGTGTCGTCTTTTCCGCACGACTTGACGCCAAGAACCGCCTCGCTCATTGCTCGGCCATGCGCGCCAACTACAAAATGCAGCGGCTGTTCGTGCCGGACGATCTTGGGCCCGGTCTCGAATTCGATGCCGGACAGCAGCAAAGTCACTATCTTGCCCATGTGCTGCGGCTCGGCGAAGGCGCCGAAGTCCTGCTTTTCAACGGACGCGACGGCGAATGGTCGGCTTCGATCGCAGCCAGATCCAAGAAGGCGATCCGGCTGAGGGCGCTGGAATTGCAGCGGCCGCAGCCGCCGCTGCCCGACCTCGTCTATTGCTTCGCCCCGCTGAAGCAGGGCCGGCTCGACTATCTGGTGCAAAAGGCGGTCGAGATGGGCGCCGGCATGCTGCAGCCGGTCATCACCCAACACACGCAGGTGGCAAAGCCCGGTATCGACCGATTGCGCGCCAATGTCGTCGAGGCGGCCGAGCAATGCGGCATCCTAGCGGTGCCGGATGTGCGGGAAGCGGAGAAGCTGGAGCGGCTGCTCGCCAATTGGGACAAGGAGCGGCGACTGATCTTCTGCGACGAAGATGCCTCGACCAACAATCCGCTGCCGGCCTTGCAGGCGATCAAGGAGAAGAAGCTGGCGCTGCTGGTCGGTCCGGAAGGCGGCTTTTCCGACGACGAACGCAAGATGCTGAGGGCCCTGCCTTTCGTCACCGCCATCCCGCTCGGGCCGCGAATCCTGCGTGCCGACACGGCGGCGGTGGCAGCACTTGCCGCGATCCAGGCGACGATCGGCGACTGGTGATCAAATCCTCTTGAGCCCTGGCTCAGGATTTTTTGCTTGATCGGCTGCCGGCATTTCGTCCATCTAGCGCCGGCGGCCGTCCGGCCACTGCAGCACCGCGCATGCTTTTCGACGCACGAAGGGCGCTGTAACACTTACATATCTGTGCAGGACGCCTTGAGGAAGTCGATGTCGATTTCCGGGGCAATGCGCTCGGAGGGGCTTCATGGCGCGCGACACAACCGATTTCCGGCCGATCGAAGGCGTCGATGAGCTCGTCGGCTACCTGGCCGAAGGCAACAAGCCACGCGACAAGTGGCGCATCGGCACCGAGCACGAGAAGTTCCCCTTCTATGTCGACGGCAACGCGCCGGTGCCCTATGGCGGCGAGCGCGGCATCCGCGCCATCCTCGAAGGCATGCAGGAAAAACTCGGCTGGGATCCGATCATCGATGACGGCCGCATCATTGGCCTGGTCGAGCCGACCGGCCAGGGCGCGATCTCGCTCGAGCCCGGCGGCCAGTTCGAGCTGTCCGGCGCGCCACTGGAGTCGATCCACCAGACCTGCCGCGAAGGCAATGCGCATCTGGCGCAGGTGCGCGAGATCGCCGAGCCGATGGGCATCCGCTTCCTAGGCCTTGGCGGCAGCCCGAAATGGTCGCTGGCCGAAACGCCGAAAATGCCGAAGTCGCGCTACGAGATCATGACGCGCTATATGCCCAAGGTCGGCACCAAGGGCCTTGACATGATGTATCGCACCTGCACGATCCAGGTGAATCTCGACTTCGAAAGCGAAGCCGACATGCGCCGCAAGATGCAGGTGTCACTGAAGCTGCAGCCGCTGTCGACGGCGCTGTTTGCCAACTCGCCCTTCACCGAGAGCCGGCCGAACGGGCTGCAGAGCTGGCGCGGCGACATCTGGCGCGACACCGACAACCAGCGCTCCGGCATGCTCGAATTCTGCTTCTCGCCCGATTTCGGCTTTGCCGACTATGTCGAATGGGCGCTCGACGTGCCGATGTATTTCGTCATCCGCGACGGCCACTATCACGACATGACGCGCTACACTTTCCGCCAGTTCATGGCCGGCGCCGCGCGCAAAGACGTACCCGACGGCCTGCCGACGATGGGTGACTGGGCAAACCATCTCTCGACCCTGTTCCCTGACGTACGCCTGAAGCGCTTCCTCGAAATGCGCGGCGCCGATGGCGGGCCATGGCGGCGCATCTGTGCCCTGCCGGCCTTCTGGGTCGGGCTGCTTTATGACGAGCAGGCGCTAGACGCCGCCGAGGCGCTGACGGCGAGTTGGACCTACGAAGAGGCGCTGGCGATGCGCGACGCCGTGCCGGAGCAAGGCATTGCGGCGCCGTTCCGAAACGCCACCTTGCGCGACGTCGCCCGCGACGTGCTCGCCATCTCGCGCATGGGCCTGAAGAACCGCGGCAAGAAGAACCGCGACGGCTATGACGAGACGTCGTTCCTCAACACGCTCGATGAGGTCGTGGCGCGCGGCACGACGAGCGCGGAGGAGATGCTGTCGGCCTATCACACGCGCTGGGGCGGTTCGATCGAGCCGGTGTTCATGGAATATGCCTATTAATCGTCCGGGGTTCCGCCTGGCGGTTGGTCAGCAAAAGCCGCTTCAATCAGGAATGGAAACGAACTAGGTTTCTTCCACGAGGATGTTCTCGGAGGAGATGCCCAATGCCTTCCTTGTTCGACGTATTCGCCCAAGCCCAGAACGGCGCCGGCATGCAGGCGCTGGCCCAGCAATACGGGCTTTCGATGCAGCAGACACAGGCCGCGGTCCAGGCGCTGCTGCCCGCCTTCTCGCAAGGATTGCAGCGCAACACCGCCGATCCTTACGGGATGGGCGCCTTCATGACGGCGATGGCGAGCGGCCAGCACGCCAAGTATTTTGAGGACGCCACACGGGCCTTTTCGCCGCAAGGCATCGATGAGGGCAACGGCATTCTCGGCCACCTGTTCGGCTCGAAAGACCTGTCGCGCGCCGTAGCAAGCCAGGCCGCGCAGGCGACGGGACTGAGCCAGCAGGTGCTGCAGCAGATGCTGCCGGCTATGGCCTCGATGATGATGGGCGGGCTGTTCAAGCAGACCAACAACCAGATGCAGGCGGGCGGTTTCGGCGGCAGCAACAATCCGCTTGGCGAGATCATCGAACAGATGATGCGGCAGGGCGGCCTTGCGCCTGCGCCGCAGACGCGCCAGGCGCCGCAACCGGCGCCCAATCCCTATGGCGAGAATCCGCTCGGCAAAGTGCTGCAGGATATGTTCGGCGGCGGCGCGCAGCAGCCGCAAAGCCAGCCTCAGCAAGCGCCCAATCCTTACGGCGACAACCCGCTCGGCAAGGTGCTGCAGGATATGTTCGGCGGCGGCGCGCAGCAGCAGCCGCAAGGACGGCCGCAGCAAACGCAGCCACAACAGACGCAAAGCCCCTATGGCGACAACCCGCTCGGTAAGATCTTCGAAGAGATGCTGCGCCAGGGCGGCGGCAGTTTCGGCCTACCCGGCGGACAGCCGGCGCCGCAGCCGCAACAGCGCCAACCGCAGCAGAGCGCGCCGCAACAGCCGCAGACCAACCCGAGCGGCCGGCCGCGAAACCCGTTCGACGACATTTTCGGCAAGATGTTCGAGACCGGCGCGCAGCAGCGCGATGAATATGAAAAGAACGTCGGGACGATCTTCGACCAGTTCAAGCGCGACATGGACCGGCGGTAGACGCCTCACGGCGCAAGATGTGCCGAGATTCAGGTCAGGCCGAGTCGGAGTCGAAGACGGGCGCGAAGCGACCAAACCAGGTGGGTTCCGAGAACCGGAGCGGAGCGTACTCAAGTACGTGAGCACCGGAAGCGCAGGAAGCCACCGTTTGCAGACCGGCCTCACCTGAATAGCGGCACATCTTAAAAAAAATGCCCGGTCCTGGAGGAGAACCGGGCAATGTGCAGGCTGGCCGGCGGGGAACCGGCAGGGAGTGTGGAGCCTGCATGAAGCTTGGTCGTGCCGAGCCTGACAAAGGTTCAACGCGACCGGAAATTCAGGCAACGTGGCCGTTCAGCCGACCTTGCGGGCGAGATCCTCGACCGTGTCGGCGCGCTCGCTGGCAATGACGCGCAGCTTCGCCGTCGGATCGCGACCGAAGGGCACGTCGATCGCGACATGAAGGTCGGCGCGGGTCAGGCCGATATCGGCCAGCTCGGCATCAGACATCTCACCAAGGCGATAGAAGGCACGGCGATTTTTCCAGGCGCGGTAGCTGTTGGCGAGAGCGTTGACCACAAGCGTCGCAACGGCCGGACGCGTGGTGATGCGCGGGGTCTTGGAGGCGAATTCGATCGTGGTCATGTCAGTCTCTCCTTTGGGAGTCGAGCGGACGAAACCATGCAATCGGCGCCTTGGGAGAAGCGCCGTTCCGGTCTCGATACACTTAAAGTGATGCATGTCGTTGTCCCCAAAACCGGGGACCACTTTTGGGGACATGCGGTGCCTTCATGTGGACAATGGCAATTTGCCATCACGCGATTGATTAATCCAACGAATGTTTTTAATCTGTAGCATCAACATCAATGATGGATTGGACCGATGAAAGCGCCGCTCGATCTCGATCAGTTGCAGACCTTCATCTCCATCGCCGACACCGGCAGCTTCACCCGCGCCGCCGAAGAGGTGCACCGGACGCAGTCGGCGGTGTCGATGCAGATGCGACGGCTGGAGGAGCGGATCGGCAAGCCGCTGTTCGAAAAGGATGGCCGCACCAACAAGCTGACCGAGGAGGGCGACAGGCTGCTTTCCTACGCGAGGCGGCTGATCTACCTCAACCGCGAGACTCTCGCCGCCTTCGACGACCAGCGCCTCGAAGGCACGATCCGCATCGGCACGCCGGACGACTATGCCGACCGCTTCCTGCCCGAGATCATGGCGCGCTTCTCGCGCTCCAACCCGCGCGTCGAGCTGACCGTCGTCTGCGAGCCCACGCCGGGGCTGGTCGAGCACATCAAGCGCGGCAATCTCGACCTGGCGCTGGTGACGCATAACGACACGCGCGGCCAGTCGGAAGTGGTGCGGCGCGAGCCGCTTTTGTGGGTCACTTCGGCAAACCACGCCACGCACGAGCAGGAAATCCTGCCCATGGCTTTCGGAAGGCCGAACTGCATCTGGCGCCGCGCCGCGGTCGACGTGCTCGACCAGCAGAGCCGCGAGTACCGCGTGCTGTTCTCCAGCTTCTCGGCCACCGTCATCACCGCGGCCGTGCTTTCCGGCCTGGCGGTCTCGGTGCTGCCGGAATGCGCGCTTCGGCCCGGCATGCGCGTGCTTGGCGAGGCCGACGGCTTCGGCCAGTTGCCGGACTGCCGCATCGGCATCATGCGCGGCCAGACCTCGCAGCCGGAGATCGTCGACGCTCTGGCCCGCCACATTGCGGAGAGCCTCGACAACATTTCCGTGCCGGTCAGCGAAGAAGCGGGAAGCTTCGATTTCGCCGCACTCGCTTTCGCCAAGATGAAGCGGGTCAAGGCAAACCAGATCATACCTGGCTGGTAGAAATCAGGCGCGGGCGACAGAGCGTTCCTGGTTGGCGGACGAAACACCCGGCAGCGCAAGCAACTGGCCGGGCTCCAGCGGCGGCGACAGCAGATAGCCCTGCAGCTGGTGGCAACCCATGCCGACCAGCAGGGTCTTTTGCGCGTCGGTCTCGACGCCTTCGGCGGTCACCTCCACCTTCAACGCCAGCGCCAGCTCGATCAAGGCCTTGACGATTGCACACGCGCTCTCGTCCTCGTCGAGCAGACGCACGAAAGAGCGGTCGATCTTCAACTTGTCGATCGACTGGCGACGCAGATAGCTGAGCGAGGAATAGCCGGTGCCGAAATCGTCGAGCACGACGCGCACGCCGGACTTGCGCAGCGCGGCGATCACCGTGCCTATCGTGTCATTGTGCTCGAGCAGCACGCCTTCGGTGGTTTCGAGCTGCAGGCGCGACGGGTCGAGTCCGGTTTCGCTCAGGATGGCCGCGACCTGTTCGGCAAAGCCGCTATCGCGCAATTGCATTGGTGAAATGTTGACCGCTATCCAGGGCAATTCGGTCATGACGGCAAAGCGGCAGGCTTCGCTCAGCGCCCATTTGCCGAGCTCGCCGATGAGGCCGCGCTCCTCGGCGATTGCGATGAACTGCGCCGCCGGCAAGGCGCCATGCACCTCATGCCCCCAGCGGATCAGCGCTTCGGCCCCCAGTATCCCGCGGCCGTCGGCCGCGAAAACCGGCTGATAGGCAAGCTTTATGCTGCCGTCGCCATCCAGCGCCTTGCGGAGTTCCGCCTCGACCTTGCGCTTGCGCAACAAGAGATCGTCCATGTCACCGGCGAACACCTGGTAACGACCGCGGCCATTCTTCTTGGCCTCGTAAAGCGCGATGTCGGACTTGCGCAGCAGGTCGTCCGCGTCGGTGTCCGATCCAGATGACAGCGCGATGCCGATGCTCACGCTGACGAAGACCTGGTCGTCGATCAGCCTGAACGGCTCACGCAGCTTCAGCAGCAGCCTTTCGGCGATATCTTCCGCGCTTCTGACATCGGGAACATCGAGCAGGATGATGGCGAACTCGTCGCCGCCGAGCCGCGCGACGGTATCGACTTCGCGGATCGTTTGCTTGAGCCGCACCGCAGTCTGGCGCACTAGCTCGTCGCCGGCCGGATGACCGAGCGTGTCATTGATATGTTTGAAACGATCGAGGTCGAGGTAAAGCAGCGCCACTCGCGTTCCGTCCTGACTGGCGAACAGCAGCGTGCGCCGCAAGCGATCCTCGAACAGAGCCCGGTTGGGAAGACCGGTGAGTGTGTCGTGGAAGGCGAGATATTGCGCCTGGTCCTGGCTGGTCTGCAGCGCGGCCGAGGCACGACGCAACCTGCGCAACAGGAACATCAGAACCCCGCCCGCCACAAGCAGCGCGATCGCCAAGGCGGGCGCGATCTTGCGCACCAGGGTAATGCCGGGTCGCTCCTGGTCCCAGCCGATATAGCCGAGGATGATGCCACGGGAATCGACAAGCGGCACGGCCGCCCCGCCAACCGGCTGCGACAGCGGCACAAGTCGCGCGCCCTCGAGCAGGTATTTTGCCGCGATCTTGCCGATGACGGTATCGTTGAGGAACTCGGCAGAAACATGCAGATATTCCGTGCCCGGCGCCTGGGTGACGCGATCCGAACTCGGCACCAGCGGCATGACGCTCAGGATCGCGGGCCTCCCCTGCAACGAGACAAGGTCCTGAGCGACCATCTTGGCCGACTGTCCGGATGCGTCGGCCTTCGGCGGTTCAGCCAACATGTGACGCAGTTTCTCGATGGTCGCCTGCAGTTCGGGCTCATCCTCGCTGAAGGTTGACGCCTCAACGACCTTGCCTTCCCGCATGGCGTGGATCGCACGGTTGGCGGCGTCGAGAATGTAGACACGGTTGTGGCCGTAGTAGGTGTACATCCACGTGCTGAGGTTTTCCTCGATCCAGGCCTGATTGCCCGCCCTCACATTGATTATGGAATCGTCCCAGACGGTCACGCTTTCCTGCTCGCGCTGAACCGCGGCAATCTGGTCCCTCAGGCCATCAGCGATGAAAATCTTCTGCCGCTCGAGCGAGGCCTCGTCGGACTGGGCGGCCGCGTAGAAGCCAAAACCGACGACGATGGCCAGCGCGAAAGCGGCGAGCGTCAGCACGGTCAGCGTGACCTGGTGCGTCAACGGGCTGCTGTTGTGGCGTACGCTCATCAGGTCCCCGACCGGCTCTCCTGCCGCCTGTCAAAGCAAATCTGGCTTAAAATCGCGTTATAATATTAGCGAGGTTTCTCCGTGCTTGACGCGAGCCGACAAGCGTCCCCCAATCGCCGGATGAGTGAAACAGCAATCGAATCACGCAGCAACGCCACCGAATACACGGTGAGCGAGATTTCCGGCGCGCTGAAGCGAACCGTCGAGGACGCCTTCGGCAATGTGCGGGTGCGTGGCGAGATTTCCGGCTACCGCGGGCCGCATTCGTCCGGCCATGCTTACTTCGCGTTGAAGGACGACCGGGCGCGGATCGATGCCGTGGTCTGGAAGACCACCATGGCGCGGCTGAAATTCCGCCCCGAGGAAGGCATGGAGGTGATCGCCAGCGGCAAGCTGACGACCTATCCGGGCAAATCCAACTACCAGATCGTCATCGACAATCTGGAACCGGCCGGCGCCGGTGCGCTGATGGCGCTGCTCGAAGAGCGCAAGCGCCGGCTGCAGGCCGAAGGCCTGTTCGATGCCAGCCGCAAGCGGCGGCTGCCATTCATGCCACGTGTCATCGGCGTCGTGACCTCGCCGACCGGCTCGGTGATCCGCGACATCATCCATCGCATCAAGGACCGGTTTCCGCTGCATGTGCTGGTCTGGCCGGTCAGGGTCCAGGGCGAGACGACGGCTCGCGAAGTGACCGCAGCCGTCAACGGCTTCAA
>Ga0068853_100004411_pt1 | contig 10895 bp, 9 predicted proteins | sample KBSCornC32_FD_65655 | JGI IMG/M metagenome (GOLD analysis project Ga0068853, IMG submission 65655) | Corn rhizosphere microbial communities from Kellogg Biological Station, Michigan, USA - KBS Corn C3-2 | ecosystem: Host-associated > Plants > Roots > Rhizosphere > Soil ... | reverse complement strand
CGTTCTTCTCGAGCACCATGCCGACTGTGACGAGATCGACTTTGCGCGGGTCGACGGCGTTGTCGCCGAGCACGAAGGCGGCGGCGGAGCCGTTATCGGCGACCGTGTCCTGGATCTTGATCTTCCAGTCGGTGACGCGCGAATCGACGATCTCGAACGCGGGCATGACGCAATCGGTCGCCCCCAGCACATCCGCATTGGTGAGACCCGGCCCGCTCAGATCGCGCTTGAGAATGAACGCGATCTCGCCCTCGCCGCGCGGCTGGCAAAAGCGCTTGGGCTGCAGTGCCTCGCCATCCCCGAACGCCATGCCCGACAGCAGGTGGCCGAAGTCGGGCTGATCGACCTTGAGCATCTGCATGACCGCACGCGAGGTGATGCCGATTTTCTTGCCGACGAGTCGTTCGCCTGCTTCGGTTCTGCGCGCAATCGTCCGGAGCTGCACGGCATATGCGTCGTCGATTGTGATCGCCGGTTCACGGTCGGACAGCGGAGCGATCTGCCGAGCTCCCTTCCAGGCTTCGAGCAGCTCGTCGCCGAGCGCGCGTATCTTGTCTTGGGGCAAAGCCATCGACGCTATCCTCGTGTCGGCCGATCTTCTACTTGTCCGCTTTCTTTGCGGCTTCCTCCTGCTCTTCCTCGCGCTTGGCGATGTTCGCGAGAATCTCGGCACCGCGGTTGGCGGCCGGCAGGCCACGGAACAGGAAGCACAGATTGATGACCGCCTGCATTTCTTCCCAGCTCGCCCCGGCCCGGCGCGCCGCAATGCCGTGCAGCTGCGCAGCGTCGCTGAGATCCATCAGCAGCATGCCGAACAACATCAGCTGTGCTGTCTTCACGTCGAAGCATTTCGGATACATGCCGTGCTCGCGGATCTTCTCCTGCAAGTCGAGCATGGTCGGGTCCAGCGCGCCGCTCACGTTGAGCCGCGCTTCGATGCGCGGAGGCACGAAGCCGAGCAGCTCGTAGTAGACGTGACCGCGCTGCTCCATGGATTGCTCAGGATCGGCGTATACGCCGATGCGGCGGCGCACGATGGCGGGGTCGATGCGTGGAGGCAGCATGAGGCGCTCCTGTTCTAAAGTTATGAGAGGTGGATCGGAGTGCCATTATCGACAGAAATCGAAGCGGCCGTCGAGCGCAGCGCGCATGCGAGACTTGATCGGAGCTTCCCCAGTGCCGCCGCCGGCCGGATGCCGCCGTTCCGCGAATCGTCCTATAATCGGCGTCGCCCTGGCGATCGAGGTGCAGTTTGCCTTCCGCGACGGGCCTCTTCCCGTTCCGGAAGTGTGCATGCCGGAATTCAAATCAATTGCGTAGAGGAGAAGCCAGAGTGAGAAGGGCATCGATCATGATCCGGACGTCGTGCGCGATCGTTCCGTTGATTTTCGCGTGGGGCTGTGCCAACACTTCGGGCTCGGCCTCCGGCTCCAAGGCGGTTCCAGACAAGGCCGATCAGGCTCTTGCCACGGCGCAGAACGCATTGCAGGAAGCGAAGGCGGCGCGCGCATCCGCGGATGCAGCTCTGCAGGAAGCTCGAGGCAATCGTGCGAAGCTCGACGAGATCCTCGCGAAGCTCAAGACCGGCGGCGCGTCGAGCGATGCGCTGCTGCAGGCGCTGGAAGCCGCTCGCTCCGCGAATCAGAACGCGCTCGAAGCGAAGCAGATGGCTCAGCAGGCACAGCAGTCCGCCGACAAGCTGACCACGCGTCAGGACCGGATGTTCGAGAAAGGTATGCGCAAGTAAGACTGCGTGTCGAATCGCTGCGCCGAAGGCTGTACGCTGCAGTCACGGCGCAGCGCGCGCTGTCTCTGACGCAGAGCTGCGCGCCGCGATAAGTCATTCGCCCTGGATCGGGCTTGCAGCGCCCGGTGCCTCTTGGGACGCCCGCACGGCTTCCTCGATGACCTCTTCAATGCCGGGCGAGCCGGGCGTAATCGGTACGGGAAGTGCGCGCGCGTTGCGTAGCAGCTCCATGCTCTTGCTCCAATCTACAGCCTGACCGCGCGGAACCCTGCGCAGGATCGCCTCGACATGCGGTGTCAAGTTTTCGTTTTCGCCGCCCGCGAGTCGTTTTTCCTGGCTCGGGTACGCCTGCAGGTAGAGTGTGCCGCCGCGCATGCCGACCAGGGGTCGCTCGTCGACCACGCGCACCTCAGTACCGACCGGCACGTGCGAATACAGCGACTCGATGCCTTCGGGATAGAGACGTATGCAACCGTGGCTCACGCGCATGCCCACCCCCCAGGGCTTGTTGGTGCCGTGGATCAGATAGTTGCCCTTCAACGCCAGATACAGCGCGAATTTTCCGAGCGGGTTCTCGGGACCCGGCGGCACCTCCGCCGCGAGCCAATGCCCGTCGGCGACGTGCTCCTCGCGAATGTCCCGGGACGGCCGCCACACTGGATTCGTGGCCTTGCGCACTATTCGGGTCTCGCCGAGCGGCGTGCTCGCATAGTCGGTTCCGATGCCGACCGGATGCGTGATCACCTGAGCCGGCTTTCCGCGTGCGGGCATCGGAAAGTAGAACAGGCGCAGCTGCGCAAGATTGAGAACGAGCCCGCGCCGCGGCCCCGATGGCAGGATGAATTGCGTGGGCAGTACGACTTGCGTTCCGTCGCCGGGGACCCAGGGATCGACCCCCGGGTTCGCAGCCGTGATCTCGCCATAGCCGAGCCCGTAAAGCCGTGCGATGTCGAGCAGTGTGTCGCCGCCTTTGACTCGAACGACTTTGATTTCACCGACGATATCGGTTCCGGCAGGCGGTAGCGAAAAGGTGGCGCTGAGCGCGGAACCGAAGCGGAAGAGCAGAGCTATCGCGAGCGCGAACGCAAGAAACGTCGGTCGATTGGATATCACCCCACAAGGATAGCAGCGTGTCCGGCCATCGCGCAGCGGGCAAGGTTGCTGGACCCGCCCGGTGCGGAAGTAAGAGACCCCGCCAGTCTCAGGCGGGATTCCGGATTCAGCGTGACGCCTGCGTTTCGACGGCCGCGGCCGCCGCCTGCTTACGCGGGCGCTGCGGTTTGGCTGGCTTGGGCGCTTCCAACGCGCTCAGTGCCTTCGCGCGTGACTGTTCGCAGTCGAACTTCGGTTTCGCGCGCATGCATGCCGCGTAGTCGTCAGCGATCTTGCGCTCGGCCGCAGCGCGCATCTCGGCGACGGATGGCTGGGCCGCGGATGCGGCGGCGGTGGGCATCGCTTGCTCAGGCGCGGCAGCGACCGGCATCGGTTGCGCGGGCGTAGCCGGGGCGGTCGACGGTTGCGCCGCCGTGGCAGCGGCCGCCACCGGTTGCGCCGGGGCTGCAGCAGCTTCCGCACGTGCAGGCTGGGCAGGTGCGGTTGCGATGGGTTCGGTACGTGCCGGCTGTGCGGCCGCAGCAGCAACGGGCGGCTCGGTGCGCGCGGACTTGGCTGCTGGCTCGGGCACGGCCGGCGTCGGGCTCTCAGCCGGTGCTCGAGGCGCGGGCTCCGGGTCTGCCAACTGGGCCATGGCGCGGTCGCGCTCGTTCGCGCAGAAGGTCTTGTCCTTGTGCGTCTTGCGGCAGCTCTCGTACTTCTTCAGCACTTCGACCATCGGTCCTTTGAAGTGCGTTGTCGTCCCGCTAGCGCCCTGGACAAACTCGACCTGCTTGTCGGAGATGTTGCCGTACTGGGAGCGCAGCTGCGTCATCATCGCCTGCTTCTGCTGGTCGTCGATGGGCGCGGCTTTCGCATCGGCGTGCGGGCGCGTGACGTTTCCCATCAGGTCCTCGCCGCAGGATTCGGCCAGCTTCGACTGCCAGGGCACGGTGATTTCCTTGCCATCCTCGCAGCGCAAGACCAGCTGGTCGACGTACTTGTTCGGCGCCACTTCGACGTGGAAATGGCTTTGGATGATCTGATAGGCCGAGGCGTTGCAGCTCAGCAGGGCCAGGGCGCCGGCAGCCAGCAGCGGGTAGCTTTTCATGCTCATCTCTCCCGAATGGGGTGTTCGCTGGAAGCGAATTCAGCAGGAAGCGCGCCAGGGAGGCGGCCCTGCAGATCTGTTAACGGCAGGCCCGCGGGGGTCTTGACCCGTGGATCGCTCGGAAGGCCGGGTGGGAGAGGGTGACGCCCCCGCCCTGGGGACGGGGGCGGGGCGCCAAGGGCTAGTGGAGTCGGGCGCGACTCACTTATCCCAGGGATTGGGCTTCGAGGCGTCGATGCCGTACTTCTGCAGGGCCTGCTTCACGACGCTGCGGTCTATGTTGCCCTCATCGGCCAGCGCCTTGAGGGCCGCGGTTGCCACGTGAAAGCGGTCGACTTCGAAGAATCCGCGCAGTGCCGCGCGCGTATCGCTGCGCCCGAAGCCGTCGGTCCCCAACGTGACGTAGCGGCGCGGCACCCACGTGCGGATCATGTCCGGTATCGCGCGCATGTAGTCACTCGCCGCGATGATCGGCCCCGACGTCGGCGTCAGGCACTTTTCCACCCAGCTTTGCTGTGGCGCTTCTGCGATATTGAGCCGGTTGTGTCGCTCCACGCCCATGCCTTCGCGCCGCAGCTCGGTGAAGCTGGTTACGCTCCACACGTCGGCCGCGATCTTCCAGTCCTGCTCGAGCAGCTCGGCCGCGGCGATGACTTCGCGCAGGATCGTTCCGGCGCCGAGCAGTTGCACGCGCGCCTTGCTCTTGGCGTCGGGCGACGATTGCAGCTTGTACATCCCTTTGAGAATGCCTTCCTGCGCGCCTTCGGGCATCGCCGGATGAGCGTAGTTCTCGTTCATGACGGTGACGTAGTAGAAGACGTCCTGCTGCTCTTCGAGCATGCGCCGCATGCCGTCCTGCAGGATGACGACCAGCTCGTAGCCGAAGCACGGATCGTAGGCTACGCAGTTCGGCACGGTCGAGAACAGCAGATGGCTCGAGCCGTCTTCGTGCTGCAAGCCTTCGCCCGACAGCGTCGTGCGGCCCGCGGTGGCGCCAAGCAGGAATCCGCGGCAACGCGAGTCGCCGGCGGCCCAGACCAGATCGCCGATGCGCTGGAAGCCGAAGCACGAGTAGAAGATGTAGAACGGCAGCATCGGCACGCCGTGGCTGCTGTAGCTCGCGGCCGCTGCAATCCACGACGACACCGCACCGGCTTCGGAGATGCCTTCTTCGAGGATCTGGCCGTCCTTGGTTTCCTTGTAGTAGAGCAGCTCGTCCTTGTCCTCGGGATCGTAGAGCTGACCGACCGACGAGTAGATCGCCACTTGCCGGAACAGCGCCTGCATGCCGAACGTCCGTGCTTCGTCCGCGACGATCGGCACGATGTGCTTGCCGAGACCCGGATCGCGCAGGAGTTGCGAGAGCATCTGCACGAACACCATCGTCGTCGACTGCTCGCGCCCGTGCGATCCTTCGAGATACTTGCCGAGAGAGGCGAGCGGCGGAACCGGCAGCGTCGTGCTCTTGCCGATGCGCGCCGGCATGTAGCCGCCCAGCGCCTGACGGCGCGCGTGCAGATACTTCATCTCGGGGCTGTCGGGAGCCGGCTTGTAGAACTTGAGGCTCGTCACATCCTCATCCGACAGCGGCAGCGAGAAGCGATCGCGGAACGCGAGCAGCGCTTCGTTCTCGAGCTTCTTCTGCTGGTGCGAGGTCATCTTGCCCTGACCCCACGTGCCCATGCCGTAACCTTTCTTGGTCTGCGCGAGGATCACGGTGGGCTGACCTTTGTGCCGCACGGCCGCGTGATAGGCCGCGTGGATCTTCACGGGATCGTGACCGCCGCGCTTCAGCCGATCGATGTCCTCGTCCGACATGTCGGCGACGATGGCCTGCAGCTCCGGATACTTGTTGAAGAAGTTCTCGCGGTTGAAGTGACCGTCGGTCGCGGCATATTTCTGGAACTCGCCGTCGACGGTTTCGTGCAGGCGCCGCAAGATCACGCTCTCGTGATCGCGCGCGAACAGCGGATCCCAGTCCGATCCCCACAGCAGCTTGAGGACGTTCCAGCCGGCGCCGGCGAACAACCCCTCGAGCTCCTGCACGACCGAGCCGTTACCGCGCACGGGACCATCGAGGCGTTGCAGATTGCAGTTGACGACGAAGACCAGGTTGTCGAGCACTTCGCGCGACGCCAGCGAAAGACCGGCCAGCGCCTCGGGCTCGTCCATTTCGCCGTCGCCGACGAAAGCCCACACCTTGCGGCCCGACGTGGCGAGAATGCCACGATTCTCGAGATAGCGCATGAAGCGCGCCTGATAGATCGCCGTGAGCGGTCCGAGGCCCATCGACCCCGTCGGAAATTGCCAGAACTCCGGCATGAGATACGGGTGGCAGTAGGACGACAGGCCTTTGCCCTCGACTTCGCGCCGGTAGTGGTTGACCTGCTCTTCGGTCATGCGCCCTTCGAGGAAGGCGCGCGCGTAAATGCCGGTGGCCGAGTGCGGTTGAAAGTACACGAGATCGCCCGACTGCCCAGCACGGAAGAAGTGGTTGAAGCCGACCTCGAACAGATCCGCCGCCGACGCGTAGCTCGCGATATGGCCGCCGAGCTCGGAAGAAAAATTGTTCGCGCGCACGACCATCGCGAGCGCATTCCAGCGCACGAGTCCGATGAGCCGCTGTTCGGTCTCGAGGTTGCCGGGAAATTGCGGCTGGTTCGCGAGCGAGATGCTGTTGCAGTACGGCGTGCTCCATACCGGAGGCAATGCGACCCTTTGCTCACGCGCGTGATCGAGCAGCTTGCGCAGGATAAACGTAGCGCGCTCGCGCCCTTCGGTCTCGATGATCGCGTCGAGCGCCTGCAGCCACTCCTTGGTTTCGGTCGGATCGAGGTCCTGCGGCAAGACGGCCCAGTGGCCGGAGAAGCTGAGATCGGAGAGGTCGGTCATGTTCAGGCGTCAGGAGTCCAGGTATCAGGAGCCAGGAGTCGGGTATCAGGAGTCAGACCACACATTGGGGCGATGTTACGCCGATCGACGCAGCACATGGTTTCGTTTGCGTGATGATCGAAACGGGAATGCGGCATTATGTGCTGAGAAATGAACCAATCATGGCATAATCTGCCTCAAATGGAGCTCGATACGACAGATTGGAAGATCCTGAGCCTGCTGCAGGCCGACGCGCGCATTTCGAATGTCGATCTCGCGGCGAAGGTCGGATTGTCGCCTTCCCCCTGTCTCAACCGCGTGCGTGCACTGGAGAAGACCGGCTACATCAGTCGCTACGTGACGTTGCTCGACGCTTTGAGCGTAGGACTCAAGGTCAGCGTGTTCATACAGGTCACGCTCGAGCGGCAGGTCGAGCCGGCGCTCGAGGCGTTCGAGCGCGCGATCCGCGATCGGCCCGAGGTGATGGAGTGCTACTTGATGACCGGCGACGCGGACTATCTGCTACGCGTGGTGGTGCCCGATCTGCAGGCGCTGGAACACTTCATTTTGAACGTGCTTACGCGCGTGCCGGGTGTGGGCAACATCAAGTCGAGCTTCGCGCTGAAGCAGGTGAAGTATCAGACTGCGCTGCCGTTGCCGGGCTCGCTACCCAAGTCGACGGCGAAAGCGCGCGGCGCGCGGGCTGTGCGGCGCGGTTAGCGATAGGCAAAAAAAGCGCTGCGGTAGAATCCACCGCAGCGCTTTGTCCTGATGAAACCGCCGCCGGCCGGGCCGGCCGCCTTCGTATTACTGTGCCTTGTTCGTTCTGCAATCGAACCCGAATTGGACTGCAGGCAGCAGTTGACCATCCGCTTTCTGCTGCTGGTACGAGAACTTGAACTGTGCCGAATTGAGTGTCACGCGCTCGAAGATTCTGGCGGGGTTGTTCTGGTCGGTCTGGTCGATGGACGTGACCAGCACATCCTCGAGCGTCACGACGTAGTACTCCAATGCAGCCCTGCCCACCGACCGGAACGTGAGCACTGCCTTATCGATGTGCTTGCCGGTGACGACTTGCTGGATCAGCTTCGGGCTGGACTTGTCGATGTTCTTCAGCACGGTGATATCGCCGCAAGTCACCTTCCCGGCGCCGCCACCTCCGCCGGTCGCATCGCTGACCGCATTCTTGAACGATTGCGAGTAGGACAGAATGTCGATCTCGCCTTTGTGCTTGGCGTCGGTGGACTCGCCTTCGATATCGCCCAGCTTCAAAAAGACGTCGGCGACGGCGCTGGCCGGCGCTATCGCTGCAGCGGCGAGCGCGCCGGCCAGCAGCGGACGACCGATCTTCGAGGCAAGACCGGACTTTGGCTTCGTATCAGGCATTGGTTCTCCCATTTTCCGTTAGGTGTTCGCGTAGTGATGGCGTGTCGGCCAAAGAGCCATCGCCGCACCGCATCCCTTTTCGTGCCCAGGGCAGCTCTCATCAAGTCGCGCGAGCGAGAGTCGATCGAAGCGTCCCGGGTAGGACACAAGCATGCATTGTCGGCGTCCGACCCAAGGTGCGCAATATAACCCCGCGCAAGTTTGACATTCTGCAATCAATCCGGTGCCGGCATTGCCGTTTATTAGGTCGGCGACCTGTCGCTATCGTATATTGACCCTGCAAGTTCTTCCCTGCGAGTGCTGGCGTTCACCGTGACTGCTTACGACGACATTATCTATCCGACGCGGCCGCATGCGGACACGCATCCTGATCGGCTCGCCACAATCGCGACGCTGTTCGGCATGGCGCCGGCGCCGGTCGAGCGCTGTCGCTTTCTCGAAATCGCATGCGGTGATGCGGGCAATCTGATCCCGATGGCGTACGAGCTGCCGCGTAGCGAGTTCGTCGGCTTCGACCTGGCGGCGCGCCCGATCGAAATGGGCGAGCGAGCGGCTGCACGGCTGGGCTTGTCCAATGTGACGCTGAGTCGCCTCGATCTGAACGATTTTCCGCCAAGCGCCGGACGCTTCGACTACATCGTGGCACACGGCCTTTATTCCTGGGTTCCCGGGCCGGTGCGCGACCGCCTCCTTGCGCTGATCGGTGCGCATCTCGCGCCGCACGGTGTGGCGTTTGTCAGCTACAACGTGTATCCGGGTTGCTACGTGCGCCGCATGCTGTGGGAGATGCTGAAGTTCCACACCGACCACCTCGACAATCCGCAGTCGCGCATCGCAGAGGCCCGGGCGTTGACGGCATTGATCGGGAGCAGCCGCGACCAGCAGGGTGCTCAGGGCGCCTTCCTGAAGGCCGATCTCGAGGGCTTGCTGCAGCGTGAAGCGGGGCACTTCTTCCACGACGATCTCGCCGACATCAACGATCCGGTTTACTTCCATCAGTTCGTCGACCACGCCAGCCAGCATGGGCTGCAGTTTCTCGGGGAAGCCGAGCTCAAGACAATGGGCTATGGCGGGCTCGAGCAGGAGACGCGACAAGTGCTCGCGGAGCTGGATCCGCTGACGCGCGAGCAGTATCTCGACTTTGTGCGCCTGCGTCGGTTTCGCCAGACGCTGCTGTGCCGGAGCGATGTGCCGCTCGAGCGCACGGTATCCCCCGAACAGATCGCGCGGTTGCTTCTCGCCGAACCACCCGGCATGCGCGTGCGCGTACATAAGAGTGAAGAGATCGGTCCCGCTGCCTCGAGCGCCGAAGCGCCGGCGGCCGAGACAGCACGCTCGCCCGAAGAGAAGCTATTGCAGGCGATGCTGGATGCCCTGCACGACGCTTCGCCACGCAGGTTGGAGTTAACGGAGCTGATGGCGCGCGTGGGTGCCGGCGCAGAGGGTGAGACCCTGAAGCGCCTCGGCTCCGACGCGTTTCGGCAGCTTGCCGTCGGCGCAGCGCAGGCCGGAGCACTGGAGCTGCATGTTCACGCGCCTGCGCTCGTCCTCGAACCTGGCGAGCGTCCGATCGCGAGCCCCATCGCCCGGTTGCAGATCGAATCCGACAACATCGTTACCAGTCTGTGCCACGACTCCGTGAAGCTGGATGATGCAGTGGGCCCCAGGGTGTTGGCCTTGCTCGACGGCACACGCGATCGCACCGCGCTCAGAGCAGAATTGGCGGACGTGCTCGATCGAGACGACGAGCCGTCGCGCGCCGATGCGCTGGATGCATGCCTCGCGAATCTGGCGAGGCTCGCTCTATTGATCGGCTAGCGCGCACCGGGCGCGGCGCCGATGCCGGTTCCCATGCAGCTGTTGTATTTTTGTGTTGCCGTATTCTCGCAGTCCTCACGATTACCGGCGTTTCGACATTCCCGCATATCGCTTGCTCGCGCGGCATTGCACACCCACGGGTCCTGCTGAATGGCATTCGGTGCACCCGGATTCTGGCCCGCCGGCGCGCCGACGTTGGCTATATTCGGATTGAAGTTGGGTGCACGAGCGCCGGCAATCTGCGAATCCGCCGCTGCGGCCGCTTGGCCTGCGCTGGCGGCACCAGCCGGCGCATAGATGAAGCGCCAATCCGAGTAACTGTTGCTGTCGGCGAAGAACGCATCGAGGGGCTGGAAGTTGGCGACCTTGATCGGCGTGTCCTTCGAAGGACTGTAGACGCCGAGGATCTGATCGCCTTGCATCACGAGTCCCCAATCGGCCTTGCCGGTCATCGGGTCGAGATAGATCCGGCGCAAGTATCGCTTCATCACCGGGAAGCGCTTGTCTTCGAGCAGGTCCTCGAGCTTGCGCGGATACTGCTTAACGCCGGGCGAGCTCTCGTAGTAGCGGCCGATCGCCTGGCGAAACTGATCCCCGACGAACAGCAGCTCGCGTTCGCGGTCGCGCTTGACGGCTGTGTTCCAGACCTCGCCGACCAGCGCGAGACCGATGCCGAGCAGCACCACTGCGATCAGCAGGCCGATGTAGGTGAATCCTCGAGATCTAAGCATTTCCAAGGGGATACTACTCTGTCTCCGGCGCAGCGCGGAAGCCGGCAGTAGAATCAAACGCCGCGGTACAGCGGGAGACAAGCATGAACCTCGCCGAGTCACTGTTGCGTGCGTTGACCGATCACGGCGTGCGTGAGAT
>Ga0068853_100004409_pt1 | contig 10896 bp, 7 predicted proteins | sample KBSCornC32_FD_65655 | JGI IMG/M metagenome (GOLD analysis project Ga0068853, IMG submission 65655) | Corn rhizosphere microbial communities from Kellogg Biological Station, Michigan, USA - KBS Corn C3-2 | ecosystem: Host-associated > Plants > Roots > Rhizosphere > Soil ... | reverse complement strand
GGCGAGCGCGATGGGGTTCGTGTTCCAGGTGTCGCCGGCCACGTACGTCACCTGCTCGAGGGTCAGGTCAATAGGAGCGTGAAAGCGATGGTACATGCTCGAAGTCAGGCGCAGCGTCACGTAGTGCCCGTTGCGGTAGCGAGAGGCGAGGGCCGGATCGACAAGCAGCTCGTCCAGCGTGTAACCCTGCCCCTTGGCCTGGATCAGCTGGTGGCCGTCGATGGGGCCGCAGGCGCCCACGATGGCGTCGCACGGGCTGACCATCACCGACGGATCCGGATCGATCGGCCGTGCGCCCGCCTTCAACTCGCGGATGAAGCAGTCATGCAGGCTCTCGAACTGGTCCTTGGCCGCGTCGTGGAGGTCCACGTCGGCGAACAGCCGCCACGTGCCGATGGACAGGTCACGGAGCAGCGGCTGCCGGCGCTTGCTGAACCAGCCGACGAACTGTGTGAGCAAGCGGCGCGGGATACGGTTGGTGAGGACGAAGTTGACGTCCTCGTGGGTGGAGATTCGGCTGAGGCAAGCTCGGAAGAATCGGGGCGTCACGCGGCGGCCTCCTTGTGTTCGGGGTCCATGGGTTCCAGCAACGTCTTCAAGCGAGGTGATGAATGAGCTCGGCAATGATGTGGGCGCCGTTCGGCGCCGTGGCCCTGACGGCGGCGGGGGTCAAGCTGAAGACGCGCCTCGAACTGTCGAAGGCCAAGCACCCGTCGCTGCGCGGGCATTCGAAGATGGCGCGCCGGCTGGCGCGGCAGGTCCCGTTCTACGAGTACGACGACGCCTCGTTCTTCGCGTCGGACGGCGCGCCCGAGGACGTGGCGGCGCGCCGGCGGGCCGGCTTCATGCGCCTCGCCGAGTGGCAGCGGTCGCACGGCGCGCGCGCCGCGGCCCTGACCGAGGAGGTGGAGGGCGCCATCTCCGACCTGCAGTTCACCCGGGCCTACCGCGTGCCGTTCCAGTACCGGCGCCTCGTGCAGCAGCACCTGGCAGGCGGCGTCTTCGTCGAGTCGTCCTCCGGCGTGACCGTCACCGACGTCGACGGCAACCAGCTCTATGATCTGACCGGCTCGTACGGCGTCAACGTGTTCGGCTACGACTTCTACAAGCGCTGCATGGACGCGGCGAACGCCGAGGCCGGAGCGCTCGGTCCGGTGCTCGGGCCGTACCACCCGACCATCGCCTACAACGTCCAGCGCCTGCGCGAGATCTCGGGCCTCGACGAGGTGTCCTTCCACATGTCGGGGACCGAGGCGGTCATGCAGGCCGTGCGCCTCGCGCGCTATCACACCCGCCGGTCGCACCTGGTCCGCTTCTGCGGCGCCTACCACGGCTGGTGGGGCGACGTGCAGCCGGGCGTGGGCAATCCGACGACCGCCCACGAGACGTACACCCTGAAGGACATGGACGAGGACTCGCTGCGCGTGCTGCGCAAGCGGCGCGACATCGCCTGCGTGCTGGTCAATCCGCTGCAGGGGTTGCACCCGAACGGCAACGCGCCGGGGGATTCGACCCTGGTCGACAGCAGCCGCAGCGCCAGCTTCGATCGGGCGGCGTACACCGACTGGCTGCGCCGGCTGCGCGCCGTCTGCACCGAGCGGAACATCGTCCTCGTCTTCGATGAGGTGTTCGTCGGGTTCCGGCTGGCGCCGGGCGGCGCCCAGGAGTACTTCGGCGTGAAGGCGGACATGGTCACCTACGGCAAGACGCTGGGGGGCGGCTTTCCGATCGGCGTGGTCTGCGGGCGCAAGGATCTGATGAAGCGCTTCCGCGACGAGCGCCCGACCGACGTCTGCTTCGCGCGCGGCACCTTCAACTCGCACCCGTACGTCATGGTGGCGATGAAGCAGTTCCTGCGGCGCATCGAGGAGCCTGACATCAAGGCGCTCTACGGCGATCTGGACGAGGTGTGGAACGGCCGGGCGGCGCGGCTGAATCGGCGCCTCGAGGCCGAGGGGTTGCCGGTCCGCGTGGCCAACCTCTCGACGGTGTGGACGGTGCTGTACACGCAGCCGTGCCGCTACAACTGGATGCTGCAGTTCTATCTGCGGGCCCAAGGGTTGGCGCTCAGCTGGGTTGGAACGGGACGCTTCATCTTCAGCCTGGACTTCACCGATGCCGACTTCGACGCGGTGGCCGACCGGTTCGTGGCGGCGGCGCGCGCCATGAAGGAGGACGGCTTCTGGTGGTGGGAGCCGGCGCTGACGAACAGGTCGATCAAGCGGCGCGTCCTCCGCGAGATGCTGAGGACGCGGTTCGGCGGCGCCGCCTAGGAAGCGCCGCCGCCTGCCCGGTCCACGAGGGCTCGATGTCCATCCCTCGTGGACGCCGGCGCGGCTTCAGGCCGGGTGACCCTGCTCCGCGGTCATCGGATCGACGAGCTGACCCTTCAGCAAGTAAAACGGCGCCTTGTAGTACAGCATGATGTCGTGGAACGGATCCGTGAGGATCTTCGTGAACCACACGAGGCCCGTCTGAACGTCACGCAAGAAGAACAGGTGAATGGTGCGGAACAGGATGGCGCCCACGCCAATGCCGATCCACGCCTTCGACAGGTGATCGAGGTAGGTGGCCCCGTCGATCCACGGCGCCTTGAACAGGCCGAGCAGGGTGGGGCTGAAGTACAGCAACAGCGGCGAGAGGCCCCAGATCGACATGAGGACCACCTTGCGGCGCAGGTTGTAGCCCACCTTGACGTCTTCCTTGTACTCGTGGGTCGCCTGGTTCACGTTGTCGTAGCCCTTCGGCTCGAAGAAGAAGTGGCCCGACTGCCGGGTGACCATGGCGATCACCCAGCCGATCAGCCCCGCGGCGACCGGCTTCGTGAACAGCAAGTAGTAGGAGCAGACGAAGCTCATGGCGCTCACCAGGTGCAGCGACTGGTTGATGCGGCTGTGGTGATAGTAGCGATGGTCGTCCCACCGTTGCTCCTTCAAGGCGCGCAGAAAACCCGACGTGATGCCCATGGATCCTCCCTTGTTCGTGCCGAAAGGTGACACCTGGGCAGCGTCGCGCCGAACGGTGGCCGTCGCCAGCAAACTCGCGGCGACTCTTCGGGGGAGGTCCATGGCCGGCGCGTGACGTCCTCGCGGCAACGCCGTGGCATTCGGGCGGCGGCGCGCGACGAGTCGGCCCGCGCTCAGAACTCGTGGCCGAGCGCGAGGCGCAGCGGAAAGATGCGGCCTAGGCCAGTGCGGGATTGCGGCTGGTAGATGTCGCTGCCGTAGAACCAGTACCGGAAGTCGATGGCCAGCGGCTGCACGGCGAGGAACCAATGGTGGAACGTGGCCGACAGCTCCAGTCCGAGGCCGCTCTCGAGCCGCAGGAACCGTCCGCCGCCGTCGTTCACGAACATGATCTCGCCGCGAATGGCCGTGACGATCGGCTCGACGTCGATCCGCCACTCCGGCCGCTCGACGATGCGGATGGGGTAACCGAAGGACACGAGATCGATCCGGAAGCCGCGCGCCGAATACGCGCCCGCGCTCTCCCACTGGTGGGCGATCGCGAAGTGGTCGCGCACGTACGTCGTGGACGGTGACACGAACACCAGGCCCAGCGCGTTCGTGCCGAGCTGGCCGTTCGCGAGGTCTGCGTCGCCGCTCTCGCTGAGCACGTGCGTGTAGGTCAGCGCCAGCCGAAACGGCGTTCCGACCCGGACCGGCGGCGGGGGCGGTGGCACCGCCGGAGACACGGCGCTGGGGCGACTGGTCGGGAGAGGCTCGGCGGGAGGCGTGCTCCCGGTGGCAGGCCCCGCGCCTTCCGCAGATGCAACGAGCTCCGGCTCCGAAAGAAGCAGGATCAACGTCGCGACCCGGATCAGCTTGTGCGCTGTGATGACCAAGACCTTGAAGTTGATACGAAGCGCTGCCGCTGTCGAGCGGGACCGGGATTGCGGGCGCGCGCGGGAGGGCCTCGGGAGACGTCGACTCGGCGCCTGGAGATCCTCACCGCCGGCTGGGAGAGTCGCGGCACGTCGCCGAGGTGATGTCGGGTACGCCAGGAAAGATCGGGTTGGCGGTGATGGTCGTGGGCGTCGTGATCGTCGCTGTGGGCGCTTTCATCCGCGATTGAATGCCCCGATCCCGAGCGCGACGAGCTCCGATCACGACGGCCTGAACGGCGCATGGAGCCGCGGCTGCTCTGCGGCCTGCGCGGCCAGCCCGGGGATTGGGTCGCTCTAAGGTTCCTCGACCTCCTCCAGATCGAGCTCGACCACGCCGGGAGCCGGCGGCGGTGCCCCTGGCTTGCGCGCCTTGGGATCTTCCACCGCCAGGACCTTGACCTTGAACTGGATGTCCCGCCCGACCAGCGGGTGCAAGAACCGCACGGTGACCGTGTCGCTGGTCACCGCCACGACCTTGAAGGCCACCGTCTCGTTCGGGCCGCTGCGGGCGTGGGCCTCGAAGACCGCGCCGACGGCCGGCGCCGCGTCGCCCGGGAAGTCCTTGCGGGCCATGTCCTTCACCGGCAGCGACTCCTCGGTGCCGAAGGCCTCGCGCGCCGGGATCTCGCCCGCGCGCTCGTCCCCCGGCGACAGCCCCTCCAGCCGCTGCTCCAGCCCCGGCAGCATCTTGCCCTCCCCCTGGGTGTAGCGGAGGGGACCATTCTTATCCGACGACTCGATGACCTCGCCGTCCTTCACCTTGAGCTCGTACTCGATGAGCACGCTCAGACCACGCGCTATCCTCATGTCGGCAAGATAGCAATTAGCAGCCGCGAGGGGTGGAATTCGCGTCGCGATCCGGTGGGCGCCGGGCGGTTGGCCCCGGTCACGGACCGGGGACGACGGGGGTCGAGACCGCGCTCTTCATGCGCGCCGCGACGGCCCCGAGCGCGCTCTGGAAGTTGTTGGCGCAGATGGGATAGAAGATGCCGTTCGCGCCGAAGTTGTCGACGGCCTGCTTGATGCGGACGGCAGGATCGCCGTACTCGGGATCGTTGCCGCCGGACGTCTCCTGCACGCAGGAGTGGACGACGACCGGGTCCAGCTCGCCCATGGCGGCGGGGTTGATCTGGCCCGTCACCTGGTAGAGCGAGTTGCCCATGGCGTCGGTGGTCGGGCCGGCGATGGCGGCGATGACGAGATCGGGCGGCGCCTTCAAGCAGCGCAGGAACGAGGTGAAGTCCGCCACCGTCGGCCACAGGTGGCCCCGCGTCGGATCGGGATTGCCGTTGGGGTCGGTCAGCGCAGGATCCGTCTTGCCCGCGTTCTCGGCCGAGACGCAGTGGTTCAGCGTCACCGTGCCCGCCGGGGCGTCGTGCGGGGGGGGCAGGCCGTTGCACAGGTGCCCGAACTCGTTACACCTGTACGAGGTGAGCGCGCCCACCCCCTTCGGGTCGCTGACGGAGTTGACGTACGGGGCGAAGAGCAGGGAACTGCTCGCGACGGAGCAGTCGTCCTCGTTGGTCAGCATGACGATCGCCAGCTTCGCGTCGGCTCGCAGGAAGCCGCCATTGTCGGGATCGTCCGCCGTGATGGCTTTCTGGAGCGCCCAATAGATCGACCCGAACTGGCTCTCGAAGCCGCAGCCGTCGTCGCCGAGATCGGTGATGCAGTCGAGCGCGTTCCGGATGTCCCCGTCGTAGTTCGGCCCGGAGGGGCCGCCGGTCTGGAGGAACTTGGCGCCCATATGCAGCATCGAGCAGGACCCCGCGCCGGGCGCGCCCCGTCCCTGGCGAAACCGGCCTCCGTCGTCACCCGTGGTCTGGGGGTCGTAGGGGAAAGAGTGGCATTGGCTGACGTTGGCCCAGGCCCCCGCACCCAGCGACGACGAGACCACCGCCACGTGCAGGTCCGGCAGGTTGCCGGTAGCGGGATCGACCAGCGCATCCAGGAAGGTGGGAAGCTGCGCGCGCAGCTTGGCTTGCAGAGGGGCCATCGAGGCCGAATTGTCGATCATGAACAGCAGGTCGAGCTTGTTCCCCGAGGCGAGGGTCGAGGTCATCGGCGCGCACATGCCGGGCCCGCCACCCATGCCGGCGGTGATCATCCCGCCAAAGCCGCTGTTGCCGCCGGAGCCGCTCGACGAGCCGGCATCCAGAAAGATCGTCGGCAGCGAGCGTGACCAGCAGCCGCCCGCGAAGGTCAGAGCCACGGCGGCAGCGGGAGCGAGCCAGGCGAGCGACCGTCGTGATTCGACAACGAGCATGGGGGACTCCTTTCACGGGCCCGCAGGGCTCCGTCGCGAGGGGAGAGTGCGCGGCGCGCTCCCGAAGTCGGTCAACTTTTTCCCGGCGACCCGCCGGGGCGTCGTCGTGCATCGCGCCTCTTGTGGCGCCGCCGCTCCTGGTCGAGTATCTCGACCCCATGTCCCGCTTCCCGGGCGCCGAGATCGGCGCTGACGAGCTCCCCGACGAGGTCCACCTGATGGCGGACCGGATCGAGTCCATCACCGGCAAGGACGTCTACTTCATCGACGGACGCCGCCACCGCTTCGACACCGGCCAGCTTCCGCCGGGAATGCCGCCGCCCCCCGTGTCAGGGCCGCCGGCCGGTCCCGACATCGTCGTCTTCGTGAACCCCGAGGGCACCGATCCGCAGCTGCTGTCGGCCAGCATCCGCCGCTTCCTGGTCCAGGCGCTGCTCGTGTGGGAAGGCTATCCGCTGGCCGGCTTGCGGCAGAGCGCGCTCGACCCCGCGGCGACGGCCAAGATCGCGCCGGTCATCGGGCCGATGCAGCACTGGTTGCACACCGGGTTGCTGGCGATGGCGACCGAGCTCCGGATGGCCGAGCTCGCCTCCGCGCCGCCCGAGCCGCGCCGGGCGTCCCGCCTGCCGCCCTTCCAGGCGCCGCCCGACGTGCGGGCGAAGCTCGTCGCGTTCGAGAGCGCGATGGGCGCCAGCGTGCACGACGGCCCGCTGTCTCCCGAGGCCCGCGCTGTCACCGAGGTCCTCCAGAAAGCGGACCTGGGGACGCCGGCCGGGTTCCGCGCGGCGTTCGCCGGCATCCTGGACCTGTGGGACATCCGCGGCCACGTGATGCTCGGTGTCGCCGACAAGGAGTCGGGCGCCATCAGCGAATCGGCCTGGTGACGCGCTAGATGTCTTCGACCCTTCAGTGCTGTCGATGGCGCTTGAACGGGAATCAACCGCCGCGGCCACCCAACGGTTTGTCCTCCCTCCGCGAACGCGGGAGGAGGATAAAGGAGAGGGGTCCCACACTCCTGACCGGCGCCGTCCCCTCTCCCGCCAGCCTTCGGCTGGCGACCTCTCCCCGCCTTCGCGGGGCGAGGTGAGAATGGGGAGCGCACGAGAAGGTCGAGCTTACGGCGAAGCCGCTAGCGTGGCATCGCCTCCTTGATGCCACCGTCCACCGTCAGCACTGCGCCCGTCGTGTAGCGGGCGCGGTCCGAGACCAGGTACAGCGCCGCCTCCGCCACGGCGTCCGCCGGAATCGGCCCCACGTTCAGCAGGTTGCGGCGCCGGTACTCATCGGTCTGCGCGGCGACGTCGATCCCGCGCAGGCCCGCCCGCCGCTCGATCAGCGCGCGCATCAGCGGCGTGTCGACGAAGTCGGCGTTCACGTAGTTCACGCGGATGGCGTGCGGCCCGAGCTCGGTGGCCAGGTTCCGGGCCAGCGCCGCCACCGCCGCCTTCGAGCTGGCGTAAGCGGCGTTGTCGGCGGTCGGCGCGAAGGCTCCCTTCGACGCGTTGATGAGGATCGTGCCCCCACGCCCGGCCGCCTTCATCACGGCCACCGCCGCGCGCACGGCCAGGAAGGTGCCCCCGACGTTCACGGTGAAATGGCGCGTGAACGTCGCCTCGTCCATCTGATCGACCGGCCCCGCCGACAGGAAGCCGGCGTTGCACACCAGGATGTCGAGGCCGCCGAACGCCAGCACCGCGTCCTCCACCGCGCGCGCGGTGTCCTCGGCGCGGGTCGCGTCGGCCTCGACGGCTCGCACGCGCGCCGGATCCTTGCAGCGCGCGCCGATCGCGTCGGCGGCCGCGCGCACCGCCGGGCCGTCCAGGTCCGTCAGGACCAGGTGCGCGCCCTCGGCCGCGAAGCGCTCGGCGATGGCCCGCCCGATCCCGCTCGCCGCGCCCGTGACCAGCGCCACCCGCCGCGACAGCTCGCGCTCCGGCGCGTTCAGCTTGGCCAGCTCCAGCGGCCAGTACTCGAACTCGACCGCGTCGGGCTCCTCGAGGAAGCGGAAGCCTCCCAGCGCCTCCGCCGCCTCCATCACGCGCATCACGTGCCGGTAGCAAAGGTTGCCGACGACGGCGTTGGCCTTGTCCTTCATCGCGGTGACCAGGCCGAGCCCCGGCACCAGCACCACGCGCGGGGCGGGATCGAGCATGGCCGCCCCGGCCCGCGCGCGCTGCCGCTCGTAAGCCTGTCGGTACTCGGCCTCGTAGCGGGCGAGCGCGCCGTCGACCGCGGCCCGCGCGGCGTCGGCGCTGGTCGCCGCCATCGAGGAGACGTCCTCGGTGAGGACCAGCGGCGCCCGCCCGCAGCGCAGGATGTGCTCGGGGGTGGACATCCCCCGCGAACCCAGCTCCGCCGCCCGCGCCGAGCCCGCGAAGGCGCGCGCCGCCGCGGAGTCGTCGAGGTGCAGGATGGGCGGGCGTCCCACCCGCGACAGGGCCCCGCGCAGCAGGGGCAGGACGACGGCCGCGCGACGGCGCCGCTCGTCGTCGCTGACGGTGGGCGTGGCCTCCAGGCGGCCTCCGTCGAGGAACGCCTTCGGGCTCGCCCGCCGGCGCGCCTCCACGAACCGCTCGGCGGCCTCGATCAGCTCGCGGAGGTTCCGGTAGCACTCGCGCGCGGTGGCGCCCCACGCGATCAGGCCGTGCCGCCCCAGCACCAGGCCCTTGGCGTCGGCCGGCGGCGCGCCCAGGTCCATCACCGCGCGCGCCAGCGGGTAGCCGGGCCGCACGTAATCGATGTAGGTCGCGCCGCCGCTCAGCGCCTCGGCCACCAGCTCGCGCGGGCGTGGCGTGTCCGTCAGCGCCTGGGTGGCGAAGTCGTGGGTGTGGACGATGAACCGGTGGGGCAGCACGGAGTGCAGGGGCGTCTCGACCGACGGCGCCGGCTCGCGCGTGTCCAGCATGGCGGCCCGCATGAAGGCCATCATCTCTTCGTCGGTCATCCCCTCGCGCCGGCGCATCTGAGACAGGTCGTCCAGGCGGAGCCCCGCGAAGCCGGGCTTGGCGATGGTGCGCAGGTCGGTGCCGCTGCCCTTCACGCGCAGGACGTCGACGGTGCGACCCGCGAAGTCCGTCTCGCGCCGCTTGACCGAGCTGTTTCCGCCGCCCGGCTGGGTGAGCGTGGGATCGCTGCCCACCAGGTTGGAGAGGTAGATCAGCTCGCCCAGCTCGTCGCCTGCGAAGGCGGCGGCCGCGTCGTCGTCCCAGCGGTCATCCATGGCGGTCGTGCACGGCGGTGTGTGCCCTTTCGTGGGCGGCGAAGCTACCACGCCCGACGTGGGGGCCTGGTCGGCCCGAATCCGGGATTCCCTGCGCGCCCCTCGCGTCAGGACCTCGTCACGCCCGCGCCGGAACTGCGAATTTTCTGCGCGCCAGAGGTGCGTTTGTCCGCAGAATCTCTTCAAGATCCGTCAAACGTCTGACGATGCCGGGGGTAGAAACATGAAAATCCCCGGCAAGGACGAAGGTCCCAAGCGGTTCATCACCGTGGGTGGCGGAAAGGGCGGCGTCGGCAAGAGCCTGGTCGCGTCCAACCTGTCGCTGGCCATGGCCCAGTCGGGCTCGCGGGTCGTGCTGGTCGACTGCGACCTGGGCGCCGCGAATCAGCACGTGCTGTTCGGCATCGACCGGCCGAAGCCCGGGATCCAGGGACTCCTCGACAAGAAGATCGACAAGCTGGAGGACGGTCTGACCCCGACTCCGCACCCGAACCTTCAGCTCGTGGCCGGGACGGGCGCTTCGGTGGGCGCCGCCAACATCAACCATGGCGAGAAGCAGCGGATCATCCGTCGCATCCGCAACATCGAAGCCGACATCGTCGTCATCGACGTGGGCGCCGGCGTCAGCTTCAACGTGCTCGACTTCTTCGAGCTGGGCAGCCAGCGCCTGCTGGTCATCACGCCCCAGGTCACCTCGATCCAGACCGCCTACTCGTTCCTCAAGGGCGCGGTCATGCGGTGCCTGCAGCACCTGTGCGAGAAGGCCTCGGAGCTGGAGCTGCTGGCCCCCGCCGCCAAGAGCGGCGAGAACGAGAAGGTGAGCGCCATCCTCGCGCGCGTGCGCGAGCAGTCGCCCGTCCTCGGCGAGCAGATCGACAAGGTCCTGTCGCACTTCGGCGCCCAGATCGTCGGCAACCAGGTGTTCGACGCCAACCAGGCCGGCATCTTCCACGCCATCACGCGGATGATTCAGGACTTCCTGGGCATCTCGGTCCCCATCCTGGGCACCGTGCGCGCCAGCCGCCGGATTCGCGAGTCGGTCAACCTGCGCAAGCCCATGATGCTCGGGCCGCGCGACGAGGACACGCGCGCCTTCCAGCAGATGGCCGAGGCTCTGCTGGCGGAGGACGTGGCGCTCGACGATCTGCTGTCCGAGGAATCGGGAGCGCACGCGGTCGGCGACTTCGCGTCGGACGACGTCCGGGATCGGACGCCCGTGACGTCCCCGCGAGCGACCGGGCCCGTGCCCGCGATCGGGGCCGGTGTGCCCGCCACGCCGGGCGCGCCGGCAGCGCCTGCGTCGGGCAACGAGGCGGCGTCGGTGCCGCAGCCGATGCTCGACCCCTACATCCGCCATTCGGCTCGCTACGAGACCGACTGGGTCGGAAGCCTGCGCGACGCGGACGGCATCCGTCCGGTGCGCATCTTCGAGGTGTCGGAGGGCGGGGCGGTCGTGCAGACGCCGCTGCCGCTGGAGATCGGGCAGGAGCTGACGCTGGTGTTCGAGCAGATCGCCATGCAGCC
>Ga0068853_100004405_pt1 | contig 10903 bp, 9 predicted proteins | sample KBSCornC32_FD_65655 | JGI IMG/M metagenome (GOLD analysis project Ga0068853, IMG submission 65655) | Corn rhizosphere microbial communities from Kellogg Biological Station, Michigan, USA - KBS Corn C3-2 | ecosystem: Host-associated > Plants > Roots > Rhizosphere > Soil ... | reverse complement strand
GCGCCCCATTCGGGCGTCGGCGGCTGGGCGCCGAGGCCGAGGAAGCCAAGGCCGGCCGCCGTGAGGATGATGCCGGCCATGTCGAGCGTCAGCCGCACGATCACCGAGGAGAGGCAGAGCGGTACGATGTGGCGGAAGAGGATGCGCCAGGTCGAGGCGCCCTGCAGCACCGCCGCCTGGATGAAATCGCTGTGCGCGATGGCGAGCGTCTCGGATCGGGCAATGCGCGCGTAAGGCGGCCAGGTGGTGAGCGCGATTGCGATGACGGCGTTCTCGATGCCAGGCCCAAGCGCGGCGGCGAAGGCGAGCGCCAGCACGAGGCGGGGAAAGGCCATGAACACGTCGGTGATGCGCATCAGCACACGATCGACCCAGCCGCCCATGTAGCCGGAGACGGTACCGACCGCGAGGCCGATCGGCACGACGATGACGGCGACCAGTGCCACGATGGTCAGCGTCGCCCGCGCGCCAAAGAGCGTGCGCGCCAGGATATCGCGCCCAAGCTCGTCGGTGCCGAACCAGTGGACGGCCGAAGGCGCGCCGAGGCGGCCTGCCAAATCCTGGGTCAGCGGCGACTGGCCCATAGATAGCCAGGGCGCGAAGATCGCCATGAGGATGAGCAGCGCCACCACCACGAGGCCGGCGAACGCGGTAGGGTTGCGCACGATGGCGCGGGCATTGCGGTAGACATTGCCCAAGACGGCCTGGCGGCGCGACGTCGGCGCTTCGCTGACCAGCCATTGCCCGAGTGTGGTGTCGCTCACGTTCGCAGCCGCGGATCGAAGAGTTTGTAGAGGAGGTCGCAGAGGAGGTTGATGCCGATGAAGACCGTGCCGACCAGCACCGTGCCGCCGAGCACCGCATTCATGTCGCTGTTGAACAGCGCCTGCGTGATGTAAAGGCCGAGTCCCGGCCAGGCGAACACCGTCTCGGTGAGCACGGCGCCCTCGAGGAGCGAGGCATAGCTCAGGCCGATCACGGTGATCAGCGGCACCATGATGTTGGGGAAGGCGTGCCGCCAGACGGCCTGCCAGAACGAGTTGCCCTTGATGCGTGCGGCGATGACGTATTCCTGGCTCAGCTGGTCGATCATGAAGCTGCGCGTCATGCGGGCGATGTAGGCCATCGAGAAGTAGCCGAGGATGCCCGCCGGCAGGATCAGGTGGCTGAAGGCGTTGCTGAAAATCTCCCAGTTGCCGTCAAGCGCCGCGTCGACCAGCATGATGCCGGTGCGCACGGTCACCTCGCCGTCGTAGAACACATCGAGCCGGCCGGTGCCGGCCGTCCAGCCGAGCTTGCCGTAGAAGACGAAGAGGCCGATCAGGCCCAGCCAGAATACCGGCACCGAATAGCCGAAGAGCCCGAGGACGCGGATCACATGGTCCTGCCAGCGGCCCTTGCGGGCGGCGGCCACGACGCCGGCGGGCACCCCTAACGCGACGCCGATGATGATGGCGAAGGTCGAGAGCTCGAACGTTGCCGGGAAGACGCGGATCAGGTCGCTCAGCACCGGCTGCGAGGTCAGCACGGACATGCCGAAATCGCCGCTCAGCACGCGCTTGAGATAGATGAGGTACTGGATGACCAGCGACTGGTCGAGGCCGAGCGCGTGGTAGGCCTGGTCGTAGGCGGCCTTGGTGGCCTTGTCGCCGACGACGGCGAGGACTGGATCGATTTTGGTCAGGCGGCTGATGAAGAACGTCACCGCCGTGAGGCCGATGAAGGTGACGGCCAGCGTCGCGAGGAAAGAGGCAATTCGCCGAAGAGCGATGGCGACGCGACGGCCCCCGAGTTGTCGGGGCGGGCGGGCGGTAATGTCGTCGGCGGTCGTCAAGCGCGTTTGTTCTCCCGCCCCGAGTCAAACCACAACGGCGCGGCGGCGCATAGCCCGCCGATGAGGCGTTCGGGTCCCTTGCCGGACTGTGAAGTTCTGCTTCACGCCTCATCGACATTGTCGAGGATAGTTGCGCCCGCCCATCGCCCCTACCTGCTTGCCACAATGCAGGAGACGGTGATGACGGACTATAATGCGCCTCTTTTCAGTTCGGTCTCGTTTCGCGATCGCGGCCTCTCCGCCGTCGATCTGTGGTTTGGCGGCGGCGAGCGCCTCGGCTACGACCCCGGCGCCAATATCCTGGGCGCGCCAAACTCGCCGCTCAAGATTTTCGTGCGGCAGGAGGGAGACGTGGGCGATGCGGTGACCTTCCTGCCCGGCTACCCCGATGGCTCGTATGGCTGGTCGAGGGTCCTGTCGTTCCTTCCCGATGCCGACAGAATGCCCAAGCTTTTCCTCGACTATGTGGGGATGGGCGACAGCGACAAGCCCAAGGACTATCCCTACTCGACCGCGGAACGGACAAACCTCGTCGAGGCGACCTGGCAGGCGCTCGGCGTGCGCTCGACGACGCTCGTCACGTTCGACTTCTCGTCACTGGTCGTGCTCGAGCACCTGCGGCGGCGGCTCGAACGGTCTGTGCGCGGCGAACCCGTGGGCGGGCCGGAAATTCGCGGCGTCTTCATCTTCAACGGCGGGCTCTTTCCGGATGGACATTCACATCCATGGTACACGACGCCTCTGCTGCGCCGCCTGCCGAGGCGCGCGTGGAAGCGGCTCGGCAGCTCGTTCGGCTTATTCAAGCGATCGATGCAGGTGATGTCGTCCAAGGGCTACCGCATCAGCGATGCCGAGGTGCGCGACCTGCTCGAGCTTCTCAATCGACGCGATGGCGCCTTCTACCTCGCGGCGGCGGCCGGCTTCGTTGCCGACCACAAGGCGCAGGGTAAGCGGCTCGATTTTGGCCAGCTCCATGCGGCGTATCGCTCGGCGTTCCCATTCCTCGTCGGGGGTAGCGATGAGGACCCCTTCGAGCATCGCCAGATCGATCTGGCCGAACGGCGGCTTGGCGGCACCACGCTTGAGATCGAGCGCCTGCCGGGAGGCCACCTCACGACCATCGAGCAGCCTGAGGCATTGGCGCAGCTGATCAGCTCGTTTGAAGCGCGGGCAGTCGCCGGCGGCTGATCGGGAGCCGCCGGCTGCTCGCTGCCTAGAGGTGCAGCGGCTCCTTGCGGTGCCAGTTCTCGAGCTTGCGCGACGGGACGTGCGGGCGCATCGCCCACTCGATGCCGTTGCCGATGATGTGGCGGACTTCCGGCTGGTGGTAGATCGGAAATGTCTCGTGGCCGGGCGAGAAGTAGAAGATGCGGCCGAGGCCCCGGTAGAAGGTGAGGCCCGAGCGAAATACTTCGCCGCCCTTGTACCAGGAGAGGGTGATGATCTCGTCGGCGGCCGGTATGTCGAAGGGCTCGCCATACATTTCTGACGCGGGGATCTCGAAATAGGGCGGCAGGCCATCGACGATCGGGTGGGCCGGATTGGTCACCCAGACGCGTTCGAGGTCGCCCTGCGGCAGCTCGCGCCAGGCGAGGTTGCAATTGGTCCCCATCATGCGGCGGAACATTTTTGAGTGATGCCCGGAGTGGAGCACGACCAGCCCCATGCCGGCGAGGATGCGCTGCTGCACGCGGTCGATGACTTCGTCGCGGACTTCGTCGTGCGCCACGTGACCCCACCAGGTGAGGACGTCGGTACGGTCGAGCAGTTCCTGCGGCAGTCCCTGATCGGGGTCATCGAGCCTGGCGCGGGTGATGGCGAAGTCGCGGCCCTTGAGTCCGGCGGCCAGCGCCCCGTCCATGCCGTCGGGGTAGATGGCGGCCACTGGCGGGTCGTTCTTTTCGTGGCGGCCTTCGTTCCACATGGTCACGCGAATGGTCAAAGCAGTCTCCCTTGAAACCAGAATTGGTCAGCCCTTCACGCCGCCGGAGAACGTCTGCACCAGAAATTTCCTGGCGAAGGCAAAGGCCACGACGGCCGGTACCGTGTAGAGAATGGCGAGCGCGCAGAGGAACCCGTAGTCGACGCTGTCGATGCGGAGGTAAGCGCGGAAGAGGCCGATGGGCAGCAGTTGCAGCTCGTCGGACGAAATGAAGGTCAGCGGCAGCAGGAAATCGCCCCAGGCGCCCATGAAGGCGAGGAGCGCCGCGGCGCCGAAGCCCGGCAGGGCGAGCGGGATCAGCACGCGGGTGATGCGCTGTAGGAGCCCGGCGCCATCCATCATTGCCGCTTCCTCGTAGTCGCGCGGCACGAGGTCGAAGAAGGTTTTCACCACCCATAGCGCCAGCGGCAACTGCATCGCCGCCTCGAGCAGGATGAGCCCGAGATAGCCGTCGACGAAGCCGAAGATCTGCATCGTCGGCCGGTAGGCGTCGCCCTTGGCGAAGGTACGGATGATGGGTTCGATCGCGTTGTTGCCGGCGAGCATGACCTTATAGAGCGGCACCAGCAGCGCCGTCGGCGGCACCACGCGCACGAGGATGATGGCGTAGAGGAAGGGCCGCTTCCACCACTCGCGCGAGCGCGACAGGGCATAGCCGCCGATGCCGGCGATGACCACGACGAGGAGCGTCGCGCCGCCATCGACGATCAGCGAATTGATGAACCAGCGGCCGCCGTTCTCGCGCGTGAAGATGGTCTCGAAATTCTTGATGGTGAAACTCTGCGGCCATTCGAGGTAGAGGCCGGCCTGCGGATCGAGCGAGGAGAGAAACACCCAGACGAAGGGCAGCAGGCAGAAGACCGCCAGCACCAAGAGGAAGAAGAAAGCGGTGGCGTTGCCGCGCCGCTCCGCCGCCGCGTCCGCCGCCATCAGACCTGCACCTTGAGCACGCGGACATAGAGCAGGCCGAGCAGCATCGAGACGCCGAGCATGATCACCGCGACCGCCGAGCCATAGCCCAGCTGATAGGCGACGAAGCTCTGGTTGTAGATGTGGATGGCGATGATCTCGGTGGCGTTGCCGGGGCCGCCCCGGGTCAGCGCGTAGACGAGGCCGAAGATGGCGATCGTCCCCACCGTCGAGACCAGCATGTAGAGGAAGATCGTGGGCCGGAGTAGCGGCAGCGTGATGCGCCAGAAGATCTGCCGGTCGGTGGCGCCATCGATGCGCGCCGCCTCATAGACTTCGCTTGGAACGGCAGCGAGGCCGGAGGTCATGAGGATCATGGCGAAGGCGATGCCCCGCCAGGTGTTGACCATGACGATCATGAAGAGCGGCATGGTCTGCAGCCACTCCTGCGAGGGGATGCCGACGAGGCCCACAAGGTGGCTCAGCGTCGAGCGTTCGCCGCCCGAAAGCATCGAAATCCAGATGAAGCCGGCAACGACTTCCGGCACGGCATTGGGCAAGAGGATCGCCGCCATGAAGAACTGCCGCAGCGGCACCGGACGGTTCAGCGCCATGGCGGAGAAGAGGCCGAAGACGAACTGTCCGACGACCGAGGAGCCGAAGACAAAAACGAAGGTGACCCAGAGCGAATTCCAGAAGTCGCCGTCGTTGAGGAGACGATTGAAATTCGAGAGCCCGACGAAGCGGGGGTGAAGGGCGGCGGCGCCGTTGAGGGCGGTGTTGGTGAGGCTCAGCCAGACGGCGGTGCCCGCCGGGAACAGCACGAAAGCGACGAGCAGCACGGCAGCCGGCAGGACCAGCCACCGATTCTGGCGTTCGATGCGCTGTTCGTAGGTCGTGGCCATCTGACGCCGGTCCGACAACTCAGGAAAAGGGGAGGGCGCGTGGTTGGCGCGCCCTCCTCAGTCGGGGAGGAAGACTACTTGACCTGGTCGTCGCCGAGGACCTGCTTGACGTAGTCGACGAGGATTTTCTGCGCACCAGCCGCGTCGGTCTGCTTGCGGAGGATCGCTTCGGTCGCCTTGGCAACGCCCTCGGACACGGCGGTGAAGCCGGGGCCGGACTTGAGGTAGGTGCCGTTCTCGGCGTCCTTGAGCACCGGCACGAGCTCGGCCAGCTTCTGGAAGTCGGCGTTGTCAGCGGCGTCCTTGCGGGCCGGGATGTTGCCGAGGTTCGCCGAGTAAGCGACGGTCGTGTCGACCGAGCCGAGCTCGAGCAGCACTTTCTTGGCCATCTCGACGTCGGCGGACTTGGCGTTGACGACCCAGATGTTCTGGCCGCCGACGGTCACGGTTGAGCCCGAGCCGTCCTCGTTGGGCACGGCCCAGGTGCCGACGGTCTGCGTCACGTTCGGCACCGGGATCTTGGCCTGCGAGCCCCAGTCGTAAATGTAGCACCAGGTGCCGCAGGTCGTGGCGATCAGGTCGCCCTTGGGGAACATCTCGTACTTGGGGATCACCCAGGGCTCCGGCCCGAGCAGCGGGTCGATCGGCATCAGACCGTCGTTGACCAGCGTGCTGTAGATGCCGAAGACGTCCTTCACGCCCTCGCCGTTGAGGTCGAGCTTGCCGTCGGCGTCGATGAGCTGCGGCGTCTTCGAGCCGACGATGAAGAGGCTGAAGGCTTCGCTGAAGGCGCCACCGCCCCATGACTCGCCGGCGGGCAACAGCAGGCCGAACTTGCCGGTCTTCTGCTTGATCTCGTGGATGCGGTCCATCAGCTCGGCCCAGCTCTTGGGCTGCGCGGTCGAGATGCCGGCGGCGTCGAGCAGGTCCTTGCGGTAATAAAGCTGCTGCACGCCCAGCATGGTGTCGAGCTGGTACATCTGGCCGTCGGGCGCGGTCGAGAGGCGCTTGGCGACATCGAGAAGCTGGCCGTAGCCGTCCCAGGCCTTCACCGCATCGGTGATCGGCGCGGCATAGCCGGCCTGCACCAGGTCGGGCACGTCGGAATCGGCGTTGGCGGTGAAGAGGTCGGGCGCGTTGCCGGCGCCGAGCTCGGTCAGCAGTTTCGAGAAATAGTCCTTCTCGGGCGCCGGGTATTCCACGACCTGGATCGTGACGCCGAGCTTCTTTTCGATCGCCGGGAGTACCTTGTTCAGGGCGTCGATGCGCGCCTGACGATGCTCGGCGATGCGGATGGTTTCTGCAGAAGCCGCCGAAGCGGCGAACGCCAAAATGGCAAGGCTGATGCCTGCGCGAAGCAGAGCCGTCTTCATCTCGTTCCTCCCCTGGCGATTGATGACGCCGGTGTCTTAGCGTCAGCATTGTGTACACGCTTACATTCTTGCCGCAAGCGGTCGGACGGAAGATATTTTCGCGATGAAAGCCGCAGATGTTGCTTTAAGCGGTGTCGTCGGCATGCTAGCTCGTCAGCGAATGTACACGTTTCCACAATTCGACCGGGGAGTTCGACAGTGTTGCGACTGGGGGTGATCGGGGCAGGGCTGAAGGCAGCCGACTATGCGCGCGGCTGGGCCCTGATGCCCGATGTCGACATCGTCGCTTCGGCCGAAGTCAGCCCGGTATCGCGCGAACGGTTCGCGCGGGTTGTCACCAGCGCCGGGCGGCCGCAGCCGGTCGCGTTCGACGATGCAGCAGCCATGCTATCGGCGATGCAGGGCAGGATGGATGCCGTCTATGTGTCGACGCCGCACGTCTATCATGGCGCCAACGCGCTGGCGGTGGTCGAGGCCGGCTACGACCTGCTACTTGAAAAGCCGATGGTCACGACTGTCGATGAGGCGCTGGCGCTTGCCGAGGCGGAGAAGCGCACCGGCCGCACGGTGGTCATCGCGTTCCAGGGCGGGCTTTCGCCATTGGTCCACGACACCCGCAAGCGCGCGCAGGCCGGCGAGTTCGGCGAGCTGGTCTCGGTGAGCGCCGCGATCTGGGAGGGCTGGGCGACGAGCTATGCCGGCCACTGGAAGCAGGACCTCGCCATCTCGGGCGGCGGCTTCATGTTCGATACCGGCGCGCACATGATGAACACCGTGTGCGTGCTCGCCGATGCGGAATTCGTAAAACTCTCGGCGTTCGCCAACAATCGCGGGCTCGGGGTCGACCTCGCCACTGTCGTTGCCGCGCGTCTCAGCAATGGTGCGCTGGTGACCTTCAACGCTGCGGGGGAAGGGCCGCCCGGCTGCACCTCGGCGATCAAGTTCTTTTACAGCAAGGCGATCGTCACGATCGACGCCTGGGGCGGCTGGCGCGAAGTCACGATCGGGCGGATGGCCGAGCCGCGCGAAACGCTCGAGATCGTCGACACGCCAATGCACACGTTCCAGGCGGTGCGCGATGGACGGCTCGAAAATCCCTCTACCGTCGCCAACGGCATCCGCTTCGCGCGGCTATGGGACGCGATCAAGCTTTCGGCCTCTCGCGATGGCGAGGCGGTTTCGATAGAGACGTAGCGGGAATCGGCGCGCGTGATGGAGTCGGTGTGCGACGCAAGGGGCTGACTTCGGTGGAGCTGGCGAAGATGGCCGGCGTTTCGACTGCGACCATCTCGCGCGCCTTCACCACCGAGTCCCGCATCAAGCCGGAGACGCGGCGGCGCATCCTTGAGCTCGCGGAAACCCACGGCTTCCGCCCAAACGCGATGGCGCGGTCGCTCAACAACCGCGAGTCGCGGCTCGTCGCGCTGGTGGTGAACACCGTTGCCAATCCGGCCGAAGGCGAGGAGCTCAACAGCCTCATCCATCGCCTGCAGGACCGGGAGCGGATGCCGCTCGTGCTCTGCTGCGGCGCCTATGAGGACCGCATGCAGTTGATGCGCTTCGCCTCGGCCTACCAGGTCGAGCACGTCATCCTCTTTTCCGACATGGTCTCGATCGACGACGCGCTCGACATCTTTCGCACCTCGACATTGATCGTTGCCTCGGAGGAACCGCTGGCCGGGCGGTCCCTCAATGCGGTCGTGGCAGACGCGAGCCGCCCTGCCGCCGAGATCGTTGATCACCTCGTCGGGCAGGGACGGCGGCGCTTCGCTTATCTCTCAGGACGTACCTCGAGCTATGTCGACAAGCGGCGCATGCGCTGGTTTGCCGAAGCGCTCGAGCGCAACGGCCTCGAGATCGAGTTCGTGGCGCACGGCGACTACACCTACGAGTCCGGCTACAAGGAAGCGGCGCTGTTCCTGAGGCGCATCCAGCCGGACGTCGTCATCTGCTCCAACGACCTGATGGCCATTGGCGTCCAGGATGCGGCGCGGCTCCTCGGGCTGAGCGTGCCCGACGATCTGGCCGTGGTCGGCCACGACGACGTCGCGCTCGCGGGTTGGGACTGCCATGCTATCACCTCGATCGCCTCGCCCGGCAACGCCCGCGAGCAGGCTTTTCTCGATTTCATCGAGGGCGATCCTGGCGCGCCGGCGAGGCAGACGATCCTCCCGACATCCGTCCGCTGGCGGCGAAGTACGGGACCGCTCCCGGGGCTGGCGCGCCCCTAGCTCGAGGCCGTTTCCGCAGGGAGCAGAGCGTCGGCCTTTCGGCAGGATGCGCCAAGCTTGAACTGCGGCGGAACAATCAGGTCGATGGGCGCCGCGTCGCGTATGGCGGGGTCGGCGATCCGCGCCAGCAGCCGCTCGGCGGCGAGGGTGCCGAGCCGCGTCGGGTTCTGCAGCGCACAGGTCAGGCGAGGCGAGATGACGTTGCTCCAAGGGACATCGTCGATGCTGGCGATCGAGATGTCGTCGGGGCAGCGAAAGCCGAGATCGTACACCGCCTGCAGCGCGCCCAGCGCCATCACGTTGTTGGCCGCAAGAATTGCGGTGGGCCGGTCGGCGCGCGTCATGAACTGCATGACGGCGTTGTAGGCTTCCTCGCCCTCGTAGCGGCCGTCGGCGATCAGGCTTTCGTCGATCGCGACGCCGGCGCTCTCCAGTGTGTCGACAAAGCCGCGCGAGCGTTCCTTGCTGGTGAAGAGCCCGGCGGTGCCTGCGACAAAGCCGATCCGCCGGTGGCCGAGCTGCAGCAGGTGCTGCGCCAGCATGGCGCTCGCCAGCCGGTTGTCGGTGCCGACGAAATCGGCCGCCAGCGCTTCGAGCTTCTGGTCGATCATCACGATCGGCATTTTGCGAGCGGCCAGATAGGCGGCGTTCTCGCCGCTGAGATCGGACGACTGCAGGATGATGCCCGCGACGCGATGCGCGCCGAGCAGCTCGATGATCTCGCGTTCGCGCGCCGGCAGGCCACCCGAATCCGACATGATCACGAGGTGGCCCCGCGCCGCGGCGGCGCCTTCGACGGCCTTGAGCAGCGCGCCGAAGAAGGGGTTCGAGATATCGGCCACCACCATGCCGATGAGCCGCGTACGGCCGCTGGCCAATCCGCGGGCGATCGGATCGGCGACGTAGCCGACCTCCCGCGCCGCGGCGAGGACCTTGCCCAGGGTCTCGGGGCCGACGCGCTCGGGCTTCGATAGCGCCAGCGAGACGGTCGAAACCGAAACCCCGAGCATGCGGGCAATATCGCGGATGGTGGCCATGCGCTGTCGAACCGTTTGAAATTTTGGCTTCGCCGTCGCAGCGCAGCTCTCGTATTTCCCTTGTATCGAAGCCGTTGCGGCGCAGCTAGCCTGCTGTGGACGGTGCCATAAATCCATAGTCATCCTGCCGCGCGGTGAGGCCCGGTTGGCGACGCCGCCTTGACATTGCCTTTGCGGCAATGCGAGCTATCGCCGTCGATACGGTTCGATAGAAGGCCTGCTGCTCGATACGGCAGCCCGTCGAACCCGGACAACAATGACACATCGGGCGGCACCGTCACCGGCGGCAGGCCAGCCAAAAAGGGAGAGTGGGAATGCACTTCAGCAAGATCCGCGTGGGCGCTGCCTTGCGCGTGTCGGTTGCCGCGGCCGCGCTGCTCGCGGGCGCAAGCTGGATCGGCCAGGCCGTCGCCGATCCGGTCACGCTGACCTGGGGTATGTGGGTCGGCTCGGATGCCGAAAAGGCCGCCTGGCAGCATGTGGCGGACATGGTCACGGCCAAATATCCGGACATCAAGATCACCCTGCAGACGGCGTCGTGGCCCGACTACTGGACCAAGCTGCCGACGCTCGTTGCGTCGAACCAGCTGCCCGACATCGTCAGCCTCCAGAGCCTTCGGACGCCCGGCTTCGCCAACGTCATGACGCCGCTCGACGACATGGTGAAGCGCG
>Ga0068853_100004404_pt1 | contig 10906 bp, 8 predicted proteins | sample KBSCornC32_FD_65655 | JGI IMG/M metagenome (GOLD analysis project Ga0068853, IMG submission 65655) | Corn rhizosphere microbial communities from Kellogg Biological Station, Michigan, USA - KBS Corn C3-2 | ecosystem: Host-associated > Plants > Roots > Rhizosphere > Soil ... | reverse complement strand
TTTAACTTCGGATCGTTCGCGCGCGTGATCATCGGCGCGCCCTTTTTCGCGGCGGCGCCCGTCGCGAAGAACAACAGCGTATCCGAGGTCGAGGTGTCGCCGTCGATCGTGACGGCGTTGAAAGTGTCGATCACTTCCGACTTCAGAAGGTCGCGCAGCACCGGCGCCGAAATCGCGGCGTCGGTGAAGACGAAAGAGAGCATGGTCGCCATGTCCGGCGCGATCATGCCTGCGCCCTTGGCGAAGCCGTTGATCCGCACCTGCGTCTTGCCGAGCTTCACCGTCGCTGTCGCGAGCTTCGGGAAAGTATCCGTCGTCATGATCGCTTTTGCGGCGTCTAACCACGCATGCGCATGCGCGCGCGAGGCGAGCCCGTCGAGCACGCCGTCGAATTTCGAGGCATCGAGCGGCTCACCGATGACGCCCGTGGAAGCAAGGAAAACTTCGTCCGGCTTGCAGCCCGCCGCCTTCGCCGCGAGTTTCACCGTGAAATTCACCTGGTCGCGGCCGTTCTTGCCGGTGAACGCATTGGCGTTGCCGGAATTGACGACAAGCGCGCGCGCTTTACCCCCGCGCAGTTTTTCGCGGCACCATTCGACCGGGGCAGACGGGCATTTCGAGCGCGTGGTGACGCCGGCGACCGTCGTGCCCGGGTCCATCAGCACGAGCAAAACGTCGGTGCGCTCCTTGTAACGGATGCCGGCGGCGCCCGTCGCGAGCTTCACACCCGCGATCGGCGAAAGGCTCGGCGCCGTTTTCGGCGCGAGCGGAGATATCCCGCCGGAAGCTCCTCCCCCCATGGCAACAATTACTTTTTCTTGGCGGGTGCCGCGGGAGCCGCCGGGGCGGCTTCCGCCGTCATCTCGATTTTCGCATCGGCACGCAGCTTCTGCATCATCGCTTCGGTCGCTTCCTGCGTGAGCTTCGCCTTGATCTGGTCCTTGACGGCTTCCAGCGGCGGCGGCTTGCGCTCGCGCGTATCCTCGACCTTGATGATGTGCCAGCCGAATTGCGTCTTCACCGGAGCGGAGATTTTTCCCTTCTCGAGGCTGAAGGCGACATTGCCGAATTCCGGCACCACCTGCTCCTTGGTGATGTAGCCGAGATCGCCGCCGTCCGAGCCCGGATCTTTCGAGAGCTTCTTCGCAAGCTCCGCGAAATCGGCGCCCTTCTTGAGCTGCGCCTCGACGTCCTTCGCCTGCTCTTCCGTCTCGACCAGGATGTGGCGCGCATGCACTTCGGTCTGTGGCTTCGCCTTGTCGTCGTAGAATTTCTTGATCGCAGCGTCCGTTGTCGCTTTCTTCGACTCCTGCTCCATCAGCGTCTGCACGAGCACTTTCTTGCGCGCGAACGCGATGCGCTTCGCGAAGTTCGGCTCTTGCTCCGCCTTCTGTTTCTCCGCCGCCTGCGCCAGCAAATTCACGTTGACGAGATAGGTAAGCAGCACCTCGCGGCGCTTGTCGGGCGAAACCTCAGCCGGCAGGCTCTCTCCGATATCCGCTTCGGCGACGGCAAGATCGCTTTGGTGGATCTCGGTGCCGTTCACCTTGGCGAGCACCGGATCGCTCTCTGCCGCGGCCATGCGGGCGCCCGCCGTCATCATCACCAAGGTGAGAGCGAGCACGAGCGGCGTTCGGTTAATGCACATGTGAAATCCCTGAAATCGGGCGCCGAAATGGCGCGGCGGAAACTTGCGTATGCATAAGGCCGAAGCAAGGCCGCGCCAAGCGTTATCGGGTCACCATAACGGCCGTTTGACGCGGCATTTGCATTGACAAGGGGTTGGGTGGTCCATATCTCTCCGCGAAGCATCTGAAACCCCTGAAATTCCGGATTCCTTGATGATTGCCGCCTTCGCCCGCAAGATTTTCGGCTCAGCCAACGAGCGGCGCCTTCGCGGCTACTACCCCAAAGTAAGCGCCATCAACGCGCTGGAGCCGGAGCTGGAAAAACTCAGCGACGAGGAACTTCGCGCCCGCACCGAGGCGTTCAAGGAGCAGGTCGCAAACGGCGCTTCGCTCGATTCCATTCTCGTCCCCGCTTTCGCCACCGTGCGCGAGGCCGCGAAGCGCACGCTCGGCCAGCGTCATTTCGACGTGCAGCTCATGGGCGGCATGGTGCTGCACGAAGGCGCAATCGCCGAAATGAAAACCGGCGAAGGCAAGACGCTGGTCGCGACGCTCAGTGTCTATCTCAACGCGCTGACCGGCAAGGGCGTTCATGTCGTCACCGTGAACGACTATCTCGCCAAGCGCGACTCCGAATGGATGGGCCAGATTTACAAATTCCTCGGGCTCACCGTCGGCGTGATCGTGCACGGGTTGAACGACGAGGAGCGCAAGGCGGCTTACGCCTGCGATGTCACCTACGCCACCAACAACGAGCTTGGCTTCGACCATCTGCGCGACAACATGAAATACGAACTCGCGCAGATGACCCAGCGCGGGCATGTCTATGCCATCGTCGACGAAGTCGATTCGATCCTCGTCGACGAAGCGCGCACGCCGCTCATCATCTCAGGCCCGCTCGACGATCGCTCGGACTTCTACAACACGATCGACGGCTTCATGCCGAAGCTCGAAAAATCCGATTACGAGCTCGACGAGAAGCAGCGCACCGTCGCGCTCACCGAAGGCGGCATGGAAAAAATGGAGCAGCTGCTGCAATCGGCGGATCTGCTCAAAGGCTCTTCCCTTTACGACATCGAGAACGTCTCCGTCGTCCACCACGTCAATCAGGCGCTGCGCGCGCACACGCTTTTTCTGCGCGACCGCGACTACATCGTGAAAGGCGACGAGGTCATCATCATCGACGAATTCACCGGCCGCATGATGCAGGGCCGCCGCTATTCCGAAGGCCTGCATCAGGCACTGGAAGCGAAAGAACACGTCACCATCCAGCCGGAAAACCAGACGCTCGCCTCGATCACCTTCCAGAACTATTTCCGCATGTACAAAAAGCTCGCGGGCATGACCGGCACGGCGATGACGGAAGCCGACGAGTTCATGGACATCTACGGGCTCGAAGTGATCGAAGTCCCGACCAACCGGCCGATGGCGCGCGACGACCAGGATGACGAGGTTTATCGAACCTCCGCCGAGAAGAATCGCGCCATTATCGAGCAGATCAAGGACGCCGGAGAACGCGGCCAGCCAGTGCTGGTGGGTACGGTTTCGATCGAAAAGTCCGAAAGCCTCGCCGAAGCCTTGAGCAAGCAGGGCTGGGAACAGCACGATTTCTCCGATCCCAACGCCTTCTCGTCGCTCTATAGCGGCCAGACGAACAAGAAGGTTTTTGCGGTTCTAAACGCCCGCTACCACGAGCAGGAAGCCTATATCATTTCACAAGCCGGCGTTCCCGGCGCGGTGACGATTGCGACCAACATGGCGGGCCGCGGCACCGACATTCAGCTCGGCGGCAACGCCGACATGCGCATCAAGCAAGAACTCGCCGACGTCGAAGACAAGATCGAGCACGAAAAACGCGCCGCCGCGATCCGCGAGCAGGTCGCGACCCTGAAAGAAAAAGCGCTGCAAGCCGGCGGATTGTTCGTCCTCGGCACCGAGCGCCATGAGTCGCGCCGCATCGACAACCAGTTACGCGGCCGCTCCGGCCGCCAAGGCGATCCCGGCCGCTCGAAATTCTATCTTTCGCTGGAAGACGATTTGATGCGCATCTTCGGTTCCGATCAGCTTGGCAACATGCTGACCAAGCTGGGCTTGCAGGAAAACGAAGCGATCATGCATCCCTGGATCAACAAGGCGCTGGAGAAGGCGCAGCAAAAGGTCGAAGCGAGAAACTTCGACATCCGCAAGAATATCCTGAAATACGACGACGTCATGAACGACCAGCGCAAGGTCGTATTCGAGCAGCGCATCGATTTGATGCGCGAAACCGACGTATCGGAAACCGTCTCCGACATGCGCCACTCGACGGTCGAAGATCTCGTTCGCCGGCACATTCCCGAAAATGCCTATCCCGAGCAGTGGGACGCAAAAGGCCTGAAGGAAGAAACCCAGGCATTGCTCGCGCTCGATCTTCCGATCGAGGATTGGGTCAAGGAAGAGGGCATCGCCGACGAAGAAGTGAGAGAGCGCATCGCGCGCGCGGGCGACGAGCACATGGCCGCCAAAGTCGCGAAATACGGCACCGAACTCATGCGCTATGTCGAGAAGTCGGTGCTGTTGCAGACCCTCGACCATCTCTGGCGCGAGCATCTTCTGATGCTGGAGCATCTGCGCCAGGTCGTTGGCTTGCGCGGTTATGGCCAGCGCGACCCGCTGAACGAATACAAGTCCGAAGCCTTCCAGCTATTCGACACGCTCCTGAACAAGCTGCGCGAGACCGTTGCCGCGCAGTTGATGCGCGTCGAAATCGTGAGCCAGCCGCCGGAGTTGGAAGCGCCGCCGATGCAAGCGCATCACGCCGATCCGATCACCGGCGAAAACGAAGTGCCGCAAATGCCGCTCGCAACTCCTTCCTCCAGGAAGCGCGACGATAAAGACCCGTCGACATGGGGCAAGGTCGGGCGCAACGAACCCTGCCCGTGCGGTTCGGGCAAAAAATACAAGCACTGCCACGGCCAGATTGCGTAACGCTGGCCGTCAGCAACGCCTCGAATTTCTAGCGGAATGCGCTGAAGCCGCTTGAGCTCAGGATCGGTGCCGCGCCTTGCATGGCCGGCTGCTGCTGCGCTTCTTTGACCGGCTTTTCGGCCGGCGCCGGTTTCGCCGGCGCGGTCGAGGCCGTCTGCGTCGTGTGCTTCGGCTTGGGTGCCGAAACGGTGCGGGTCTTCGGTGCGGGTGCAGGCTCGGGCGCCGCCGCCTGCTGCGTGGCGGGCGGCTCGGTCTTCGGTTCGGGATTACGCTTCAGCCAGGAGCCGATCTTGTCGAAGACGCCGGGCTTCTCGTCGTTCGCCGAGGCCATCGCGGGAATGACCGTCGCACCGGTCGGCGTATCGGCCGCCGCGGAGCGAACGCCGTCGCCTTCGCGTGCATCGGCCGGCGTTACCGCAAGACGCGGTCCGTTCGGGTTACGCTCGGGGAATTTCGACGCGAAGACCGGATTCATGCCGCCGTCCCTGAATTCGTTGAGCGGCGCGGTCGCGGTGCCACGCTTGACGAGGTCGGCATATTCTTTCTGGTCGGCATCGCGCTTTGCCTTCACCGCTTCGGAGACCTCGATCGGCTGGTCGAATACCGGGCATTTTTGCTGCGCGCTGAACGGCTGCATCGGATCGAACGGAATTGCGTTGAAGACGTAGCGGCGATCGCACACGTCGACCTTCGGTTCCTGCCGCGTCACTTCAAAGTGGTCATTGCCTTCCTTCAGCATGCGCCAGAACGCGATGTTCGGATTGTTGCGGTGACGCGCCATGTTCTTCGGCGTCATGCGGAACGGATAGGCCTGCACCTGGAAGGCGCGCTGCCCGCCGGTGAAAGACTCGCGCGCGAGCGCGAAGATTTCGCCGATCTGCTCGTCCGTCATCGCGTAACAGCCGGCCGACGAACAGTCGCCGTGCACCATCAGGTTCGCGCCCGTGCGATTGAGCGAGCGGTCGAACGCGTTAGGGAAGCCGGTATTGAAGGAGAGATAATAAGACGAGTTCGGGTTCATCAGACCCGGCGTGATCATATAGAAACCTTCCGGCGCCTGACGATCGCCCGTCTTGATCTTCGGGCCGAGGTCGCCCGACCAGCGGCAGATCGGATAGGTTTTCAGAAGGTCGTATTTGCCTTCGGCGGTCTGCTTCCAGACTTCAAGCTCGGATTCTTCCTTGAAGATGCGGACGAGGATCGGGGAGTCTTTCGTCATCCCCTTCTTCTCGATCAGCGAAACCATTTCGGGCGAGAGCTGACGGCTCGCCTTCTCGTTCATCGAATACATCGAGTCGGAGAAGCATCCCGCAAGCGTAAGCGAGAACAGCGCGGCAGCCGCGGCTGCGCGAAGCTTGGTCAACATGGGTCGGCTCAATGCGGAACCCCGTAGCCCGTAAAGATCGTCCACCATGATTGGCTAAATCGTTACCCTTGCCATTGGGTTACCGCAAGCCGCCGCCCTGCATTCTCGACACATCGTGAATGGCTGGAACCCGGTACCCCACGGCCTAAAGATTACGCCCAATCGCGAGGAATTTTTGTTGTCTCCCCGCCTTAATTTGCTCGCGGGAAAGGCCCTTCAAATCGTCGATAGCGGCGGCTATGGCCTCGCCGGTGGCTGCAATCGTGGCGGCCGTGTGGCGATGCGCCCCGCCCGCGGGCTCGGCGATGATCGTGTCGACGACGCCGAGGCGGAGCAGATCCTGGGCGGTAATCTTCATGTTGGTGGCCGCTTCCTGCGCCTTGGTGGTGTCGCGCCACAAGATCGAGGCCGCGCCTTCCGGCGAAATCACGCTGTAGATCGAGTGCTCCAGCATCAGGACACGGTTCGCAGTTGCAATTGCAATTGCACCGCCCGATCCGCCTTCGCCGATGATCACGGCGACGTTCGGCACGCCGAGATTGAGACAGGCTTCGGTGGAACGCGCGATCGCTTCGGCCTGGCCGCGCTCCTCGGCGTCGATTCCGGGATACGCGCCGGCGGTATCGACAAGCGAAATCACCGGCAATCCGAAACGATCGGCGAGCTCCATCAGACGCACGGCTTTCCGATAGCCTTCCGGCCGCGCCATGCCGAAATTGTGCCGGATGCGCGCTTCGGTGCTCGAGCCCTTTTCATGCCCGATCAGGCAGATCGCTTCGCCCCGGAAACGCGCGAAACCGCCTTGGATCGCGGCGTCTTCGGCGAATTTCCGGTCGCCGGCGAAAGGCGTGAATTCGGTGAACAACCGGCTCGCATAATCGGAAAAATGCGGGCGTTCCGGATGGCGCGCAACCTGCGTTTTCTGCCAGGGCGACAGATTCGCATAGAGGTCTTCGAGCGACTGCGCGGCCTTGCTTTCCAGCCGCGAAATCTCGTCGCCGATCGAAGCGCCCTCGCCCGCAGCAGAAAGCATGCGCAATTCCTCGAGCTTCTTTTCAAGCTCGCCAACCGGCCGTTCGAAATCGAGGATCGTGCGCATGTGAAAGTGATGTCGGCGAAGTTGCCGGGCGGCGAAACTGGCCGCGCCAACAGGTTAATGTCAAGGTTTCAAGAGGATTAACGCTTTCCGAGCGATAAACCGGCTTAATCCTCGGCCAGCGGGTGCAGGTCTCGGACCATATTCTTCAGCCGCTCGTCAAGCACATGCGTGTAAATCTGGGTTGTGGAAACGTCGGCGTGACCCAATAGTGTTTGCACCACACGCAGATCCGCGCCGTTTGCAAGTAAATGACTGGCGAAAGCGTGCCGCAGGACGTGCGGGCTCATCTTGCGATGATCGATTCCGGCCGCGTCCGCAAGCGCTTTCAGTTCGCGCGCGACGTGCTGGCGCGTCACATGCCCGCTCGCGCCGAACGAAGGGAAGAGCCAACGCGCGCCGCCCGACTTCGATTCCGAAAGCAATTTCAAATAATCGCGCATCGCCTTGCGCGCCGTCTTGCCGAGCGGCACCAGCCGTTCCTTGTTGCCCTTGCCGCGTACGGTGATGGTTTCACCTTCGGAGCGCGCGGCGGAAGCCGGCAGTGCAATTAATTCCGAGACGCGCAAGCCCGACGCATACAGCACTTCCAGAAGACAGATGAGACGCACCGCGCGCAGTTTTTCCGGAGGCGTGATGTCCTTGGCTTGGGCATAGTCATGCGCCACTTCGAACAAGCGCGTGACTTCCTCGATCGAAAGAATTTTCGGCAGCGGCCGCCCGCGCCGCGGGCCTTCCAGCACGGCGGCTGGATCCTCGCCGCGTTTTCCTTCCGTATACAAAAAACGATGCAGTTGCCGGATGGCGGATAGTTTCCGCGCCGAGGAGCTCGGCGCCATACCGCGCTTCACAAGCGCCGCGAGATAATTCCGCACCTCGTCGGTTGAAACGCGCGCGATGCCCGAGCCCTTCGCGTGCAAAAACTCGGCGTAATCGCCAAGATCGCGCCGATACGCATCGAGCGTATTCCGGCTTGCGCCTCGTTCCGCCGCCAGCATGTCGAGAAAGAGCTCGATGAAACCTTCATCGCGCGCGCTGCGAGAGGTTTCGCGCGGCCTCACTTCCCGAGCCTTTCCTGCGGGATCGTGACCGACATCTCGCGCGGATGCGGTTGGACAAAATGCGCGAGCGCCCATAACCCGGCGTAAACGATGCCGGCGATGATTCCGATGACCGCGAGAAAGCGGATGAGACTCGGCATGACAGTTCCGATTCGGGCCGCGACTGCCGAGAGTGGTTACAGGTTTGAAGAATGCTGGCAAGCCGCCGTTGCTCCTGTCGCGGGTTGGTGTAGTTTCCGCGCCATAACCACGAGAGAAAAAATGGGCGCGCTCAAAGACCGCCAGGAAGGCTTCGCCGGATTAAAGGCGGCTCTTGGCGCGCGCTCCGTCGTTCTTGTCGGCATGCCCGGTTCCGGTAAAAGCTCCGTCGGCCGGAGACTCGCCCAGCGTCTCGGTTCGGATTTCGTCGACGCCGACTCCAAAATCGAGGAAGCGGCAAACGGCATGTCGATCGCTGATATTTTCTCCAAGCACGGAGAGCCGGAATTTCGCGCATTGGAAGCGCGCGTGATCGCGCGGCTCCTGGAAAGCGGACAATCCGTGATCGCGACCGGCGGCGGCGCTTTCATGAACGCCGAAACGCGCCGCAAGGTCGCGGAGCATGCTGTGTCGGTCTGGCTTTCCGCCGAGATCCCGCTCCTTCTGGAACGAGTAAAACGCAAGGGCAATCGTCCGCTCTTGCGAGTTGACGACCCCGAGGCAGCTCTGCGAAAGCTTCTTTCCAAACGCGAAGCGGACTATGCGCGCGCCGACATCACCGTGGTATCGCGCGATATTCCACATGAGGAAGTCGTCGACACGATCGTCGAGGCGCTCGTGGAATATCTGGACGTGGAAGTGGCCAGCACCAAATGAAAGCGCCGTCTGAAAAATCGCCCGTCACGACGGTCCGCGTCGAACTGGGCGCGCGCGCCTACGATATTGCGATTGGCGGCGGCCTCTTGGACGAAGCCGGCGCACGCATCGCCAAGCTCAAGTCGAAAGCGAAAGCCGCGATCGTAAGTGACGAGAATGTCGCAAAACTTTATCTCGACCGCTGCGAACGCTCGCTTAAGAGTGCGGGCGTCAAAACCAGCCGTGTTACCGTCCCGGCCGGAGAAAGCACAAAAAGTTTTTCCGGCTACGAGCAGGTGATGAACGCCATTCTCGACGCGCGCATCGAGCGCGGCGATCTCATCGTTGCGCTCGGCGGCGGCGTTGTCGGCGATCTCGCGGGTTTTGCCGCAGCGACCGCGCTGCGCGGTGTCGATCTCGTGCAAATTCCGACTTCGCTGCTCGCGCAAGTCGACTCCGCCGTTGGCGGCAAGACCGGCATCGACACGCGTCAGGGAAAAAATCTTGTCGGCTCGTTTCACCAGCCGATACTCGTTCTCGCCGACACCGGCGTTCTCGATAGCCTGCCGCCGCGCCAGTTTCGTTCGGGCTATGCCGAGGTCGCGAAGTACGGACTGATCGACGACGAAGCTTTCTTCGGCTGGCTGGAGAAAAATTGGCAAAACATTTTCAAAGGCGGCGAAGCCCGCATTCAAGCTGTCGCCACGAGCTGCCGTGCGAAGGCCGCCATTGTCGGGCGCGACGAGCGTGAGGCGGGCGAGCGCGCGCTCCTCAATCTCGGCCACACTTTCGCGCACGCGCTCGAAGCCGCAACCGGATATTCCGAACGTCTCCTGCACGGCGAGGCGGTTGCGATCGGCATGTGCCTAGCGTTCCGCCTCTCCGCGAAACTCGGCCACTGCTCTCAGGCTGACTTTGAGCGCGCGAGCGCACATCTTGCGGCCGTGGGTTTGCCGACAAAACTCAACCAGGTGAAAGGCGGGCTTCCCGGTAGCTCCGGCCTCATCGAACTTATGGCGATGGACAAGAAGGTCGAGCACGGCTCGCTCGTCTTTGTGCTGGCGCGCGGCATCGGCAAGGCTTTCGTCGCAAAAGGCGTTGAAATTGGGCCTGTCCGCGCCCTTCTCGACGAAGCGGGCCGCGATCCCTAAATTAGCGGCTATGCCAGCCCCGAAAATTCAGGCCGCTGAAACGCACGCGCTTATCGCCGTATCGCGGACCCAGCAATGAACCAGACCGCCGTTAGTCTCACGCTCGCCATTCTCCTCCTTGCCGCGAATGCCTTCTACGTCGCGGCGGAATTCGCGCTCGTGAAAGCGCGCGGGTTCCGCATGGATATGCTCGCCGAGGAAAATCATTTCGGCGCTCGGCGTGCCCGGCACATGCTCTCGAACATCGAAGCTTATCTTGCCTGCTGCCAGCTCGGCATCACGATGGCGTCCTTGGGCCTGGGCTGGGTTGGTGAACCCGCCGTTTCAGTCCTGCTCACTCCTCTTCTCATCCCGCTCGGCATGAGCGAGTCGTCGCTGCACATCGTTTCCTTCTTGATCGGATTTCTGATCTTTTCATCCGCGCACATTGTGCTCGGAGAGCAGGTGCCGAAAACTCTAGCGATCCGCCAGCCGGAGCCGGTAGCGCAATGGATCGCCTATCCGCTTTATCTATCCTTCGTCGTTTTCTACCCGCTGAACTGGCTGCTGAATGCGGCATCGCGCGGTATTTTGCGTTTGCTTGGCGTGCGCGAAGCATCGGATCAAGAGATCCTCAGCAGCCTCGAAATCGAAGGATTGGTCGAAGTCTCGGCCGAACACGGCAAGATGCAGGAGGGCCAAGCCGAATATATTCATAACGTATTTCGTTTCGGCGAGCTTGAAGTCTCGGACATCATGATCCATCGCACCAAAATGGCGACGATCAACGCCGACGATCCGCCGGAAAAAATCGTGAGCGAAGT